>Ga0073899_10003911_pt1 | contig 13125 bp, 9 predicted proteins | sample KloWWTmetaKNB5Ph_FD_88975 | JGI IMG/M metagenome (GOLD analysis project Ga0073899, IMG submission 88975) | Active sludge microbial communities from Klosterneuburg, Austria, studying microevolution and ecology of nitrifiers - Klosterneuburg... | ecosystem: Engineered > WWTP > Aerobic digester >... | reverse complement strand
CGACTTGTTGGCGATCTGGCGCGTCAGGTGCGACAGCGAGCCCTGCGGGAAGTTGTAGGCCTCGACCTCGCCGTCGAAGACCATCTTCATCATCTCCTTGCCGGTCTGGCCGAAGTGGCCGGCGATGACGCGCTTGATCATCCCCTTGTGGGCGAAGTGCTTCATGCCCGCCTCGCCGGAGTTGCCCACGGCGCCGCAGGCCCAGGTGCTCACCATCTGCGGGTGGCCGGTGGCCAGGAAGTGGCGCTCCAGGCCCTGCAGGATCTCCTCGGGCAGGCTGGTGACGGCCAGGCCACCCAGGAAGATGGTGGCGTTATCGGGGATCAGCGGGCCAACCTGGTCGGCGGTGATGACTTGCATGCAGGGCTCCGTGCGCCGGGGGACGCGAGGGGAAATCGGATGTGAGACTCAGTGGCCAGGATGGGCCGACGGCGCGCGGCGCACGATGTCGCCCAGGCCGCCCCAGGTCTCGCTGAACAGGCCGGCGTCCATCAGCTTCACGTCCCGGACGATGGGCTGAAAGTCCATGTGCGCCAGCACGTCGCGCTGCAGGTCGACGCCCGGGGCGATCTCGGTCAGCTCCAGGCCCTCCTCGCGCAGGTGGAAGACGGCGCGCTCGGTGACGAAGACGACGTTCTGGCGGCGCTGCGCGGCGTCCTCGCCGTTGAAGGTGATCTGCTCGACCTGCGTGATGAACTTCTTGGAGCGGCCTTCCTGCAAGATGGTGAGCTTGCCGTCGCCGATCGCCAGCTTCAGCCCGCCCGCGGTGAAGCTGCCGCAGAACACCAGGTTGGGCGTCGAGCGGGTGATGTTGATGAAGCCGCCGCAGCCCACCGGGCGGCCGCTGAACTTGCTGACGTTGATGTTGCCGTGTGAATCGACCTGCGCCAGGCCGAGGAAGCTGTAGTCCAGGCCGCCGCCGTCGTAGAAGTCGAACTGCGAGCTCTGGTCGACGATGGACTCGGGGTTGTAGGCCTGGCTGAAGTCCCCCCCCTGGGCCGGCACACCACCGGTCACGCCGGATTCGACGCTGAGCGTGAGCAGGTCGGAGATGCCTTCTTCGGCCGCCACCGCCGGCACGCCGGCCGGGATGCCGATGCCCAGGTTGGTGATGGCGCCGGGGCGCAGCTCCATCGCCGCGCGGCGGGCGATCACCTTGCGCTCGTCCAGCGGCAGGGGCTCCAGGTGGCCGAGCGGGATCTTCACGTCGCCGCTGAACGAGGGGTTGTAGACCGTCGAGATGGTCTGCATGTGGTTCTCGGGCCGGGTCGCCACCACCACGTAGTCCACCAGGTAGCCGGGCACGCGCACACGCTTGGGGTGGATCGAGCCAGCCTCGACGATGCGCTCGACCTGGCAGATCACGATGCCGCCGCAGCGCCGCGCGGACTGGGCGATGGCCAGCTGCTCCAGCAGCACGCCTTCCTTGTCCACGCTGATGTTGCCGTTCTCATCGGCCAGCGTGCCGCGGATGATGCCCACGTCGATCACCGGCGTCGGGTAGTGCAGCCACTCCTCACCGCCGAACTCGACCAGCTGCACGACGTCCTCGGTGGACGCCGCGTTCATCTTGCCGCCCTCGTAGCGCGGGTCGACGAAGGTGCGCAGCCCCACCTTCGTCAGCAGGCCGGGGGTGTTGGCCGCGATGTGGCGGGTCAGGTGCGAGATCGAGCCCTGCGGGAAGTTGTAGGCCTCCACCTCCGCGGCGTGGACCATCTTCATCATCTCCGGCCCGGTCTGGCCAAAGTGGCCGGCGATGATGCGCTTGATCATCCCCTTGTGGGCGAAGTGCTTCATGCCGCCGTCCCCGGAGTTGCCAATGGCGCCGCAGGCCCAGGTGGTCACCTGCTGCGGGTGGCCGGTGGCCAGGAACTGGCGCTCCAGCCCCTGCAGCACCTCCTCGGCCAGGCTGCCCATGCCCAGGCCGCCGAGGAAGATCGTGGCGCGGTCCTTGATGAGGGCGCCGGCTTGGTCGGCGGTGATGATCTGCATGCGGGGCTCCTGGGGCGTTCGGTCTGACTGGGAAAGGCGTGCGATGGGTGGACGTTCGCTGACTTGGTGCGGCTGACTTGTTACGGCTTACTTGGTACGGCTGTCCGTCACGCGCAGCACGCAGGCCACGCCGCTGTCACCGGCGGCGCAGCCGGTGAACACGCCCACGCCGCCGCCGCGCAGCACCAGCTCCTCGACCAGCTCGATCACGCCGCGCAGGCCGGTGGGGCCCTGCGGGTGGCCCCAGATGATGGAGCTGCCGTAGTTGTTCATCCGGCGCCAGTCGAAGCCGGTGTCGGCCGCGAAGGCCAGATCGTTGACGGCGAAGGGGTTGTGGGTCTTGACGGCATCCACGTCGGCCATCGTCAGGCCAGCGTGCTTCAGCGCGTTCAGCGCGGCCGGGGCCGGGGCCATCGGCATGTGGGCCTTCTCGACGCGGGCCTGGCCGAAGCCGAGCAGCTCGATCTCGATGCCCGCATCCATCGACACCTCGCGGGCGATCTCGCGGGTGGTGACGATCGCACCGGCGTTGCCGTCGGCCGGGTGGGTCTGCGCGCCGAAGGTGATCGTGCCGCCCTCGCGCACCGGCTTCAGGCGCGCCAGGCCCTCGGCGGTGGTCGGGAAGATGCCTTCGTCGGTGCTCAGCGCGCCGCTCTGCTTGCGGAAGCCCGAGTCGAAGATCGGCGCGTCGACCATGTAGCGGCGCTGGAAAGCGCGGTCGTTGGCCAGCGCGGCCTGGTACTGCTCGAAGCGGTGCAGCTTCAGCTCGTGCTGCATCGCCAGCGTCACGCCGTACTTGGCGGCCACGTTCTCGCCGGTTTCCAGCATCGCCTTGCCGGCGTAGGGGTCGCCGGCGAAGTTGTCCAGCGTCCAGCGCTCGGTGATGCCGTTGCCGCCGGGGGCGGTGGCGTCGGGGTAATGGACGATCGGGCCGTTGGACATGCGGTCGCACATCACCAGCAGGGCGCAGGACGCCGTGCCGCCGTTGATTTCCTGCGTGGCCATCTGCAGCGAGCGCACGCTGGTGGCGCAGGCCTGCTGCACGGTCGGGCCGGCGACGCGGTCGATGCCCATCAGGCCGGTGAGGTACGGCAGGCCGTAGAAGCTGCCCTTCTGCGGGTTGGTCATGCCCAGCAGCCCCAAGTCGACGCGCTCCATCGCGAAGTTCTTTGCCGCCAGCGCGGTCTTGCCGGTGATGGCGGCCAGCCGCACCGAGTTCAGGTTCGACAGCGAGCCCTGCCACTTGGCGAAGGGCGTGGACCAGTAGACACCGTAGGGCAGGAAAGCGCTCATCTCTAACTCCGTGGGCAGGGGGGACGGGTGGCGGTTCTTCGGGCAGGCCTCTTCAGGCAGGACGCCCCAGGCGCGGTCACGACCCGGCAGGACACCGTGCGACAGCTCGCCGATAGTTTATTTCATGAAGCACTTCAAAGATCAGCATCTAGGGAAAACCCGAAATCAAGCTTGATCCTATTGCAACATGAGAGGGTCGACTGCATCATTGTGCACCTCAAGATAATTCAGGACAGTAAGCAAATGGTGGCGCTCAGGTGACAACCCTGACCCACCGACCTCACTGCCCCGATCGGACCGACCACCCCAGCCCGCCCACCCCATGAGCACTGCAGCCACACCCGAGTTCCACCCCGTCACCGGTCTGCTGGCCAGCCTGGACCTGCTGCAGATCACGCAGGCCGGCGCGGTGCTGCATGTGCGGCTGAACCGGCCGGCCAAGCGCAATGCGATCAACGACTCGCTGATCGCGCAGATCCACACCACCTTCGTGAACCTGCCGGCCGACGTGCGCGCGGTGGTGCTCAGTGGCGCGGGCGAGCACTTCTGCGCCGGGCTGGACCTGTCCGAGCTGGTCGAGCGCGACACCCTGGCCGCGGTGCTGCACTCGCGCGGCTGGCACGCCGCCTTCGAGGCCATTCAATATGGCAAGGTGCCGGTGATTGCGCTGCTGCACGGCGCGGTGGTCGGCGGCGGGCTGGAGATCGCCTCGTCCTGCCACATCCGCGTGGCCGAGGACTCGGCCTACTTCGGCCTGCCCGAGGGCCAGCGCGGCATCTTCGTGGGCGGCGGCGCCTCGATGCGCGTGCCGCGCCTGATGGGCACCTCGCGGATGATGGACATGATGCTCACCGGCCGCGTCTTCGACGCCGACCAGGGCGAGCGCTACGGCGTCGTCAACTACCGCACCGCCGACGGCGAGGGCTTCGCCAAGGCGGTGGCGATCGCCGAGAAGATCACCAAGAACGCGCCGATGACGGCCTTCGCGGTCATGCACGCGCTGCCGCGCATCGCCGAGATGTCGCCCAGCGAGGGCCTGTTCGCCGAATCGCTGATGGCCTCGGTGGCCAGCAACACGCCCGAGGCGCAGGACCGCCTGCGTGCCTTCCTGGAAGGCCGCGCCGGCAAGGTCGTCAAGGAGGGCTGAACCGATGAGCACGCCCCGCTACCGCGACACCCACGTCGGCGGCTGCCTGGACGCCACGCTGGAGACGCGCGCCGACGGCACGCAGATCCTGCGCTCCACCGAGGCGCTGGGCTGGCACCCGGAGAACCTGGGTGACCTGCTCGCGCAGTGGGCCGCCGAGGCGCCGGACCGCACCTTTGCCGCCCGCCGTGCCGCGCTGCCGGAGGGCGGCCGCGGTGACTGGATCCACATCAGCTACGGCCAGATGCTGCAGCGCGCCCGCGCGGTGGGGCAGAAGCTGGTCGAGCTGGGCCTGTCGCCCGAGCGGCCGGTGGCGATCCTGTCGGACAACGACCTGGAGCACCTGACGATCATGATGGGTGCGATGTGGGCCGGCGTGCCCTTCGTGTCCGTGTCGTCGGCCTACTCGCTGATCTCGACCGACTTCGGCAAGCTGCGCTTCATCCTCGGCACCATCACGCCGGGGCTGGTCTACGCCTCGGATGCCCGCTTCGCCCGTGCGATCCAGACCGTGGTGGCGCCGGACGCCACCGTGGTCCTTGGGGAAGGCACGATCGAAGGCCGCGCCACGCTGCCCTTCGCCGAGCTGCTGGCCACCGTGCCGGGGCCGGAGGTCGACGCTGCGCATGCGCGCATCACGCCCGAGACCATCCTGAAGTTCCTCTTCACCTCGGGCTCGACCAAGCAGCCCAAGGGCGTGATCACCACCCACCGCATGCTCTGCGCCAACCAGCAGATGCTGCACCAGTGCATGGGCTTCCTGGCCGATCAACAGGGTGGAGGTGGCCCGGTGCTGGTGGACTGGCTGCCCTGGAGCCACACCTTCGGCGGCAACCACAACCTGGGCATCGTGCTCTACAACGGCGGCACGCTGTACATCGACGACGGCAAGCCCACGCCGCGGGGCATCGCCGAGACCATCCGCAACCTGCGCGAGATCGCCCCCACGGTCTACTTCAACGTGCCCAAGGGCCTGGAGGAAATCGCCCGCGCGATGGACGGCGACGCGCAGCTGCGCCAGACCTTCTTCTCCAAGGTGCAGGCCATCATGTTCGCCGCCGCCGGCCTGTCGCAGGCGGTGTGGGACGCGCTGGACGCGCACGGCGAGGCCACGGTGGGCGAGCGCATCCGCATCCTCACCGGCTTGGGCATGACCGAGACGGCACCCTCCTGCACCTTCGTGGTGGGCACGCATGCGCGCTCGGGCTACATCGGCCTGCCCTGCCCGGGCGTGGAGGTGAAGCTGGTGCCGATGGACGGCAAGACCGAGGTGCGCTTCCGCGGCCCCAACGTCATGCCCGGCTACTGGCGCGAGCCGGAGAAAACCGCCGAGGCCTTCGACGACGAAGGCTTCTACTGCACCGGTGACGCGGTCAAGCTGGTCGACGCCCACGACCTGCGGCTGGGCCTGCTGTTCGACGGGCGCATCGCCGAGGACTTCAAGCTCTCCACCGGCACCTTCGTCAGCGTCGGCCCGCTGCGCGCCAAGGCCATCGCCTACGGCCACCCCTGCGTGCAGGACGTGGTGGTCACCGGCCTGAACCGCGACGAGATGGGCATGATGGTCTTCCCCCGCCTGGCCGACTGCCAGGCGCTGGCGGAGTCTGCCGGGCTGGCGCCGGGCGCGGGCCCGGCCGAGGTGCTGCACCACCCGGCGGTGCGCGCCTTCTTCCAGTCCCTGTGCAACCGCCTGGCGGCCGAGGGCACCGGCAGCGCCAACCGCGTGGCGCGCATGCACGTGCTGGTGGAGCCGCCCTCCATCGACCACGGCGAGATCACCGACAAGAGCTCGATCAACCAGCGCGCCGTGCTGACGCACCGCGCCTCGCTGGTCGAGGCGATGTACCAGGGCCCCGCGGCCGACCCCTACCTCATCCTGCCCGCCAAGGGCTGACGGACCCCGACGGTCCGACCTCACCGTTCCCTCTCACCGTTCAGGAGACCCCCGACATGCAGATCCAAGGACAAGCCGCCCTCGTCACCGGCGGAGGCTCGGGCCTCGGCGAGGCCGTCGCCCGCGAACTCGCCCGCCTGGGCGCCAAGGTCACGGTGCTGGACGTCAACGAGGCCGGCGCGCAGCGCGTGGCCGCGGAGATCGGCGGCATCGCGTGCAAATGCGACATCACCGACACCGCCTCGGTCACCGCCGCGCTGGACGCCGCCGAGGCCGCCCACGGCCCGGCGCGCATCGTGATGAACATCGCCGGCATCGGCGGCGCCAAGCGCATCATCGCCAAGGACGGCTCGCCCGCCCCGCTGGAAGACTTCGAGCGCGTGGTGCGCATCAACCTGATCGGCACCTACAACGTCATCCGCCTGGCCGCCGCGCGCATCGCCAAGCTGGAGGCGCTGGAGGACGGCGAGCGCGGTGCGATGGTTTGCACCGCCTCGGTGGCCGCCTTCGACGGCCAGGTCGGCCAGGAGTCCTACTCGGCCTCCAAGGGTGGCATCGTCGGCATGACCCTGCCGCTGGCGCGCGACATGGCGCAGTACGGCATCCGCGTGTGCACCATCGCCCCGGGCCTGTTCGCCACCCCGCTGATGAAGACGCTGCCCGAGCCGGTGCAGCAGTCGCTGGCCGCCTCGATTCCCTTCCCCTCACGGCTGGGCAAGCCCGAGGAATTCGCGGCGCTGGCCTGCCACATCGTGAGCAACACGCACCTGAACGGCGAAACCATCCGCCTGGACGGCGCGCTGCGCATGGCGCCACGCTGAACGGCCTCCCGCCGGGCCTGTGGCCCGTGCACCTCCCCCACCGGGGCGGCCCCAATGGCGGCCCCGTGGTGCACGAGGCACAGTCCGGCCCGTTTTCCCCCGACGTATCCCCCGAGCCCCACAGGAGACATGACGATGACCCCCACGTTCAAGACCCTTGCCGCCGCCGCCCTGATCGCATTGGCCGGCACGGCCCAGGCTGACATCACCATTGGCGTCAGCCTGCCTTTGACCGGCCCGGCGAGCGGCCTGGGCATCCCGATGAGCAACCAGATCAAGCTCTGGCCGACCAGCATCGCCGGCGAGAAGCTCAAGGTCGTCGTGCTGGATGACGCCACCGACCCGACCAAGGGTGTGCAGAACGCCAAGCGCTTCGTCACCGAGGACAAGGCCGACATCATCATGGGCTCAGCCGCCACGCCGCCAGCCATCGCGATGGCCGACACGGTGGCCGAGTCGGGCACGCCGCACTTCATGTTCTCCCCCGCCGTGCTGCAGGCCGGCAAGGACAGCTGGGCCTTCCGCCTGCCGCAGTCCAACGCCGTGATGTCGCATGCCATCCTGCAGCACATGAACAAGCTGGGCGTCAAGACGGTGGGCTTCCTGGGCTACACCGATGCCTACGGCGAGAGCTGGCTGAAGGACTTCCAGGCCGAAGCCGCGGCCATGAAGCTGCCCATCAAGATCGTCGCCACCGAGCGCTTCCAGCGCTCCGACACCTCGGTGACCGGCCAGGCCCTGAAGCTGGTGGCCGCCAACCCGGACGCGATGCTGATCGTGGCCTCCGGCTCCGGCGCCGCCATGCCGCACAAGGGCGTGGTCGAGCGCGGCTACAAGGGCAAGATCTACCAGACCCACGCTGCCGCCACGCGCGACCTGATGCGCATCGGCGGCAAGGATGTGGAAGGCGCCTACGTGGTGTCCGGCCCGGCCGTCATCGGTGACCAGCTGTCTGACAGCCACCCCTCCAAGAAGGTCGCGCTGGACTTCGTGCAGAAGTACGAGAAGGCCTACGGCCCGAACAGCCGCAACCAGTTTGCCGGCCACGCCTACGACGCCATCGTGGTGCTGGAGAAGATCGTGCCGGTGGCGCTGAAGAAGGGCAAGCCGGGCACCCCGGCCTTCCGCGCCGCGCTGAAGGAAGCCACCGAGACGATGGGGCGTACCGTTGTCGCCCATGGCGTGCTGAACTACACCAAGGACAACCACTGGGGCTTCACCACCGAGACGGGCGTGATCCTGAAGGTGGTCAACGGCGACTGGAAGGTCGAGTGACCCTGGTCTGAACGGCGAGGCCGGCGCCCCCACCCCTACCACCGCTGACCGGTTGGGGTGGGGCGCCGGCCCCGGCCTGCGTGCGCCGCCCCGACCCGGTGGCAGCGCACGTGCCCTGAGCCGATGCCCGAACACGCCACTGCGCGCGTGAGCGGCGCCGCCTCGCACAGCCTCCGACGGAATCCGCATGGACTTCTCCATCGCAAGCATCCTCACGCTCGACGGCGTCACCAATGGGGCGATCTACGCGCTCCTGGCCATGGCCACGGTGCTGCTGTTCGCCGTCACGCGCGTGATCTTCATCCCGCAGGGCGAGTTCGTCGCCTTCGGCGCCCTCACGCTGGCCATCCTGCAAACCAACCAGGTGCCCGGCACGGTCTGGCTGCTGCTGATCATGACGGCGGTGGCCACGCTGCTGGAGGTGGTGCACGGCATCCGCCGCGGCGCACCGGCCGCACGCTGGCTCAAGGCCGCGGCGCAGACGGCCGCCTACCCGGTGGCGATCTCGCTGCTGACGATCTGGGCCGCGCCGCAGGGCTTCCCGCTGTGGGTGCAGGCACTGCTGACGCTGGCGCTGGTGACGCCCTTCGGCTCGCTGGTCTACCGGCTGGCCTACGAGTCGCTGGCCGATGCCACCGTGCTGGTGCTGCTGATCGTCTCGGTGGGCGTGCACTTCGCGCTGACGGGGCTGGCGCTGCTGTTCTTCGGTGCCGAGGGCTTCCGCAACCCGAGCTTCTGGGATGAGCGCTTCAGCATCGGTGCGCTGACCCTGTCGGGCCAGGCGGTGATCATCTTCCTGGCCTCGGCGGCGCTGATCGTGATGCTCTTCCTGTTCTTCGAGCGCTCGCTGTACGGCAAGGCGCTGCGGGCCACCGCGGTGAACCGCCTGGGGGCACGGCTGATGGGCATCTCGTCGACCAACGCCGGGCGGCTGTCGTTCACGATGGCGGCTTTCATCGGCGCGCTGTCCGGGCTGCTGATCGGGCCGACCACGACGATCTTCTACGACAGCGGCTTCCTGATCGGCCTGAAGGGCTTCGTCGCCGCGGTGTTCGCCGGCCTGTCGAGCTACCCGCTGGCCGCCGTCGGCGCCCTGGGCGTGGGCGTCCTGGAAGCCTTCGGCTCGTTCTGGGCCAGCGCCTTCAAGGAGGTGATCGTGTTCACCTCCATCCTGCCGGTGCTGCTGTGGCGTTCGCTGCGCGACCCGCACAGCGACGAGGAGTGACACACGTGAACGCACGTCAAATGGTTCTTGCCGGCGTGGCCGCCCTCCTGGCGCTGCTGCCCATCGCGGGGGTTCCGGAGTTCTGGATCACCCAGCTCAACTACATCGGCCTGTTCGCCATCGTGGCGCTCGGCCTGGTGCTGCTGACCGGGGTGTCCGGGCTGACCTCCTTTGGCCAGGCCGCCTTCGTGGGGCTGGGCGCCTACACCTCGGCCTACCTCTCCACCGCGCATGGCGTCTCGCCCTGGCTGACGATCCTCGTCGCGCTGGTGATCACCGTCGCGGTGGCGCTGGCGCTGGCGTCGATCACGCTGCGCATGTCGGGCCACTACCTACCGCTGGCCACCATGGCCTGGGGGCTGTCGCTGTACTACACCATGTCCAACATGGAGTTCCTGGGCAAGTACGACGGCATCCTGGGCGTGCCGGCGATGGAGTTCTTCGGCATCAGCCTGGCATCCGGGCGCAGCTACTTCTACCTGATCTGGGTCGTTGCGCTGCTCGCCGCGGTGGCGGTGATCCACCTGCTGGACTCGCGCACCGGCCGGGCCATCCGCGCGCTCAAGGGCGGCGTGACGATGGCCGAGGCGATGGGCATCTCCACCTACAGCTACAAGGTGCTGGTGTTCGTGCTGGCGGCGATCCTGGCCTGCGTGTCGGGCTGGCTGTTTGCGCACTTCCAGCGCACCGTCAACCCGTCGCCCTTCGCGATCTCCAAGGGCATCGAGTACCTCTTCATGGCGGTGCTGGGCGGCGTGGGCAATGTCTGGGGCGCCTTCGTCGGCGCCGGCCTGGTCAAGCTGCTGGAGGACCAGCTGCAGGTGCTGCTGCCCAAGCTGTTCGGCGGCAGCGGCAACTACGAGATCATCGTCTTCGGCATCGTGCTGGTGGTGGTGCTGAAGTACGCGCCGCAGGGCCTGTGGCCCTTCGTCGAGAAGCTGGCCGGCCGCTGGCTGCCGGCCCAGCGCCGCGTGCGCGACTGGGCCGACGCCGCCCAGCTGGAGGAGCGCAGCAAGCCCACGCCGGGCGAGCTGCTGCTGGACGTGCAGGCGGTGCGCAAGCAGTTCGGCGGGCTGGTGGCGGTCAACGACGTGAGCTTCACGATCCGCGCTGGCGAGATCATCGGCCTGATCGGCCCGAACGGCGCCGGCAAGTCGACCACCTTCAACCTCATCACCGGCGTGCTGCCGCTGACGGCAGGCAACGTGACCTTCCGCGGCGAGAAGGTCGGCGGGCTGGCTTCGCGCGAGATCGCCCGGCGCGGCATGAGCCGCACCTTCCAGCACGTCAAGATGCTGCCGGAGATGACGGTGCTGGAGAACGTCGCGCTGGGCGGCTACCTGCGCAGCCACGCCGGCGTGGTCAAGGCCATGCTGCGGCTGGACCGCGACGAGGAGCGGCGCCTGTTCAAGGAGGCCGAGCGCCAGCTGGAGCGCATCGGCATGAAGGACCAGATGCACGAGCTGGCCGGTAACCTGGCCCTGGGCCCGGCACGCTTGATGGAGATCGCCCGCGCGCTGTGCACCGACCCGGCGCTGCTGCTGCTGGACGAACCCGCCGCCGGCCTGCGCCACAAGGAGAAGCAGGCGCTGAGCACGGTGCTGCGCCAACTCAAGGCCGAAGGCCTGAGCATCCTGCTGGTGGAACACGACATGGACTTCGTGATGAACCTGACCGACCGCATCACGGTGATGGAGTTCGGCACCAAGCTGATCGAGGGCACGCCGGAGGAAGTCCAGGCCAGCCCGGCCGTCCGCGCAGCCTATCTCGGCACGGAGCACTGAGCCATGAGCATTGCCAACCCGAACGACCTGCTGCTCGATGTGCGCAACCTCCACGCCGGTTACGGCCGCGCCGAGGTGCTGTCGGGCCTGAACCTGAAGCTGCCGCGCGGCTCGGTGGTCACCGTGATCGGCCCGAACGGCGCGGGCAAGTCCACCACGCTGAACGCGCTGATGGGCGTGCTGCCCTCGCGCGGCGAGATCACCTTCGACGGCCAGCCGCTGGCCAACGTCACGCTGGAAGAGCGCGTGATGATGGGCCTGGCGCTGGTGCCGGAAAAGCGCGAGCTGTTTTCCACCATGCCGGTGGAGGACAACCTGGTGCTGGGCGGCTACCGCCAGATGCGCGCCGGCAACGCCCAGTGGCGCGACCAGATCGACAAGGTCTACGAGCTGTTCCCGCGCCTGAAGGAGCGCCGCACGCAGCTGTCGGGCACGCTCTCGGGCGGCGAGCGCCAGATGCTGGCGGTGGGCCGCGCACTGATGAGCCAGCCCAAGGTGCTGATGCTCGACGAGCCCAGCCTCGGCCTGGCGCCGCTGGTGGTGCGCGAGATCTTCCGCATCATCGAGCGGCTGCGCGAGACGGGCGTGTCGATCCTGCTCATCGAGCAGAACGCCCGCGCCGCGCTGGAGGTGGCCGACTACGGCTACGTGCTGGAAACCGGCGCGATCGGCCTGGAAGGGCCGGCCAAGGACCTGGCCGAGGATCCGCGCGTCATCGAGACTTACCTCGGCACGAAAAAGTAACCCCCCGTTGCGGCTGACGCCGGTCCACGCCTGCGCAGAGCTGCGGCGGTTCGTGAGGCGACAGTCCCTGCGCAGGCAGGGCCCGTCGTCCCCACTCACCCCCCTCAAGGGGGCGCCACCAGCGGACCGGCAAAGCCGGATCCGCGGTGGCTGCTTGATGAATGCGGATACGCTGCACTCCATCGCAGCGGCTTGGCCCCGCTGGCGAATCCAAAGGGAAGAACCCCATGAGCACGTACATCCCTCCGCTGGAGGACATGCAGTTCGTCATCGAGCAGGTGCTCGATGCCCCGGCCTCCTGGCGCGCGCAGCCGGCCTTTGCCGAGCTGGACGGTGACATCGCCCGCGAGGTGCTGGAGCAGGCGGCACGCTTCGCCACTGAAGTGCTGGTACCCATCAACGGGCCCGGCGACAAGCAGGGCTGCCGCTGGAGCCCGGAGGGCGTGCGCACGCCGGACGGCTACCCGGCCGCCTGGAAGCAGTTCGTCGAGGGCGGCTGGCCGGCGCTGGCCTGTGCCCCGGAAGTGGGAGGCCAGGGCCTGCCGAACCTGCTGAACGCAGCGCTGTTCGAGATGCTCTGCGCCAGCAACCACGGCTGGACGATGTATCCCGGCCTGCTGCATGGCGCCTACGAGGCGATCAAGGCCACCGCGGTGGGCGAGATCCGCGAGCGCTACCTGCCCAAGGTGGTCAGCGGCGAGTGGCTGGCGACGATGAACCTCACCGAGCCGGCCGCCGGCAGCGACCTGGGGCTGATCCGCAGCCGCGCCGAGCCGCTGGACCCGCGCCCCGATGGCGTGATCGCCAACGGCGACCGCATGGCCGTGACCGGCAACAAGATCTTCATCTCCGGCGGCGACCAGGACATGACGGACAACATCGTCCATCTGGTGCTGGCGCGCCTGCCCGATGCACCGGGCGGCACGAAGGGGCTGTCGCTGTTCCTGGTG
>Ga0073899_10003909_pt1 | contig 13126 bp, 15 predicted proteins | sample KloWWTmetaKNB5Ph_FD_88975 | JGI IMG/M metagenome (GOLD analysis project Ga0073899, IMG submission 88975) | Active sludge microbial communities from Klosterneuburg, Austria, studying microevolution and ecology of nitrifiers - Klosterneuburg... | ecosystem: Engineered > WWTP > Aerobic digester >... | reverse complement strand
TGCCTGCCTGCTTGAGCACCTTGGAGACGAAGCCCTGGCCCCGGTTCTTCGGGGCACTGGGGCGGATGCGGAAATCATCGTCGCGGCGGTCGGTCATGGCTGCGCTCCCTGCAAGCTCTGGCGTGTCCGGTCGTGCGAAGCACGCGGACATGCCTGCATTGGCGCGGGCTTCGCGCCCCAAGCGGCACGGCGGCGAAGCCGCGCCGTGCCGCGCCACCCCCACGTGCAGACTGGCTTTGCGGGCCGACAGGTGCCGCACCCTTTTGTCTTGCCTTCCGCCTTTGCCTCTCGCATTCGCTCCCGGCAATCGCGGCCCGGTGGCGCTGCTGCACCGGCAGCCAACGCGCCAGGGAACACGCCGATGGCCGCAGGTCGGGCGCGTTCGAGGCAAGACGTCTGCACGTGGGACGGCTGTGCGGAGTGCAAGGCCGGATGCTGCGCGGAGTGCCGTGCAACAGTCCAGGCACGCCATGCGCGGCGATACAACCCATGCAGCCGGAAAGACCTGCCCGAGAGCACAACTGGCTGCACAGCGATGCGCAGCCAGTCAGCGGCCAGCCATGCAGTGCCTGATGCACCGGATGACGGCGCTGAATGCAGCCCGAGGTGCAGTGCAGAGTGCAATGCGAATGCATTGGCACTGCACGCGCGACAACATGGCGATGACACGCCTGATAGCACGATGGAATGCACATTTGCGTGCAGCAAATCAGCGGTCATCATGGGCGAACCTCCAGCCAGATCGGGTGCGCCACGCCGATCACGGCGGCTGCGCTGACCGGCCCAAAATACCGGCTGTCGAACGACGCCGGATTGGTGCTGCTCAGCAGGAATAGCTCGCTGGGCCGAAGGCGGCGGCATTGCTGCCAGGATGGCAACGGACGGCGTAGCCGGTCGGCGGGCAGCACGGCGGCGGCCGAAGGCACGCCGTCGATCCACACCAGACCATCGAACAGGCACACGTGTTGCGGTGCCACCGCGCCCACGCGCTTGAGCAGCGGGATGCGCGCCGGCAGGTAGCCGCGCTGCGCAGCAAGCGCAGCAACGTCGGCGGGCAAGCGGGTCAGCACGATGCTGCCCACGGACAACGGACGTGGCAGCGAGCCTGCAAGATGGTCAAGCGGATCGACGCGATACCAGCCCACCGCCACGCTGTCGGAGGGGTTGTAGATGATGCGTGGCAGCGGCTGCACGAAAGCCGCCCAGGCCAGCGCAGCGAGGCCGCAGACGGACAGCGCAGCCAGCACGATGCGAGCGTGCAGGCGCGAGCGAGGATGCGGCGCCATGCTGGTGGCGGTGGCGGATGTGGGAATGGCCGTCATGGCAGCATCCTCCCAGTCAGCCAGGCGGCATGCCGTTCGGCGGTGTACTCGGGCAGCGGCAGGCGCGCAGCGAGCCGATTGGCGAGCGTGCGCCAGTACGCGGGCGAGACGCCGACAGGCGCGATGCTCAGCGCCTCGATGGCGTCGATGCGCTCCAGCACGGCACGGACTTGGTTGCCGCCTTCGGCATGCAGCAGCAGGTGCGCGCCCGGCAGCACGCCGGGGATGCGCTGCGCGCCATCCAAGGGCGTGCAAGCCTGCATTACCATGAGCTGCCAGCGCACGGTGCCGAAGTCATTGGACTGCCAGCGGATGCGGCAGAACATGGCGTTCGGCAGGAACACAGCGAGGCTGCGCCAGCGGTCGAGTCGCAGCGTGCGCGCAGGTTCGCCAAAGCGCAGGTAGAGCTTGAAACGGTGCTCCAGGAAAGCCAGCGAAACGCGCGTCAGCGGCGTTGAGGTGTGCCGCGCCGCGAGCACAGCAAGCGACGACGGTGCAGCCGTGGCCGCGTCAGCGGCAGGCAAAGCGGATGTGTTCATGGTGCGTTTCCTCTGCATTGCTCTGGAAACTCCCGCTCCAGCAGGCCGCGCAGCAGATCGGCCACCGTCACGCCTTGCGTGAAGGCCGAAACCTTGATGCGCGCGCGCATGGCGGGCGTGATGTCGAGGGTCAGGCGAGCCGTGTAGGTGTCGCCCTTGTTGAGCGCATCGCCGTCGCCCTGCCGAATCCACGCTTCGGCGTGCGGATTCGCAGGCGGGCGCGCACCGATGCCGACGCGCTTGGCCGTGCGTTTGCTGTTCGGTGGCGGCTTTGCTGTCATGTCGGCCACCGCAGCAGTTCGTCCGCCAGCGCGGTGATTTCACGCGCGGCGGCGCTGTCCGGCGCCGTTTCTCGGGCAAGCCGGCCAGCGGCCACGCTGTCGGCGAAGACGATGCGTTGGCGCACTTCTGCGCGCAGCGCAGGAAGCGGCTGATCGGCGAGCGCTTGGCGCGCTTCGCGCCCGATCACGGTTGTGCTCACCCGCCGATTGATGACGAAGGCCGCGCGTAGCGCAGGCCGGAACACCTGGGCTTCACGGATCAGTGCCACCATCTCGGCGCTCGCCCACAGGTCGTAGGGACTGGGCTGTACCGGAATCAGCACCCGTTCGGCCGCCAGCAACGCGGAGCGCGCCAAGGCCGCGATCCTGGGCGGCCCATCAATGACGACATGATCGGCCCGCCTGGCGAGTTCTGGTGCTTCCTGGTGCAGCGTTTCGCGTGCGAGGCCCACGGCACTGAACAGCCTTGGCAGACCTTGCTGACTTCTGCGTTGTGTCCAGTCCAGTGCAGAGCCTTGCGGGTCGGCATCCAGCAGGATGACCGATTGCCCACGCATCGCCAGTTCGCCGGCGATGTGTGTGGCGAGCGTGGTCTTGCCCACGCCGCCTTTCTGGTTGAGCAGCGCGACGATCATGGTCTGGCCCTCCGTGTTGGAAGACCGGGTTTTGAGCAGCCTGCAAAACCGGCTTGCCGATGGCAAGAATCGCAGGCCCATCCCCATGGCAAAACGTGCCGTTCGGTGGTTGTCCACCGAAACGCCGCACTGCTACTACTAATGTTATGTATTAAGTTAGATAAGTTAAGGGAGGCCGAAACCCGCGCCAGCATTGGGTTTGCGGCCGATCGGCACGCCTGATAGCACGATAGTCCCACGCCTGATAGCACGATACCTGGCACGCCTGATAGCACGAGCCCGTCCACAGGCTTTGCCCCGGTTATCCCCGTGCCGTGGGCGGCACGGGGCGCACTGGGCGGAACGTCAGCAATTCGGCCCCACCCAGCCGCTCGATTCCCAAGACGTAGCCGGGCAGCGACTGCCGCGCCACCAGGGCGCGCAGATCGCAGGCGAAGTCGTAGGGCTTGGCTGTGCTGCCGGATTTGCGGTGCAACTGCCGGAAATCGAACTGCCAGCCCGTCTCCTGCCGCCCACCATGCTTGCGCACCAGGCGATAAAGCCAGCGTTCGATGCCCCCGGTGAGCTGGAAGTACGCCAGATCGATGGTCAGCACCAGTGCCGCATCCAGCACGCCCGCATAGAACCAGTCGGGCAGGATCAGCTCGATGCCCAGCGGCGTGCCGCGGGCGTCGGCCAGTTCCTTCCACTCGTTGATCCACGAGAAGCGGTGCAGGCGCCGCCCCGTGGTCTCGCGGATCGACGTGGCCACCGTCGTGGACTGAAGGCGATCCAGCGCGGCCTTGAGGCGCTGGTAGTCGCGCAGCGACGTACCGCGCCCGATGAAGCGCAGGATCTCGTAGGGACGTACCTGCATCAGCCGCGACGGGCGCAGGCCCGCATCGCGCGCCTCCACGATCTGACTGGCCGCCCAGATCAGGATGTCCGCATCCCAGATCGTGGCGATGCCATGCTCCTGTGTACCCTCCACGCGGATCGTCACGCCGCTGGCCTGGAAGTCGATCGGCGCCACGCGCGGCGACTTCGCCAGCGAGAAGAATGGAAAGGCCATCAAGTCCTGGCTGTCGCGCGGCGCCATGTCGCCTGGCAGGGCGCGGAACAGATCCAGCTGTTCGCGTTCCTGCCTGGCTTGCCCGTTGGGGCTGGACATGGCGATGGCCTCCCGCGCTCCAGCGCTCAGCGCGCACGGCTGTCCGCCGAGTGCTGCTCGGCGTACTCGGGATCGGACGTGCTCTCGAAGCTGCGCTCGGCGGCCCAGGCATCGAGGTCGGCCACGGCGTACATGACACGGCGGCCGAACTTGCGGAACTTGGGGCCGCCACCGAAGACGCGCTGCTTCTCCAGCGTGCGCGGCGACAGCCGCAGGTAGTCTGCGGCTTCGTCGTTGGTGAGATAGCGCTGCGGCTGCGCGGCAGCGGTCGAGGTGGTTGCGGGAGCGGCGGCAGGCCGCAAAGGAGCGGGACGCATGATAGGAACCTCCATGGCTTTCAAAGCTCCGGCCACACAGCGCAACCGGATGGAGGCAGTCTCAGAAATCGAAGCCCTCTTGCTCAGGGTCGTTTTGCGTTGCCTTCAAAACGACCCTTCTCAAGCGGCTGCAGTTGTGCTAGGCGGCGATAGCCGCCGCGCATCAGCGCATCGCCGCGCTGCACCAGGCGGCGCACCTTGGAGCGCAGGCCGCCGTCGCTGTACCAATCAGCTGTCGCGTCCATGCCGAACAGCCCTTCGCCCACCTCGCGCAAGGACGCGCCCGCCAGGGTCGCATCGAGCGCCTGCAGGGTGTGCAGTTCCAGTAGTGCGGCGGGCGTCGGTCGGGGCTTGGTGTTGGCTTGGGCCGCGCCGGGCGCGTGGCTACGCACAGGCGCGGCAGCGCCGCCGCGATGGGCATGGGCAACAGCCATGCCGTCTTCCAAGCCGGGGGCGAGCGCATAGCGCAAGCAGCGGCCCGGACTGCGCGCGATCAGCGCCAGGCCCTTGCCGTCGTGCAGCACCTGCTTGTGGCCGGGGATGGCCCAGAACGCGAAGATCGCCGCATCGGCGGGCGGATCGGCATCCGGGTAGAGCTGCACCACCGACGCATAGCCCGGCAGCCAGGCCGGATGCGCGTCGCGTGCATCGAGGCCTGGGTCTTCCAGCAAGCGCAGGCCCCAGCGGTGCGCTGCGGGCTGTGCGGCCTGCGGGCGGCGATGACGGCGCAGCCAGTCGAGCCGGTAATCGGGATGCCTGCGCAGGTACTCCCAGGCCAGGGCCAGCGCATCGAGCCACAGGATGTAGAGGTAAGCGGCGGTGGGATACCAGTGCGCATGGTGGTGCGCGTAAAGCTGGGGATCGACCATGGCGATAGCTCCTGTCGAGGTTCAGGAACGCCGCCACGGCGAGACATGCGGAGCTATCGCATCGAGTGCAAACCACCCTCAAAATCGACGTAGGATGTAAGCATCAGTAATCAAAAAAAGCGTCAAGACCGATTGGCTCCGGTGTGTTGCGAAATTCGTCCGAATGCGACGGCCGCGAAGCCCAAAAACATCACGCGGCACAGAACACCGTGCCGCAACCCGCCTGGAAGATCGTGTCTGTTTCAGTCACGGCAATATGGGTTTGACGCAAGAATGCGGATTCAGACCGAACAGGTCTGGAGCAAGACCGAAATAGTCTGAATGCGCCCGGCTTTGCAGTGGCGCGAGCGGTTCAATCGACGATGGAGCCGTTTTCCTGGGCCAGCCGCAGATATTCGGACAAGGGCCGCACCGCCTTGAAATACCGGTCGCGCATCACCGGCTGCTTGCGTGGTCCAACGATGGAGGCCAGATCACTCAGCTTTATTTCACCAAGGTCAGGCATGCCAATGCCCACGTCCATAACGCCCCAAGCGGTATCGCCGTCTGCCGGATTGAGCGCGACCAGCAACCAGGTGGCGCGTGCATCCGGCGTGAACAGGCGCACCACGGGCAGCGGGTCGATGACCAGGCCCGCCGCACGATCCCTGCCATTGGCAAGCAACTGCGCCCGTTCCTGATCGGTGGTGAGTGGTTCGGTCATGGCTGAATCTCCCGAAGCGTCAATGATGCGCGCACGTGCCTTGATCGCCCATATGCAAGCGCAAACCATCGTCAAGCGTGCGGCAAAAGCACGGATGCGCCTTGCATCGAATCCGCCAAAGCGTGAAAACGCAAAGCCGCCTCTACGGATTTGAAGAAAGCCACGGATGCGGTTCCGTGCCTCTGTGGGAATCCGCAGATACGGATTTCCGTAAAAACTCAAATTGTCGTTTTCCGTTAAAGACTGGACTGAGCGCAACTACGGCTCCAATGTTTTCAGTCATTTACGGCTCCTCCTGATTTCCGTTAATTCTGGAATCAGGCCAAAATTTCCGTTAAAGAACGTCTGCATAAGTCCCCTGATCGAGCCCCTCGAACGTTGAACACCGATGAACCAGATCAGCCTTGCCCAGAGCGGATTCGAGTTGGCTCACAAGCGCACGCGCAAGCGGGTGTTCCTGGACGAGATGGATCAGGTCATCCCATGGTCTGACTTGCTCGCGCTCATTGCGCCGCACGCGCCAGCGGGCAAGACAGGGCGCCCGCCCTTTGCGCTGCAGACCATGCTGCGCATTCACCTGCTGCAACAGTTCTTTGGCCACTCCGACCCGGCCATGGAAGAGGCGCTGCACGACATCCCGCTGTACCGCGAGTTCGCACACCTGGATGCCGGCCTCACCCGCCTGCCCGACGAAAGCACCATCTTGCGCTTTCGCCACCTGCTGGAGCAGCACCAGTTGGCGCCGCAGATTCTGGCTAGCGTCAACGCCAGGTTGATGGCCCGTGGCCTGCTGCTCAAGAGCGGCACCGTGGTGGACGCCACCTTGATCGCCGCGCCCAGCTCCACCAAGAACAAGGACGGCCAGCGGGACCCTGAGATGCACCAGACCAAGAAGGGCAACCAGTGGCACTTCGGCATGAAGGCGCACATTGGCGTGGACGCCGACTCGGGGCTGGTGCACACCGTCGCCACCACCGCAGCCAATGCCCATGACATCACGCAAGCGCACGCGCTGCTGCACGGTGAGGAAGACGTCGTCTTTGCCGACTCGGGCTATCGGGGGGTTGAAAAGCGAGACGAAGTGCAGGAACTGCACCCCGACAGTTGCTGGCACATTGCCATGATGCCGGGCAAGCGCAAGGCACTGGACAAGAGCAAGGCGCTCGATGCGTTGATCGATCAGCTTGAAACCATCAAGGCGCGCATCCGCGCCAAGGTCGAGCACCCGTTTCGAGTCATCAAGTGCCAGTTTGGCCATCGCAAGGTGCGCTACAAAGGTTTGGCCAAGAACACCAGCCAGTTGCTGGTGATGTTTGCCCTGTCCAACCTGTGGATGGTGCGCAAGCGAATTTTGCAAGGACAGCAGGCGTGAGTGCGCCTGAAATATGGGCAAGCGCCCGAAACAAGGCCGAAATCGACCTGATGAGCGGGAAATCAACCGGAAATTCAGCGCTGGTTTCGCCATGTGAATATTCATGTATCAACTTGCGCTGCGGCGGAGGTTGTGCAGACCTTCCTTAAAGTTGGACTGGCTGAACACCCAACCGGACGACGGAATGCGACGAATCCCCCTGAGCAGACGCTCCCATATCACTGGCTTCCAGCCGGTGCGGCAGAAGGTCGTTGAACATGAGAGCGCGCTTGAACGGGACTTCGTGTTGCTTACCCAGTTCCGCGATCCAGCCGCCGATCTGGTTTCGCAGCCCGAGACGATCCACTTCATGGACGCGGGCAAGCCGCGGCGGTACACGCCGGACTTTCTGGTGTCCTGGAGCGACGGGCGACGTGAACTGATCGAGATCAAATACCGCATCGACCTGCGCACCCGGTGGGCGAACCTGCGTCCGGCCTTCGAGGCGGCACGCGACTGGGCACATGCGAACGGTGCCACCTTCCGCATCGCCACGGAGCGCGGCATTCGCGGCGTGGAACTGGAGAATGCGCTGCGATTGATCCCGCTGCGTTCGGCTCCGCTGGACGTGGCGGCGTGCGATGCTGTGTTGTTCGCGTTGAAGTCGCTGCGCGCGCCGACCATCGGGCAACTCGTATCGGCGGCGCGGCTTGAGCGTCCGCTGGCACTCGCCACCATCTGGCGAATGCTCGCGCAGGGGCGGTTGCTGGTCGATGACCTGTCGGCGGCCCTGCTTGCCAGTAGCCCCGTGCGGGCGACATGACTGCAGCCATCGACCTCACCCAGGTCAGCGAAGCGGACTGGGCCACCGCTCGCGAAAGGCTTGCTGTCATTCGCCGTTTGGTCAGCGCATCCGAGCGCACGCGCAAGGACGTAGCCCAGGCTGCCCGAGAAATCGGATGCAGCATCAGCACGGTCTACACGCTGTTGGCGGACTATCTCGCTGCTCCCCAGTTGACCAGCCTGCTGCCGCAGCGGAGCGGCCGCAAGCGAGGCAAGTCGATGCTGGCGCCCGAGGTGACTGCGATCATCAATCAGGTCACGGAGGACATGTACCTGACGCGGCAGAAGCCGCGGATGTCTGATCTGGTCGCGCAGATTCATATACGGTGCCGAGCGGCGGGCCTGGCACTGCCAAGCCGGGGAGCGATTGAGCGCCGGCTGAATGCCCGCCCGGCTTCGGAAGTGACGGCCCAGCGTCACGGCCGCAAGGCCGCGCGCGATCGGTTCGCGCCGGCGGCTGGGTCGCTGGAAGCGCCCTGGCCGCTGTCGCTGGTGCAGATCGACCACACGCTGGTCGATGTGATCGTGGTGGACAGCCAGACGCGCGAGCCGATCCAGCGGCCCTGGCTGACGCTCGCCATTGACGTGTGTACGCGCTGCGTAGCCGGCCTGCACCTGTCGTTGGAGCCACCATCGGCAACGTCGGTGGCGCTGTGCATCAGCCAGGCCGCATTGCCCAAGGATGTTTGGCTGGCCGAGCGCGGGATCGACGGAGCCTGGCCTGTGCATGGCATCCCCGAGCGCCTGCACTTGGACAACGCCAAGGAGTTCCGCTCCGAGGCGCTGCGACGCGGTTGCGAGCAGCATGGCATCGCCATCGACCATCGGCCGGTGCGCACGCCGCATTACGGCGGCCACATCGAGCGTCTGATCGGCACGATGATGGGCAAGGCTCACCTGTTGCCGGGAACGACCTTCTCCAACGTGCAGGCCAAGGGCGATCTCGATCCCTCCAAGAGCGCCGTGATGACCCTGGAAGAAGTCGAATGCTGGCTGGGGCACGCCATCGCTGGCGTGTACCACCGCGAAGTGCATCGAGGGCTGGGCGTGCCGCCGCTGATGGCCTGGGAGAAAGGCATCTCTGGCGATGATCAGGTCCTCGGGCGCGGCAGTCCGACGACGGTAAGCGACCCTCGGCGCTTCCTGATCGACTTCCTGCCAATCGCCCGACGTCTCGTGCGGCGCGATGGCGTGTCGCTGCACTCCATCGGCTACTGGTCGGATGTGCTGTCCACCTGGATCGGGCATGTCGAGCCGATGATCGTCCGCTTCGATCCGCGTGACCTGAGCCGCATCTACCTGCTGGGGCCGGACGGAACCTACTACGACCTGACCTATCGAGACCTGCGGCGCCCGCCGATCAGCTTGTGGGAACACCGGGCTGCGCTCAAGCGACTGCGCGAGCAAGGCAATGCACATGTCGATGAAGCCGCGATCTTCCGCGCGGTGGAAGCCATGCGCGAAATCGCTGACCAGGCGGCGCACACCAGCAAAGCGGCGCGCCGTCAAAAGGAGCGTCGGCGCATGGTGCAACAAAAGCAGGCAGTCGCCGCACCGGCTGCTTCCGCTCCTGTGGAAACCAATGATGTGCCTGCGAGCGGGCAACAGCCGCATGAGCAGATGTTCCCGTTCGAGGAGTGGAATTGAGCAGCGACTATCCGCATCTGCATCCCTCCGCACGCGCATGGGCAGACGAAGATGCGCCGTCACGGGTGCGCCGCATCCGCACGGATCGATGGATCGGCTACGCACGCGCGCAGGCCGCGTTGGCGGCGATTGAGGATGTGCTGTCATTCCCGAAGCGGACCCGGATGCCGAACCTGCTTCTGGTCGGGCCGACGAACAACGGCAAGACCATGATCGTGGAGAAGTTCCGGCGCAGCCATCCGCCCATCGCCGCAGTGGATGCCGAGGGTGGCATCGCCCGCGTGCCGGTGCTGAAAATGCAGATGCCGGCAGGCCCTGACGAGCGGCGCTTCTTCGGAGCCATCCTCGACGAGTTGGGAATGGACCATTGGCCCCAAGATCGTGTCGCCGCGCAGCAAAACCTGGCGGTTCGCCTGATGCGCACGACCGACGTGCGCGTGCTCGTGATCGACGAATTGCATAACGTGCTCTCCGGTCCGGTGTTGCAACAGCGGCGCTTGCTCAATCTGCTGCGCTGGCTCGGCAACGAATTGCAGATACCGCTGGTGGGCGTCGGCACCGCTGAGGCATTGCGGGCCATCCGCAGTGATGACCAACTCGCCAACCGCTTCGAGCCCGTGGCGTTGCCGCTATGGGACGAAGACGAGGCGTATCGACGGCTGCTCAGCACGCTGGAGGCGTTATTGCCCTTGCGCAAGCCATCCGGGCTGGCGCAGCCTGCCCTGGCAGGGAAGATCTTTGCCCTGTCCGAAGGCGTGCTGGGCGAGATCGTCTCGATCGTCACGCGCGCTGCTGTCGTCGCGATCACGTCGGGCGCGGAGGCGATCTCGCCGCGCCTGATTGAGAAGACCGGGTTCATCTCGCCCACGGGCCGCAGACGTGTGGCCGTGTGACGCTCTATCCCGTTGAGGTGCATGCACGACTCGTTCCTGCGCGCCGGCCCATCCCGATCTACATTGAACCCATGCCCGACGAAGCGCTGGCGTCGTGGCTGTGCCGCCTTGCGGCAAAGATCGGCTTGCCCCCGCTGGCGTTCATCCGCCATGCGTTCGGCATCGACTGCCGCAGCGACGCGCAATGGTGGCGCCGTCCCAGCAGAGAACAGCTCACCACCGTTGCTGCGGGAACCGGGGTCAGCCTCGAACGGCTTGCGGCAATGACCCTGGCGGACTGGTCCCTGGCAAGACTGGATGAATACGCGGAGCGATTGAGCGCACAGTACGCCTTGCATCCACCCACGCGGCATGCCGCAGACCGCTTCACTGCGGCCTGTCTGCGCTGCCTGGCCGAAGATGAGCGCCCATATGTTCGGCGCGACTGGATGATCGGGTGGCAGGCGACTTGCTCCCGCCACCAGTGCAGGCTGCTGCACCGATGCCCGAGCTGTCGGGCAGAACTGCGGATCGCGGACCTGCGCAGCCGGGAGGCGGTCGTCATGGACCGCTGCCGCCGCTGCGGTTCTCCGTGGCGTCAGCTTGGCGCTCCAGCAGCCAACCCGGCGGCGATTGATCTGCAAGGCCAACTGCTGGACATGAAGCGTCGAGGCGTTGCCGTCCTGCCAGGCTTGGGCCGTACCGATTGGGCCACCTTCATGGTGGTCGCCGATCTGGTTGCTGCGGCAATGTGGCTGGAGACGGCCGACTATCACCGCGAGCGGTTGTTCGAGCGCATCCTGCGTGATCTCGATATGCCTGTCGATGATCGCGTGCTCGTTGAATGGCCGTCCAACTATGGCGTGCTGCTGACGCTGGCGTGGCTGATGGCAGATTGGTCGGTCCGGCTTGAACTGATGCTGGAAGAACTGCACGCTCCTGACATCGAGAGCCTTCTCGATCAGTTGCCCGATCTGGATGACGGATCGCGCCAGCGACTGCCCGGTCTGCTGGAGCCTGTATGGCATTACCGCCAACAGGAGGTCCCTGAGAAAAACTGGCGGAAATGGCTGGAGAGCCTCGTTGCCTCGGGCATGGACTTCAGGGCGATGGCCAGACAGGAACGACGCCAGGGCTATACCGAACGGCTGGTAGTGTTTGCCATGCTGGCCGAGGGTCGCAGCATTGACCAGGCGGCCGCCTGGGCCGGCTTGAAGCCAGAAAGGGTGGAGAGGTGGATCGAAGTCGCAGTCGTCTACGGCATCCGCATGGTCATCGAGAAACCGGCGCGCGTATGCGACCTGACGCCGGACCAGGCGCGCGAGATCAGGCAATGGCTGGCCTCTGCGACCTGGCTCCTGTCGCCCCGAACAGGTTGGCGTGCAGACCATGTGCGCAGCGAGATCGCGCGACAGTTTGGTCTGAACATCTCGGTAAGTGCCGCTCAAAGCCTTCTCCCCAAAGTGAAAACCTATACGTCTGACGCCTTAGCGTCCTGACCGTGCCGAGTCCAGCATTAACAGGAACAGTCCAACGTTAACGAGCACAGTCCAGTCATTAACGGAAAACGACACAAATGCACGAAAAAGTACGTTTGAACGTCATGGGTTAAAGATAACGTGGTTTTAATTGTGCTGCGAATCGACGCTTCTGTCCATGCAGAAGCGAGTCATCCAGCCTGGCCGGCCAGCCGGCGCCACCACCTTCGATGCCGAACTGGCCCTGGCCTTCGGCGCAACCGTGCGCGGGCTGCGCGTGGAGCGCGGCATCGCGCAGGAATCATTGGCCCATCGTGCCGGCATTGAGCGCTCGCACATGGGGAAGATTGAACGGGGCACGCACATGCCCACGCTGGCGATCATCTTCAAGATCGCCGGCGCGCTGGAGTGCAGCGTGGCCGAATTGATGGCCAGCATGGAAGCGCTGATTGCAGCGGGGACATCCCCTGCCTGAAGCGCTGGCCTGTCCGATCCGGCGCATGCCGGTTCGGGGACTTCAGGGGCGCCAAGCTCGCGCGGCGGGGATAGCCTGAAGGGCTTTCCCCTGGAGGTAAGCGAAGCGCGCAGCGCCGCAGGCGCGAAGGCGGGAGGGATTGGAGCCGAAGGGCCGTGACGACAAAGGCGGCACGGGGCGGAGCCCGCAAAGCCCGGTGGTGCGCAGCACCGACCTGCCCGATGGTTCCTGCGGCTGCCAACGCAACGCATGCAGAAGGCGCCCGATGGGAGCGTGCCCAGGCTGGGATGCGGTCTCCATGCAATGCCACGAAAGCAGCACAGCGCCTCGCCGCATCGGCGAGGCGCCGGCGGCCGTCAGGCCGCCTGGGGCTTGCTACGCGACCAGATCAGGTCGTGCGTACCGTCCTCGCCTTCGATCAGGCGGGCATAGACCGTGGCCGGAAACGAAGGATCGTCCAGGGTCACGGAAATGTACTCCCGCCCGGCCTCGCTGGTCTTCTTCCAGGCCGCGCCGATGTCGTGACTGGCGGCCTGCAGGCGGAAGTCGGGGGCCTTCTCATTGTCCCCCTTGTCGTTGGGCACCAGCTTGACCTTGACGTTGAGCGTCAGGGTGCGAAGCGTGCCGGTGAAGCCGTCTTTGTC
>Ga0073899_10003907_pt1 | contig 13126 bp, 11 predicted proteins | sample KloWWTmetaKNB5Ph_FD_88975 | JGI IMG/M metagenome (GOLD analysis project Ga0073899, IMG submission 88975) | Active sludge microbial communities from Klosterneuburg, Austria, studying microevolution and ecology of nitrifiers - Klosterneuburg... | ecosystem: Engineered > WWTP > Aerobic digester >... | reverse complement strand
GCCACCAAAAACTTTTTCTTCCTGATGGCCGTGGTTTTCGGCCTCATCGCCCCGCATCTGGCCATCGCGGCGGATTCCAAGATCGAGAAGGATTCGCGTGCCGCACTCAATTCGCTTTACGCTGGCTCGCCGGGAGCAAAGGCCCTGGGCGCCAAGGCGCGTGGCATTCTGGCATTTCCCAATGTCGTCAAGGCCGGACTGGTGGTCGGCGGGCAAGGCGGCGATGGCGTGCTGCTGGTCAACGACAAGGTGGTCGACCACTACAACACGGCGGCGGTTTCGGTCGGCCTTCAGGCCGGCGCGCAGTCGTTTGGTTATGTGCTGTTTTTCATGAGCGACAAGGTGTTCAATGACTTCCGCAACAGCAAGAACTTCGAGATCGGCGTCGGGCCGAACATCGTGATCATCGACGCCGGCGCGGCCAAGGATCTTAATACCGAGACGGTCAAGGCCGACGTGTATGCCATGATTTTCGACCAGAAGGGCCTGATGGCCGGCATCGGCCTGCAAGGCTCGAAGATCACCAAACTCAATCGCTGAGCACGCGCTTGATTCACTTGTTAATAATGGAGATATACGCAATGCGCAATTTGACGAAAGCCACACTGACCGCCCTTCTGCTTGTCGCAGCACCGGCGATGGCCCAGCAGGCCCCCGTGGGCGCCAAGATCACCGAAAACGCGCCGGGCAAGGTGGCCATGGCCGAGGGCGTCAAGGTTTCCGCCCTGGTGACCGCCATCGACAAGGCCACCCGCACCGTGACCCTGAAGGGACCGCAGGGGAACAGCTTCGATGTCGTCGCCGGCGATGCGGTGAAAAACTTCGCCCAGATCAAGGTCAACGACGAAGTGGTCGTCGAGTACGTGCGGGCGCTCACCCTCGAGGTGAAGAAGAGCAACGGTCCGGCCTCGCGGACTGACAGCGCCGACGCGGTGCGCGCCAAGCCGGGCCAGAAGCCGGCCGGTGCGGTCGGTCGCCAGGTGACGATCGTCGCCGACGTGATCGACGTCAATCCGGCGGCCAAGACCATCACCGTCAAGGGGCCGAAGGGCAACGTCGTCGAACTCGAAGTGAAGAATCCCGACCACTTCAAGGTGGTCAAGAAGGGCGACCAGATCGAGGCGAACTACGTCGAGGCGGCTGCCCTGTCGGTGGAACCCGCCAAGAAAGCCGCCAAGAAGTAGTTCATTCGGGTCGCAGGTATCTCGCCCGCGGCCCGGCGAAAGTCGATGATTGACCTGCACGGTCCGCATTCAAAGGAAACAGCATGAACAGAATCAGGAGCGCCTGCGCGCGGGGGTTCACCTTCGTTGCCATGGGCCTGGCTTTCAGCGCGGCGCTGGCCAAGCCGATCGTCTATCCCTCCAAGGGGCAGAGCCCGCAGCAGCAGCAGAAGGACGAAGGCGAGTGCTACGTCTGGGCCAAGAACAGCACCGGCATCGATCCGGCGGCCGTGGCTAGCGCACCGGCGCCCCAGCAGCAGACGGGGCCGGCAGCGGGCGGCGGCGAGCGCGCGCGCGGTGCCGTGCGCGGTGCCGTGGTCGGCGGCATCATCGACGGCAGTGACGGCGCCGGCAAGGGCGCCGCCGTGGGCGTCGTGGCCGGCGGTGTGCGGGCGCGCAACAACCAGAGGAACCAGAATGCCCAGTCTCAGCAGCAGGCCCAGGCGCAGAAGCAGGACGCCATGAACACCTTCTACCGTGCCCAAGGCGCCTGCCTCGAGGGTCGCGGCTACACCATCAAGTAAGGGCTGCCATGAAATCCATTCGAAATCTGGTTGTCGCGGGCCTCGCCCTGTTGGCTCTGCCCGTGCTGGCGGCCGACTTTGACGGTTCGAAACCGCTGCTCTGCGCCACGCAGTCGGCGTTGGACTGCGCGCGCGGCGACGACTGCGCTACCGGTTTGCCGGAAGAAATTGGGGCGCCGACATTCATGCGCATCGACTTGGCGAAGAAATCCGTGATCGGCCCGCAGACCACCACGGAGATCCTGCTGCAGGACAAGTCCGGCAAGCAATTGCTGCTGCAGGGCCGGGAGTCCGGCTTCGGCTGGACCATCGTCATCGATCAGCCAAGCGGCGAACTGACCGTGACCCCGACCAACCGCAACGGCGCCTATTTGTTGTACGGAGCTTGCACTGCGATCTAGCAGGTGCCATGCCGGCCGCGGATCCTGACGAAAACGGGTTCCTGACGCCAGGGCCCGTTTTTGTTCTTGGTGTTCAAGGCAAGCGACTGTGCTCGGGTAGTCCGATGGACCTACTCCATGCTTGACGTCGAGCACCTGCGCGGCTGGATCGGCCGCGAGGAATTTCTCGACGATGTTGTCGCAGCCTCCAGGGTGGCAGCACTCGCCGCCACGCTCGATCGCGATGATTCGCCGCCGCGCGTCGGCGATGCCTTGCCGCCGCCCTGGCACTGGATGTTGTGCGTGCCGGCTGTGCGCCAGTCGGCTATTGGTCCGGATGGCCATCCGGCGCGCGGCGGCTTCCTGCCGCCGGTGCCCTTGCCGCAGCGGATGTGGGCCGGCGGCCGGCTGACGTTCCCGCAATCGCTGCGGATCGGCGAACCGGTGCAGCGTCGTTCGCGGGTGATGTCCGTCGAGCACAAAAGCGGACGCAGCGGCGAACTGGTATTCGTCGTGGTGCGCCACGAGTTCCATGGCCCGGCAGGCCTCTGCATTACCGAGGAACACGATATCGTCTACCGTGATCTGCCCCGCAGCGTGTTGTCGGCGCCGTCTGCAGGAGATGCCGTTCCCGGCTCCGCCAGGGACATGACTATTGCCGCAGCCCCGACGGAGGCTGTCTGGCAGCGCCGGATCGTCCCCGACGACGTGCTGCTGTTCCGCTATTCCGCACTGACTTTCAACGGCCATCGCATCCACTACGACCGCCGCTACGCCACCGAGGCAGAGGGCTATCCGGGCCTCATCGTCCACGGACCGCTGATCGCCACGCTGCTGGTCGACCTGCTGCGGCGGAACATGCCCGCCGCGTCCATCGCCGCCTTCGAGTTCCGTGCCGTCAAGCCGCTGTTTGACACGGCTTCCTTCCACATCTGTGGCCAGCCGCCGGGCGACGGCAAGACCGTAAAACTTCGGGCGCTGGATGCGCACGGGCACTTGGCGATGGACATGACCGTCTCCCTTGCCTGATTTGCCGTCCCGCCGGCGCCGACTTTCTGCATGCCCATCATGAACGACCCGTCAGCCCGCGATTCAAGCGTAATCTCCGCCTGCAGGTTTTTTTCGTCGACGCCCCAACTGGCGACGCTGCCGTAGCGTTCGTCGCCGGCGCTTGACACCCCGGTCGTCCTCAGGCCGGGTTGCCGGCGTTCGATCTGGCGAACCATTCCCGCATCAGCGCGGTTTCGCGTTCGATGATGATGGCGAGGAATTCGTCGGCGCCCTTCATCTCGCTGAAGGCGTCGAAGCCGCGCTGCAGGAAGGAGTGCAGTTCGCCCAGGCCGGCGAGGTGCGCGGGGCCGTGCATCAGCCTGAGCGAGACGCGGATCAGCGGCATCCGGGTCAGACGATCCAGGGTCTTTCCGATCCTGTCGATCAGGGCGATCTGCAGTTCGCGGTCGGCGCGCCGGCCGCAGGCGCGGTAGGCGGCGGCATAGCTTTGCCAGTCGATGCTCCGGATCCGTCCGGCCTTGCGCAAGGCCAGCACCATGTCGGTGTCGAGCGACTCCGACAGCGCGTCCATCCTGACCGCCTCCAGCAGGGTCAGCAGCGCGCGTTGCGGCAGCACACGGACCATGACGGGAACGACGCGCGTCAACTCCTCGTCGCGACTGCGGAAATCCTTGGGGCCATATAGATCGCTGAGGAAGAATCCCGCCGCCGGCCGGTAACGCTCGCTGGCGAGCAGATCGGCATGGGTGCTCGCCAGCCGTTTCGCCTGCCACTGCTTGAGCAGCGGATAATCGTCAGCGGCCGGGTCGGCCGCACGCGCGGCGCGCAGCTCGCACACTCCGACAATGCTGGCGGCAAGTTCGCGTCCGATCGAGTCCTTGTCGAGGTCATCGTCCATTTGCGCCAATTATCCGTCGGCGCCGCTTGGCTCCGTTAGAGTAGCCTGCCTAATCGCGGCAGACCCCGGCGCATAAACTCGCGCAATAGGGAGCATCCCGGAGGACTTTTGGAATGAATGCAACAGAACCGCGGGCAGCAGCGGTCGAGGGCATGGGCGGCTTCAGGCGCGAATTTGCCGCCATGCATGCCGCGACGCGGCGCAACCCGGTCGTGGATCGCGTGCGGCGCCACGCGCGGCTGGATGCGCTGTTCGCGCTGGTGCATGACAACGCCGAGCGTTTCGTCGAGGCCATCGCCGCCGACTTCGGCCACCGTTCTGCACACGAGACGCGCCTGCTGGAACTCTTCCCCAGCCTGGAGGCGATCCGCCACACGCGCTCGCATTTCGCCGGCTGGATGAAGCCGCAACGCAAGTCGCCCTCGCTCTGGTTCCGACCCGGCCGCGCGCGCATCGTCAGCCAGCCGCTGGGCGTGGTCGGCATCATCGTGCCCTGGAATTACCCGCTGTTCCTCGCCATCTCGCCCATGGCGGCGGCGCTGGCCGCCGGCAACCGCGTCATGGTCAAGATGTCGGAATTCACGCCGCGCACCGGCGAACTGCTGGCCGGCCTGGTCACGCGCTATTTTCCGCCCGAGGAGGTGGCCGTGGTGCTGGGCGATGCCACGGTCGGCGCCGACTTCGCCCGTCTGCCCTTCGACCACCTGCTGTTTACCGGCTCGACCAGGGTCGGTCACGACATCATGCGCATCGCCGCCGAGAACCTGACGCCGGTGACGCTGGAACTGGGCGGCAAGTCGCCGGCCATCATCGGCGCCGGCTATCCGCTGCACAAGGCTGCCGAGCGCATCGTCGTCGGCAAGCTGCTCAACGCCGGCCAGACCTGCATCGCGCCCGACTATGTGCTGCTGCCCGCCGGCCGCGAGCAGGCCTTCCTCGATGCGGCGCGCGCCGTGGTGGCGCGGTGCTGGCCGGAAATCGCCACGACACCCGACTACACGGCCATCGTCAATGAGCGCCATTACCGGCGCCTGCAGGGCTACGTCGACGATGCCCGCACCCGCGGCGCCCGCATCGAACCCCTGTCGAACACCGGGCCCGACGCCGCGCACCGCCGCCTGCCACCGCTGGCGCTGCTTGACGTGAACGACGACATGCGTGTGATGCAGGACGAGATCTTCGGCCCGCTGCTGCCGGTGCTGCCCTATCGGGACATCGACGCCGCGATCGCGCATGTCAACGCCCATCCGCGGCCGCTGGCCCTCTACTACTTCGGCAACGACGCCGGGGAGCTCGACCGCGTGCTGGAAGAAACCGTCGCCGGCGGCGTTACGGTCAATGACACCATCCTGCATATCGCGCAGGAGGAACTGCCTTTCGGCGGCGTCGGCCCCAGCGGCATGGGGCAATACCATGGCATCGAGGGTTTTCGCACCTTCTCCAAGCAGAAGGCTGTTTTCTACCAGTCCGCGCTCAACGCCATGTCGCTGTTCAACCCTCCGTACGGCGGGCTGTTCGAGCGCCTGACGAAATTTTTGATTCGCTGACGGCCATGCCGACCCGAGGGCAATTCACCAGGATCGGAAGCGGAGCCGGCTTGCTGCGGGCGCTTCCTGCCTCGGCCGGTGCGCCAGCGGACGCGGAAACGGGCTGAGAAAGTCGGCGATGGCGGCACGGCAAATGCGTTGGCTGTTGAGCGGGGAACTACTCGTCTACCTCGTGCTCTCGGCCTGGCTGGTTGGACGCGGCGGCTGGACCCCGCTTGCGGCGGGAGGACTCGTACTGGGCTGCTTTCTCGGGCTGCGGCTGTTCGTCACCGCGCTGACATTCATCCTCATGCGGGCGAATTCGGATCAGGTGCCGGGACAATTCCGGATCGGCCCCATCCGTGCGTTGCGCATGGCGTTCGAGGAGTACGCCGGGCTGATCGTGCTGTTTTCAGTGATACAGCCCTTCGAGGCCTTCTGGGTAGGGCCGGATCACCTGGGCAAAGCGGCCGGCCGGCCGCCCTTGTTGCTGATCCATGGCTATCAGTGCAATCGCGGCTTCTGGTTCTGGCTGCGGCCGCGCCTGGAGGCCGCCGGCTGGATCGTGGCGACGCACAACCTGGAGCCCGTGTGGGCCGGAATCGATGACTACTTGCAGGACATCGAGCGGCGGATCGACGAGGTGCTGGCGGCAACCGGGGCGCAACGGGTGATTCTGGTCGGCCACAGCATGGGCGGACTGGTGTTGCGGGCGTATCTGCGCCGCTACGGCAGCGCCAGGGTGGCGCATATCGTCACCCTCGGCTCGCCGCACCAGGGCACCCGCCTGGCGCCGCTGGGTCTGGGCCGCAATGCCCGCCAGATGCGCCCCGGCAGTCCCTGGCTGGCCGCGCTGGCATCGCCCGGCGCCGTGCCGCTGCCGCCGGGCTCGGTCTCGATTTTCAGTTGTCATGACAATTACGTATTCCCGCAGCGCACCTGCTCGACACTGCAGGGCGCCGCCAACGTCATCGTCGGCGGAATCAGCCATCTGGCGATGGCATTCTCTCCGCTGGTGCTGGACAAGCTTCTGGAGGCGCTGGACAAGCCATGAAGGAATTCGATTACATCGTGGTCGGCGGCGGGTCGGGAGGCTGCGCCATGGCCGGGCGGCTTTCGGAAGATCCGAAGCTCAGCGTGTGCCTGCTCGAAGCCGGTGGCAGTGACGACCAGATGCTGATCCGGGTGCCGTTCTGCACCGTCGTGATGCTGCCGACCCGGATCAACAACTGGGCCTTCGAAACCGTTCCCCAACCGGGCCTCAACGGCAGGCGCGGCTACCAGCCGCGCGGCAAGGCGCTGGGCGGATCGAGTTCGATCAACGCCATGGTGTACATGCGTGGCCATCCGTCGGACTACGATCACTGGGCCGCGCTGGGCAACGACGGCTGGTCGTTCCGCGACGTATTGCCCTATTTCAGGAAATCGGAAAACAACGAGGATTTCGAGGACGAGTATCACGGCCGGGGAGGGCCGCTGAACGTAGCGCGTCTGCGCTCGATGAACCCCTTCCAGGAAATCTATCTCGAGGCGGCGCGCCAGGCGGGATTTAAGCTGATCGACGATTTCAACGGCGCCGACCAGGAAGGCATCGGCATCCATCAGGTCACCCAGAAGGACGGCGAACGCTGGAATGCCGCACGCGCCTACCTGACGCCGCATCTGGCGAGTCGCAGCAACCTGACGGTAGTTACCGGGGCGCGGGCGCGGCGCATCCTGTTTTCCGGCAAGCGCGCCAGCGGGGTCGAGTTTCAGCGGGGAGGGGAAATCCATGACTTCCGGGCGCGGTGCGAACTCATCCTTGCTGCCGGCGCCTTGCAGTCGCCGCAACTGCTGATGCTCTCCGGCATCGGCGCCGGTGCCGAGCTGCAAAAGTTCGGCATTCCTGTCATCCATGACTTGCCGGGTGTCGGCAAGAACCTGCAGGACCATCCGGACTATGTCTTCAATTACCGGGCCAGGTCGCTTGACCTTCTAGGTATTTCTCCGGGCGGTGCCATGCAGCTGGTGAAGGGCATCGGCCGTTACCGGCGCGATCGCACCGGCATGATTACGTCGAACGGGGCCGAAGGTGGCGGCTTCCTGAGGCGCTTTCCGGATTCACCGGCGCCGGACTTCCAGCTGCATTTCGTCGTCGGCCTGCTCGATAATCATGTGCGCAGGCTGCACTGGGGGCACGGCTATTCCTGCCATGTCTGCCTGCTGCGGCCGAAGAGCGTCGGCACCGTCAGTCTGGGTAGCGCCGATCCGGTGGCGGCCCCCGTCATCGACCCGAGATTCTTCGACCATCCGGACGATCTCGATGCGATGGTCGACGGCTTCAAACTGACCCGGAAAATCATGGACGCACCGGCCCTGGCCGGAATCCGCAGCAGCGAGATCTACACCGCGGGAATCGAGTCGGACGATGCCATCCGCGAGGAGCTGAGAAATCGCACGGATGGCATCTATCATCCGGTCGGGACCTGCAAGATGGGGATCGACGCCATGGCCGTGGTCGATCCGCAGCTGCGCGTCCATGGTGTCAGCGGCTTGCGCATCGTGGATGCCTCGATCATGCCGACGCTGATCGGCGGCAACACCAGCGCACCGGTCATGATGATCGGCGAAAAGGCGGCCGACATGATACGCAGCGATGCGGCGCGTGCAGGCTGATTCGGGACCCGCCGGGGAGGCCGCGGCCATCCAGCTTCCGATGGTAGCCACCAGTTCCGCAAGCCGATGACGGATGTTAGAGTTCGCTATTAGGTAGAGTTGATGCACCGTTTCGACTCGGGCAAGAGCCCGGCGGGCGGTTGTTTTGGAGGAGATTTCCCTTGATATCGGATCTGATCAGCGATTCACTACGTACCACGGCACTCGGTGCGGCGATGAAGGGCGCGGGATTGGCCGTGCGCTTCCTGCCCATTCCGCAGCCCACGATCCTTGTCGGGCCGGGTTCCAGCGGCAGGCTGGGACAAACCATCGCCGGGTTCGGTCACCGCAAGATCCTCATCGTGACCGACAGCATCATCTCCAAGCTGGGCCTGCTCGACGACTTGACCAACGCGCTGACGTCCGGCGGCGCCGAGTATGTGGTGTTCGATGCCATCACGCCCGACGCACCGATCCCGCTGATCGAGGAAGGCATCGACTTCTATAACGCGCACGACTGCGATGCCATCGTCGCGTTCGGCGGCGGTTCCTCGATGGATGCGTCGAAAGCCATTGCCGCGGCGGTATCCAATCCCGGCAAGTCGTTGCGTGAGCTGGCCGGTTACTTCAAGGGTCTCAGTACGCCGGTCAAGATCTACGCCGTGCCCACCACCGCCGGCACCGGTTCGGAGGTGACCGTCGCCGCGGTGATCTCGGATCCGGAACGGCGCGCCAAACTGGTGATCGTCGACACGCGCCTGGTGCCGAAAATGGCCGCACTCGATCCCTGCCTGATGACCGGGCTGCCACCGCACATCACCGCGGCGACCGGCATCGACGCACTGACCCACGCAATCGAATCCTTCATCGGCAAATGGGCCAATCCCTACACGGACGACATGGCCCTGTCTGCCGTCGGGCTGATCTTCGATAACCTGCGGGTGGCCTACAGCGACGGCAAGAACCTTGCCGCGCGGGAGAATATGGCCCTGGCCGCCACTTATGCGGGGCTTGCCTTCACGCGGGCCAATGTCGGCTACGTGCATGCTATCGCCCACCAGTTCGGCGGCCGCTACCATACGCCGCACGGCCTGGCCAATGCCATCATGCTGCCGCTGGTGCTAAAATATTCGCTGCCGGCAGTCACCGAGCGGCTGGCCATGCTGGCGGTGCGCGCCAGGCTCGGCAAGGAAAGCGAAGGCGAAGATGCCCTGGCTGAAAAGTTCCTCGCTGCGGTCGAGCAGCTCAATCGCGACTTGGGAATACCGACCTTCCTCGCCGCGCTGAAGGCGGCCGACATCCCGCAGCTGGCCGAGGCCGCCTGCCGCGAAGCCCACACCGGCTACCCGGTACCGCGCTACATGACGCAGGCGCAATGCGAGGACCTGGTCCGCCAGGTGCTGCCGCCGGACGCCGGGGAAAAGAAGCCGTCCGCTGCAGCGAAAAAGCCGGCTGCGGCGACAGGGAAAACCGCCGCGGTGCCAAGGAAGCCCGCCCGGCGCGCGAGCAAGCCCGGCTAGTCCCCATCCGCAGCCGATACGGGCGCGAATTGCTGGTCGAACAAACAAGCGAGGATTGATGTGATGAAAAAAGTCGTTACGGTCACTCTGGCCACTTCCAAGAAGGATTTCGAGTTCAAGACGAAGTTTCTTGGCCAGGAATTCCAGGTGCGGCGCTTTGGCGCCGACAAGGACAGCAGCAAGGCCTGGGAGCTGATGCGGCGCCAGCAGGCCAATGCCGATGCCATCGCCCTGAGCGACATGCCCGACCACTACCACGTCGGCTTGCGCACGGTGATCAACAAGAAGTCGCAGCACCTGATGCAGGTCGTCACGCGCGTCCCGGTGACCACCGGCGCCAGCCTGCGCCGGCTGTTGCAGGTGCGTGCCGTCCGTTACGTGCAGAAGGAGCTGGGCCACTACTTCAACAACAACCTGGTCTTGTTCCTGTCCGGCATGCGCAACTACGACATGGCGGTCGCCCTGTCCGACTACACCAGAAACCTGAGCTTTGCCGACCCGGTATTTCATGCGGCTTCCCCGCTGCTACTGAGCTCGCTGGAACAGCTGGAACTCTTCGCCAAGGGCAAGGAGCTCCTGCCCGAAGGCATTCCGGGCGACTTCCTCAAGTCGGTGCTGGGCACCCTGAAGAACAAGATCGTGGCCAATGCCGTGGCCAAGTCGCATGTCATTGTCGGTACCTTTCGCGAGATCCAGGCGGTGGTTTCCGGCGGCAACCTGGAAGGCAAGACCCTGATCACTTCGGCCGTCGATGACGAGGCTCTTGCCTTCTTCGCCAAACAGAAAGTCAATCTGGCGGTGGATGTCACGCCCAAGCTCTTCGACCGGGTGGTGGGCATCAGCACCATCACCGCGATGATCCTCGCCGCGACCGGCAAGGCCGAGTCCGAGCTCACCGACCACGATTTCGAGGAGATTCTGCACGAGCTCGACATCAAGCCGCGGCTGCTGCATCCCACCGGGCGTTTCCGCAATATCCGCCGCTTCGCCTTCGTCGTCCATCCGCTGAGCCAGGAATACATCAAGAAGGGCTTCCCTGTTCCCAAAAGCACGCCCAGATTCATCATGGACAAGGTGGAGACGCTCGCCGCCTACATGCCGCCCATGGTGTATTGCAAGATGAGCAACATCGTTTCTCCGGCCGGTGCCGAGGCTGAAGGCTGGTTGATCTCGGTCGGCGGAACACCCAAGGAGATGTTGTCGCACAGCCCCGAGTTCACTTATCGACGTCTGCTCCATGCGGCAAAAATCGCAGAAGGCCTGGGGGCCCAGATCATGGGTCTGGGGGCCTTCACCAAGGTCGTCGGCGATGCGGGGATCACCGTGGCGCGACGCGCGAGCATTCCGATCACCACGGGAAACAGCTATTCCGCATCGGGGGCACTGTGGGCGGCCGCCGACGCCATGCGCCGCATGGGACTGATCAAGCCGGCCAAGGGTTCGAAACGGGTGCCCGCCAAGACCATGGTGATCGGCGCAACGGGTTCCATCGGCTCGGTCAGCGCCCGCCTGCTGGCGATGGCTTTCGACGAAGTCGTGATCGCCGGTCGCGATATCAAGAAACTCAATGAACTCCGCGATTCGATCCTGCGGGATACGCCGGACGCCAGGGTAATTTCATCGACGGATTACGACAGCCTGCTGGGCGACATGGACATGATCGTCACCTCGACCTCGGGGGCCGGCAAGAAGATCCTCGACATCACCAAGGTCAAGCCGGGCTGCGTCATCACCGACGTCGCACGGCCACTGGACCTTCCGCCCGAGGAAGTCGCCAAGCGTCCGGATGTGCTGGTGATCGAGTCGGGCGAAATCGAACTGCCGACCCCGGTCAAGGGCATGAAGTCCATAGGCCTGCCGAAGAACGTGATCTACGCCTGTCTGGCGGAAACCATCGTGCTGGCGCTGGAAGGGCGCTTCGAAGTATTTACCATCGGCCGCGACACCGAGTGGGAAAAGGTCAAGGAGATCTACAAGCTCGGGATCAAGCACGGCATGAAACTGGCGGCCATATCGGGTGTCAAGGGCGTGTACACCGACCAAGACATTGCCAAGGTAGTAGCCCTCGCGAAGAAGGCACGGTTGACCTGGAAGGGTACGGGCGGAGCTGCTCGCGCGAAGGCGACGGCAAAGAAGACCGTCGCAAAGAAGGCTCCGGCTGAAGTCAAGCCTGCACCCAGAAAGCCCGTTTCAAAACCGGCGGCGGCAAGGAAGGTGGTGGGCAAGGCTGTTGCGAAGAAGAAGGCAGCGGCATAGCAATTGTCCCGGGCTGTTGCAAGACCGCAAGGCATTCCGCCGAGCGCCCGGAGCGGTGGGCGACCAGAGTCAGCTGAAGGCCACCCCGGGATCGATGTCCGGAACGAGGTTTCTGCCGGCATTGCGGGTCCACCCATTGCGTCCGGCTTTTGGTCGCTGCGGCCGCCGGGCGCGGGCCGGGATCGGTGTCGACTTGGTGACATTGTCCTGATGACCATTCCGGGAACATTAGTGTGAGGTCTCTAATCGGGTTGGCTAGACTGCCGTGCATGGGAGGCAAGCGATCCTCCTGCTGCAGCCTCGATGGCGAGGTTCCCGGAGTGCCTTCAAACAGGAGATTGTCATGGTCAAGAAGCTCGTGGTAAAGCAACTGAAATCCGTCGGCAAGGACAGCCAGCTGTCCGCCACCATTCGTGAGTCGGCCCAGCAGATCTGGCTGGCAGGCTTGGGCGCCTTCGCCAAGGCGCAGCAGGAAGGCAACAAGGTTTACGATGCCCTGATTCGCGAAGGCGAAGCGATCCAGAAAAAAACCCGCAAGGTGACGGAGGATAGAGTCACTGAAATGGCCTCCAAGGCAACCGGCACATGGGACAAGCTGGAGCAGGTGTTCGAGAATCGCGTTGCGCGCGCCCTGAACAGCCTCGGTGTTCCCACCAAGGATGATGTGGCGCAGCTGGCCAAGCGTGTCGCCGAACTCAAGGCCGAGGTGGAGAAGCTGAACAAGGCAGTGAAGCCGGCGACAGCCAAACCCGCGCGCCGTGCCGGTTCCAAGCCTGTGCTCAAGGCAGTGCGCAAGGTGGCGCCCAAGGCGGCAGCTTGATCGCAGGATTCACTGAACAAGTCGGATGACCTGCGGCCGGGAATAGTGACGTGGGTGCTTCTACTTCTCATCAGCCGCGCACGGCCCTTGCGTTGGCTGGTGGCGGTCCCCTTGGCGCGATCTACGAGATCGGGGCGGTGATGGCGCTTTCGGAGGCGCTGGACGGTTTCGATTTCAATGGTCTCGACGCCTATGTCGGGGTCAGCGCAGGCGGCTTCATCGCTGCCGGCTTGGCCAATGGCCTGAGTCCCGACTATCTGTGCCGGATGTTCATCGACAGCGACTCCGCCGAGATTCCTTTCGAACCCGGGATGCTGCTGAAGCCGGCATTCGG
>Ga0073899_10003903_pt1 | contig 13134 bp, 7 predicted proteins | sample KloWWTmetaKNB5Ph_FD_88975 | JGI IMG/M metagenome (GOLD analysis project Ga0073899, IMG submission 88975) | Active sludge microbial communities from Klosterneuburg, Austria, studying microevolution and ecology of nitrifiers - Klosterneuburg... | ecosystem: Engineered > WWTP > Aerobic digester >... | reverse complement strand
CCGCGGGGGCAGCCACCAGGAACACCCCCTCGACCACCTCGGTGTCGGTCTTGGCACCCAGCTCGGCCTTGGCCAGCTGCTTGCGCTCTTCCAGATCCTTCGCCCGGTCGTAGCTCAGCGCGGGCGCTGAGGGCGGGGGCAGCGCGGACGGGGGTGGGGGCAAGGGTGCAGCCGGGCGTGGCGCGGCCATCTTCGCGACCTTCCGGGGCGGCGGGGGGCGCTCGACGGGGACCGAGGCCTCGGGCGTGCAGGCGACCAGCAGCAGGGCGAGCGGGAGCAGGCGAAGGCGCATGACCGAGCCTCGGGCCAGCGGCCCCGAGTGTGACCGAGCTACTGCGGCGGCTTGACCTGGAACATGTCCCAGGCCGGCGTGTGGTTGTTCTCGTCCGCGACCTGCGCGGTCACGTACACGGCCGGGTAGGTCTTCTCGATGGCGCCCGCCCCGTCGGTGACGACCCCCGAGATGAAGAGCTGCGGGTTCTTGCCGTCGCGGCGCATCGAGGAAAACACCACCCAGTAGTACTTCTTGCCGCCGAACGGCTCGGCGGAAGGCGCCCAGCGCGGCCACGAGTTGGTGAGCCCCGGGCTGGTGGCGCCGGTGCACGCCGCGGGATCGTTGGCCGCGAGCCGGGTGGCCGCTCCGCCCTTGGCGGGCACCACGAACACCTCGCCGGTTGCCTCGTTGTAGCTGTCGGCCCAGGTGCCGTCGCTCTCTTTGCGCGGCGCGCAGCGGTTGAAGGCCAAGAGCGCGTCGCCGGGCGAGATGACCGGGTAATACTCCCAGAAGTTGGGATCGCTGGCGCCGGGCAGCGGCGTGGCGGCGCCGCCCTTCCGCTCGTTGTAGGGCACGGTGTAGATGTCCATGGTCGGATCGGCGTCGGTGATCCGCGCGATCACGCCTTCGCCGGTGATCGGCGCCGACACGTAGGCAATGGTCGAGCCGTCGTGCCACCAGGTGGGCGAGGCCACCGGGCGCGGGTCGCCGGTGCGAGCAAAGATGCCCCACCCCGAGGCCGCGCTCTGGGCGTGCAGATCGGTCCAGACCAGCTCGGCCTTGCCGGCCGTGGCGGTGGGCTCGTTGAACACGTTCACCACCACGGCATCCGTGGCCGAATAGCGCGCCTTGGAGGTGACCGGCGCCGACTGATTGGTGCGCCCGAGGAGCGTGAGCGCGGTGGGCGACACCACGCTGGCCGCCGGCGGCGTGCCGAGCCCGTCCACGCTCCGCACGTCCACGCTGCGCGTCTTGTTGCCGTCCCGGACGTAGAAGGTGTGCTTGCCGTCGGGCGACGAGACGTGACAGGCAACGCAGGTGGTGTCCCCACCGACGATCGCCGGCGTGAGCACCGTGGTGACCGACGTGTCGCCGATGGAAAAGCCCTTGAGCGCGGTCTTTCCGCTGCCCGCCGGGCCGGTGGTCCAGTACACGACCGACCCCGGGGCAGCCACCGGGGCCAGGTGCACCGGCCCCTGGGCGCCGGTGAACGGCCCGGCGGTGATCTTGCCGCTGTCGAGCTTGGCGCCGCGCAGCGTGACCTCGATGTCCTCGCCGGCGCTGTGCTGGGTCAGCGACTTCCACACGCTGGCGGCCATCGAGTACGACTTCTGCGTGGTGTAGACCACCAGGTCGTTGGTCTGGTTCTTCACGTGCAGGCGCAGCTCGAACACGTTCTGCTCTGCCGGTGCCGACCACTCGAAGCGCAGCGGCGTCCAGTTCCGCGGGACCAGCGCGTCGGTGGGCGGCTCGCTCAGGCACGGCCCGCCGCTGGTCTGCCCTGCCGCCGAGAACTGGCTCGCCAGATCGGAAGGCAGCGAGCTCTCGAGCTCGGGCTCTTTGGGAAAGTCCGAGAACGGCCCTTGCGCGCCGCTGCCGCCGATCCCACCACCGCCGTTGCCCCCGGCACCCCCGCCGCCGCTGCCCGCGGTGGCTCCGGTCCCGGTCACCGCGCCGCTGCCGCCGGCGACACCGCCGTCTTCCGACGAGCAACTCGCCCCCAGCGCACCCGCAAGCGCCACGACACCGACGAGCCAGTGCAATCGAGCCATACCGAAAAGATACTTGGTGTGGGCCGACCTTGCACGGGTGCCTGGTTGAAACCCACCGGCCTGGCTATAGTTCCGCGCGCCGCCCCCGACCCGCGGCGCCGGAGCCTGGTGGCGGCCGAAAAAGACCCCGACCTTGCAGCGACCCTCGCGATGCCGCCCTCCGGCGCGGTCGAGCCGCAGCAGGCCTCGGATCCGCTGGCCAGCGCGGCGGACGAGCCGCTGATCGCGGGGCGCTATCGCATCTTGAAGCTGGTGGGTCGCGGCGGCATGGGTGCGGTGTACCGAGCGCGCGACACCGAGCTCGACGAAGACGTGGCGCTGAAGGTGCTGTCGGACGAGCTGGCCGGCAGCCCGGCCTTGATCGATCGCTTCCGCCGCGAGGTGAAGCTGGCGCGCCGGGTCACCCACGAGAACGTCGCCCGCATGTTCGACATCGGTGAGCACGCGGGCGCGCGATTTCTGACCATGGAGTTCATCGAGGGCGAGTCCCTGGGCGATCTCCTGGAGCGCACCGGCCGGTTGCCGGTGGGCAAGGTCCTCGAGCTGGCGCGGGCGATCTGCGCCGGGCTCTCGGCCGCGCATCGGGCCGGAGTGGTGCACCGCGATCTCAAGCCCGACAACGTGATGCTGGGCCGTGACGGCCGCGTACTGATCACCGACTTCGGCATCGCCCGCGACCCGGTCGCCTCGCAGGGCGGCGCCACCATCGGGCTGGTGGTCGGAACGCCGGCGTACATGGCCCCCGAGCAGGTCGAGGCCAAGCCCGAGATCGACGCGCGCGCGGACATCTACGCGCTGGGTGCCATGCTGTTCGAGCTGTTCACCGGGCGGGTACCGTGGACGGGCAGCTCGCCCATGGCGGTGGCCGCCGCGCGCCTGTACGCCGATCCCCCGAACGCGAAGAGCGTGGCCCCCGAGGTGCCGGCCGCGCTCGCCGCGCTGGTCATGCGCTGCATGGCGCGCGATCCCGCCGCACGCCCCGCGAGCGCCGACCAGGTGCGCGACGCGCTGGCAGCCGCGAGCCCCACCCTGCCCGAAGGGGCCACCTCGAGCTTGCCGGTGCTGTCGACCCCGACCCCCGCGGCCGAGCGGGCGGTGGCGGTGCTCCCCTTCCGCAATCTCGGCGCGCCCGACGACGACTTCGTGGCCGAGGGCCTGACCGAAGATCTGATCGACACCCTGAGCATGACGTCGGGGCTGCGCGTTCGTCCGCGCGGCGCGGTGGCGCGCTACGCGGCGTCGACCCTCGACCCGCGAGAGATCGGCCGAGAGCTGGGCGTGGACGTGGTGGTCGAAGGCTCGGTGCGCCGAGCCGCGACCAGCGTGCGCCTGAGCGCGCGGCTGATCAGCGTCGACGACGGCTTTCAGCTCTGGGCGCAGCGCTTCGATCGCCCGGCCAACGACCTCTTGGTCGTCAGCGACGAGACGGCCCGCAAGGTCGCCGAGGCACTGACCGTCCACGCCTCGGGCCGAAAGCGCGTCGCGCCGTCGGATCCGCTGGCGGTCGAGCTTTACCTGAGGGCGCGTGCCGAGCTGCGGCTGGTCTGGACCCGACACGTGAAGGCCGCGGCGGCGCTGCTGCAACAGGCCCACGAGCGCGCGCCCGACGACGTGACCATCTTGGCAACCTACGCGCGGGCCTGTGCCAAGCTCTGGTACTTCGGGGAAGATGACGTGGCGGGCTGGGCGAAGGCCGCGCGCGAGCTGTCTTCTCTGGCGCTCAGCCGGGCACCCGACGACGGCGAGGCCCTGCTCTCGGGCGCGCTGGTCTGCTTGATGGAGGCCGATCTGCGGGGCGCTGCGCTGCTCACCGTCCGGGCCCTGGCGGCGTCGCCCAGCAACCCGGACGCCCTCGAGATGCAGGGCCGGATGGTGCTCGAAGCGGGGCGCCCCGGCGAGGCCTGCAAGGTGCTCGAGCAAGCGCTGGCCCTCGAGCCCAGCCTGGCAAACGCCCGCCAAGATCTGATCCGCGCCCACGCGCTCTTGGGCGACTTCGACCGCGTGCTGTCGCTGCTTCTGCCCGGCACCTTTCCCAGCGCCACCCTGAGCGACGTGGTGCTGCGCATGCGGCTGTCGACCTGGAGCCCCCAGGTGCTGGCGACCATCGCCGATCTGAAGCTGCCCGACGATCCGAGCTGGCACTTCGCCCACGGGATCTTGGCGATCTTGCGCGCCGGCCCGGGCTCGGCCGAGCTCGCAGCGTTCCGCCAGTTCATCCAGAGCTCGGACCGCAACCCGCGATTTCGCGCGCTGATGCACCAGATCACCGCCGAGGCGCTGTGCCACTTCGGCGATCTCGAGGGCGGCGACAGCGAGCTCGAGGCGGCCGTCCGGAGCGGGCTGTTCGATCTGGCGTGGCTCGAGCGCTGCCCGGCCATCGAGCCCCTGCGCGGCCGGCCCAGCTACGCAGCGGCCCGGGCCGCGGTGGCCGAGCGTGCCCGCACGGTGATCGATGCGCTCGGGCTGTGAGCTCTGGTTCGGCCTGGTGCTGGCCGCCGCGGGCTGCGAGCGCGAGGGCGCCGTCCCCAGCCAGGGCGCGGCCCGACCGTTGGTGCTGGGCTCGGCCAGCGCCGCGCCGCCTGCGCTGCCGCGGTCGGCCCCGCCCGGCCCGGGGGGCTGCGTGATCGGCACCCACCGCTGCGCCGGCGACAAGCTCGAAGCATGCGAGGCCAGCGGCTTCGTTCAGGTCAACGTCTGCCAGACCGCCGCCCACTGCAACGCCAAGCTGCGCCAGTGCCTGGTCGACCCGTGCATCTTGGGCGAGTACCAGTGTCACGGCGCGGATCTGGAGCAGTGTCACGCCAACGGCTGGGCGCGCGCGCGGCAGTGCGACTCGCCAGAGGCGTGCGACGCCGAGCAGGGGCGGTGCCTGTGAGGCGTCACAGCTTCTCGAAGGCCTGAAGCGGGCGGAAGGCGCGGGCGGCCTGTCACTTGCAGGGAGAGCGCAAGACCAGCGACGTGCAAGCAGAGTGTAACCTCTGTCCGTCCCCGATCGTGAGAGGGGACATGGAACGAACGGATCTCTTGGTGGTTGGGGGCGGGTTGGCTGGGCTGGTGGCCGCGGCGCTTGCCGCGCGCGCGGGGGTTGGCGTGCGCCTCGCAGAGGCTGCCGGCGAGCTCGGCGGCCGGGCGCGAACCCGCTCTTTCGACGGTTTCTCGGTCAACCTGGGCGCTCACGCGCTCTTCCAAGCTGGCGCCGCTCGTCGCGCGTTCGACGATCTCGGCATTCGCGTCACGGGTGGTCGACCGCCGGCATCGGGGATCGCGCTTCTCGCAGGGAGGTTGCACGCGGTTCCAGGCGGGCCGATCTCGCTTCTGACAACGTCGCTACTCGATGCGGCAGGCAAGCTCGAGCTCTCTCGTTTCATGAGCTGGCTCCGGCGCGCGCCGACAGACACGCTCGCGGGGCGGGCGCTCGGAGATGTGCTCGGGGAGCGCCTGAAGCGACCCGTCGTTCGCGCGCTGGTGAACGCCCTGGTCCACTGCACCACCTACGAGGCAGACGTCGACGCGCTCTGCGCCGCCGCTGGACTCGCGCAGATGCGCAGCGCGATCGAGCACGGTGTGCTGTACGTGGACGGCGGCTGGACCTCCCTCGTGGATGGGCTCGTTGAAGTGGCGCGAGCCCATGGGGCTCGCCTCGACGTGGGAGCGCGCATCACATCGATCGAGCGCAGGAAGACGCCAGCCCTGCCCTTCCAGGTGCACCTGGAAGGCCGCATGATCGAAGCCGGAGCGGTGATCGTGGCCACCCCGCCGGGCGCGGCGGCACGCTTGTTCCCCCCCCTAGCTCATCCCGCATCGGCCTGTACGCCGCTGCGGGCCGCCTGCCTCGACGTTGCCCTCGCATCTGTACCAAAACCGCGCCGGAGGTTCGCGCTCGGACTCGACTCCCCGCACTACTACTCGCTTCACTCCGCTTCGGCGCGCCTCGCCGACCCGGGCGCCGGCGTCGCTCACTTGCTGCAATACGGCCCGGCCATGGCAACCACCGAGGCAGAGCTCGTGGCGCTGCTCGAACGGATGCAACCGGATGCTCGGATTGCCGACTTGCGGTACCTTCCGAGCATGGTCGTCGCCAACGCGCGGGTCACGGCGGCGACCGGCGGGTTGCGCGGGCGACCGGCGGTCGATGCCGAGCCGGGCGTGTGGCTCGCGGGCGACTGGGTGGGTGACGAAGGGATGCTCGCCGACGCCGCGTGCGCCAGCGCCGCCGCAGCGGCCGAACGTGCCGTCGAATTCCTCAGTGCCGCGACGAGGCGCGTGGCGTGACCGATTCGATGGGTGCGCACTTCAAGGCGAACGAACGCTTCTTGCGTGCCCTGTTGTACCGGATGACCGGGTCTGCGTCGGACGCGGACGACCTGCTGCAACAGACGTTCGAACGCGCGCTGACCGCCTCCCCCTCTGACGAGCGCCCCATGCGCCCCTGGCTGGTGCGCGTCGCCACGAACCTGGCCAAGGACTCCCTCCGCGCACGGCGCGCCCGCGGGTACCCCGGCGCGTGGCTTCCCGAACCGGTGCCGAGCGACGATGACGCCGTCCTCGGGATCGAGCCGCAGGCCACCGCCGGGCGCTATGAGCTGCTCGAGAGCGTCTCATTCGCGTTCCTGCTCGCCCTCGAGGCGCTCTCTCCGAACCAGCGTGCGGTGCTACTACTCCGCGAGGTGCTCGCGTACGACGTCGCCGAAACCGCTGACGCTCTTGGGCTCTCGGCGGCGAACGTGAAAGTGATCCACCATCGAGCACGCACTGCCATGGCAGAGTACGACAAGTCGCGCGCCCCGGTGGGCAGCGACGCTGCCCACGCGGTCCTCCGCGAGTTCCTGGGGGCGCTTGCGACCGGCGACGCCGCGACTCTCGAGCGCCTCATGCGCATCGACGTCCGCCTTGTCAACGACGGCGGGGGCGAGGTCTTCGCCGGCCGACGACCGGTGAACGGTCGCACGAAGGCGCTGCTCTTCCTCCGCAAGGTCGTGGCCCTCCGCGGTCCGCCGCGCTCGGTCGAGATCCGGTCGCTGAACGGCACGCCAGCACTCGTCGCGACGCTCGGCGAAGGCCGGCGTCCCAAGGACCCGCGTCGCGTCGTCGCCCTCCTCCGCCTCGATGCCGATGGCCTCATCGCGGAAGGCTACTGGGTGGTTGCACCTCGCAAGCTCGCGGGTATCGCTTCCGCCGTTTGACTGCCGCGGGCGGGCGGCTTCCGCCGTCAGCGGCTGCGCGCTGGCGGAACGGTCATGCCGACTTCGTCAGTGTGCCGGCAGGGGACAGCGTCGCGCCGGGTGGTCGCACATCCTCGCACCGAATCGCAAGCCGAGTCCAAGATGCGCTTGAGACCGCGTTCGTGATCCGCGATAGTGCGTGGCGGGCGCGACGGGGTAACGCGAAACGGGGGGCGACGATGGCGACAGCCGCAGCACGCAGCACGCAGCACGCAGCACGCAGCACGCAGCACGCAGCACGCAGCACGCAGCACGCAAATGGGCGTCGCACCTGATTGCGTTGGCGGGTGTCGTCGCGACGACGCCGGCCGCCGCGGTATCGAATGGGGTCAGCGCACCCGCCGACAAACACGTCGTTCACGTATCGTTCCCGAGACCCGGCGGAACGGTGACGCTGTGCACCGGCGTTCTGGCAACCCCGACGCGGGTGGTCTTGGCGGCGCACTGCACCAACGGAGCGAAGAACTTCCCGTTCATCCAGGCGATGTCGGACTTCGGTTACCTCCCCGGGAGCGCCATCAAGATCAGGAACGAAGCCCAGTTCCCGGTGGGTGATGCCGAAGGATCGCCGCAACCGGGAGATGTTGCGCGCCACCTCCCAGATCCGACGCAGCCGAGCTTCATCCCTCGCGCGTGGGAGACGGCGAGCCCGATGAACTTCGGCGATCCAAGCATGGCCGAGCGAGACCTCGCCGTGATCCCCCTCACCGAGCGGGTCAAGCAGTCGACCGTTGCGCCGGCGACCATGCCGTTCGATCCCGATGGCACGATCCACGCTTGCAGCTCCTCCTTCTCTGGCCGGTTTCTTGGGTATGGCTCGTGGTTCTACGACGGCGCGCAGACCTACCGGACGCGCCAGGCGGCAACCACCAGCGTGTTCCGGTCGAGCCCCAGCATTTTCGGCGACACCTACCGCGCGGCATTCGGGCTCGACGACATCGTGGGCGGTTGGTTTTCCGAGATCCCGCTATTCGGAGACGCGCTGGCGTCGCTGGTTGGGTCGGAATCCGTGCGACTGATCGAGCCGGGTGACTCTGGCGGCCCGATGTTCCAAGGGCCCAAGTTCTGCGGTGTCAACTCCGCCATTTGGGTGTCGCCGCTTTCGTGCGGCTGGACGTGCGAGCTCGGCATCCCGCCGGTGTGCGGGTACTTCTGTGAGCTCACGATCGACAACTTGTGGGCCAGGACCGACAGCGCCGGCGCGGTCGGGTTTCTGCAACCGCTGCTCGTCGACTCCAAGGGCCACTTCCACGGCGCGTGCGGTCCTGATGCGCCGCCGTCCCTCGCGGATGTGGATCAAGATGGCGATCAGATCCCGGACGGCTGCGACCCCTGTCCCAACATCCCAGATCTCGGTTACAAGGCATCCGGGGTCGTCACGACTTCTCCGGACTCCGATGGGGACGGCGTGCCCGACGTCTGCGACAACTGCCCAGACGTGAAGAACCCTCGCTCCGCATCGACATGGCTGCAATCCGACCAGGACTTCGACAACGTCGGCGACAAGTGCGACAGCTGCGAGCACAGCGACGTGCGCGGCGTCAGCGACTTCGCGTGCTGCAATACCAACGCCGATTGCGGCAACGAGTACGGAAGCCTGTCCCACTCCCGGTGCCTGCCCATCGGTACGCCGGTCGTCAACGGGCTCACGCTCGTCAACCCGTGCGCGGGCTTCGCGGGCCGGTGCTCCAAGGGCAAGGACGCGGACAAGGATCTGGTCGCGGATGCCTGCGACACGTGCCGGACGCTCGCGAACCCGAACCAGGCGGACGCCGACGGCGACGGCATCGGCGACGTCTGCGACAACTGCGCTGGGAACGAGGGCCCGTACCCGGGCGAGCACGACGCGGATGCGAACACCGTTGCGAGCCTGGAGTGCACCGCGGACGTGGATTGCGCCGCGAAGACCGGCAAGCCGGCGGTGCTGTGCGGTCCGGCGAAGCTCTTGCCGAAGCCCGGCGGCGGGCTGGTCGCGGGCAAGCGGTACTGCGCCGAGTTCCCCGATGCGGACGGCGACGGTCTGGGAGATGCGTGCGACAACTGCCCCGCGGTGGCGAACGCCAAGACGTATATGGCCGGCGTCAACAACCAGACCAACTGCAACCTCGACATCGAGCTCGCGCGGGGCGAGCCCTATCCCTATGTGGGCGACGCCTGCGATCCGAACCCGTGCACGCGCACGCTGCAAACCGACGCGACGCTCACCGATACGGACCAAGACCTCTGGCTGACCCTCTCGCTCGAGCCGCAGGTGCTCCCGAACAGCCTGGCCGCAAAGAAGAAGCAGCCGCTGAGCCAGCCGCCGTTCGACTCGAAGTACGCCGGGACGCCGTTCGCCAACGTAGGGATGCGGTTCTGCCCCTGCACCGTGCCGGGGAAGAAGGTCGGGACGGCTCAGGACTGCGCTGCGCTGAACCAGTGCCCGCTCCTCGCGTCTCACTACGGTCTGCCCGGGTCACCGTGGGTGGCCCCGAGCAGCGTCCTCGCTCCCGCGGATCCAAAGACGCTCCCGGCCGCGCCTGCCGCAAGCTTCTTCGACCCCGACGCGGAGTTCCAGAGCCTCCCGACCGAAGAGCCGCTGGCCGGGCTCGCGGCGGCGACCGGTACCGACATGCTCGCGGCCTACGGCACGGCCTCGACGCGGGTGAGCTGGGACGTCGGCAACCAGCCCTCCCCCACCGCGGGGTGGCTCAGCAAGGGCAAGCTCGGGGTCTTGTGGACCGCGGTGCGCCAGGTCCCGCAGATGTCGCCCGCGTCGCCGTCGGTCTTCCAGAGCCACGCGAACCACTACGACGCAGATTTCTTCGGGAAGGTCGCCGACCCCCCACCGCTGGGCTCTGTAGGTCTGGTCCCGTGCTTCTGGTGTCAAGTCGATCCGTGTCCGCACTGCGCGATCTCCATGGACACCGTGAATCTGCTCATCGATCCGACGCAGCAAGTCGTGTTGGCGAACGGGCTGACGCAGAGCGCCGATCTGACCTCGTCGTTCTCCACCGCGGCAACCAGCGCCCTGGCCGCTCCGGCCGTGCGCTGGCTCCAGGCAGCGGAGCGCGGCGGCTGGATGCGGCCGGGCCGCGTGGGCCTGGCAGCGATCTCGCCGGACGGGAGCAGCGTGCAGAGCGCCCTGGCAGAGGTCGGAGGCGTCGTGCAGGTCGTCTCTCGCTCGCGCACCGACGGCGTCGCCGAGATCGCGGCGCCGGCGATGGTCGCCTCGTCGTCCGAGCCCGCGGCGCTCGGCCCGCCGGCTCGCAGTGACTTCGGCGCAGTCCTCAGCGGGAGCGAGAACGCGCTGTTCGTGGTTGGTGGCAAGCTGAGCGCCACGGGCGCCCTCGCCGGCGATGTCTGGCGCTACGGGCTCGAGAGCCGCGAGTGGACGCAGCTGGCCATTGGCGGCGCTTCGCCGCGCGTGGTGCTCGCGGCGACCTACCAGCCAGAAACCCGGGCGCTCTGGATCTTGGACGCGGGGCCCACCAAGATCTCGTTTGCTCGCCTGCTGCGCCTGGATCTCGGCACCTACCAGGTGAAGGTGGTGGGCATGTGGCTCCGCACCGGCCTGTTCGAACGCGTGGAGCTGTCCAACGCGCCCCGGGCCGAGCTGTTGCTCACGGGCAGCTCATCGAAGCTGAAGAAGGTGATGGGAGTGGTCTTGCGACCGCAGGCGAATCACGTGGCCGTCACAGGCGCGTTCGGCGAGCAGGGCGTGCTGGCGCTCGAGCCGACGCTGACCCCCCGCGGGCTGACCGTGCCGCTCGCGAACGCCGCGACCCCGGGCGGAGTGAAGAACGCGTTCGCCGAGGCCGCCGACGTCTACTTCGACCATCCGAAGCCGAAGGCGGGCCCGAAGAAGTGGAAGCCGCAGCACGGCGCCGGCGACTGCCTGTGAGGGCCAGCGTGCACGGGGCGATCGGCATCAGCGGCGCCGCGGTGCTCGGCACGGCGCTGCTGTGGGTCGCGTGTGGCGGCGGCGGGGACGATGCGGCGGGCAGTGGCGGCACGGACGCAGCGGCCGAGGGTGGCGGGGGAGGCACCGGGGGCGCAGCGCCCGGTGGCGGCGGCAGTGGCGGGACGGGCTCGTCCGGCGCCGACTCGGGCTGGGGCGCCGCGCCGAAGTGGGAGTCTACCGGGCAGCAGGCCGCCGGCTGCGCCATCGATTTTCTGGCAAACGCCAGCGAGATCACCGCGCTCACCTGGAAGCCCTGCGCGTGGTCGGCAGAGTGCGAGGAGGCGGTGTTCAACCCTGCGCTCGTCGGGAGCGACCCGGGGTTCTCGGGTGATGCACGCGACGACGGCAAGTCCGCCCGACTGAGCCTTTCGTTCTTGTTTTCAAACGTAGTGACCCTGGCGCTCGGCGCCGACGGCGCTCTCGTGGCAGCGCTGCGCACGACCTCCGCCAAGGACTGCTGGCTGACACAGTCCTCGCTCTCGGCTACCACACTGGGCGTAGCAGTGGCGCGGGTCGCGGAGCACGACTTCGGCGGTGTGCTGCTGGGCCTGACCGCCGGTGCTGCGGCGCCGAAGGCGTTCACCCTGGTCAACCCACCACCCGGGACACCGCAACGCTTTCCCCTCGGCGAGTCGCGTTGGCTCTGGTTCTGGGCACCGGTGGAGCGCTTCAGCACGGTGTCCGCCGTCGACGGCTCGGACTTCACCATGTTCGCGAAGGCAACCGGGGAGACGGCGATGCTGGCGGGCCCTGTCGCTGCTGGCAACATCTTCTTGTTCGACGAGTGGGTCGTCTTCGATGGCGGCACTTGGCAACGGCGTATCTCGTGGTCTGACGGCAAGCTGCCGCCCGCCCCCTACCTGACACCGACCGTAACCGCAGACGATTTTGGCTTCGCTGCCTTTGCGAACTCACACCTCGGGTTCATGCGTGGCATCAACCGGAAGGACATCAACAAATACGATTCGGTGGAAGTCTGGAGCAGCCCCTTCAGCGCGGACCCAAAGCAGCTTCAGCCTGCGTTCCTGGCGAAGTTGCCCTTCACGGGCACTCCGGAGCTTTCCGGGGGGCACGGTGTCGTCGCGTCGCTGTCTCAGATCGGCGGCTCGGGCGAGCACCAGTTCACTGCGTGGAACGTCACCACGAAAGCAACTCGCTCGCTGACGCTGCCGAACGACCGCGTGTACAAGGCTCACCTCGGCGTCACGCGCCACCACGTTTTCCTCGCGGCTGCCAAGCCGGGGATGGGGCCGTCGTCCTACCTGATCCGCTACCCCGTGCCGTGACGCGACGGACGGAGCGCGCGCGTCACGAGCGGCCTCACAGCTTCTCGAAGGCCTGAAGCGGGCGGAAGGCGCGGGCGGCCCAGGCCGCCTCGTTGTGGGGCGCGCCGTCCTCCCACCAGTGCCACAGGTCCTGATCGAACACGTAGCCCTTCGACGAGAGCACGTCGCGCAGCTGGACGGTCTCGCAATAGTTGTCTGCGGCGTCGGGGGTGTCGTCGTTCGTGCCGTCGCCGTCCGAGTCCACGCAGCCCGAGCCGGGGCCGCCGCCCGAGTCCAGATAGAGCTTCGTGCCCTGCTTGCCGGCCTTGGCCCAGCGGGCGATCAGGGTCTCGTTCTTCGCGCCGATGGACCCCCAGCCGAACGTGCCCGAGAGCGAGGCGGCATAGTCCCACGCGCCCGGGTGCCGCAGCGCCTGGTGGAACGCGATCAGGCCACCCAGCGACGAGCCCATCACGCCGGCGCGCTTCGGCTTGCCGTACACCGACTCGATCAGCGGGCGGACCACGTCTTTCACATAGTCGGCGTAGGCGTCCCCCTTGCCGCCGGTGGTGCTGCCCGAGATCACGTCGCCGACGTGGGTGTACTCGTCCATGCGCAGCCCGCCGGCGTTGTCGATGCCCACCAGCAGCGTGGCGGG
>Ga0073899_10003898_pt1 | contig 13137 bp, 7 predicted proteins | sample KloWWTmetaKNB5Ph_FD_88975 | JGI IMG/M metagenome (GOLD analysis project Ga0073899, IMG submission 88975) | Active sludge microbial communities from Klosterneuburg, Austria, studying microevolution and ecology of nitrifiers - Klosterneuburg... | ecosystem: Engineered > WWTP > Aerobic digester >... | reverse complement strand
TGACCGCAGACCACGGCGAGGAGTTCTGGGACCATGCGCTCGAGGAGGCACGTCACCGCGACGACCCGAGAGGCTTCTGGGGAGTCGGCCACGGCCACACGCTCTACCAGGAGCAGCTGCATGTGCCGCTCATCGCGTCGGGCGGCAACTTCACCGGCGGCGACGTCGACCCCTGTCTCACGAGTCTGCTCGACATCGCCCCGACCCTGCTCTCCGCTGCGGGTCTTGCCCCGCTGCCCAGGATGCACGGGCGCCCGCTGGCGCAGCCGGGCGAGCGTGCCGCGGACGCGCGGTGTCCGAATCGCGCGCTCGGCGCCTCCTCCACCGCCTACGGGCCGGAGACGAATGCGCTGCGGATCGACAACTGGAAGCTCATCGAGGCCAGCGGCCGAAAGCCCGAGCTCTTTCACCTCGCGGAAGATCCGCAGGAACGCCACGACCGCTCCGTCGAGAGTCCGCAGACGCTCGCGGCGATGGCTCGCCGGCTGAAGCAGATTCGCGCCCTGGAGCCCGCCGCGCCGGGAGCGGAGCCGCCGGCGAATCCGGGCCTCGTCGAAGAGCTTCGGGCGCTCGGGTACATCTAGTTGGTCGCCGCCGAGCGAGCGTCAGGCGGCGGGCGATGAGGATCTCGACCCGCAACGTCGTCCTGGCAGGCCTGCTGCCGGCCGTGGTCGCCCTGGCGGTGAGCACGGTGCTCGGCTGCGGGCGTGGGTCGCCCGCAGGGAGCCTGTCCGCCAGCGAGCCCTCCGGGGTCGAAGGCGAACGCCTGCGCGCCGACCTTCTCGCCCGGTTGGCGCAAGCGGTCGAATCGTCCGACGGCAGACTGGTCCGGGGCCGGGACGGTTGGCTGTTCCTGCCGTCGGAGATCCGCGCGCTCTCGGCTCGCCCCGGCGCCCCGGCGAACGCAGCGCCGGGCGCGCAGGAGGCAGCGGCACCTCCAGGCGGCAGCGCGGGAATTCGGGAGTTCCAGCAGGAGCTCGCCTCCCAGGGCGTCGAGCTTCTCGTGGTGCTGGTTCCGCCGAAGGTCGCCGTCTATCCCGAGCTCCTCCTGCCGGACCTCCCGCAACGGATCCCGCGCCTCGATGTGGCCGCGCAGGCGGTGCTGACGCAGATGGAGCAGTGGGCGATTCCCGCGGTCGATCTCCTGCCGCGTTTCCTGCGCGAGAAGGGCGGCGACCTCGACGACCCGCTCTACGTGCCGACCGACAGCCACTGGAGCTCCCGCGGCTGTCGTCTGGCCGCCGAGGAGATCGCTTCCCGGGTCAAGGCGCTGTGGCCGTCTTTGTTGGCGGGGACTCCTGGCAGCCAGGCGCAGACAACCATTGCCACGGAGCCCTTCCCGATCGGCAGCGATCTGCGGGCCCTCCTGCCAGCCGCGGAGCAGCTGGACAAGCCGACGATGCTGTTCCACCGGATCACGGCGGACGCCGCCGCTCGCGCGCCGGAAGCGAAAGAGATCCTGTTGGTCGGCGACAGTCACCTGCTGGTCTGGCGCGGGCGACAGGGCGGCCTGACCGATCACCTGCAGCGCGCGCTCGGCCTGTCGCTGTCGCAGGTCGCGGTCCAGGCCGGTGGCCCCACGGTCTCGCGTCAGGCCCTGGCCCGGCGGGAGGGCGCGCTCGCCGGACGAAAACTGGTGATCTGGGTCTTTGCCGCGCGGCTCCTCGAATCACCGCCGGCGCAGACGCCGCTGCCCGCTGCGACCTCTTCGGCCCCACGCGCCAGCCCCTAGCCCCGGCGCTCGACTGCCTCAGGAGAACCCCATCGTGACCCACTACAGATCGTTCGCCGCCCGCCTCCGCGGCCTCTTCGCTGGTGACGTGCGCAGCATCGAGCGTCAGCTCGCACAGGGCGAGATCTCGAAGAACACCTACTACGATCTGCTCTCCGAAAAGATCATGCGGCGCGTCCTGCGACCGGATTCGGTCTGCGTCGACGTCGGCTGCCATGCGGGATCGATTCTCCGCACGATGATGTCGATCGCTCCGCAGGGAGAGTTCTTCGCCTTCGAGCCTCTCCCGGATCTGTTCGCCGGTTTGAAGGCGAGCTTCGACCTCCCGAACGTCCATCTCTACGAGGTCGCGTTGAGCGACAAAGAGGGCAGCTCCTCCTACAATCACGTTCTCACCGATCCGGCCCTCAGTGGCTTGATCCGGCGGGGCTACTTCCGCGACAACGAGAAGGACGAGTCGATCGAGGTGGCCACCCGGACGCTGGACGGCGTCCTCGCGGCGCACGGCTCGCCCAAAGTCCGCTTCATCAAGGTCGACGTCGAGGGCGGAGAGTTGCTGGTCTTTCGCGGCGCGATCCGGACCCTGCGCGAGAGTCGGCCCTGGATCGCCTTCGAGCATGGTCTCGGCGCCAGCGACTACTACGGCTACGGCGCCAAGGAGGCGCACGAGATCCTCGCCGGGGAGTGCGGCCTCGAGATCTCGCTGCTGGCGGGCTGGCTCAAGGGCAAGCCGGCGCTGACCCGGTCCGAATTCATCGAGGACTACGAGAACGGCCGCAACTTCTTCTATCTCGCCCACCCTCCGCGCTGAGGCTCTGCAGGACCGGGCTCCCGGCAGCGGCCAAATCAGCGCGGACAGGCGGGCCGTCAGCGGCGCGAAAACAGGCAAAAACAAGAAAGGGAGGGAGTCGCGAGACCCCCTCCCCAGCTTGAGAAGACTTCGATCGAAAAACTGCTTACCGGTAGGACTCGAACTCGTCGAAGAAGAACGAGCCGCTGTTGCCGTTGACGCCCGAGCCGGAGAGGATACCGATGCGGATGTTGTCGGCCTGCAGGGTGTCGTTGTCCAGGTTGGAGTTGGTCTTGGTCACGACCGTCGGGTTCAGGCGGGTCATGCGGAACGAGCCGTCGTTCGTGTTCACACCGGTCGAACGCGTCCACTCGAACTCATACTGACGGGCCGCAGCGCCCGAGACGAAGGTGTGGAACAGGTTGTTCGCGAACACGAACGTGCCGGCGTCGTCCTTGCGCCAGGCGTTGACGGTGTACTGCGGCGTGCCGGCGACCGGCACGTCGTGGCGAAGGAAGAACACCACATGCTGGCCGGCCGCGCCGTCGTCGCCGATCGCGCCGATACGGATCGAGGTGTTCGGATCGATGCTGACGGTGGACGGATTGAGCCAGAAGCGGATCAGGTAGTGCGTCTCGTCGGTCGGATGATCGCTCTGGACGAATACGTTGTTGGCGGAACCATCGGTCGAAACCGCGAGGCCGAAGTTGGTGCCGTTGAGCGCCGCACCCGCCGTGACGGCGAGCGAGTTCGCCGCGCTGGCGCTGCCCGCGAGAGCGAAGCTGAGCAAGAGGGCGACGGCAAGAGTGAGCTTCTTCATCTTGTTCTCCTTACTTTGGTTCGCGATCCGCCTCCCGGTCTCGGGGTGCCCTTCGCGGTCTGGCTGTTTCTAAAGTCCGAAAAGACTAGTCTTCGTCTCAGTTCACTGTCAATGGAAGCCTGCAACGGCCGATTCTGTCGGCCGACGAAGCGGCCCTTCGCCACCTCGTCATGGGGGGGGATGCGGGAAACCGCCGCATGTTCCCATCGCCCCGACTGAACGCTGAAACCCGAGAGGACCTCCCCGGGGGCTACCGGTAAGATGCCGCCGTGCCCGGCGCCCTCCGACCCTCCCCGGCCCTGCCCGCTGTCTGGGCGGCACTCATCGCCCTTGGGCTGTCCTGGGTGGGCTGCGGCCGGGTCTCCGCCCCCCCCCTCCCCCAGGATCGCCTCCTCACCAGCCTTGCCAGCCAGCCGATCACCGAGAGCTTCTCCCTCGAGCGGCTGGTTCGCGAACGTGAGGTAGCCCGCTGGGCGGCTGCCCAGCTGGTCCGGCTCTGCCGCCGGGTGGACGCCGAGGGCCGGGAGGCCACCCTGGACGCCGACCCCGGGCTCGAGAAGGTGCGGTTCCGCTGCGCCCTGCCGGCGGCCTCGTCACCTCACGAGCGTGTCGAGATCGACCTTGCGGAGGCGAATCGAACCGGGCTGCGCCTCGCCTGGAGTCCCGCCGGCGGCGGCCGGCCGGCCGATGGATGGGTGGAGGTTGCCGAGCCAGAGAGCGTCGCCGGGCGAACAGCCCGCTACCGCACGCCGCCGATCGGTTCGGCGGTTCCGCAGGGCCCGCGCCACCTCTGGATCGACGCCACGACCCGCTCGGGGCTCTCGACCCGGCTGGAGGGTCTCGCCCTGTTCGCGCTCGAGAGCGATCCGGAGCGGCTCGCGGCGGCGGTTCGAGCCCCCTGGATCTTCCGCCAGGCCGATGAATGGCGCACCGGCTTCCCGGCGCTCGCCGGCTACCCGCTGAGCTGGAACACCGCCGTCCCCCGCGCCGCTCGCCTGCGCTTCGAGTACCTGGGAGGGGCGCTTGCCGGCAACGCCTTCGCGGTGAAGTTCGTCCTCCCGGGCGAAGGCGAGCGGATGCTCTATTCCGGCGTCGGCGACGCCCAGGCATGGCGCTCGGTGGACATCGATCTGTCGCAGCTCGACGGCAAGACCGGCGAGCTGCGCTTCGAGGTCGCCGGGGCAACCGGAGAACTGCCGGCCTGGGGAATCTGGAGCGTGCCGGGCCTGTTCGCCCCGGCCGCGCCAGCCGCCCGGCCGCATGTCCTGCTGATCAGCATCGACACGCTACGGGCCGATCATCTTTCGCTCCAGGGCTCGGCGCGCGCGACGTCGCCGCGCATCGACCGCTGGGCGCGTGAGCGCGGCGTCGTCTTCGAGGAGGCGATGGCGCAGGCCCCCTGGACTCTGCCATCGCATGTCTCGATCCTCACCGGTCTCGACCCGTTGCACCATGGCGTCAACGTCGACGCCGCCGCCGCGCGCTACCGCTCCTTCGACAATCTGCCCTTGCTGCTGGCGAGAAACGGATATCGCACCGACGCCGTCACCGGCGGCGGTTTCGTGCACCCGAGCTTCGGTTTCGCCCTCGGCTTCGACCGCTATCACTTCTGGCCGGCGGACCGGGACTCGCACACCGAGCTCGCCTTCGGCATCGATCGGGTGCTGGAGCTGTTCGACGAGGATGCGGCGTCGCCCCGCTTCGTCTTCCTGCACACCTACGAAGTGCACCCGCCGAACCGCGCGCGTCAGCCCTTCTTCGGCGAGATGAGCGCCTTGCGCGCCGACCTCGAGGTCGTCGGGCGACCTGGCGAGCCGTCGATCGAGAACGGCTTCGTCGGCCAGCCGTCGCTGGGCGTGCGGTCGTCGGAGAGCTCTCCGGTCGAGCCGCTGTCGCCGGATCTCGAGCGCCTGCCCGCCGACGTCTACGACAGCAGCATCGCCTACATGGACTCCGAGATCGGCCGGCTGCTCGACGGCCTCGCAGCGCGCGGGCTGACGGACAATCTCCTCGTCGTCTTCACTTCCGACCATGGCGAGTCGCTGGGCGAGGCCGGGCGATGGAGTCACGGCCACCTCGACGGCCCCAACCTGCACGTGCCATTGGTCGTCGCCCTCCCGGGCGGTCGCGGCGCCGGCCGGCGGGTGGCCGAGCTGGTGCGCTCGATCGACATCCTGCCGACGATTCTCGCGGAGCTCGGCATCGCCGCCCGCGAACCGCTCGACGGCGAGAGTCTGCTCGGGTGGATCGACGACGAGGCCTCCCGGCGGGAGAGCCGGGAGGGTTGGGCCTACGGCAGCTCGAACAACCGCGGCCTCGTTCTGCGTCTCGCGCCGGACCGGATGTTCCTTCTGCAGGATTCGGCCTATCCCCCCGTCCAGGGGCAGGCGGCGAAGCTCGATGCGCAATGGACGCCGCTCGCGGCGCCGACAGCTCCGGTCCTCGCCCAGATCGATGCCTTCCGGCGCGCGGCGCGGCGGCGGTGGGAGGAGCGGGCGCCGGGGATCCGCGTCACCTTCTCGAACCCGGGGAAGAGCGCCTTCGCCGGTTCCCTGCGCAGCGAGCTCATCGACGGCACGACCGTCAAGTCGTGGGACGTCCCGCCGGGCGGCTGGACCTGGGCCGGCAGGGGGAGGGGCCGCTTCTCGGTGGCTCCGGGATCGGCGTTCTCCGTCCTGCTGCAGGACCGCGGCAGGAGCTCCGAATCGGTCGCCGGCGAAGTCGAGCTCGCCGGCTGCAAGGGAGCGATCCCGTTCGACCTCGCCCTCGAGGACGACGTTCGCCACGCGCTCGAATGGGCCGACGGCGCCTGCGCCTTCGCGAAGACTCCCTCCGCAGTGCAGGCCGGCGCGCGCATCGCCACGATCACCTTCGAGCACCGCGGTTCGCGGATCGCGCCCGGCTCGGCGGCGAACGCCGAGGACGACCTGCTGCACCAACAACTGCGCGCGTTGGGCTACAACTGATTCAGGGGCCGGCGCGGCGCTACTGCAGGTAGCCGAGCGCCTTCAGCCGGGCGGTGAGCTCGGGATCTTCGGCGAGCACCTCGGCGCCGTCGCAAGCCAGGTCGGCACGTGCCGTGAGATCGAAAGCAATGCGGGTTCCGGCGGGCACTCCGCCGTTCGAGAAGAGACTTCCAGCCCCCTGACAGAGCGTCGCCAACGGGACGGAGCCCGCCGCCTCGGCCAATCCGACCGGCGCGGTGATCTGCAGGCGATAGTCGAGCGTGTCGACGAGCCCCTGAACCCGGACGCGGGACACGGTGCGCGCGGGCAGGACGAAACGCAGGGTGCCCGGAGCCGGCATCTCGAACCGTGCGCCCTTGGCGCCCGCCCACTTCACGCTCTGCGGGCGCAGGGCGCTCCAATGCAGCAGACCCGCGACCTCGGCGTCCGAACGATTCGACCACTCGAGCAGCACCGCGCCGTGCCCCTTCTCGAGCTTCGCGGTGACGGCCGCGCGGAGCTGCGCGAGCGACGCGGCGCTCAGCGAGGCGAGCGGCTGGCTCTCGGTCCGGTCTTCGCTCAGGCGATACGCCTCCCAATCGTCGCCCGCCTGCAGCGGAAAGACGGCATCGCGCTCGATGAATTTCAGTCCGGCCTTGCGCAAACCGATTCCGTGGTTGGTCTCGGGCGCGTAGCTCCACGCTGGCGGAGCCGCCGCGCTCGCCGTGCCGCGCAGCCGCGCCACGAGCGACTCCCCGTCCAGTCCCGGATCCGCGGGCAGCGCAGCGAGCTCCATGAGTGTGGGCGCGATGTCGATCTGCCGCACCTGCTCGCCGACCCGCCGGCCGGGAGCGGGGTGGCGCGGATCGAAGACGACCAGCGGCACCAGCAGGTTGGTGTCGTAGAGAAAGCCGTGGTCGAAGAAGCCGCGCTCGCCCAGCGACTCGCCGTGATCGGCGGTCACCACCAGCAGCGTGCGCTCGGAGATCCCGGCGGCCGCGAGCATGCGGACAATCTCGCCGATCGCCGCATCGGCGTTCGCGACCCCCGAGTCGTAGAGATCCGTCAGTCGCGACATCTCGTCGGGCCGCATGTCGCGCGGCGTGCCCTCGCCGAAGACCCGGGGCCAGTGCTCGCGGGCGAAGTAGCCTTCGTCGGGGCGGTCGCCGCGCGACCAGGGCTGCATGAAGGCTCTCGTCGGCGCTCCCGTCCAACGCGAGAAGTACGGCTCGCGGGCGCCATACGGCGCATGCACCTCGTAGGTGTGAAAGAAGAGGAAGAAGGGCCGCTCGGCTTCGCTGGAGAGCCAGCTCTCGAGCGTCGCGAGGCCGTCGCGGAGCTCGGCGCCGTCGTCGACCTCGCCGCGCGGCCAGAAGCGGAAGCGATCGAAGCCCTGCGCCAGCCCGAAGCGCGGGTGGACATAGCCCCCGCCGGTGATCGCCAGCGTGCGGAAGCCCGCATCGCGGAATCTCTCGGCCAGAAGGGTCTGTCCCGGGGCGAGCGGCCGGTCGAGGTAGGCGCCGTGCCGGAGCACTTCGAGGCCGGTGAACATCGAGGCGTGCGCCGGCAGCGTGGAGACCGCAGCGGCCACCGCGAGATCGAAGACCACCGCCCCGCGCGCCGCGAGCGCCTCGAGGTTGGGCGAGGTCTCCCGGCTGTTGCCATAGAGCGAGAGTCGATCGGCGCGCAGGGTGTCGATCGAAATCAGGACGACGTTCGGGCGACGCGTGGCAGCCACCGGCGGCAGGATCTCGGGATCGCCCAGGAAGACCGCCTCGTCGAGGTCGAGCGCGCCGCCGCCGGCGATCTGAAAGTCGAGCTCCGCGGCCGCGCCGGCGAGCGGCGAGAGATCGATCCGCCGTTCCTGCCACCCGGCCTCGGCCGGCACCTGGATCTCCTGCAGGACCTGTCGCACTCCCGCGACGGTGGCACCGACCTCGACGGTCGCCGCCTGCGTCGCCGCGGGCTCGCGGCCGAAGGCGAAGCGCAGCGTTTCGCCGCGAGCGGCGACGATGGGCAGGCGCAGCGCCTCGCCCGGCCAGAGCAGGCGCGCGACGCGCGCTTCGTGCGCGGTGGTGTAGACGACCGTCGCCCGATGCGCTCCGTCGCGGTCGGTTGCCGCGTCGACGCGGCGACGCTGAAACGCGAACGACTCGATGCCGACCTCGACCGCGCGCAGGTTCGTCGGCTGCAGCGTCAGGTTCTCGATCACCCCGCGCCAGCGCGGATGGGAACCGACCTCGAAGCCGAAGTGATCGCGTTCGGCTCCCCCGCCGTCGCGCGCCATCAGCTTGAGCGAACAGTCGCCGCAGGCGGCTTCGCCGCGGATCCGCCAGGTGAGCGTCGGGCGCGACGGCGCCTGGATACCGCGCAACACGACCTCGATCCGATCGACCTCGGCTGCGACCACAGGCATCGGCAGCGCCAGGCTGGCGTTGCCGTCGGAGCTCGCGAGCGAGCGCCCGCCGGAGCGCACTGCGGTCACGACGTTAGTGCCGCCGACGGTCCACGCAACCGGACTCGTCGCCTCGACGGGGCCCGCGACCGCGACCGACTCGAGCACGCTCATCGCATCGCGCGAATAGAGCGGCGCCTCCGCCCCATCGAACAGCCGCCGCGGCAGCCGCTCCTCCGCCGGCCGACAGCCCTGCGCGATCGCAGCCGCTAGGAGCAGGGCGGCGAGAGGCAGGAGCTTGCGGCGGGGGCGAGTCACGGGGGAGAGATTCTAGCGCCTGGGCGGTCTCCGGCCGCCTGCTCTGAGAATGCCCGGCGTGGAAGAATGTCGCCCTTGCGCGCGGGCTTTCGCCACTGCACGCCGCGGCCACGACTGACTGGAGGGCGACGGTCCGATGCCGAAGGACGACCATTTGCGCGACACGCCGAAGGTCCTGCTGCTCGCGGCCCTGGGCGCGATCCTCGCCGTCTTCTGGGCGCAACAGCTATGGCGCGTCGAGGACTGGCGCACGCCGCTCGCCTGGCATCAGGGCGGCGACGCGCTCTTCAACGTGCTGCTGGCGCAGAACATCGCGGAGACCGGTTGGTACCTGGAGAATCCGCGGCTGGGAGCTCCGGGGACGCTAGAGACCTACAGTTTCCCGGTGACGATCCTCGGGCCGATGCTGGCCTTCAAGCTGCTCGGGATTTTCGTCGCGCCCGGAGCAGTGGTCAACGCCTTCTATCTGCTCGGCTGGCCGCTCGCCGCCATGGTCGCCGCCTGGGTGTTCTTGCGGCTCGGTCTTTCGCCGCCGCTCGCGGCCGGACTGGGGGTTCTCTTCACCGCCCTGCCGGCGCACGCCATTCGCGGCGAGCCTCACCTGTTCCTAGCCAACCTTGCGTTGGTCCCCCCCGGGATTCTGGTCGCCCATGCTCTGGCTCGGAAAGGTCTTGATACCCGCGGGCGAATCTGGGCCCTTGGTTTCGCACTGGTACTTGGTGCCAGCGACGCCTACTATGCCTTTTTCGCCAGCATTCTCGTCTTCGTCGGTGGCGCGATTGGCAGCTTTGAACGGCGCAGCGGACGGCGCCTCCTCGACGCTGCGGCGTTTGCTCTGGCGAGCGTCTGCGGCATCGTCCTCGCAACACTTCCGAGCCTGCTCCACGGGATTCCATCAGCTGCCGAGCGGACGCCAGCCGAGTCGAGTGTCCTCGGTCTGAAGCTCGGCCAGCTAGTGCTTCCTGTCCAGATGCATCGATTCCCGCCGTTCGGCCGTGTCACGGAAGGCTATGTCCTCGGTGGGGCAGCACCGGGTCTAGCAACGGAGAGTGTCGCCTCGGCGCTCGGCCTTCTCGCCACTCTCGGCCTTCTACTCCTGTTCGCCCAACTTCTGGGCGTCCAAGCGCCTTCGTCGCACCCCGAAACCACTTCGATCATGGCCCGTCTCGCTCTAGCGGGGGTACTCTTCGCGACTGTCGGCGGCTTCGGTTCTCTGTTCGTCACGTTCGTGAGTCCGCAAATCCGCGGCCAGAACCGGATGAGCGTTTTCATCGCGTTCCTGGCACTGGCCGGATTCGGGCTGTTTCTCGACTCGGTCTTCGCGCACTTTCCGGGCGGCACAGCGGGGCCTCTCGCCTGGGGCAGCGCGGCTCTGCTGACTTTGTCAGGGATCTGGGACCAGAGTTCGCTGTTGGCGATACCGCGGCACCGCGACAATGCCCTCGCCTGGGCGGTCGACCGTGATTGGGTTGGCAAGGCCGAGGAAGCGCTCGCGCCCGGCGCGATGGTCTTTCAATTGCCCTGGATACCGTTCCCGGAAAGTCCGCAGCAGGAAGGGATCTTTCCCTTCGACGAGCTCCGCCCTATTCTCCAGTCGAATTCCCTGCGCTGGAGTTATGGCGCGACGAAGAACTCGCCGACGGACCTCTGGCAACGCGCGGTCGTCGTCATGCCCCCGGCGGAGATGGTGGCGGCATTTCGTGCCGCCGGTTTCGCAGCCGTCGTCCTCGACCGTCGCGGCTACAAAGACAGCGGACGGCGGGTGGGCAGCGAGCTGCGGCGACTTCTCGGGTCACCCATCGTCGCCAGTGGCGATCGCCGCTGGGAGCTCTTTTCGCTAGCGACCGATCGGTCGGCCGCCGAAATGGCGAAGTACCCGGATCCGGAGATCTTCTACGACAGCTTCGAATCCGGAGAGAGCGACCGGTGGAGTGAAGTGGGGCGGTAGGCTCCGCAGCCCCCGTCTCTGCGCCGTGCGGAGGGGGCGGTCCTCTGGGGTAATGAGCGTCTGGTGTTGGCGTTGTCGCCGATCGAGTCCGGGCAGCCCTCTCACGTGGCGCCATCCCCGACTTGGCAGCGCTACGATCTAGGGAACCGCGGCGCTCCACGCGCTGAAGTCACCCGTCTCGAAGCCGTCCAAGAGCATCTCGAAAACGTAAACGGCGTGGTTGTTCGAGCGGCGCCGGAACTGCGGCCAAGGCTTCGCCGCGCCGATCGCTTCCGGTCCGAAGCTCCAGGAGTAAAGGCTCCCGTCGGCGCCGGAATACCCGCTCGCCACGACCTCGGCAGCACCCTCTCCGGTGATGTCTCCGACTCCGACGGCGGCCCTGGGACCGTTCCCGATGAGCTGCCATTTCCCTGGTGGGTCGGGGCAGCCGCCATCGCGGGTCAGCTGCACGCCCGCCGGGTTCCAAACGACGATGTCCCAGTTCGAGGGCAGAGCGATCTCGAGCGTCCCGTCCCCATCCAGATCGGCGATCACCGGCGAGGCAGAGGTGCCGTAATGGACGTTGGTGGAGCAGGTCGCCGGCAGTTCCGGGCGTTTTGGCCAGCCCGGCAGGTTGTTTCCCGCACCGTCCACGAGGTAGACCCAGCCGTCCGTTGGAGCTGGCGACTTCTCCTGGGTGTTGAAGACGATCTCCAAGGAACCATCGTCATCGAAGTCGGCGAGCGCCGGTGAACCGAAGGCGTAGCGCGTCGAGGGCAGAGGATAGGGCCAACCGGACTTGGGCTGACCGAGGTGGTTCCAGGCGTAGACGGCTTCCGTAACCTCATGCGGGGTGCCCACCGAACAGTCGACACGGTCCCAGCACCAGGTCGTGCCGACGACGATGTCGAGCCAACCATCGCCATCGATGTCGCCGACGGCGGGAGAAGAGTAGATCGCCTCGTCGATCGCCACGGGAAATCCGGGCAGCTCAGCCGAGAGGTTGTTGCGGAAAGCGTGAATCTGCCCCCCGTCGCCAGCCGTGCCGGCGGGGTTGTAGTCCGAGCCGACAATGATGTCGGGCAGCCCATCGCGATCGAGGTCGGCGATTGCTGGCGACGGCCAGTTGGTATCGGTCAGGAGCTTCGTGTACTTCGGCGTGCAATCGTGGTTGATGACGTAGAACTTGAAGTCCCAGGAGGCGAAGGCAATCTCCATCAACCCGTTGTCGTCGAAGTCAAGGTCGGCCAATGCCGGGCTCGAATAGACTCCAGGAGTAATACCCGCGACGGGAAAGAAGCACTGGAACGAGCCGGTGTGACTGATGACGTAGACGCCGGCGCTCGAGCCCGGAACGAACGTCGACCCTGCACCGACCACGACCTCCGGGAAGAGATCGCCGTCGATGTCGGCGATCGCGGCCTTGCTCTCGATGCCCGTCGACCCGGTGTCGTACTGCCAGAGCAACGCGCCGTTGCCCTGATAGGCGTAAACCTTGCCATCGCTGGCTCCGACGATGACTTCGTTGACACCATCGCCATTCAGATCGGCGAACGCCGGCGAGCTCGAGAGGATCTGCGAACCGGCGAGAGTCTTGGGAAAGCCCAGCGTCGTAGTAGGGGCAGCGCCATGGAGCGCCACGGGAAGGACCGTCATGGCGAGCAGCAGGTAGGCGTTGCGCAACGAACGGTTTCGAATGGATGCCTCGCGTCTGGGCCGGAGAGTCCTTCGCGACCCTACTATGGCCGGATTTTACATCGAAGCGACTCGCCGAGCCGGCGGAAGGGTCCACTCGGATCAGCGCATCTTCACTTCGCCATGCCGAAGAGGCGCGCCACCCGGCGAACCCATGACGCCCGCCCGGGACCGGCCGCGGCGCGCTTCTTTCCTCCCAGCAGGACGAAATCGCTCTGAATCACCCCGTTTTCCTGCAGCAGCGCTTCGACTTCGCCCAAGGCACGAATCCAGCAGACATCCTCGCTCTTGCCGGCATCGAAATTCTGCACGATGTGTTCCAGGAGCAGATGGAGAACCGCCCCTCCGTAGTCCCGGCGATCGAGGACGTCGAATCGGCGTTCGATCTCGTTCAGAATCCGATCAGAACGAATCGCCTCTGATGGATCGGCTTGGGCCCACCAGGATGGCGGGCGCCGGATGTACTCGCGCTTGATTTCGCCGGTCGTCGAGTCCAGACGAAAGCGCTCGGGCAG
>Ga0073899_10003897_pt1 | contig 13139 bp, 10 predicted proteins | sample KloWWTmetaKNB5Ph_FD_88975 | JGI IMG/M metagenome (GOLD analysis project Ga0073899, IMG submission 88975) | Active sludge microbial communities from Klosterneuburg, Austria, studying microevolution and ecology of nitrifiers - Klosterneuburg... | ecosystem: Engineered > WWTP > Aerobic digester >... | reverse complement strand
GCAGTTCCTGGACCTGATCCAGGAAGGCAACATCGGCCTGATGAAGGCGGTCGACAAGTTCGAATACCGCCGCGGCTACAAGTTCTCGACCTACGCGACCTGGTGGATCCGCCAGGCGATCACGCGTTCGATCGCCGACCAGGCGCGCACCATCCGCATCCCGGTGCACATGATCGAGACGATCAACAAGCTCAATCGCATCAGCCGCCAGATGCTGCAGGAAATGGGCCGCGAACCGACGCCTGAGGAACTGGCGACGAAGATGGAGATGCCCGAGGACAAGATCCGCAAGGTGCTCAAGATCGCCAAGGAACCGATCTCGATGGAAACGCCGATCGGCGACGACGAGGACAGCCACCTCGGCGACTTCATCGAGGACACCAACGTCGAATCCCCGCTCGAATCGGCGACCACCACCGGCCTGCAGGAAACCGTGCATGAAGTGCTCGGCGGCCTGACCCCGCGCGAGGCCAAGGTGCTGCGCATGCGCTTCGGTATCGACATGAATACCGACCACACCCTGGAAGAGGTCGGCAAGCAGTTCGACGTCACCCGCGAACGCATCCGCCAGATCGAAGCCAAGGCGTTGCGCAAGCTGCGTCACCCGAGCCGCTCGGAACAGCTGCGCTCGTTCCTCGATCTGGATTGATTGGACGCAATCGCGATGACGGACCAGGGCGGCCACGGGGGGCCGCCCCTACAGGTTTCGGCGAGCCCCGTCATGCGTTGGTGCCCTGCTTTGTAGGGGCAACCCCCCGTGGTTGCCCTGGGTCGCGCCGCGATGCCGCCCCTACGGGTTTCGGCGAGGCCAAGCCCGGGGCGACCGCGACCGCAGTCATAATGTCGCGATGCCCGCTGCGCTCTCCAACCTGATCCGCCTGCTGCGTCCGCACCAGTGGGCCAAGAACCTGCTCGTTTTCGTCGCCGTGCTGACCGCGCACCGTTTCGGCGATGCCGGCGCGTGGCGCGCCGCACTGCTGCTGCTCGCGGCGTTCTGCTGTGCGGCTTCGGCGATCTATGTGATCAACGACGCGCTAGACGTCGCCGACGATCGTCGCCATCCGGACAAGGCAAGGCGGCCGTTCGCGAGCGGTGCCTTGCCGCTGGCACTGGCTTGGGGGCTGGCGCCACTGCTGCTCGCGGGCGCTGCCGCGTTGGCGCTGGGGCTGCCGCGGGCGGCCGGCATCGTGCTCGCCAGCTATGTCGGTTTGTCGATCGCCTACAGCTTGTTGCTCAAGCGCCTGCTCTGGCTCGACGTGCTGGTGCTGGCGGCTTTGTACGTGTTGCGCGTGATCGCCGGCGCGTTTGCGATCGCGGTGCCGATGAGCCCGTGGCTGCTCGGATTCGCGTTGTTCCTGTTCATCAGCCTGGCGACGCTGAAGCGCTACGGTGAGCTGGCGATGAGCACGACCGGGGTGCTGGATGGCCGCGCCTACCGCGCGACCGATGCGCCGGTGGTGCTGGCGATCGGCGCCGCCGCGGCGCTGACCGCGGCAATGGTGCTGGCCCTGTATGTGCAGAGCGATGATGTGGTCGCGCTCTATGCGCATCCGTTGCGGCTGTGGCTGGCACTGCCGGTCCTGCTGTACTGGCTGGCGCGGCTGTGGACGCTGGCCGGGCGCGGTGGACTGCGCGCCGATCCGATCCTGTTCGCGCTGCGTGATGCGGTGAGCCACGCCAGCGCGCTTGCCTTGCTGCTGGTGTTCTGGAGCGCGCTGTGACGCCGGCGCGGTGGCTCGCGGCGCTGCTTCCGCTGCTGGCCTTGGCGCTGGCCTGGCCGGCCCTGAACGGACAGTTCCTGAGCGATGACTTCGGCATCATGCACTGGCTGTTGCGCTGGGATGCCGACGGCGCGTTGTGGTCTTCGGTCTTCGCCAAGTTCGCGGCTGGGCTCGATGTGCCGAATCACTACTACCGGCCGCTGGCCCTGCTTACCTACGCGCTCGACCAGCGCCTGTTCGGCTGGTCGCCGCTCGGCTGGCACCTGACCGGATTCGCGATCCACCTCGGCAACGCCGCGCTGGTCGGTGGCATCGCGCGCGCGCTCGGCGGCGATGGCCTGCGCAGCGTCACCGCCGCCGGTCTGTTCCTGCTGTTTCCGTTGGCACCAGAGGTCAGCATCTGGTTTGCCGGACGCTACGACGCGCTAGCGCTCAGCGGCATGCTGATCGCCGTGTACGGGCATTTGCGCGCGACCGGCTTCGATCGCTGGCGTGCGCTCAGCCTGTTCGGTTTCGTGCTCGGCCTTACCGCCAAGGAAGCCGCGATGCCGACCCCGGGCCTGCTCGTGCTCGCGAGTCTGCTGCGCTCGGTGCCGGGTGAACTGTTGCCTGCGCGACTACTGCGCTGCGCGCGTGAAACCTGGCCGGTGATCGCGTTGTTCTTCGCTTATCTCGGGCTGCGCGTGGTCCTGTTCGGATCGGCGCTGGAGGTGTATCCGGGCAGCGATCCCGGCGCCGCGATCAGCCTGCCCGAGATCGCGCGGCGCCTGCTCGCGCTCACGGTGATTCCGCGCGCGGTGTTCGCCGACGCATGGTTGGCGGGTGTGCTGGCACTCGCGGCGATGCTGCTCGCGGCAATGCTGGCGTTGCGCGAGGCCTGGCACGCACGCACCGTCGCCGCGCAGTGGCTGCTACCCGCAGCCTGGCTGTCGCTGTCGCTGCTGTCGCTGGTGCCGCACCTGAGCGGTGTGCTCGAGCACGGCGAAGGAGGTCGCTTCTACTACGCCAGCGGTGCCTGGCTGGCGTTGTTGATGGCCGGCGCGGTGTCGCCGTTGCGCAAGCGCACCGCTACGGTCGCCGCGCTTCTGATCTTGGCCGCATTCGCGGTCGCGCATCAGCATGCACTGGCGCAATGGGCGCGCGCCGGCGACGCGATGGCGAAGCTGCTGCCGCAGCTGTCTGCCGCTGCCGCGGGCCTCGGTGACGACGAGTTCGCCCTCGTCGTCGTGCCTGACCACATCGGCCCGGTGCCGTTCGCACGCAACGCCCAGGGCGGCATCGTGATGCCACCGCAGCAAGCAACGAACCTATTGCCGCGACTGGTGCCGCTGCTGCCGGAAGCGATCGCCACCTGGCCACAACGCATCGCCGACGGCGATGTCGCACGCATCAAGCAACGCGACATCGCCCCGCGCCTGGATGCGCTGTTCTGTTTCGACCCCGAGCATCTGCGCCTGCATCGCGCCGAGTCTGTGCCCGACTGGCGCGCTGCCGCGCACTTCTCCGCCGCCGTCGCCACCTTTGCCCGCTCCGCCTGCGCGCTATGAGCGCAGCAACGTCAGCGGCCGGACTACAATCGCGATTCTTCGCGGGCCTATAGCTCAATGGTTAGAGCGCGGGACTCATAATCCCTCGGTTCCAGGTTCGAGTCCTGGTGGGGCGAACCGGGACCTGGCGCGGCACTGCCGCGCCCCGGTGAGCGCCCGGACAGGAAGTCCGGGCTGGCGCTCGCTCCAGGGACGGCTGCTGGCCGGACTACAATCGCGATTCTTCGCGGGCCTATAGCTCAATGGTTAGAGCGCGGGACTCATAATCCCTCGGTTCCAGGTTCGAGTCCTGGTGGGCCCACCAACCTTCGGTGACCGCATGCCGCCAGGCGCTCCGATTTCCTCGACGTCGCTGCGCCGCTTCCTGCGCTGGCGCATGGCGAGCCTGATTGCGGTGAACGTCGCGATCGTGGCGCATCTGCTGCATGGCTGGTGGGCGGGGGAGAGCTTCGGGCGGGTGGTGTTTGCCGACGCCAAGGCTGCGCTCGAGTCGGGCGTGATCAATCCGGGTTTCTTGTTGTTCGCGCTGGCCTTGCTGGTCACTGCGTTGTTCGGGCGCTTCTTTTGCGGCTGGGCCTGCCACATGGCGGCGTTGCAGGATCTGTGTGCGTGGCTGCTGCGCCGCGTTGGCATTCAGCCGCGACTGTTTCGTTCGCGCCTGCTCGGCTACGTGCCGCTGCTGTTGGCGCTGTACCTGTTCGTGTGGCCGAGCGTGAAGCGCAGCATCGTGGTGCCGTTGCTGGCGCGGGTCTGGCCGTCGGCGCTGGCCTGGTTTGATCCGCCGCCGCCAATCAGCGGCTGGTCGCTGCAATGGACCAGCAACAATCTGTGGGCCGGCATGCCCGAGTTCTGGGTGGCGGTTCCGTTTCTGCTGGTCTGCGGTTTCGCCACCGTGTATTTCCTCGGTGCGCGCGGCCTGTGTCGCTACGGCTGCCCGTATGGCGGCTTCCTGCGTCCGGTCGAGCAGCTGGCGCCGCTGCGCATCGTGGTCGATCCGGATCGCTGCGACCACTGCGCGCTGTGCAGCGCCGCGTGCAGCATGCAGATCCGCGTGCATGAGCAGACGCGCGCGCACGGTGCGGTACTCGACGCCGACTGCATGCGTACGCTCGACTGCATCGACGCCTGCCCGCACCAGGCGCTGTCCCTGCGCTTGGCGACGCCGCCGCTATGGCGCGATGCGCAACCCGCAGCGGCCTATGACCTGCGGCTGCGCGACGAGTGGCTGATCGCGCTCGTGGCCCTGCTCACCCTGCTCGCCACCCGCGGTCTGTACGCGCGTATCCCGCTGCTGCTCGCGGCGACGCTGGCGGTGATCGCCGGTTTCCTGACCTGGCAGGCGCTGCAGCTGGCGCGCAGACCGGATCTGCGCTTCCGGCGTCTGGTGCTGCGTCGCGGCGGTCAGCTGAGCGGGATGGGCCGTGGCGCCATCGCCACGCTGCTGCTGCTGGGGTTGCTGCTGGCGCAGTCGGCGGCGCTTCGCGTAGTCCTTTGGCGCGCGGCGCAGCTGGATGCGCAGGTGACCGTCGGTTTCGATGCGCTGGCCGCGGGCGCCGATCCCTCGCAGCGCGCGCTGGCCGCTGCCGCCGCGCGCTGGTATCGGCTGGCGCAACCGCTGGGCGACGGTGGTCTGGCGCTCGCGACCACACCCGAGGTGCCGTTGCGCCTGGCCTGGCTGGAACTGGTGCAAGGCGACTGCACTGCAGCCACGGCGCGACTCGCACGCGAGCGCGAGCGGCTGCCCGAGGACGCCGTGGTGCGCGAAGCTGCGGAATTCGCGGTTGAACTGTGCGGGCGGCTCAGCCCTCGAAGCCGTCCATGAACATGGCGCCAGGGACCAGCGTGGAGATGCTGTAGCTGGCGGGCGTTCCGGCTTCCTGCACGCCGAGTTCGATGGAGCCGGCCGCTGGTGCAAACGGCGCGACGAAGCTGAAGCGCATGAGCGTGCCCCAGTCGAGGGTGCCATTGACGTTGGAGGCGGTGAACGCGACCGTGCCGCCGCTGGGCGCGATGTTCCAGGCCGGGATCAGGCCCGCGCCGTCGACGGCTTCGATCGCGGCCAGCGCGCCCGCATTCGGCACCGGGATCGTCACCCGGTCGAAGCCGTGGTTGCGCAGCACGCGCAGGTTCGGCTCGCTGCCCTGGGTGGCGGCGCGCGCGAAATCCTGGTTCATCAACGCGTAGTCATAGCGATACAGGCCGCCGCCGAGCGGGATCACCCGCGTCACCAGGCGCACGTCACCCTCGTCGGTCTGGAGCGTGGTCGGCAGCGATGCGCCGCCGCCCGGCACCGGCAGCGCGGCCCAACTGTCGACCGCCGGGCCTTCGATCTGGGCGCCGCTGTAGTTGAACGCGGACCACGAACTGCCGGACCAGCTTGCGCTGCCAGCAACATGGCGGAAGTTGTCGTTCGGGTTGCCCTCGTCGCGGATCAGGTACCAGGCTTCGAAGTAATACTGCGCGCCCGGATTCAACGCCGGTGCCAGGTCGGACTCGCGCACCATCATCCGGTGCGCGGGTGCGCCGAGGCCGTGGTCGGTGGCGACGCCGCTGCATGTGGGGTCCCATAGCGAACCGCAACGGCCCCAGATGGCGTCGTTGGGGATGATTTCGGAGCGTGGCCCGAGGCGGCGGGTCTCGTTGTTGTTGCTGGTGCCGTAGGTATCCGAACAGCCGATCAGGTTGGAGCTGTTCGGTGCTGCCCACAGCACATTGCCGCCGGAACAGCCGCAGCCGACATTGGTCGAGAACCAGGCGTGCTTGACGCCGGAACGGCCGATCTGGTCGATGCGGCCCTCGCTGTCGATGCGGTACAGGTTCCAGGTCAGCAGCGGATGCTGGCGGTTGTTGTAGGGCGCCACTGGTGCCGAGTAGCCGGAATTGATCCAGTCGTTCCATGGCACGTCGGCGCTGCCCATGTTCTGCAGGCTCGCGCTCGGTGCGAAATAGGCACGGGCGCTGCTGGAGCTGCCGTTGCAGCCGCCGAGGCAGCCAAACATCGACGCCGAGGAACTGAGCGTGGTCAGTTTCACGTCGGTGGTGGTGCCCGGCGTACCCGGCCACACCGGGTTGCTGCAGGCGAGCACCGACTTCGGCGTGCCGAACACGAAGGCCTCGCCCGCGGGCGCGTCGGAAGTGGCGAGCAGGCTGGCGGCCGTCACCCCGGTGCCGACCGTCAGTGCCAGCACCTTGAGGGGTTTGGGAAGGATGCGCATGCCGGTTCTCCGCGACCGTGCGACCGGTGCCTGTCACCAATCGTCACGAATCGGCAAGGCTCGACCCCGGTGGCGCCGGCCGCCTTGATCTGGATCAAGGCCCCTTCACCCGACCGGCGCGTGCTTGCGCAGGATGCGCTGCAGCGTGCGCCGGTGCATGCCGAGCGCGCGCGCGGTGGCGGCGACGTTGCCGCCCTGTTCCTGCAGCACGCGCTGGATGTGTTCCCAGGCGACGCGGTTCCAGGCCAGCGGGCGCTCGGGCGCAGCCGCTTCCGCGCTGGCCTCGGCCGCGGCCAACCCAAGCGCGCGCAGCACCTGCGCGGCGTCGGCGGGCTTGGCCAGGTAGTCGTGGGCGCCGCGCTTGATCGCGGCGACCGCGGTGGCGATGCTGGCGTAGCCGGTGAGCAGCAGCACCCGCGCCTGCGGCCAGCGCGCCAGCAGTTCCGGCAAGGCCAGCAGGCCATCGTCGGCGCCGAGCTTGAGATCGAGCACGATGTGCGTCGGCCCGAACTCGGCGCCGCCGGCGAGCGCGCCGGCCAGGCTGTATGCGGCGAGCGCGACCTGACCACGCCGCTGCAGCGAGCGCGCGAGCACGTCGGCGAATACCGCGTCGTCATCGATCACGAGGATGCGCGCGGCATTCGCGTTCATGCCTGCGGCTCCGGCCAGGCCAGCGCCGCCCGTACCCGGCTGCCGCCGCGATCGTCAATCTCGAGCGCGCCGCCGTGGCGCTCGCAGATCAGTGCCGCGAGCGTCAGCCCGAGCCCGAGCCCGTCGCGCTTGCCGCTGACGAAGGCGCGCGGCGCCGTCGCGAAGCCGCTGCCGCCGTCCTCGACCTCGACGCACAAGCGCGCGCGCTCGGCACGCAGCGCCAGGCGGATGTCGCGCCGCGAGTTCGCTTGCGCCGCGTCCGCGGCATTGTTCAGCAGGTTCACCAGCAGCAGTTCGAAGCCGCGGTCGAAGCGCGGCGTGCGCGTGGCCGCGTCGGCGTCGACTTCGACCTCCAGCTCGAACGCCGGTCGCAGCAGGCGCCAGCGGCCGATGGCGGTTTCGACCCGCTGCGCCAGCGCAGCCGGGGCGGCCTGGGCTTCCGGCTGCGCTTCGGCCACCAGTTGCCGCACTGCATCGCGGCAGGCATCGAGCTGCCGTGCGATCAGGTCGAGGTCGGCGCGCGCGGCCGCGCTGGCGTCTTCGCGCAGGTCGCCGAGCAGTACCGCCATCGTCGCCAGCGGCGTGTTCAGCGCGTGCGCCGCGCCGGCCCCGAGGGTGGCGACCGCGAGCACGCCCTCGTCGCGCAGGCTGCGTTCGCGCGCGGCGGCGAGTTCGGCGCGCTGCGCGGCCATGGTCGTGGCCACGCGCACGCCGACCCAGCCGACGGCGCCGGCGCTGATCAGGAAATTCACCCACATGCCGAACAGGTGCAGGTCGAACTCGCCATGCACGTGCGGCAGCGGCGCATGCCCGAACCACAACGCGCTGTAGGCGACCACCGCCAGCAACGCAGTCGCGACCACCGCGCGCGCCGAGCGCCAGGCGGCGGCCAGCGCGATCGGCACCAGGTACAGCGACACGAACGGATTGGCCGGACCCCCCGCCCAGTAAAGCTGCCAGCTGAGCACGCCGATATCGAGCGCAAGCGTCGGCGTCAGCGGCGCGATGCGACCGCGCCGGGCGGCGATCTGGATGCCGCCATTGACCAGTGCCAACAGCGCCACGCCCGCGAGCAGCGGCCGCCACGGCAGCATGATGTGCAGCCAGTAGTCGACGCCGGCGAACACCAGCAGTTGCGCGAATACGGCCACCCAGCGCAAACGCACCAGTGCCGCCGCCTGCGTCGCCGCATCGCGCGCGTCGGCGGCGCGCGCCAGCGGCGAGGCCGTGCCGCTCATGCGTCTGCGGCGGGAGCGGCGGCCAGTGCCGCGAACCAGCCGGCGACGCGACGTTCGCTTTCGTCACCGTCGCGCACGTGGCAGAACTCGTTGGCGCGCGAGCAGTAGCGATAGTCGCGGCCCCATTCGCGATGCTCGCGTGCGACCGCGGCGACCGCCTGCACGATGCGTCGCGCCTCGTCGTCGGTCATGGTCGGATGGATCGACACGCGCACCCAGCCCGGCTTGTGGCTGAGATCGCCTGTGTTGATCTGGCAGGTGATCGAATGCGAGTACTCGTGGCTGACCTGCAACAGGTAGTGGCCATAGGTGCCGGCGCAGGAACAGCCGCCGCGGCTCTGGATGCCGAAGCGGTCGTTCAACAGCCGCACCGCCAGGTTGTAGTGCAGCCCCTCGATGTAGAACGACAACACGCCAAGCCGATGCGGCTGGTTGTCGGCGAGCAGGTGCAGGCCCGGGATCGCACGCAGGCCCGGCCACAGGATGGCGAGCAGTTCCTCCTCGCGCGCCAGCATGTTGCGCGTGCCCATCGCTTCCTTGAGCTCGATGCACAGCGCGGCGCGGATCGCCTGCAGGAAGCCGGGCGTGCCACCGTCCTCGCGCGCTTCGATGTCGTCGACGTACTTGTGCTCGCCCCAGGGGTTGGTCCAGTCGACGGTGCCGCCGCCGGGGTTGTCGGGAATGCGGTTGTGATAGAGCTTGTGGTCAAACACCAGCACGCCCGGCGTGCCCGGGCCGCCGAGGAACTTGTGCGGCGAGAAGAAGATCGCGTCGAGCTGCGCATCGGGCCGACCCGGCGGGCGCATGTCGATGTCGATGTACGGTGCACTGCAGGCGAAGTCCACGAAGCACAAGCCGCCGGCGCGATGCATGCGCTCGGCGATGTCGTGGTACGGCGTGAACAGGCCGGTGACGTTCGAGCACGAGGTCACGCTCGCGATCTTGAGCGGACGTTCGCGGTACTCCACCAGCAGGCGATCGAGTGCGTCCAGATCGACCATGCCGTTCGCGTCGGCGTCGATCACGCGCACGTCGCACAGCGTCTCCAGCCACGAGGTCTGGTTCGAGTGGTGCTCCATGTGCGAGACGAACACCACCGGGCGCTCGTGCTCCGGCTTGCGCGCCAGTTCATGGAAGCGCTCGTGCACGCGCAACCCGAGGATGCGCTGGAACTTGTTGACCACGCCGGTCATGCCGGTGCCGTAGCAGATCAGCGCGTGGTTCGGTCCGGCATTGACGTGTTGCTTGATGCGTTTCAGCGCGTGGTGATAGGCGCGCGTCATGGTCGCGCCGGTCTCGCTGGTCTCGGTATGCGTGTTGCCGACGAAGGGCAGGATCTGATCTCGGATCACGTCCTCGATCGGACCGTACATGCGTCCGCTCGCAGTCCAGTCGGCGTAGAGGATGCGCTGGCGCCCGAGCGGCGAATTGAACTCCTGGTCGATGCCGACGATGTTGCGGCGGAACGGTGCGAACCAGTCCTGCAGGCGGGACGAAGGCGCGATGGATTCAAGAGCGGACATGCAGGCAGACTCCCGGGGGGGCGTCGCCATTATCCCCCATCTCCCGTCCGTCCCCACCAAACGAGAGCCCCCATGCGCAGCACCCTGCTCCTGATCTTCATCCTTGCCGCCGGCATCGGGCTGTACCAGATCGGCACCGATCCCTACCGCACCGCCTTGCCGCTGGAAGTCGAGGACCTGTCGCCGATCGCGCCGCAGTTGGCGAAGTTGCCGCCTGAGGATCGCGAACTGGTCACCGATTACCTGAAGCGCAGCAATGGCGACGTGCTGCCGGCGCAGTTCGCCGATCCGGACGACCCGCTGACCGCGCGCACCTTTGCCGAGGCGATCGCACTGGAGAAGACGCACCGCGAGAAGATGAAAGTCGAGCGCGCACGCCTTGCCGCCTGGCGCGCCGAACGCGAATCGCAGTTTCGGCCATTGCGCGAAATCGTCTCGGCGCGCATCGTGAACCGCGAAGAACTTCCCGCCGATCAGGTCTACGGCAGCCTGGACGCCGGCTTCGGCAAGTCCGCCAGCGGCGGCGGCGAGCGGGGACTGGTCACCGTGCTCACCTACCGCTTCATGAACCGCAGCAACCGCACCATCACCGCGCTGCGCGGCAACCTCGAGGTCGTCGGCAGCGGGCTGATGCCGGCCGCGTCCTGCTGGATCGACGACCAGGAACGCCTCCCTGCACTCGAACACCGCGACCTGCGCTGCCGCACGCCGGCCGACGCGCCCGCCGCCGACCGCGAGTTGGTGCAGCGACCGCTCAACCAGATCCCGCTCCACTGGTATCCGAAGGAAATCCGCTTCGACGATGGTCAGGTGCTGAAGGGGCCGGACTGATCCCGAGGCTGCCGCGGCAACGCCCCCGAAGCGATCGCTTCGCGCGAGATCGGGTTACGGCTAGCGGCCAAACTCCGCTGCGATCTGCGGCGACATCAGTCGCTTCGCGATCCAGCCAAACAGAACGCAGAAGCCAAGGCCGAAGATGGCGCTGAACACGGCCATCGTGATGAAGAAAGCGCCCATGTCCGGGGCGCCGGGCGCCGCGGCAAACTGCTGGCGCATGTGCCCCATCATGCTGAATTGTGCGAGCAAGCCGACCAGTTGCGACGCGATGCTGCCGATCATCAAGACGACGATCGTTACGCGCGCCCAGTTCTTTCGCAGCAGCAGCCCGATGGATGCGATCAGCGTGATTACCGCTACCCCGAGCATCAACGCGAAAAAAACGGCGAAGTTGCTCATCATCAACCGGAACCCCCATGGCGTGTCCGGCGGCATGGATGCGATCGCGCGATCAAACCCGGCACCCGCAAAGACCGTGTGCAGCATGATGTTCTGCAGGATCGACACCATCGTGCCCATGCCCGAAAACGCGACCAGGGTCCAGCCCAAGGCGGTGATGAAGCCTGACTTCACTGGTGTGTTCACCACGTCTCCCTTTGATCCCGGCGCGAGCGTAGCGAAGCAGCGGGCGCGCGGCGAATCGCCGCCATCACGGGATGCAGTCAAGTTGGTTTCCCCATCCAGCCACAGCGCCAGCATCAGGACACCGGCGTGCAGCGGCCTGATGCCGGCCGCGCCTGGTTGGAGCAACGCGGATCCGCTGCGGCAGGGGCCGCAGTAGGCCAGGCGTTACCGTGCCGCGCAGCGCGCTGCCGATGTTGCCGCGATGACTTGCGCGAGGACGCTGATCGAGAGTTCCTCGGGCGTCTCGGCGCCGATCGGCAGTCCGATCGGCGCTTGGATGCGAGCGCAAAACTCGGCGAGGTTGGGCACGGCCTGGAACACTTGGCGCACGCGCTTGCGGCTGCCCATCATGCCGACGTAATCCGGCGGCCGCTGTGCGAGGATCGGCAACAGCGCGGCGTCGGTGGCCCAATCGCGATTCTGCAGCACGGCGGCGGTGCGGCGTTCGCCGACGAGCAACGCCGGCAGCGCGGCGCGGTCGCGATGACAGGTGGCGCCGGTGAATGCCAATGCGTCGTAGCCGTCGGCGCGGTCGTCGAGCACGTGCAGGTCGTAGCCGAGCGGCGCGGCCGCGTGGCATAGCGCCAGGCCGCAGTGGCCGGCGCCGAGAATGAGCAGGCGCGCTGGCGGATCGAGCGTGAGCGTGGCGTCGGCGCCGAGTGCGTCGGCGTCGAGCATCACGCGGCGACCATCGGCGAGCGAATCCGCGATGGCGCTGGCGCGCATGCGGTCGGCAGCGCCCTGCCAGCGGCGCAGCGCGATCTGCATCGAGCCACCACAGACCCCTTGCGCGCCTTCGCGGCCGGTGAGGTCGATGGCCACGGCTTCGCTCTGGCGAGCGGTCCCGAGCAGCTCGCGCGCGGCAGCGATGGTGTGCAGTTCCAAGCGCCCGCCGCCAACACTGCCGGCGATGCGCGACGCGGTGATCAGCATCTGCGCGCCGCCATGCCGCGGCGAAGCACCGCGCGTGGCGAGCACGCTCGCGAGCACGACCGATTCAGCGGACAGCCACTCGGCCAGGGTCGAGAACAGGCGCTGGCTCACCGCAGAGCACCCCACCCCAACCCTCCCCTCCGCGCTGCGCGCGCAAGGGAGGGAGTAGAAGCGCCGCTCTTCTCCTCCCCTTCGCGCAGCGAGGGGGAGGTTGGGAGGGGGTCGCTCTTCTCCTCCCCTTTGCGCAGCAAGGGGGAGGCCGGGAGGGGGTTGCTCCTCAGCGAGTTCACTGCCCGCGCACCTGTTGAATCGCGCGGTAGATCGCCTCCGGCGTGCTCGGCGCTGCGAGTTCGACCACGCGCGCATCACCGAACGCGGCAACCGCGTCACGGATCGCCTCGCGCACCGCGATCGCGAGCATCAGCGGCGGTTCGCCGACACCCTTGCTGTGGAAGATCACGTTCGTGCTCGGCGGCTTGCTGCGCCGGAACAGCTCGACGCGGAAATCCTCTGGCACGTCGCCGACGGTCGGGATCTTGTAGGTGCTGGGTGCATCGGTCAGCAGCCGGCCCTGCGCATTCCAGCGCAGCTCCTCGCTGGTCAGCCAGCCCATGCCCTGCACGAAGCCGCCTTCGATCTGGCCGCGATCGATCAGCTCTGCGATCGAGTCGCCGACATTGTGCAGCAGATCGACGCGGCGCAGGCTGTGCACGCCGGTCAGACCACAGACCTCGACCTCGCAGACCGCAGCGCCGAATGCGAAGTAGTAGAACGGATGGCCGCGCCCGAGTTTGGGGTCCCAACTCAAGCCCGGGGAGCGGTAGTAGCCGGTCGCGGCGAGGCTGACGCG
>Ga0073899_10003892_pt1 | contig 13147 bp, 8 predicted proteins | sample KloWWTmetaKNB5Ph_FD_88975 | JGI IMG/M metagenome (GOLD analysis project Ga0073899, IMG submission 88975) | Active sludge microbial communities from Klosterneuburg, Austria, studying microevolution and ecology of nitrifiers - Klosterneuburg... | ecosystem: Engineered > WWTP > Aerobic digester >... | reverse complement strand
TCCAGCGCGGCCATTGCCCCACCGGCGCCGGCAGGGTCGTCGATGGCTGCCCTCTCGGCGCGGTAGCCGGCGACGACCTGGGCGATGATCGACCTCGCGTCGCCGACAGATCGCTGGGCGGCGCTTGCCTTGGCCGGGGCGACCACGTCGTTGCCGAGACGTTGGACGAGTTCGGGCACACGGCTGAGGTCATTGAGTGAGCGGTCCTTGCGGGCCAGCGCCTCCGTGCGCAGGCTGCTCGACACGGGCACGACGGGGATGTTGATGCCGTTGCGCTCGAGGTGACCCCGGTTGAGGTCGAGGATCTTCTGCCAGTTGGCGAAGAGGTCGGTCTTGGTCTGGGCGAAGAGCACTGAAGGGCAGAGCTCGATCGCCCGGCGCAAGAACTCGAGCTCGGGTGCGCTGAGCTCGGCCGAGGCGTCGCTGACGAAGATCAGTCCGTCGGCGAAGGGCAGGAAGCTGAGAGTGGCGGCGGCGTGACCGGCGCCGAGACCGCCCATGCCAGGGGTGTCGACTATGACCAGGCCCTGCTTCAAGAACGGGCTCGGTACCGCGACCTCGACCCGTTCGACGCCCTTGTGGTTGCCCGGGTTGCCGGCTTCGCTGACCCACTGGTTGAGTTCGGTGACGGGGATCGGAGTGGCGACCTCCTTGCCGTCCTGCTTGCTGCGCACCACCGCGCCCGCCTGCTCACCGAAGCGGACGAGGGTGATGGCCGACGTAGCCAGGTCGTCGTCGACGGGGCATACAGGGTGGCCGAGCAAGGCATTGACCAGGGAACTCTTCCCCTGCTTGAACTCGCCAACGACACAGACGATGGTGGAGGGGCGGCGCAGACGGGCCGCGGCGACCGTGGCGCGGGTGGCCAGATCGCTACGATCGAGCTGCTGCAGCAGCTTGCCGAGCTCGAGAATCAGGGCATCGGCGGTGGGTGGTGCAGCAGGAGTTGTGGGGGCGGGTTGAGGCGCCGGCTCGCTCATGAACCGATATCGTCCCACACATCGTCGACCACTGCTTCGCTGACCTCACTCTCGACGATCGCTGACGAGAAATCGTCGAAGTTGCCACTGTCGGCGAGGCCGCCGGCGATGTCGGCAACCGACATGTCGGACTGATCGGCCATCGTGCCCAGCACGTCGCTGAGGTCGCCGCTACCGGCCAGATTCGAAACCGCACCGGCGACATCCTGCGCCTGGCCAAAGGTGTCGGCCGCACCGGTAAGCGCTCCCTCCGTACCCAGCACACTGTCGGCCGCTTGGAGCATGGCATCGGTGTCGAACCCACCGACGTCTGCCCAGCTGTCGGTTTGCGAGGAGATGGTGTTGCCGTTGGCATCGGTGACCGTCGTCGAGCTTCCTCCGGCGCCGGCTTCGAAGCCATAGCCTTCGCCGGTGACGGACCCTTCGTACTGCTCGGTGACATTGCCCTGGGCGTCCTCGGAACGCGTGTAGCCACCCTCGGCCCCGGCTTCGAACCCATAACCCTCGACACCGACTTCACCAGAAACCGAGTCTGTGGTGACCCCGTCGATCTCGCTGTGGGCGTAGTCGACGCCGGCGGAAACCGATGGGCCGCCGAGGGTGCCGTAGGAACCTCCAGCTCCTGCCGTGAACACACTGTCGCCGTCGGCGCTCTCGTCGTAGCCGATGTTGGCGTTGGCGCCGATGACCGCGCCCGCTGGCGTATAGAGGGTGCCTTCGCCGGCGGCATGGGCCCCCCAACTGCCGTCCTCGTTGCGGTAGAAGTCGCCCTCGGCCGAGCCGGTCACAACGCCGTATGGCGTGGGAAGGGTGCCCTGGGCGCGACCACCCACGGAAACATCGCCATCCTCGGATACATCGATATGCCCTTCGGCGTAGGGCAGCGGACCCCAGTCGACTCCGGCCGACGCACTGGTGGCGAAACCTTCGTCGTCGCTGACCCCGAACCCGCCAGAGGCGATCCCAATGTCGGCCTCTGTCCCGAAATCGAAACCGCTGTCGCCGAAGCTGATGCCCACCGAAGCCACTCCGTCGATGCCGAGATTGGCCGAGAAGTCGCCCCCGTCATAGTCGATGTCGACGACTCCGGCGGTTATGAAGTCGACCGTGTCGAAGATGTAGTCGTCGGTCGTGTTGGCCAGCCACTCGCTGGCGACGACAACAGCATCGACAACCGCGTCGGTCGCTTCGTCTACGGCAGCACCCAGCCAGTCGGCGGCTTCCACGACTACACCGACCGCAGCGTCAGCAGCACCACCTAGGGCGTCGGCAGCACCGGAGACGGTGTCCTCGACAAAGCCACCCACGTCTTCTGCCACGCCACCCACGGTGTCGCATACATCGTCGAACCAACCCATATCAGCGTTCCCTTTCGTGTTCTTCCGTCATCGTAGGTAAGGCCACCGGAGAGGTCACCGGGAGCATTCCCGGTTCGCCGACCAGGCGACCGCCCCAGCGGAGTAGCATCCGGCCGATGGCAGACTCGCTCACACCTTCCTCGGTGGTGAACCGCCTGGTGGCCCAACCGGGGCGCATGCTCACCGGCGTGCCCCCGTTCGTGTTCGTGATGCCCGAAGGCTGGATTCTCGACGAGGCCCCGGGGGCCCTGGCCGCCATCAGGCTGCCCGACCAGGTGGAAGGCTTCTGGGTCAACGCCCTGCTCTCCCACGACAAGGTGGCCAGATCGGTCGACTTCGAGTCGGCCGCCAAGGTCACCTGGGCAAAGCTGCAACGCAGTGCCACCGATCTCGTCGAGCGAGGCGAACGGCTCATCCGCTTCGGCAACCTGGTGGTGTACGTGCGCGGCTGCGAATTCGCCTCGCCCGACGGGAGCCGCACCCTGGCCCAGATGCAGACCCTGTGGTTCACGCCTGTGAGCGAGGGTGGCAAGGTGGTCGACCTGTTCCAGCTCGTGCTAACTGCTCCGGCCACCGCGATGCCCAAGTTCAGCGGGCCGATCCTCGAGATGATCAGCACCTTCCGCTTCGTCTGAGCAATCGCGGGACCGGCCAGGGCCCGGAGTCAGAGACCGATGTCGTCGGCGATGCCGGCGATCGTGTCGTTGACGTCGTCGATGGCATCTTCCACTGCGTCGCTCACCGCTGGGCCGCCGAAGTCCACTACCTCGGTGTCGGTCGGCATCATCCCCTCGAAGCCATCGAGGGGGTCGGAGACGAGCTCGGTCAAGTCGCTGAAGAAGCCTCCACCGCCGGTGTCGACCTCGGGAGACACGGGATCACCGAGTGGGTCGCCGACTGGTGCCGCGCCCACCACATCGATGATCGGATCCAGCGCTCCGGGGATGTCGATGTGGAGCATGTTCCCGGCGTCGCCGACAGCATCACCGAGCACGTCGACCTGATCGACGACCCCGCCAACTGCCTCGCCGACGAGGTCAGTGGCAGTGTCGGGGAATTCGAATCCTGTGCCGCCGACATCGCCGACGAGATCATCGAACGAATCCGAGATGAACGGCGGCGGACCGTCGCCCGGCTCGAATACTGCGCGGACATCGAGATCGGCCTCATCGATGATCGTGCCGGTGTCGGGACCCGGCCCGGGTATCCCCTCCCCGATCGCGTCGGCGACGGCATCGACCACCGCCGGGTCGAGGGTGGCGATGATCGGCGGATCGACGAGATCGACGATCGGCGGATCGAGCACCTCACCGGGAAGCGCATCGCCTGAGGCATCGAGCTCGACCTCCTCGGGCTCCTCGCCAGCGGGCAGGTCGCTTACTGCTTCTCCTGTCGCTGCGTCAGACTCGGTCCCGACCTCGGCCTCGGCCTCGTTGTCGCGGAGCTGCTCATCGATCAGGGCCTCGATCTTTTGGTCCTGGGTGAAGTCCTGCACCCTTTGGTCGTATTCGTCGCGTAGGGCGGCGAGTGCCTCGTCGGTGCTCTGCCCGGCATCGGGCGAGAAGCGCTCGACCATTCCGGCCAACTCCTCACGCAGGGCTGCGGCGTCGTCGGGATCGACACCCTCACCCAGGTCGAGCCCGGCGATGCGCTCGAGCAACTGCTCACGGGCCGCATCGAAGTCAGCGTCGGGAGAGGCGCCCGCCGGGGGTGGAGGCGGAGGCGGAGGCGGAGGAGGTGTGACCGAGGTTGCGCCCACCGGCGGGGAGAGGTCGAGAACCGGCTCCGCCGCAGGGGGAGGAGGTGGTGTCGGCGGTGCAGGAGGGGGCGGAGGGGGCGGAGGCGGGGGAGCGGAGTCCGACTGGGTGAACTGCTGTGGCATCTCTGCCGGCGGAGCCTGCGGAGCCGGGGGCGGGGCGAAGCCACCGCCGCCGCCACCACCACCCTCTGCCCCGGAGGGCGCGGGGCCGGCGTCGAACGCGTCCATGCTCTCGTCGACGACCCCGGCCGGGCCGGCAATCGCATCAGCGTCGGCGGCCGCGGCGGCCGCAGCGGCCTCGGCGAGGTCCGTCTGGTGGACCGTGAGGGTCTCTTCGACATCGGTGGGGGCTGCACCACCGTCGTCACCACCGCCGGTCATCGCGTCGACGACGTCGTCGCCGAAGAGGACGGCACCCGCCGTGGCAGCCACTGCCGCCGCGGCGACTCCTGCCGCCACGCCGGGGTTGATCTTGCCCTCGTCCTTCTTCGACTTCTTCGGCGGGGGAGGCTGGATCGAGCCGCGCCCGGGCTTGTTCGGGGTTTCTGGATTCGTGGGATCGCTCATCGGAGTCTCCTGTAGTGAGGTGGTTTGCTCGTTTGCGGATGTTGGGGTGGGCGCCGCCGCCTCGGATGAGATGGCTGCGGAAACGGCGGCTGCCGCGGCACCGACCGAGGCAGCCGCGAGGACAGAGGGTGAGGTGATGGATTCGGGTGGGACGGTGGTTGGAAGTGCCGCGCCGAGCACGACGACCAGCTTGGCGTCGGCGTCGAGCAGGGTGGGCCGGCCTGTCTCGGCAGTGACCATCTCGGCGATGATCGGCAGTCGGGAGCTCCCGCCCACGAGCACCACGCCGGCGAGGTCGCCCATCTGCAGTCCTGCCGAAGCGACGGCCCGCTCGAGCGCCCGGATGGTGTCGGCGACTCGCGGACGCATGACCGCCTCGAGTTCCTCGCGGGTGATCCGCACCATGGTGTGCAGGCCAGGCGCGGTGACGGCCACGGTGGCCTCACTGTCGGCGGAGAGTTGCTCCTTGGCGGTGGTGCAATCGGCCCGCAGTTGCTGGATGGCGCGGCGCACGTCGGGGTCGTTGCGATCCAGCGCCTCCAGCGAGCCGCCGAGCGCGCCCGCCACATGACTGAACACGGCCTGGTCGATGTCGATCCCGCCGAGGCGTTCGATGCCCTGGGGTTGACCGAGGATCGTGGGGCCCCCGGCTTCGACCCGCACGACCGCGGCGTCGAAAGTGCCACCGCCGAAGTCGTAGACCACCACCGCATCGCCGACGGCCAACCGCCCGGACGACGCGTAGTGGCGGGCAGCTGCCACCGGCTCGCTGACCAGATCGTGACCGATGAAACCGGCCTGGGAGGCAACATTGCGGAGCAGATCGAGCTTGTACTCACCCCAGTTGGCCGGATGGGTGAGGACGGCAGTGGTGGTTGCGGGGTCGACGCCGGCGAGACCGGCCACCCCGGACAGCATGGCCCCACTGAGCGCGTCGGGCGAGTAGGGCGTGCCGGCGAGGACGATTGGGGTGGTGTCTCCGAAACGGCGCTTGACCTCGCGCACCCCCCTGTCCGGGGACACGGCGAAGATGCGCTCGGCGGCATGGCCGACGACGAGCTTCTTCTCGTCGTCGACAGCTATCACCGAAGGGATGCAGGCGCCCCGGTCGCCGAGGTGAAGTGCTCGGGCACCGTCGGCGTCTGCGAGGGCTGCGGCCGTCCAGGTTGTGCCGAGGTCGACTGCCAGGCGGGTGGTATCTGCGTTCACGCCTCGTACCGTACGCAAACGGGTGGCCACGCGTGACCGGGAGGATTCCCGGTTCCTGGTGAGGGCTGGTGTTGGCCCCCTGCCGAGCCCGGCAGCACCCCCTCAGTCGTCGTCGCCGCCGAGGCGGCCGATGCCGGGTTGGTCGGCGAGTTGCTGCAGGAAGGCCTTCTGCTCCGCGGTGAGCTCGGCACCCTCGGGATCGTCGGCGAGGTGCGCCCATGGGTCGGGGGCGCCCTCGCTGCGCTCCTGGAGAGCGCGCTCCACCTCCTGCCACCAGTCGCTCATCGGTTGCCCACCGTAGGCGCTCCGGTGGTCATCCGCACCGCGAGCTCCGTGCGCGACCGGACCGCGAGCTTGCGGTAGATCTGCTGGAGGTGGAAGTCGACCGTCTTCACCGACAAGTACAGCTTCGCCGCGGCTTCGCGGTTGGTGAGTCCCTCGGCGACCGCCTCGGCAACCCTCAGCTCGGACTGGCTGAGCCCGGTGATCGCCGGGTCGACCAAACGAGGTGCTGATGGTGCCGGAGCGAGCAGGGCGGCGCATCGCGCATCCCAGCCTCGCACCCCGCACCTCTGGAGGGTGGCGTGGGCCAGCCGCACCGCGTCGGAGACATCGTTACCACGAGTGGCCTCAACGGTCGCCCTCCACAGGCGTGCCTCGCCCGCCTCGATCGGCAGCCTGGCCTTGTCGGCCAGCGAGATCGCCTGCTCGAGCAGATCGGTGTCGGCCATGGCCACACCTGCCCGCACCAGCCCGCGGACTTCGGCCAGCACACCTTCACCGTCGTCGGCCCACGCCGTGGGCTCGGCAGCCGGATCCAGGGAGGGGTCGGCCATCAGCCGGGCGCGGGCGAGGACGGACGAAGCCTGGGTCCGCAACGCCGGTGCTGCACCGACCGGCAAGGTGAGGGCAGACGCATCGGCTTGACGACCTGCCAGCAGTTCTAGGTCGGCATCGACGACGCCGTACCACTGGCCGAGATGCAGCCACGGCACGCGGGCGGCGGCGTCGGCACGGGCGAGTGCCTCGCGGGCTTCGCGAGTACGACCCGCATGCCTCGATGCCACGGCCCAAACCACCAGATCGAGAGGAGCTGCCGGTGGGTCGCCGACCGCGGCGATCGCCCGGCGGTGGTCGCCCGCAGCGGCGGCAGTCCAACCCCGGCGACGTGACGCCAACCGCCTCGCGTTGGGTCCACCACCTTCGTCGCCCTCCTTGGGTGCTGAGTCTGCCCGCGTGGGGTTGGGTACGGCCACGGTGCGACCTGTTGCGAGCTCACCGACGTCGGCGAGCGCACACTGCAGTTCCAATGGCAGGCCCGACAGGGTGCCGGCGATCGGACCGCCCACGATGTCGGCCAGACGCAAGGCGTGGGCCAAATCGCCACCGTCGATGACGGAACGCAGGGCAGTGGAGAGCAAGGAGTCGCGCACCGCGGGCGAAGCGGCGAACTCGACAGCCCGCTCGTATGTATGTGCAGAGGTGGATACGGCGCCGCGACGCGCAGCGTCGGCCGCAACCAGAGCGAGCGACTCGGCCAGCGAGTCGCTGGGACCGCTTGCCGCACCCACAAGGTGCCACACCCGCGAAGCCGCCTCATGGGCCTCGGTGAAGCCGGCCGCGAGGGCCCGATGGGCGGCCCGACGGCTGGCCGGGGCGAGAAGGTGGTAAGCGGCGTGACGCATCCACGGGTCGGGGAAGGCCAGCCGGGTGCCGACGATCTCGACCACGCCGGCCTCTTCGGCGGCCTCGAGCACCTCGAGCCCAGGCTCACCCAACCTGCCGAGAGCGGCGCCGATCGCCCCCAGATCACCCCCGTCGGCAGCGGCCGCCACCACGAGGGCGCGACAGGACGTCTCACCAAGGGCCCTGAGGCGCGATTGCAGCTCGTCGGCCAGCTCGCCACCCAGCCGGGGCAGGTCGGGTACGGGGGCGGTACCTGCACGCTGGGCGTCGGAGAGTCCGTCGGCCATCGCCACCGCCACGCCCGGGTTTCCTGCCGATGCCACGGCACACCTCTCGGAAGCCCCGGCAGCGATCCCACGTTCGACCAGCATCGCCCTGATCTCGCTGAGGGGTAGGGGGTCGAGGCGCACTACCGAGTCGGCCGGGAAGGCACCCGGCGACGCGGATGTCGCGAGGAAGAGGATCGGGTCGGCAGTGGTGCGCGCCAGAGCGGCGTCGAGCACTTCGCGACTCGAGGTGTCGACCAGCTCGATGTCGTCGATGGCGAGGCACAGGGGCGCCCGATCGGCGATGGCCGACAGGGCCTTGAGGGTGGCCACCTTCACCCCAACGGCATCGGTGCTGTCGGCCGTGAAGGCGAAAACGCGCCTCAACACCTCGCCGTGGGAACCGAGGCGATCGAGTTCTGCGCCGAATGGCAACAACAGGCCCGCCAGGGCGCCCAGGGGCAGGTCGCGGTCGGAGGCACGGCCGGCGGTTCGGGCCACGGTGAAACCGTGGTGCTCGGCCTGCTTGGCCGCCGCGGCCAGCCACCAGGTCTTGCCCGCACCCCTGGGGCCATGGCAGAGCACCCGCCTCGGGCGCGTCGGGTCGCTCAGATCGAGGGCTGCGCCGACGTCGGCGGGGTCTGCCACGGGCTCACGCCCCCGGGCCCGGCACGACGACGCAGTAGTAGGTGCTGGGGTCGGTGAGGGTGTGGTCGTAGCTCGCCTGGGCGATGCACAATTCGGCCCCGTCTTCGTAGGCGTAGTCGCCGAGATTCTCGGTGGTGAGCCCGGTGAAGACGAGTTCACCGCCCCCGTCATCGGCATCCCACGCGTACCAGGGGCCACTGCCGGGCATGCCGGCCTCTTCGACCGGGACTGTGTCGAAGAAGAAGTGGACGTGGTATGTGCCGTCGCATCCACAGTCGATGGGGTCGAAGCCCTCGACGAGGTAGCTGACGTAGAGGGTGTCGGAGGACCAGACAGCCGCGGCGATGCCCACGCAGGCACCTCCGTAGGAGCCGCACTCGACGTTTCCGGCAGCCGATGCAGGCGGCATGAACAGGCGGGCAAAGCAGTTGGACGTGTCGAACCCCTGAGACGTACACCAGTCGTTGGCCGCGTCCTTCGTCGCGAAGGATGTGGGCACGATGGTCAGGTACCAGCCCTCCATGTTGTCCTCGCCCATCGTGAACGCGTATTCGCCACCGTCGACGAGGATCGTGTCGTAAGCGCCACGCAAGAGTGAGTGCTCGTTCAGGATCTCGACGGGCCCATACAAGACTCCTTCGTAGTCGAGTCCCACGTACTTGGCCGCCAGTTGGGGTACGTAAGTACCGACCAGTCCGTCGGCCGTGGATCTGTCGTCATCGACGAAATCGGTCAGTTGGGTGGCTGCACCTGCCACGGCATCGGTGGTGGTAGTGCTGAGAGCGGCAGTGGAGGCCGTCGTCGAGGAATCGGCGGCGGTCGTCTCGGCCACCGAAGCAGATGTGGTGCCCACATCGGCCGACCCGCCGTCACCGCCCCCGCCGAGGGCGATGACGGCCACGACGATCACAGCTGCCACACCGGCCGCGGCGGCCGCCCAGATCCACGCCGGTCGCTTGGGGCGCTCGCCGCCCCCTGCACCCGGCGGTGCAGCGATGGGCTCCCGTGCCGGCGCCTTCCTTCGGACAGTTGGGTCGACGACCTCCACCGGCTCCGTCGGCGAGTCCACCGCTCCAGGCATCGGAGCGACGGCGATCACCGGAGGCTCGACGGCCGGAGCGCTGTGGGCAGGTGCCGAGGTGCTGAGCGCCCCACCCTTGACGGAGGCAGCGAAGCGCGCGGCGCCGAGGGCAACCGAGTGCTTGGGGTGAGCGTCGGTGACCACCGGTTTGCCGAGTTCGCTGCGCACCATGTCGGCGATGAGCGGGATCCGCGACGATCCACCGGCGAGGAGCACCGCCTTCAACCCGCCGGCAGTCATCCCCGAGGACTCGATGGCCCGCTTCAGCGAGTCGATGGTCTCGCGCAAGATGGGACGAATCATGTCCTCGAACTCGACACGGGTGATGCGCACCTGGGTCTGCACGTTGGGAAGCAGCACTGGCACCGTGGCGTCGCTGTCGGCCGACAACGACTCCTTGGCCAATACGCACTCCTGGCGCAGCCGGGCCAGCGCGGCCCGAGTGGGTGGATCAGTGACGTCGAGGTTGGCGATGACATCGCCCACCACCTTGCGCACGTGGGTAAACACGGCCTCGTCGAAGTCGATGCCACCGAGGCGCTCGATGCCCTGGGGCCGACCGAGGAGTTCGAACCCGTCTGCGGTCTTGCGCAGTACGGCAGCGTCGAAGGTGCCCCCGCCGAGGTCGTAGATCGCCACGGCTTCGCCGGGTTCCACCCTCTCGCCGGCCGCGTACTGGAGGGCGGCCGCAACCGGTTCCGTGAGGAACACCGCTTCGGCGACCCCGGCCAACTGGGCCGCCTGACGCAGGAGATCGATCTTGAACTCACCCCAGTTGGCGGGGTGAGTGATGGAGACAACATCGGGTGCCGCCCCCTGTCGCTCGGTGATGTCGGAAATGATCTGGCGCAGCATCAGCGCCAGCAGGCGATCGGCCGAGAAGGGTGTGCGATCGAGCATGATCGGCGCCGTGTCACCGAGGCGGCGCTTGAACTCACGCGCCAGGCGGGCCGGCTCGGCCAGACCGCGGCGCTCGGCTGCGTCACCGATGAGCACATTGTCGTCGTCGCGCAGGAACACCATGGTGGGGATGGTGGCGGCGTGGTTGCCGAGGGGAACGATCTCGGCCCGGCCGTCGCGCACTATGGCAGCACCGGTGAAGGTGGTGCCGAGATCGATTCCGAGTGCGTACCCCACTAGACCTCCCCATCCGCTGCCGGCATCGTAGTGGGGTCCGGGTAGGGCCGGCGCCGCCGGGGACCCGGCTCAGGCCCAGTCGAGGATGACCTTGCCGCACTCGCCGCGGTGAACGATGTCGAAGGCCTCGGCAAAGCACTCCGCGGGGAGACGGTGGGTGACTATGCCACCAACGTCGAGGCCGCTCTGCAGCATCGCCGACATCTTGTACCACGTCTCGAAGATTCGCCTGCCGTAGATTCCTTGCAACTCGAGGCCTTTGAAGATGACGTCGTTGACGTCGAGGGTCATCGGGCCGGCGGGGATGCCGAGGATGGCGATGCGACCCCCGTGGTTCATCGAGTCGAGCATCTGGTTGAACGCCGACTCTGCGCCCGACATCTCCAGGCCGACGTCGAAACCCTCGCTCATCCCGAGTTCTTCCATCACCGGGCCGAGTTGCTCTGTCCTGACGTCGACCACCCGGCTCGCACCGTGGGCCTTCGCCATCCCCAACCGATAGGGGTTGACGTCGGTGACAACGATGTGGCGGGCGCCGATGTGGCGCACGATGGCCGCGGCGAGGATGCCGATCGGGCCGGCGCCGGTGATGAGCACGTCTTCACCGACCACGTCGAAACGCAACGCTGTGTGGGTGGCGTTACCGAGAGGGTCGAGCACTGCGGCAACGTCGTCGCTGATGTGATGCGGCACGACGAACACGTTCTGGGCCGGGATGACGACATAGTCGGCGAAAGCACCCGGTCGGGTTACCCCGACACCGGTGTGGTTGTGGCAGAACTCGCGGCGGCCGCCCTTGCAGTTGCGGCAGTGGCCGCAGGTGATGTGGCCCTCGCCGGCCACCCTCTGACCGACCTCGAGACCTTCCACTCCGGCACCGAGGCCGGCGATCTCGCCCATGAACTCGTGGCCAACCACCATCGGCACCGGGATCGTCTGTTGCGCCCACGCGTCCCAATGGTGGATGTGCAGGTCCGTGCCGCAGATGGATGTCTTGCGCACGCGGATGAGCACATCGCCAACGCCCGGCACGGGCACGGGCACGTCCTGCATCCACAGACCCGGCGCGCGTTCGGCCTTGACCAGTGCCTTCATCGTGTCGCTCATCGCACCACTCCCATCTCACGACCGACCTTTACGAAAGCTGCCACCGCGAAGTCGATGTCGGCGGCGGTGTGTGCAGCCGACATCTGGGTGCGGATGCGGGCCTTGCCCTCGGGAACCACCGGGTAGCTGAAGGCGATCACGTACAAGCCTTCCTCCAACAGGCGGTGAGCCATCTCCCCGGCCACCTTGGCGTCGCCGAGCATCACCGGGATGATCGGGTGCCCGCCGCCGGCGAGGGTGAAGCCGGCGGCAGTCATCGAGTCGCGGAAACGGCGCGCGTTGGCCTCCAGTTGGCGCCTCAGATCGTCGCCGTCTGCTAGCAGGTCGAGCACGGTAAGGGTTGCCGCCGCGATGGACGGCGCGAGGCTGTTGCTGAACAGGTAGGGCCGCGACCTCTGGCGAAGCCACTCGATGATCTCCCGCCGTCCGCTTGTGTAGCCGCCGCTGGCCCCACCGAGTGCCTTGCCGAGGGTGCCGGTGACGAGATCGACCCTGTCGACAACCCCGTGATACTCGGGGGTACCGCCACCGTGCTCACCGACGAAACCCACAGCGTGGGAATCATCGACCATCACCGTCGCCTCGTATCGCTCGGCCAGGTCGCAGATGGCCGGCAGATCGGCGACCACGCCGTCCATCGAGAACACCCCGTCAGTGGCGATCAGGCGGTAGCGGCTGTCGCTCGCCTCGCGCAGACGTGCTTCGAGATCGGCCATATCGTTGTTGGCGTAGCGCATCCGCCGTGCCCGCGACAGCCTGACGCCGTCGATGATCGAGGCGTGGTTGAGGCTGTCGCTGATGACGCAGTCCTGCTCGTCGAGGATCGTCTCGAACAGGCCACCGTTGGCATCGAAGCAGGACGAGTAGAGGATCGTGTCCTCGGTACCGAGGAAGCTGCTGATGCGTGACTCGAGTCGCTTGTGTACCTGTTGGGTACCACAGATGAACCTCACCGATGCCATGCCGAAGCCGTGCTCGCGAACAGCTTGCGCGGCCGCGTCGACAACGTAGGGATGATCCGCCAGGCCGAGGTAGTTGTTGGCGCACAGGTTCAATACCCGTCGACGCCCACCGTCGGCGGTGGTGATGTCGATGTGGGCGGCCTGGGGTGAGGCGAGCACCCTCTCCGCCTTGTACAGCCCTTCGGCGTGGAGCGCCGCGGTGCGCCGGGCCAGGTCGTCCAGCAATCCGGTTCTCATGATTCGAGCGTACGCCCACCGTCACCGTGCGTCCTCCCGGCCACAAAGCCGACTAGTGGAGGTGACTAACGTCGGGGTTCATGTCAATACTGCACATCGAAGCGGAACCGGAATCGGTGGGGATGTCGAGCGAGAGACTCGCCAGGCTGG
>Ga0073899_10003890_pt1 | contig 13156 bp, 11 predicted proteins | sample KloWWTmetaKNB5Ph_FD_88975 | JGI IMG/M metagenome (GOLD analysis project Ga0073899, IMG submission 88975) | Active sludge microbial communities from Klosterneuburg, Austria, studying microevolution and ecology of nitrifiers - Klosterneuburg... | ecosystem: Engineered > WWTP > Aerobic digester >... | reverse complement strand
TGAATTCGGGGGAAGGGTCACGACTAAGCATCACGGACCATAACGACCCTCGAATCGCGCCGGAAACACGCGGCTAGATCAAGACCCCATCCACTCCTTTTGGCCTATAGCCCGAAAGAGGGTACAGCTATGCCTGTTCGCACACAGTCGTTCTCGTCTTCGCCAGCAGGGGGTGTGCGGCGCGTGCTCGCGGCAGCAGCCACGCTGGCTGTGATCGGGGCTGGCGCGCTCGTCTCGGCGGCGCCGGCCGCAGCGGCGCCTTCGTCAGCGTGCGCCGCGGTGAACCCGATGGAGGCGGCGACCCCGACGGGTTCCGAGACCGGTTACACGCTGTTCATTCGCGACGACGCGATTCTCGCGAACAGCGAGCTCGAAGGCACGCTCGCCGTCGGCGGCACCGCCACGTTCGGCGATCCTCGCGGATTCCAGAGCGGGCAGTATCCGATCCTGCAGGGTGGCGTCGGCGGTAACGCGGATTACGCCGTTCCCACGATCGGGGGCGAGCCCAACCGCGTGCTCGTGCAGCGCTTCGCCGCCGATGGCAAGGTCGTACAAGTGAAGGCGGACGGTGCGAGTGGCGCGAATGCGCAGGCCGGTGCCAAGATCGGCGACCAGTCGACGCCGGCCGACTACACGTTCGGGCCGATGTTCGGTGGGTCGGGGACGACCTTCTTCCCGATCGGCGGCGGCAATATGAGCCCGCAGATCGAGTCGTGGGTGCAGCCGTGGGTCGATCTCGAAGCCGCTCGCGAAAGCTGGGGGATCGACGGCGATGTGCGCTCGCACTTTCCGAGCGACAACGGTGCATCGGTGATCCAGTCATTCACGAACTGGCAGCCCGTCGCCGCGCCGGGGGCAGACGATCAGACGATCACGCTGAGCGCCGCTGGCCCGAGTCGGCTGCCGCTGTCAGACTTCGCCGGCTACAACAAGTTCAAGCTCGAGGGATACTCCGAATCCTCGTTCCTCGTCATCACCGTCGACCCGACCGACGTGGTGGGCGGGCGCGTGAGCTTGCCCGCGTACTCCTTCGCGGGCAAGGACGGCCCGCAGAAGGATGGCATCAGCTACATCCTCTTCGACTTCAGTGCCATCACCGGCGACGTCGAAGTGGTCTCACCGAATGAGCCGGTGCGCGGCGCGCTGTATGCGCCGAACACGCACATCATCTTCCCCTCCGAATCCGATGGCGGGCGCGAGTTCGAGGGACAGCTCATCGCGCGGCAGCTGACCGCACTGCAGGACGGCAGGGAACTCCACACGAACCTCTTCAAGGGTCGCTTTCCCTGCGCCGCCCCGTCGCCCGAGGGCACGTTCAGCCTTCGGAAGGCGCTCGCGGGCATCGACGCGGCCGACTTCCCGGCCGGCACGACGTTCCCGGTCACCGCGACGTGGAGCGGCGGCGAAGCGACGTTCCAGCTGCCCGCCGACGGTGCGGTCGTCCCGTCGGGCGTGAGCCTGCCCGAGGGCACCGTCGTCACGCTGGCGGAGGGCGCGCTTCCGGCCGTCCCGCAGGGGTATGAGTTCGTGTCGACGAGCCCCTCGAGCGACACGATCACGATCCTCGCGGACGGTGCCGCGGAGATCGCCTGGAGCGTCACCAACACCTACGCCGCCACGCTGCGCGCGGTGGGCGGGTTCGATCTTTCGAAGACGCTGCGCGGCGTCGACGCGAAGGACGTGCCGAGCGGCACGCTGTTCACGGTCACGGCGAGTTGGCAGGTCGACGGCATCCAAACGGTGCGCGAATATGCGCTCCCCGGGGATGGCTCGACCGTCGCGGGCGCACGGGATCTGCCCGCGGGTACCGAGGTGTCGTTCGGCGAGGTGCGAGTTCCGGCGTTTGACGGCTACACCTTCGGCGGTGTCGAATTCACCCCGGCCACGCTCATCGTGACCGCGGGCGAGATCGCGCAGGTGAGTGCCGAGAACACCTACCGCAAGGGCGATCTTGCCGTGACCGGTGGCGCTGTCGCCTCGGGCGTCGCGATTGCCGGCGTGCTGCTCGTCCTCGCCGGGGGCGCGGTACTGATGCTGCGACGCATGCGCCCCACCGCGTAGCTCGGTGAGCACACCCCCACGCCGTCGGCGACGTCGTCTGCAGCGACGTGACGCCGGGGGCGCGGGGGTGCGCACCGAGGACACGCCTAGGATGTGACCCAGGTCCTGGCGCAGCGCCGAGGGCGGCGGTCGCGACGGAGGGACAGCAAGGTGCGCGTGTCTCGCCTGTTTGCGGCCCGGTTGCGGTCGCAAGCGGCGTTGCTGCTCGGCATCGCGACGATGATCGCGGTCATGACCGCCGTGCTGCTCGGTGCCGGCGGCTGGCTGGGGGCCACGACCGAGGCCGAGCTGCGCGCCCTGCTGATCGGCGATACCGCGGCGCGCTCCCTGCAGGTGCAGACCCGGATTCCCGATGGCTCGGCGGCGCAGGCGGGTCACGCAAGCGCCGCCGAGGCGTTCTTCGTCGAGCGATTTGGCGACGATGCGATCGTCTCGCAGGCGCTGACAGCAGACGTGCCGGTGCGCGTGCGCTGGACCATCACGGTGGCGGAGACCGGTCTCGACGCAGATCGGGTGCACCGGCTGGACCGCGGGTTCACGGGACTGGAACGGGCGATCGCGGACGCGCGCATCGCGCCGCGCGGTGTTGCGCTCGAAGGCGCGCTCGATACGACGATCGCGATGGCGGCAGCCGAACTCGCCGCGCTCGGTGCGCTTGCCGCGCTGCCGTTCCTCCTCGCGGGGTGCATGGGGTGGCTGGCGCTGTGGCAGCTTGCCCGGCTGCTTGCCGGGGCGCGGGCCCAGGAGCGGGCGCTGCTTCGTGCCCGGGGCCTGGCGGGCACCCAGTCCGCGGTGCTCGGCCTGGGTGAAGCGCTGCTTTTGGCGACGGTGGGAATCGGCGTCGGCGGCACCGTCGCCATGCTCGCCCTCGGGGCGCTGCGCGGCGCCGACGGGATGCGGGCGACGGCCACCGCGTGGCCGGCGGTGCTTGCCGGCGCGGTGCTTGTCGTCGCGACGTTGACCGTCGGGTCGAGCAGGCGGCCGGACACGGTCACTGAGACGGCGAGTCGCACCGGGCGCACCGCCGCGCTGGGCGTGCCGATCCTGCTCGTGCTGGCGGCCGTGCTGCTGCTGTGGCAGCTGCACCTCCACGGCGCCGCGCCCGAGAGCGCGCCGGCGCCGCTGCGGGCGGTCGGCCTGCTCACGCCCCTCCTCGCGCTGGCCGCGGGCATCGCGCTCGGCGCCGCGTTCCTGCCGCCGCTCGCCGCGCTCGCCGCGCGCGGGGCCGCACGCAACCTGGGGCTCCCCCCGGTGTACATCGCGAGGCAGCTCGCGCGTCGGGCCGCGGCATCCACACTGGTGCTGGCGGTCACTGCAGCCGGCGCGGCCGCCGCGGTGCTGGCGGCCGCATATGTCGGCAGCTGGGAAGCCCGCAGCAGCGCACGGATCGTGGCGAACCTGATTCCCGTGTGGTGGGTGAGCGCCGCGATGGGCCTGGCGCTCGCGCTGCTCGCGATTGCCGCCGTGGTCATCGAGCAGCTGCGGGCGCGGCGCGCCGAGGTGGGGCTGCTTCGCGCGCTCGGTGTGACGCCCGGCTTGCAGGCCCGGATGCGGGCCGCCGAAGTGCAGGCCACGGCGGCCGTCGGTGCCGTGCTGGGTGTGCTCGTGGGCGTCGCGGTCGCGGTCCTCGTGATCCCCGAGCTGGTCCGCGTCGCGGTGCCAGGGGACTCCGCCTCGCCGGGCCCTGCTCGTGGCGCGGTGCCGGAGACGGTGACGCCGGGGATCGCGACGGTGTTCGACGTGCCGGCGCTTGCGCTCGCCCTCGGCGCGCTGCTCATCGGCGTGGTCGCGCTCGCCGCGGCGCAGCGGCGGGCGGTACGCGCCCAGGCGAGCGTCGCGCTCCCCGACGGGGGCGCGCGATGAGGCGCTGGTCGGCTCGCGCCCTCGTCGCGACGCACCTGCGGGATCGCCCGGGTGCGTCACTCACCGTCGCCGTGCTGATGGTGCTGCTGAGCGCGGTGGCGGTGCTGGCGCCGCTCGCGCTGACTGCGGTCGGAGACGCCGCGATGCGAGAGCGGCTCACGGTGCTCTCGACACTCACCCGCGATGTGATCGCCTCCGAGCGGGGCACGCCGCAGATCGAGCTGGATGCCGCGCCCGAGCCCGAGGCGCGGATGCGCCCCTGGGAGCAGTTGCTCGAGCGGCTGCAGGCGCTGCGCGAGGAGCAGCCGGCGCCGCTGCGCGCGGTGCTCGGCGAGCCGCGCGTGATGACCGTGACCGCCGGGACGAAGCTCGACGGCGTGGGTCGCGAGGCGGGCATGCGATTGCTGATGTCGCCGCAGCTGGGCGAGCGCGTCACCGTCGTGGCAGGTTCGGCGCCGGCCGCGCCACCGGCCGAGCTGTTCGCTGGGCTCTCTATGCAGGAGGAGGGCGACGCGCCACCCGAGATCGCGCCGGTCGACATCATGCTCTCGGTGGGCTCGGCCGCCGAACTCGATCTGGCGGTGGGCGACCGTGTCTTCGTGGCGGGCGGCATGTTCCTCCCGGCGATCGTGTACCGGGTCAGCGGCCTGTTCGAGGGCACGGATCCGACCGATCCGTTCTGGGACCACGCGCAGTTCGTGCTCGAGCCATCCATCACCGTGGGTGAGCGCGGCCCCACACCGAGCGTGGTCGGGGTGCTCGACCCCGGGGCGGTCGGCGTGCTGCTGCCGATCCTGTTCAATGAAGCGCGCACCGAAGCCTGGTTTCCGCTCGATGTCGATGCCATCACGAGCGCGAACGCGGTGACGGTGCTGGGCGGGCTGCGCGAACTGAGCGCGACCCCGCACGACGTCGGCGGCGGTCAGGGAGCGGCGCTCACGGGCGTCGTGGGCGTCGGCACCATGCACTTTGCTTCCGAGGCGATCCCCGTGCTCTCGGCCGCCATCGGCGAGGCGCGCGCGCTCGCCGCCGTGGTCGGGTTCATCGCCGCGGGGCCGTTCGGCGTCGCAGCCGTCGTCCTCCTGCTCGGCTGCCGGATGCTGATCGAACAGCGCCGAGGCGCGCTGCGGCTGCTCACCGCCCGCGGCGCGTCGCCCGCACAGTTGCGGGGCTTGCTGGGCCTCCAAGGGCTGCTCGTCGGCGCCGTCCCGGCCGTGCTCGGCACGGCCGTCGCCCTGGCGCTGGCCTCCGCGCTCGCGTGGCTCCCGGGGCAGGGTGCGCCCGACCCGGGCGGCGCCACGTTCCCCTGGGCGGCGCTCATCCTCCCCGCCATCCTCGCCCTCACGCCGGCGGCGTTTCTGGTGATCGCGGGCCCCCGATTGATCGTGGCGGGCGAGCGAGGCGATCTGGATGCCGCGGCCCGGCCCGCCGCGCGACGCCTGCGGCTGCTCGTCGAGACCGCCGTGGTGGTGCTCGCCGCCGTCGCCACCGTGCTCCTGCGCTCGCGTGGCGCGGCGGCCGAGGACGCCGCGATCCTGTTCGACCCGTTGCTGGCGGCCGCACCGCTCTTGCTCGCGCTCGTCGCGGGCATCGTCGCGCTGCGGCTGTACCCGCTGCCGCTGCGCGCGATGCTCCGGGGCTTTCGCCGCTCGCCCGGCTTCATCGGCTTCGTCGGGGCGGCGCGGGCCCTTCGCGAACCCGCCGCGGGCCTTGCCCCGGCGCTCGCGCTGATCGTCGGGCTCTCGGTGGCTGTCGCATCCGGCGTGCTGCTCTCGACGGTGCAGCAGGGCATGGTCGACTCGGCCCGGCTGCAGGTGGGGGCCGACATCAAGCTCGAGGCGATGCGCTTCAGCGACGAGCAGCTTGCGCGCATCGCCGAGACGGAGGGTGTGCGGGCCATTGCGACGATCGCCGATGCCCGCGCCACCGAGCTCGATGTCGACGGCAAGCGTCGCGTCGTGTCGGCGATCGTCGTCGATCAGCAGGCCCTCGAAGCGGTGCAGCCGAGCGGCCACGCGCTCATCCCGAACGGGGTGCGCCTGCAGCTGGGTGCCGCGACAGGGGCAGGGCGCGCCGGTGCGACCAGCCCGGAACGCGTTCCCGTGCTCGTCTCACCGCTGGCGGAGCGCATCTGGGAGGCCGGTGCGCAGGTTCGGCTCGGCGAGGCGGTGCTCGATCCGGCCGCCGTCATCGACACCGCGACGCCCCTCGGCCCACGCAGCAACTGGCTCGTGCTCGACGTCTCGGCCGCACAGCATCTGCTCGAGCGCATGCCCGCACCCGGCATGGTGCTCGTCGCCGCCGAGTCGAACGCCGCGATCCCGGCGCTGGCCGCGGCGCTCTCGGAGCGCCTTGCGAGGGGCGATTCCACCGCGCACGTGCGGATCACGACGGCCGACTCGATGATCGAGGAGCTCGGCGGCAGCGCCAGCATCGCTGCCGTGCGCATCGCGCTGTTGCTGTGCATCGCCCTGGTCGCGCTCCTCGGCGCCGCCGCCGTCGTGATCACGCTGGTGCTCGGCACCCGCGCACGCGAGCGGCTCCTCGCCCTGCTTCCCTCCCTCGGCGCGACCCGGCGCTCGGGTGCCGCGCTTGCGGCGTGGGAGCTCTGGCCGGCCGTGGCATCCGCCGTGGTCGTGGGCTCGATCTTCGGCGCGGCGTTGCCGATGCTCGTGCTGGCTGCCGTCGACCTTCGTCCGTTCACGGGCTCGCCCGTGCAACCCGCGTACGTCGCCGACCCGCTGCTGCTTGGCCTCGCCGTCGGCGGCTTCCTGCTGCTGGCGACGCTGCTCACCGCGGCGGCGCTCGGTATCTCCCGCCGCGCCCGCGCGGCTGCCATTTTGCGAACCATGGAGGAAGCATGACTCCCGAGCAGGCCACATCGCCCGGCGCCGCGCACCGCGGCAACGCGGGCGCCGAGCCCGACATCTCGTGCGTCGACCTGGTGCGAATCTTCTCGCACCAGGGGGTCGAGGTGCAGGCGCTGCAGGGGCTGAACCTGCGCATCGACCCGGGCGAGCTGGTCGCGCTCGTGGGTGCCTCGGGCTCCGGCAAGTCGACGCTGCTGTCGATTCTCTCGAGCCTCGACCAGCCCACCGCGGGCACCGCGCACGTGGCGGGCTTCGATCTGCTCGGCATGACGCCCCGCCAGCGCGTCGAGTTTCGGCGCAGCCGCGTCGGGTTCGTGTGGCAGCAGACCTCCCGTAACCTTCTGCCCTATCTGAGTGCCGGCGAGAACATCGCGGCAACGCTCGCGATCGCGGGCGCGAAGCACGCCCGAGCCGGGCACGCCGCCCGGGTCGAGACGCTGCTCGAGCTGCTGGGCGTCGGCCACTGCGCCGATCGTCGGCCGGGTGAGATGTCGGGTGGCGAGCAGCAGCGCGTCGCGATCGCCGTGGCGATCGCAAACGAGCCGCGGGTGCTGCTTGCCGACGAGCCCACCGGCGAGCTCGACGACGCGACCTCGGCGCACGTGCTTGAGGCGATGCGCGAGGTCAATCGCGAGCTCGGCGTCACGACGCTGATCGTGACGCACGACCCCGCCGTCTCGGAGCACGTCGCGCGCACGGTGCAGATCCGTGACGGCCGCACCTCCACCGAGGTGCTGCGCAGCACGCGCACCGACGAGCACGGCGCGCAGCAGGTCGTCGCCGACGAATACGCCGTGCTCGACCGCGTGGGGCGGATGCAGCTGCCCGACGAATTCGTGGCGAGCCTCGGCCTGCGCGACCGCGTGCGTCTCGCCCTGGAGCCGGATCACGTCGGCGTCTGGCCGGCGCCGGCCGGCGAGCCCGAGCGAGGGGAGTCGAAGTGATGGAACACGCGACCATGGGCGAGGCGGTGCTGCGGGCGCGAAACGTCGTGCGCACATTCTCGACCCCGGGCGGGGAGGTCCACGCCGTCGCGGGCATCGACCTGAGCGTGCAGTCGGGCGAGCTGCTGGTCGTGCGCGGGGCCTCAGGGGCTGGGAAGACGACGCTGCTGAACCTGCTTGGCGGGCTCGACCGGCCCACCTCAGGAGAGATCATGATCGGCGAGCAGGCGCTCGGCGGCCTCGACGAGGACGCGCTCGCCGCACTGCGCCGCGACAACGTGGGCTTCATCTTCCAGGCGTTCGGGCTCGTCCCCGTGCTCTCCGCCGCCGAGAACGTCGAGCTGCCGCTGCGCATCGCGCGCCTGGCCCCGGCCGAACGCGACGCGCGTGTCGCCGAGGCGCTCGAGCTGGTCGGGCTTGGTGCGCACCGCGAGCAGCGGCCCGGTGAGCTCTCGGGCGGTCAGCAGCAGCGCGTCGGCATCGCGCGCGCGATCGTGAGCCGCCCGCGCATCCTGATCGCTGACGAGCCCACCGGCCAGCTCGACAGCCGCACCGCCGCGCAGATCATGGACCTGCTCGTCGCCCTCACGCACACCCGCGGTCTCGCCGCGATCGTCTCGACGCACGATCCGCTGCTGGTGGCGCGCGCCGATCGCGTGATCGACATCCACGACGGACGTCTTCGCCCGCCCGCCGACGGCCCCGGCCCCGCCGACGGCACCGACTCCGCCGAGCGCACCGACTCCGCCGAGCCGGGCGAACCCGAGACGCGCCGCTCGCGGCGGCTGGCACGCGACATGGAGGGCGAGCCCCGCTCGTAGAATCGGGGCATGCACGCTCACGATGTCCCCTCGCCCGGAGCGCTCACCGCGCAGGCCCACGTCGTCGTCGTCGGCGGTGGAATCGCCGGGATGGTCGCGGCGCTGGAATGCGCCAAGATCGGGATGCGCGTGACGCTGCTCGAGGCATCCAGCGCCCTCGGCGGCACGATCCACGCGGCCGAGATCGCCGGCCACGTGATCGATGTCGGCGCACAGGGGTTCTCGGTGCGGGGCGAGGCCGTGCTGGAGCTTGTCGCTGAGCTCGGACTGGGCGCCGACGTGTGTTCCCCGGCGGCGGGCACCGCCTGGGTCGCGGGTCTGCCCGGCGGCGCCGCGGCGCCGCTGCCCGCGGGCGGGGTGCTGGGGATCCCGGGCAATCCCTTCGTCACCGACGTGACCCGGGTGATCGGCACGCGTGGCTCGTGGCGTGCCTACCTCGACCGCGTTCGGCCCGTGCTCACCATCGGGCGCGAACACAGCCTGGGCGCGCTCGTACGCTCGCGCATGGGGGCCCGGGTGCTCGATCGGCTCGTCGCGCCCGTCACGCGCGGCACCTTCGGCGTGGCGCCCGACGAGATCGACGTCGAGATCGCGGCACCCGGCCTCAACGGCGCCCTGACGCGAACCGGCTCGCTCTCGGGTGCGGTGCTGCAGCTGCAGGGCGACGACGCCGGTGCCGGTGTGAGCTCGCTGCGCGGCATTCGGGGCGGGATGCACCGGCTCATCGCCGCGCTCGATGCGCGCCTGCGCGAGCTCGGCGTCGAGGTGCGCACCGGCACCGAGGTGATCGCGCTGTGCGCCGGCACGGCGCCCGACCCGGAGGATCGCTTCGCACCCGCGCCGCGCGCGTGGCAGCTCGAGCTGTTCGAGGCCGCCGAGGAGGCGGATGCCGGGGTCGGCGACGCCGCGGACTCGCTCGGCATCGAGTCCGACGCGCGTGGGTCGCTCGGGCCGCGCGGGTCGCTCGAACCCGAGCCGCTGCCGCCGCTGGGGGCCGACTTCGTGATCGTCGCTGCGCCCGAATCGGTCGCGCGCCGACTGCTCGCGCTCCCGGCGACCGCGACCGCGACCGACGCCGCGCTCGCCGATGCCGGCACGGCCGCCGCTGGGTCCGCCGCCGAGTTCGCCGTCGAGGTGGTCACACTGGTGCTGGATGCCCCGGGGCTGCCCGCGGCCCGCGGCCCCGAGGTGTTCACGGTGGCGGGCAGCTCGCGCGCCGCCGCGCTCATCGATGAGACCGCGCGCTGGCCCGAGCTGGCGGGGGAGACGGCGGCCGACGGCCGCCGCCGTCACGTCGTGCGCGTGCTGTTCGGGGTCGCCGACGAGCCGCCGGCGACCGCCGGGCTCGACCTCGCCGGTGCGACGGCGATGGCGGTGGCCGAGGCATCCGCGCTGCTGGGCGTGCCGCTCTCGGCGAACCACGTGCTCGGCAGCCATCGCGCGCGCTTCGCCCAGGCCCCGCCGGCGGCCACGATCGGGCATACCCAGCGCACGGCGGCGCTTCGCCGGTCGATCGCGGCGCGCCCGGGTGTCGTCGCTGTGGGCGCCTGGCTCGCGGGCAGCGGCATCGCGCAGGTGATTCCGGATGCCACGGCCCAGGCCGAGATCATCCGACAAGCCGCGCTGTGGGGTGCCAGCACCGCGCAGTAGCCGGAGCGGCGCGGCGCGCACGCGCACTCGCCCGCACCACGAGCCCGCGCAGTGCCGCGTTCGTGCCGCGGTTTCGCACATTCTTCGCGATGGATGCCGAAATCGGCATACGGCGTTACGCTGGACCAGGAACAACCCGCCATCCGCAGGGCCAGTGCGACATGCTGGTTCTCAAGCACAGGGAGGCCCCATGAAGGGCAAAGTCGGACTCGCGATCGGCCTGTCGGTCGGCTACGTGCTGGGAACCCGCGCGGGGCGCGAGCGCTACGAACAGATGAAGACGCAGTGGCTGAAGCTGTGGAACCAGGAGCCGGTGCAGCGCCAGGTCGCGAAGGTGCAGACGTTCGCGACCTCAGCGGCACTCGCCGTCCCCGGGGTGCTGTGGGAGGGCGCGAAGCGCGTGACCCGGGCCGTCTCGAACGTGCAGCAGGGCGCCGGCACGCAGCAGGGCGCAGCAGGCGAGAAGGTGCGCGACGTCGTGCGCGACACCGCCGAGAAGGTGGGCGATGTGCTCGAAGACGCGGCCGAGGAAGCCCAGCACGCGGCCGATGACGTGAGCCGCGCCGCGAAAACGGACGGCAAGTGATGTCGCTGCCTCACGCGCCTCGCGATCGCGCCGACGACGGTCTGCTGACGCTGATCGGCGATCTTCCCGAACTCATCCGCAACCTCATCGTCGCCGAGATCGACGCGGCCAAGGCCTGGGTGCGTCGCGCCGCGAAGGACGCGGGCATCGGCTCGGGTTGGATGGCAGCGGCGCTGTTCTGCCTGTTCTGGACCGTGCCGATGGTCGGCCTGACGCTGATGTTCGTGCTGTACATCTGGCTGCCGCTGTGGGCGTCCGCGCTGATCATGGTCGGCGTCGGCCTCGTTGCCACGGCGGTGTTCGCGCTGCTCGGCGTGCTGCGGTTCAAGCGGCTCACGCGCCCAGAGAACCCCGTGCAGGCTGCGAAGCACGATCTTGAGATTCTGAAGGGCGAATGACGGTGACATCTCACGAGTCGGTATCCACCTCGCGGACGATCGTGCCCGAGGGCCTCGACGCGGTCGCGCAGGCACGCGCGGAGCTGAAGGCGGCGCTCGCCGCGATCGAAGAAAAGGGCAATGTGCCGAAGCGCCTCGGCCGGACGGTGGACTCCTGGGCCGAGAAGGGCAAACGGCTGGCCAAGGAGCGCCCCGCGGCCGCGCTGGGCCTGGTCGTCGCGGGTGCCGTCGCCGTCGGCCTGATCGTGTGGGGCGGCGTCCGACTCTATACGCGCTGAACGTGCCCTGACGGCTCACCCCCGGTGCGGACTGTGCTGCGCTCGCTGCGTGCCGAGCTTGTCACCGGCGTGTGCTGGGGACGTCGCGTGATATGCCCTTCTGGTGGATGCGGGGTATATTCGAGCGTGACGGCAGGCAATGGAGCGGCTGTCGATGGTGCAGACCGTCGTGCAAGCAATTGCAAGACGGGAGTTTTCCATCGGCTGCTTGAACGCGGGGCAGCCGATCATGTCCCACGAGAGTTGTCCAGATGAACGCAACACAGCGGTCGGTACGGCCGGAGAAACCGTTAGACGGGTGGCGTGTGCTCGTGCCCCGCGGCGGATCGTGGGGCGACGGTGTGGCGGCGAGCTTGCGAGCCGAGGGCGCGGTGCCGATCATTGCGCCTCTGATCAACTTCGCGCCCACGAACGATCCTGCGCTGCTCGATCAGTCCCTCGCCGACCTTGAGGCCGGGCTGTTCGACTGGCTCACGATCACGAGCGCCACCACCGTCGATGTGCTCAACGCGCACGAGGTGAAGCTGCCACCGAACACCCGCGTCGCGGCCGTCGGCGAGACCACCGCCGCGGCGCTGCAGGCCGACGGCTTCCGCGTCGACCTCGTGCCGAGCGAAGACAACTCCGCGGCCGAGATGGCCAGACAGCTCGTCCAGCTCGAGACCACGCCGCGCACCATCCTCACCCTGCGCAGCGAGATCGCCAAGCCCGTCCTCACGCAGATTCTCACCGACGCGGGCCACCACGTGCGCAGCGTCGTGGCGTATCGCACCGTCGGGGTGCCGGTCTCGGACCGCGTGGCACGTGATGTCGCCAGCGGTCGGATCAACGCGATTCTCGTCACCTCCGGCCTCGTCGCCGAGCAGGTGCACGAACAGTTCCCCGACATCCCCACCGGCACGGTCGTCGCGGCGATCGGTCCGCGCACATCCAGTGACGCCGACAGCTTCGGTCTGACGGTCGACGCCGTCGCCCCCTCAGAGACCGTCGATGCCCTCATCGCGGCCGTCTCGCGCCTCGTGCTGCCACACGCCGCAGACGAGACCCGCGCGTAGTCGCGCCGCACACGAGCGCTCGCGCGAGCGAGAGATAACGATTCGGGATGCCGCGGCATCCCGTGTCGCCCAGGCGGGCGTCGCACGACGCAACCTGGCAGACTGTGTGCATGGTGACGTTGATGCTGGATTCAGGACAGCTCGAGGTCGTGCTCACGCGGGCTGAGCGTGGATTCGCACTTCGCGGCGAGAACATCGTGATGCCTCGCGCGTCGATCACCAAGGTCATGCTCACCGATGACGCCTGGATCTGGTTGCGAGGCTTCCGCCGGCGCGGCACGCACGTGCCCGGGGTGATCGCCGCCGGCACCTGGAAGTCGGGTGGCGGCGAGGATTTCGTGCTCATCCGCGGGCACCGCCCGAGCGTCGTGATCGAGCTGGATGGCTCGGGTGAGTTCTCGCGGATCATCCTCACCACCCGGCACGGCATCGAGCTCGTGAAGGCGCTGCGCCTGGACGTCGAGAACGAGGCCTCGGATGTCACCCATCTCGTCGGGGGCGAAGCCGAGCCCACGGGTGACGCGGCCGAGGGCGCCGCGAAGCCGGCTGGGCCCGCCGCGAAGCCCGCGACCCCGCGCAGGGTGCGCGTGCCCAAGGTCGCGCCCGCCACGTAGCGCTGGCACGGAGCGC
>Ga0073899_10003889_pt1 | contig 13157 bp, 10 predicted proteins | sample KloWWTmetaKNB5Ph_FD_88975 | JGI IMG/M metagenome (GOLD analysis project Ga0073899, IMG submission 88975) | Active sludge microbial communities from Klosterneuburg, Austria, studying microevolution and ecology of nitrifiers - Klosterneuburg... | ecosystem: Engineered > WWTP > Aerobic digester >... | reverse complement strand
TTCGAGCTGTGGGACGACGCCGCCGAGGACGGCACCGCCGAGGAGCAGGCCGCCGGCGAGGCGGTGCGCAAGGAGGTCATCGGGTTCGTCCGCGCCCACCTGCCGGCCGGCGGCGCCGACGCGTTCACTACCGCCGAGCTGGCCGCGCTCAACGCGCGCCGGCTGTCGAAGCAGCGCTTCGAGCCGTATTGAGGAGCCCAGAGCTGGCGCCGGGGTTGGAGTTGGGGGCTAGCGCCGCCGCGCGACCGCGCGCTTGGCGAGGTCGGCGAAGCCGTCGCGGCCGTCGGTGAACACCCCGGCGACGTCGGCCGAGGCGTCGCGCACCGACGGGCGCCGCGCCGATCCCGCGACCAGGCCGATGATGCCGCCGAACGCGCGCACGGTCACCGCCAGCACGGTCAGCGCGACCCAGCCGCCGGCGGCGACGCCGAGCAGCGCCAGCCGCAGCGCCGCACGCAGCGGCTCGGGGATGTCGGTGAACACCGGCCGCGCGATCGCCCGCGGCCCGGGCGCGATCAACGCCGCCGACGGCGGCAGCGCCGCGGGGCGCGGCTCGGGCTCGCGGCTCTTGGCCAGGAGCGCCAGCACGTCGCGCGGCCGGGCCGGGCGCTGGTCGGGATCGGGCGCCACCATCGCGGTCAGCGCGTCGCGCAGCGGCCTGCTCATCGCCGGCAGGTGCTTCGCGAGATCCATCGCCAGGCCCTTGCGCGGCACGTCCTCGGGCTCGACCCCGCCGGCCAGCGCGACGATCGTCGCGCCCAGCGCGTACAGGTCGGTGGCCGGCGTGGCCTGGCCGTGGAGCTGCTCGGGCGCCATGTAGCCGTAGGTGCCGACCAGCGTCGAGCCGTTGGCCGACGCGCCGTCGGCGACGCCGCCGAAGTCGACCAGCGCGAGCGTGCCGTCGCGATCGCGGATCAGGTTCGACGGCTTGATGTCGCGGTGGACCACCGGCGGCGTGCGGGTCGCGAGGTAGTCGAGGATCTCCAGCGCGCGCACGAGGATGTCCTTGAGCTCGAACTCCGACAGCCGCTGCGCGCCGACCAGCGCGCGCAGATCGCTGCCCGGCATGCGCTGCATCACCAGGTTGAACGTGCCGGGCGGCTCCTCGAACGCCGCGTGCAGCCGCGGGATGCCGGCGTGGCGCAGCTGGCCCAGCACCTTGGTCTCGCGCTCGTGCAGCTCGAACGACTTCCAGCCGGCGCCCAGCTTGACCCGCTTGACCACGACCTCCTGGCGCCGAGCCACCTCGACGGCGACGAAGGTCTGGCCCTGGCTGCCGCGGCCGAGCGGCGCGCCGATCCGCCAGCGCCCCTGCAGCAGCGGCCCGTCCGCCGCCATCACGCCGCCCGCAGCGTGAACGCCGCGACCTCGGAGCCGGTGCCCTCGCCGACCCGCACCCGCACGCCCGAGAAGCCGACGCCCGGCGTCACGTACAGGTGGCCGTCGTCGATCGCGTAGAAGCCGCGGCGGTAGGTGCGCCCCATGCGGGCGATGATGCGATCGGTGACGCCGCGCAGGTAGATCTGGCCGCCGTGCATGTGGCCCGACAGCACCAGCCGCGCGCCGCGGCCGATCAGCGTGGGCGCCAGCTCGGGATCGTGGCACAGCGCGATGGTCGTGCCGGCGGGCGCGCCGTCGGGCGTGCCGTCGGGCGCCGCCCCGGCGAACGCCGCGTCGACGTCGTGGTGGTGGGTGACCGGATCGTCGACACCGACCAGCCGCAGCGGCGCGCCGCGCACCTCGACGGTGGTGTGCTGGTTGTCGAGCACGTCGTAGCCGTGGGACGCCAGCGCGCCGCGCACGCCGCGGGCGTCGGTGAAGTAGTCGTGGTTGCCCAGCGTCGCCGCGACCCGGGTGGCGCGCAGGCCGCCGAGCTGCTCGCGCAAGAGGCCGACCTCGTGCTTGCGCCAGCACACGTAGTCGCCGGTCAGCGCGACGACGTCGGGCGCGACGCTGTTGGCCAGGTCGATCGCCGCGCGCACGTGGCTGGCCGGCGTCAGGTTGCCGACGTGGATGTCCGACAGGTGCGCGATCGTCACGCCGTCGTGGCGCGGGTCGAGCCCGGCCACCGCGACCTCGTGGCGGACCAGGCGCGGCGGCGGCAGCGGCTTCGGGCGACCCATGTGAGGGGCAACTGTAGGGCCCCTGCCGGCGGGCGCAAGGGCGCGGTTGCGGGGCCGGGGTGGGCCTGGCACATTGAAGGGAAGAGACGATGGCACAACCAGCCCTGGCCGAGGTTCGCGTGTCCTGTCCGGCGTGTGGTGGTGCGATCCATCCCATCGCCGGGCGCTGCAAGCACTGCAAGGCCGACCTGGTGACCGCCCGCGGCGGCGCCACCGCCGCGATGGGATCGGTGATCCAGCTCGGCTCGCTGGCGGCGGCGCCGAGCGGCCCGCCCCCCGGCCTGCCGTCGGGCCCGGCGGCGTTGGCCGGCAACGGCAACGGCCTGCCCACCGTCGCGGCCGCCGCCGGCCCACCGGTGATCATCGCCGCCGCGCCGGCCGCGCGCCGCCCATCGACGTGGCGGCGGCGCTGGCCGCTCCTGGTCGCGGCGATCGCCGCGGTGGCGATCCTCGCGAGCCTGGCGATCCTGCTGTTCAGCGGCGACGACAAGAAGCCGCACCGCCGGCGCGCGCTGGGCCCGGCGCCCGAGCGCATGCAGACCGATCAGCTGCCGACCGATCCGTGGCAGGGCCGCGGCACCGGCGCGCCGCCCAACCCCGATCAGATGCAGCCGATCCCGGGCACGCCGCCGCCCGACATCGCGCCCGGCGGCGGCGCCGCCGATCCCGACCTGCCGCAGATCGCCCCGCCGCAGCTCAACCCGCCGTCGCCCCCGGCGGGCGGCGGCACCGCCGGCAGCGTCGACACCGTCGACGAGTTCGTCAGCGAGGCGGTCGACGCCGCGTGCCGGCGCCTCGCGACCTGCTGGGGCGGCCCGTCCGCCGCCTTGACCTGCGAGGAGATCAAGCTGCTCACGTCGCAGGGCCTGGCCGCCTCGGCTGGGTGCCCGCAGTTCGACGCGAGCGCGGCGCAGCAGTGCGTCCGCCAGCTGAGCCTGATCCCGTGCCCCGACGAGGGCGTGCCGCTGCCCGAGCTGCTCGGGATGGTGGCCGGCCTCGACGCTTGCATGCGCACGTGCCAGTGAGCCGCACCGTCGCGATCCACGTCGCGCTGGCGACCGTCGCGCTGGCGGCGTGCGGCGGCAAGAAGCGCACGCCGCCGCCGCCGCCGCCGCCCGTCGACGCCGCGATGGAGGTCGGCCCGGTGGTCCACGATCTCGGCAGCCGGCCGCCCGCGCTCGACGAGCCGCACCCGCCGATGCCCAGGGAGGTGCGGGCCACGCTCCTGGAGCCAGGCGCCGCGCCGCGCGCGGTGCGCCGCTACGCGCTGGTCGCCGGGCCCGAGCGCACGCTCACCGTGCGCGCCGAGGTCACGATCCACCGCTTCCAGCTCGGCGCCTGGACCGGGCCCACCGCGCTGCCGGCGGTCACCGACGGCTTCGCCTACGTCGTCGCGCCGACCGCCGCCGGCGCGACGCTGGCGCTGCGCGGCCTGCCGGGCACCGTCGCCGCCGACGCGCCCGCGACCGCCGCCGCCACCGACGAGCTGACCGCGCGCTGGCGGGCGCTGCTCGAGCGGCGCCGCGTCACCGCCGCGCTCGACGCCAGCGGCCGCCTCGCCGACGCGCGCTTCGAGGACGATCCCGGCGCCGCCCGCCCCGACGTCGAGCTCGCCACCGACGAGCTGCACCAGCGGCTGCTGGCGGTGATGGTGCCGTGGCCGGCCGAGCCGATCGGCGTCGGCGCCCGCTGGCGCGTCGTCACGCTCGTGCGCATCGGCGGCGCCTACGTCAAGCAGACCGCGATCTACCAGCTGACCGCGCTCGACGGCGCGCGCGCGACCGTCGCGGTCGAGCTGACCCGGCTGGCCGAGCGCCAGCTGCTAGCGCTCGACGGGCTGCCGGCCGGCGCCGAGGCGGAGCTGATCGGGCTGGTGCGCACCCAGGTCGGGACGGTCACCGTCGACCTCGGCGCGCCGCTGCCGGTGGCCGGGCGCTTCGAGACCACGCTGTCGAGCCACGCCCAGTTTCGCGCCGGCGCCGCGCCGCCGCTCGACGAGGTCGCCGACGATCGCGCGGTGCTGACGCTCACCGGCGGCTGAGCGCCGCAGGCGTCTCGCGTATTGGGTGGGGGCCCCGCGGGGGAGGGCTTGTCGACAAGCCCTCCCGAAGGCAAGTGTGAAAGACTCGCCGCGATGCGCGACGCCCGCCTGCCGGTCACGGTGCTCACCGGCTTCCTCGGCGCCGGCAAGACCACGCTCCTGAACCGACTGCTGGCGACGCCGGCGTTCGCGGGCACGGCGGTCCTGATCAACGAGGTCGGCGCGGTCGCGATCGATCACCACCTCGTGCGCGACGTGCGCGGCGACGCGATCGTGCTCGGCTCGGGCTGCGTGTGCTGCACCGTCGCCGGCGATCTGGTGCGGGCGCTGGCCGAGCTGCGCGCGCAGCTCGATCGCGGCGAGCTGCCGGCGATCGATCGGGTCGTGCTCGAGACCAGCGGCGTCGCCGATCCCACCGGCGTGATCGCGACGCTGGTGCAGCATCCGCTCCTGGCCCGCGCCTACCGCCCGCACGCGGTGGTGACCGTGGTCGGCGCGGTCGACGGCGCCGCGACGCTGGCCCGCCACCGCGAGGCCGCGCTGCAGGTGGCGCTGGCCGATCGGATCATCGTCACCAAGACCGACCTCGCCGATCCGGCGCCGACGGTCGCGGCGATCCGCGCCCGCCACCCGGCGGTGCCGATCGTCCACGCCGCCACCGACGACGTCGATCGCGCGCTCACCGCGGTGGCCGCGGTCCACGCCGACGACGGCGCCGCGCTGGCCCACTGGCTGCGCGCCGCCACCGCGCGGCCGGTCGGCGCCGCCGCGCCGCACGGCGAGCTGATCACCGACGTCGCGTGCTTCGCCGAGCCGGTGCGGATGGGGCCGCTCGCGCTGTGGCTGTCGCTGATGACGCAGGTGCACGGCGGCGCGCTCTTGCGCGTGAAGGGGCTGGTCGCCGTCGTCGGCGAGACCGCGCCGGTGGTGCTCCACAGCGTCGGCCACGTCGTCCACCCGGCCGCGCAGCTCGCGGCCTGGCCCGACGACGATCACCGTACCCGCCTGGTGTTCATCGCCCGCGGCATGACCGCGGCGACGCTGCGTTCGCTGCTGGTGAACCTGGGCGAGACCCTGGGCCAGCCGCTGGAGTGACCTGTCAGCGCGGGCTGGTGATGCTGATCGGCGCGAGGGTCGCGCCGCGGGCGCTCTGCGCGAGCGCGCCGAGGCCGAGGGTCGCGAGCACGGCCAGGGCCACCGAGAACGCGAGGTCGCGGTGGGTGCGGGTGCGCTGACGACGGACGATTTGATCGAGGCGTTGCGTGTCCATGCCGCCGCTGCATTGCGAACCCTGGACCAACGCCGCGATCGCCGCCGAGCCGGCGTCCCTCGACGCGGCGTCGCGCAGTTGCGAGGGCGAACGTCGTCGCGGGGCGACTGAACGTCGTTTCTCGACGACGATCGTGCGTGTCGTGGGACGCGACCCTGCGACACTTGCGCGGTCGCACCGTGCGCGGCCCCGGACATCGCTGTCACGGCACCCTGGTCTGACCGCGCAACTACGCGGAACTCATCGGTCGCACCGGACGCTCGAGTCGCCGGCGAGTGGGCGCGCCAGGACAGGCGGGCACGGCGACGAGGTGTGAAGGCGAATCCAGCGCACCGACACGTGGTCGCAGCGAGCGCCCGCGCGCACCTGCCGCCACGCGCTCGCGCACCCCCGAACGCCTCGCGGCTCAGCCGTCTTTCAGCAGCACCACGGTCACGCCGTCGCCACCCTCGTTGCCCTCGCCGGGCCGCGCCGACTTCACCGCCGGGTGCCGCTTGACGTGCTCGCGCACCGCGGCCCGCAGCGCGCCGGTGCCGTGGCCGTGCAGGACGAAGATCGCGTCACGCCCCGTGAGCAGCGCCTCGTCGAGGAAGCGATCGAGGTCGGTGATGGTCTCGTCGACCCGCTTGCCGCGCACGTCGAGCGTGGTCGACGGCGTGCGCGCCCCGGCCTTGGCCGGATCGGTGCCGTCGACGATCGCCACCGCCGGCGTCGGCGTCGGCGTGCTGGGTGGCGCCTTGCGCTCGCGCGCCACCGCGGCCCCGGCCTGCTTGTGGGTGTCGACCAGCACCTCGGCCAGATCGACCAGCGCGTGCATCGCGCCGAGCTGCACCGGCACCTTGCCGCGCTCCGGCGCGCCGGCCACGACGCCGCGGCCGCGCAGCGACGGCACGATCACGGGCGTCCCCGGCGTGAGCTCGCCGTCGCGCGCCGCGCGGCCCGGCGGCAGCGGCGGCTTGGGCTCGTGGCGCGACACCTGCGTGCCGACCTGCACCAGCTGGCGCCGCGCCTGCTGGACGTCGGCCTGGCGCGCCGCCCGCTCCTTGCGGCGCAGCTCGAGCCGCACCCGCTCGGCCTCGGCCCGGGCCTCGCGCAGCGCGCCCAGCGCCTCGCTGTGGGTGCGCACGTGCTCGCGATCGCCGGTGGCCCGCGCGCGGTCGCGCGCGATCCGCGACGCCTGGCGATCGGCCTCGACCGCCTCGAGCTCGGCCAGGAGCGCCACCCGCTCCTCCTCGATGCGCCGCTGCTGATCGGCCACCGAGGCCAGCAGCCGCTCGACGCTCATGCCGACGTCGCCGAGGATCACGCCGGCGCGATCGACGACCTCGGCCGGCAGCCCGACCCGGCGCGCGACCACCAGCGCGCCCGAGCTGCCGGGCACGCCGAGGTGCAGCTTGAAGGTCGGCTCGAGCCGCTCGAGATCGAAGCCGACCGACGCGTTGGCGTAGCGGGCGTCGGTCGCCGCCACCGCCTTGAGCCGCTCGTAGTGGGTGGTCACCATCGCGGTGACGCCGCGCGCGGCCAGCGCCTCGATCACCGCCTGGGCCAAGGCCGCGCCCTGCTCGGGATCGGTGCCGACCGCGATCTCGTCGATCAGCACCAGCATGCCGGGGCCGCCGTCGGCGAGCAGCTCGCGCAGCCGGGCGACGTGGCCGGTGAAGGTCGACAGGTTGGCCTCGAGGCTCTGGGCGTCGCCGATGTCCGAGCGCACCGCGGTGAACCAGCCGATCGCGCTGCCGCTCTCGGCCGGCAGGTGCAGCCCGCAGCGCGCCATCAGCGCGCACAGCCCGGTGGTCTTGAGCGCGACGGTCTTGCCGCCGGCGTTGGGCCCCGAGATCACCAGGCAGCCACCGGCCGCGACGGTGACGTCGTTGGCCACGCAGCGGCGCCCGGCCAGCAGCATCAGCGGGTGGCGCGCGTGGAGCAGCGCGACCCGCGGCGCCGGATCGAGCTCGGGCGCGGCGGCGATCAGGTCCTCGGCGAGCCGGCCCGCGGCGACCACGACGTCGAGCGCGCCGGCGGCGGCCATCGCCGCGTCGAAGCCGTCGGCCTCCTCGGCGACCCAGCCCGACAGCCGGACGAAGATCCGGCGCTCCTCGTCAGCGACCTCGCACTCGGCCAGCTTCTTCCGGTTGTTGAGATCGACGATCTCCTCGGGCTCGATGAAGATCGTCTGGCCGCTGTGCGAGGTGCCGTGGACGATGCCCTTGACGAAGCCCTTGCCGTCGGTGCGCACCGGCAGCACGTAGCGCTCCTCGCGCTGCGTGTAGTAGTCGTCCTGGAGCAGCGGCGCGTAGCGCGGATCGTTGACCAGCTCCTCCATCCGCCGATCGAGCTGCGCGGTCAGCGCGACCACGCTCTTGCGCAGCGGCCCGAGCGCCGGGCTGGCGTGATCGACCAGCTTGCCGTCGGCGTCGAAGGCCTCGAGGATCGGGTGGAAGACGTGGCCGAGATCGGCGATCGCGGCGGCGATCGCGGCCAGCGCCGGCGCCACGTCGGCGTGCTTGCGCAGGTGGCCGCGCGCCCGGGCCAGCGCCTGGCCGGTGCGGCCGACCGCGACCAGCTCGCTGGCGTCGAGCGCCGCGGCCTTGCGCACGCGCGCGATGGCCGGGCCCAGCTCGTCGATGCCGCCCAGCGGCACCGCGGCGTCGATCGCCGCCAGGTGGCGCGCCTCGCTGACGGCGGCGATGCGCGCGCGGGCGTCGTCGATCGTCGGCAGCCCGGCCTCGGCGCGGATCGCCGCTGCGCCCCGGGCGGTCGCGGCGCGCGCCGCCCAGTGCTCGATCAGCGTCGGCCAGCCGAGGTCGGCCGCCGTCTGGGGATCCAGGCCCTGCATGACGGCGCCCTCTTAGCACGAGCGAACCGCGACCGCGACCGTGACCGCGACCGCGACCGCGACCGTGACCGCGACCGTGACCGCGACCGTGACCGCGACCGCGACCGCGACCGGGAGGCTGGCTACGGCGAAGGTGGTGGTGGTCTAGCTGGACCGCGCGAGGAAGCCCAGGGGCAAGGCGACGGTGGGGCCCCGAGGCCGAGCGTACGTCTGTACGTGAGGCGCTCGGGGGGGACCGGCAACGCCGCCCATGGGCTCCGCAGCCGGTCCGGTGGCGCCCACCACCGGGCTACCGCGTGGGGAAGCCGATGGACTGGGGCGACGGCACGACCTGGTTGCGGCCGTTGCGCTTGGCGGCGTAGAGGTTGTCGTCGGCGCGCTTGATCAGCGTCGGCGGGTCGATGTTGGGCTCGTTGTAGGCGCAGGCGACGCCGAGGCTGACGGTGACGGAGATGGCGGTGTTGTTCCAGATCACCGGCCGCTCGGCCATCAGGTGGCGGACGTGCTCGGCGAAGATCACGCCGCCGTCGAGGCCGGTCGAGGCCAGCACGCAGGCGAACTCCTCGCCGCCGTAGCGGGCGAACAGGTCCTCGCGGCGCATCCGCGCCTTGAGGCGCCCGCTGACCTCCTTGAGCACCTGGTCGCCGGCCAGGTGGCCGTGCTCGTCGTTGACCTTCTTGAAGAAGTCGATGTCGAACATCACCAGCGACAGCGCGTGACCGTGGCGCTTGGCGCCGGCCAGCTCGCGGTCGACGAACTCGAGGAAGTACCGCTTGTTGTGGATGCCGGTGAGCCCATCGAGGATGGTCATCCGGTAGATCTCTTCGTGGTACGCGCTCTCGATGTTGGCGCCTGACAGGAACTTGAAGATCGCGTCGCCGAATCGCACCTGATCGCCGTCGGCCAGCGGCTGCCGCTGCACCCGCTGCTCGTTGACGAACGTGCCGTTGGTCGAGCCGAGGTCGACCGCCCACCACGAGCCGTCCGCCTCGCGCAGGAGCTGGGCGTGGTGGCGCGACACCGCCGAGCGTGAGATCACCAGATCGGCGTCGGTGTCGCGGCCGATGATGTAGAGCTGCTTGGCCAGCCCGGTGCGGCGGCCGATGTCGGGGCCGGGCGGGTGCAACAGCACCAGGCACGCCTCGCCGCTCGCGGCCGGCCGCGCCGGCTGCTCGATGGGAGCCGCCAGGATCAGCGTGCCGCTATTGCGAGTCTGGCTCACAGGGACCGTTCCGAGGGTTATATCGCGGTCCCTGGGGCCCGACGCAAGTTTCCCAGCTATTGCGGCCGCGGTGGGGGGGCGTGCAGACGTTCCCAGGGCGCGGTGACCCCGAGGTACTCGCCCCACTCGAAGCCCGACGCGTAGATGGCCTGCACCTGGGCCGGCGAGAGGATGCCGCCGACCCGGGCCTCGGCCCCCTCGAGGATCGAGCCCAGGCCGCCGGCGTACTGCAGGAGGCCCTTGACGTTGCGGTCGTACGGCGTGAGCGAGCCGTCGGCGACCGCCTGATCGGTGAACGCCACGACCTCGTCGTAGACGCCGGCGAACGCCTCGTCGAGCTTGGCCCGCTGATCCGGCGTCACGCCGGCGGCGGCCTCGGCGTCCTTGCGCAGCTGATCGAGGTCCGCGCGCCGCCCGCCGAGCGCCATCTCGAGCAGCGGCAGGACGCGCGCCTTGTACGCCTCCTCGCTCTCGCCGGCCTCGCGGCCCAGCAACGCGGTCAGCTGCTCCTGGCGGCGCAGCCGGCGCGCCAGGCGCGACTCGCCGGGGCTGGTGGCGATGGTCGGCGGCGGCCCCGACCCGCCCAGCCGCTTGCCGCCGAGGAGCCCGGCCAGCGGCGAGCCGCCCGGCCGCGCGTCGCTGGCCTCGGGCGCGGGCGCCGCGGTCCAGGGGTCGGCGGCGGCGGCGGGCGGCCGCTGCGCCAGCTGGCGCCGCAGCGCCCGGTTGTCGCGCCACAGGAGCACCGTCGCCGCGCACGCCGCCACCAGCAGGCCGGGGACGATCCACCGCTTCATCGCGATGACCGTAGCAGCCCCGCCGCCCCGGAGCACCCCGGCGCGGCTACAGGCCGAGCCAGTAGTTGGCCTTGACCATGACGACGTCGTCGGACGGCGCCCGCACCAGCGCCGCCAGATCGCGGCCGAGCGCGAACCGGCCGTCGGTGACGCTGTCGCTCTGGCCGTGGCTCCAGATCACGAACGCCGACGACCCGGGGCGGAACTCCCAGCGCAGCACGAACGTCGACCGCACCTCGCGCACGTCGAAGTCGGGGACGCCGAACGCGTACTCGGGCGCGCCGTCGCGATCCTCGTCGACGAAGTACACGTCGTCCATCCGGGTCAGCTGATCGGCGCGGTACGGCTGGTAGCGGGCGTCGTGGGCCGCGGCGCGGGTAGCGCCGGCCTGCTTGAGCTCGCGGTAGGCGCCGGTGGCGACGAACGGCTGGGCGTAGAACTGCAGGCTCAGGTGCGGCGTGAAGGTCCACGCGCCGCGCACGGTGAGCGCCGCGGTGTTCTGCTCGATCCGGCCGAACACGTAGCGCGACGCGCCGGCCTGGTCGACGGCCTCCTCGACGAACTGGTCGTGGGTGGCGCCGGTGGCGAAGGTCGGCCCGACGAACAGCTCGATGTTGGAGCGAGCCTGGACGGTGAGGCCGCCCTCGACGCCGCTGTTCCAGTCGTCGGCGGCCCAGTTGCGGTGCAGCCCGAAGCTGGCCGAGAACGACACCCGCTTGCGGCCGTCGCTCGAGACGCCGCCGAAGACGTGGCCGACCGGGTCGGTGCGCAGCGCCGGGCCGCCGCGGGTGCCGCCGGGATCGAGCAGGTTGGCGTCGAGGCCGACCCCGCCGTGCAGGTCCCAGAAGCTGGTGAACTGGACGTGGCCGTTGACGTTGCCGCCGTAGCCGAGCAGCTCGGGCGCGGTGTTGCCGTAGATCCAGGCGTTGGTGTTGAGCCGCCACGACAGCACGTCGTCGCCGGGCTCGTTGTCCTGGTACGAGCCGTACGCGAACTGCACCGCGCCGTCGACCGGGCCGTGGAAGCCGAGGTCGTTGGCCTCGAAGCCGGCGGTGCGGACGTCGCCGCCGACGCCGTAGCGCCAGTGCTCGCCGCCGACCTTGCCGAGGTCCCACACCACGCCGGCGCCGGCCAGCGAGGTGCGGGCGGGGTCGACCTCGAGGTGATCGGCGTCGGGGCGCTGGTACAGGTGGCGGAAGTCGGTCTGGGTGGCGGTGATCGCGTCGGCGCTGCCGTGGACCCACGAGCCGAAGGTGCGCACGCCGAGGTTCCAGGTGTCGTCGCGGAAGCGGTGCGACAGCTGCAGGCCGCCGGTGATCGCCTGATCGTGGAGCTCGTCCTCGAGCCCGGTGCCGTCGAGCCGGCGGGTGACGCTGGTGACCGCGGCGCCCACCGTGGTGGCGCCGTCGCGCAGGTCCTTCTTGAGCCGGGCCAGGCCGTAGTTGGTGAGCGGCTCGACGACGGCGTCGCGGCGCTGGCCGAGCTCGTCGACGGCGGCGGCCCGCTCCTCGGCGGTCACCGCGTCGAGCACGCCGAACGACCAGCCGCCGGCGGTCTTGCCGCTGATCTTGGCGGCGCCGTAGATCGTCGTGCCGGTCGGCACCTCGGTGTAGACGCCGTCGATGTCGCCGTAGGGCGCGGCGCCGATGCGCCGCGAGTAGAACAGCGTGTCGGTCGAGCCCGGGCCGTCGCCCTGCCCCAGGCCGACCTGGAAGATCTCGGTGCCCTCGACGAAGAACGGCCGCTTCTCGGCGAAGTAGGTCTCGTTGGCGGTCAGGTTGACCTGCGACGGATCGGCCTCGACCTGGCCGAAGTCGGGGTTGATCGTCACCGCGGCGGTGACCGCCGAGGTCAGCCCCAGCTTGGCGTCGAGGCCCACGCCGATCCGCGGATCGACCGCGTCGTGGAACGGATCGCCGGCGTCGTGGGGCGCGCGGCCGAGGCCGCCGGTGACGTAGGGCAAGAGCTCGACGCGGCGCCCGCCGCGCAGCCCGCGCACGCCCTCGAGCGCGCCGAACCGGCTGACGAAGCCGGGCGCGTTGCGCGGCGACGGCGACCACATGTCCTGCTCGCCGGTGCGGCCGACGAACCGCATCACCTGCACGCCCCAGGGCTGATCGTCCTCGGCGAAGCGCAGCTGGCCCAGCGGGATGCGGAACTCGGCGGTCCAGCCGGCCGCGTCGACCGCGCTGGCCCCGGCCCACACCGCGTCCCAGCTGCCGTCCTCGCTGGTGTCGTCGTAGAGCAGCACGTCGCGCTGCACGCTGGCGGCGTTGAGGGCGAACCCGAACGCGGTGCGGCGATCGTGGTACGAGTCGATCATCACGCCGACCCAGTCGGCGCTCGACTCCTGATCGCGGCGGTGCAGCAGCCGGCGGATCGCGTCGGGCTGATCGTCGTGCGCGCGCACCGCGACGTACAGCGCGCGATCGTCGTAGGCGATCTGGAACTCGGTGGCGTGGCCGGGCGGCGCCCCCTCCTTGGGCGACCGCTGCCAGAAGTCGGACGCCACCGGCACGTCGCGCCAGCCGGCGTCGTCGAGGCGGCCGTCGACGGTGATCGCGCCGGGCTTGCGGACCGCGCGGGTGGTGCGGTCGCGCGCGGCGGAGGCGTCGTCGCCGGCGACGGCGATCGCCGGCGGCGCCAGCAGCAACAGCGCGAGGAGGATCCGGATCGTCATGTGCCCTCGTGGATGCGCAGCCCGCGCCGCCGGTGGACAACCGCGCGGACACCGGATCGATTCCGTCGAGGATCGCCGATCCGCGTGCGACAGCGTGCGACGCTACTGCGACGACGGCGGGCGATCGCGCTCGTCGCGCACCCGGGCGTGCTCGAGCAAGAGCTGGGTGGTGGGCAGGCCGACCTCGTCGG
>Ga0073899_10003888_pt1 | contig 13159 bp, 15 predicted proteins | sample KloWWTmetaKNB5Ph_FD_88975 | JGI IMG/M metagenome (GOLD analysis project Ga0073899, IMG submission 88975) | Active sludge microbial communities from Klosterneuburg, Austria, studying microevolution and ecology of nitrifiers - Klosterneuburg... | ecosystem: Engineered > WWTP > Aerobic digester >... | reverse complement strand
CGCTGGCCTTCGTGCAACTGGCAGTCGCGCGGGCAAAGGTCGCATTGGACGCGGCCGTCGGGCAGGGTGTGCCACCAGCGACCGGGGAACAGTTCTTCGGATGGGCTCATGTTGCGGCCTCCTTCCATTTATTGACGGTGTAACGTTGGAGCCGGATATCCGGCCCCCAGTAATCGGCCGGCAGACCGGCCTTCTGCTTTAGATACGCCATGAACTGAATTGGTTTTGGTAACTGTGCCCAAACTTGCGGCAGAAAGGTGGAACGGTGGTGGCCGGCGGTGAAAATAACGCCGTCGATTTCCGGACGGAGCTGGGCGAGAGCCTCGGCTTCGCTGCTGAAGGTCATTGGCTCGGCGGGCGTCAGTAGCGAGACTTCGACGCGAGTGATCGGCAGTTCATCCTGCGATAAGGGGTCAAAGCGGGGGTCGCGAAAGGCGGCGTTGCAGGCATTTTCCTGAATGTCGGCGAGCAGCGGGCGCCAAGCTTCGAGAGTGCCGATGCAACCGCGCAGTTCGCCGTTTTGGGTCAGGGTCACGAAGGTGGCGCCATTTTTGTGCAATTCCGGGAGATCGACCGGCGCCGTTGCCGGTAATCCGAATTTGGCGGCAATGGCGTTGCGGGCCAGTTGCAGCAGCGTGCCGCCCAGCTCAGCCATGATGGGCCGTCTCGTAAAAAGCGAAGGCGGCGTAACCGACGACACGTTGTTTGTCGCCCGCCGTATCGCCGGAATTGCAGTGGTAAATCAGTTGTGGAGCCAGGCCACGCTGGCTGGCGGCAAGGAGCAGGCCATTGACCGGATAGGCGCCGCAGGCTTGCTCCGGCTGGATATGGGTATCGAGATGCAGGATGTGCTCGCAGGTGTCGCGATCGATCCGGTTGGCGTCGGCATAGGGCAGGTAATGCGAGAGATCGGAGCTGATGACGATCAGTGTTTCCGGGCCGCCCCAGAGCAGATCAAGCACTTCGGCGACGGCTTGCGGCGTGGTGTGGCCAACGGCGAGGGGAACGAGCGTGAAGTTGTCTAACATGCGCTGGAGGAAAGGGAGATGGACTTCGAGCGAATGCTCCTCAGCGTGGACGTGGTCGCTGAAGACGATTTGCGGCAAGTTGGCGAGCTGGGCGATGGCGGATTTGTCGAGTGGAACATTGCCGAGCGGCGTGGTAAAGGCTTCGGTTTTCGGCACCGCCAGGCCGTTGACCGCAACCCGGTGCGTCGGGCCGAGCAGGATGACGCGGCGGATGCCCGAGCGCCACGGGGCGAGTGCGGCATAGGCCATGGCTGCGGTCGAGCCGGAGTAGATGTAGCCGGCGTGCGGCACGATCAAGGCTTTGGGCTGGGGCGTTTCGACCAACGGCGCTTCGCCCAGCATTTGGTCGACAGTGGCTGCGAGTTCGCTGGGCGAACTGGGGTAGAACATGCCGGCGACAGCCGGGGGACGCGAAATCCGGGTTGAAAGTGTCATGGTCGACTCCTCAAATCAGTAGTAATCCGCCCGCCATGCCGCCGCCAATAGCGATCAGGCCGGGCAGGGCGTGGCGTGCCAGTCGGCTGCCGCCAATGCTGAGGACCAGCCCGATCTTGAAAATCAGGTTGGCCATCAGGGCCAGCGTGACGGCGATTACTGCCTCGCCGCGGGCGATTTTTTCCAGGTTGAACAGGCGTAGAGTTGAGAGCACGCTGGCATCGGCATCGGTCACCCCGGAAGCGAGGGCGATGATATAAAGGCCCTTGTTGCCGGCAATATCCTGCAACCAGGCTGAAGCAAGTAGCACGACGGCGTAGAGCAGGCCGAAGGAAATGGCTGTTTTTAGCTCGGTCGGGTTCTTGACTTCGGGCATCGGTAATTGGCCGGCTGCGATGAGCGCTTTCCAGCCATAGAGCGCCATCAGCACCCCCGGCACTATGCCGCAGGCGAAGACGATAGCAATCGGCGCTACCAGTTCCGGTGCGACGACGCTGGAAACGAAGCCGAGGCGGATCATCACCATGACATTGGCGATCAGGATGACGATGGCGGCCATGTGCACGAGGTCGCGGTGGTGGCGGGCATGGCGGGAGAACATCAGGGTGGTGGCCGTGCTTGAGGCCAGACCACCGAAAATGCCGAGCAGCGCTGCGCCATGACGGGCGCCGATGATGCGCAGGGCAAGGTAGCCGGAGAGGGCGAGGCCGGAAATCAGTACCACCATCCACCAGATCTGGCGCGGGTTGAAGGCGTTGTACGGCCCGTAGTCCTGGCTCGGCAAAATGGGCAGAATGACCAGCGACAACACGGCGAATTGCAGGATGGAGTTGATGTCCTTCGATGTCATCCGCTCGCTGAACTGGCGCAGTTCGGCCTTGAAATAAAGCAGCACGGTGGTGGTGATGGCGAGCATGACGGCCAGTGTTGAATAGCCGAACCAGACGGCGGCCCCCAGGCCATAGGTGACGATGATGGCCGCCTCGGAGGTGAAGCCGCGATACTGCTCCTCCTGCTGCGCCGAGAAATTGGAGGCGACCATGGCGACGGAAATAACCAGCAGGCCAACGGCGAGTATCCACGGTCCACCGGTTTTCTCGCCGAGCAGTGCAAACAGGCAACCGAGCATGGCGACCAAGGCGAAGGTGCGCAGGCCGGCGGCTGAATCCGGACGTCGCTCGCGCTCCATGCCAACTAGCAATCCAATGCCGAGCGCCGTTGAAAAAGCTTCCAGAGGCGCAGCCAGTTCCGGGACGATGAAGCTCATGTGCTTCCTCTTTTATGATCGTTATTCAGTAAAATTAGGCCATGCCTCGTTATTTCGCAATCGTACCCGCTGCTGGCAGCGGTTCCCGCTTCGGCGCCGAAAAACCCAAACAGTATTTGAGCCTGCTTGGACGGCCGCTGATCTTTCATACACTGGCAGCACTGGTGGCTTGCCCGGAAATCGAGCGCGTCTGGGTCGTGCTTTCGCCGGATGACCCGTATTGGCTACAGTACGACTGGAGCGATCTTGGCGCCAAGCTGGAGACCGTGCGCTGCGGCGGCGACACACGAGCCGAGAGCGTCACCAACGGCCTGCGGGCAGCGGCAATGGTGGCGGCCGACGATGACTGGGTGCTGGTCCATGACGCTGCCCGGCCTTGTTTGAGCGGTGAAATGCTGGCGACCTTGTTCGCCGATCTGGCCGATGACCCGGTTGGCGGCATTCTTGCCGTACCGGTTGCCGATACCTTGAAACGTGCCGATGCCGAACAGCGCGTTGCCGCCACCGAACCACGCGATGGTTTGTGGCAGGCGCAAACGCCGCAGATGTTCCGCTACGGTCGACTGCTCGATGCGCTGAAAAATTGCGCTACGGTAACTGATGAAGCTGGCGCCATCGAAGCGCTCGGCCTGCAGCCGAAACTGGTGCGCGGCGATACGACCAATCTGAAAGTCACCTATCCGGCCGATCTGGCCCTGGCGGCAATGATTTTACGGGGGCGGAAATGAATTTTCGCGTTGGGCAGGGCTACGACGTGCATCGGCTGGTCGCAGGCCGCAAACTTATTCTCGGCGGCGTGGAAATTCCTCACAGCACGGGCCTGCTCGGTCATTCCGATGCCGATGCGCTGTTGCATGCGATTACCGATGCGCTGCTCGGCGCCGTCGCGCTGGGTGATATTGGCCGCCATTTTCCGGACACCGACCCGCGCAACAAAGGCGCCGACAGCCGCGTGCTGTTGCGCGCTGCCGTGGCGCTGCTGGCCGAAAAGGGCTGGCGGCCGGTTAACGTCGATGCAACGCTGATCGCCCAGCAACCCAAACTCGCCCCGCACGCCGCGGCGATGGTGGCGAATGTCGCGGTCGACCTCGGTATTTCGCCCGATTCGGTGAATATCAAGGGCAAGACCAACGAACGCCTGGGCTATCTCGGTCGCGAAGAGGCGATCGAGGCACAGGCCATCGTGCTGGTTGAACGTGTCGCCTGAGGGCGGCGCTGAATCAAAGAACAAGCCGGCAACGGCCCGAGTTTTCTTCGCCCTCTGGCCGAGCCATGTGGAGGCCGTTGCACTGGCCGGGATGGCAAACCAGGCGGCTCGCCGATACGGTGGTCGCGCCACCCGAGTCGATACCGTTCATTTGACCCTGGCTTTTATCGGCAATGTGCCCGAGGTCAGCTTGCCGCTGCTGTGCGATATGGCTACCAGACTCAAAGTACCGCCGTTTGCGCTGAGCATCGACCGACTCGGTTTCTGGTCGCACAATCACCTGCTTTGGGCGGGGTGCAGCAAGACTCCGGACGCCATGGCGGCCTTGGTCAGTGAATTGCAGCAAACCTTGGTTGCGGCGGGTTTTGTCGTGGATCGGGCCGAGCGTCGCTTTACCCCGCATGTCACCCTGGTCAGAAAAATTCCCGTGACCACGGCCCCATCGGCTGATGATCCGTTGGCAAAAATCGCTCCCTTGAATTGGCCTTGTTCGCGCTGGGTACTGGTCCGTTCGTCTTTGAGCGCAGCCGGCTCCAGCTATCAGGTGATTGCCGAGTTTCCGCTCAACGGCTGATCGGCAGCACCAATCGGGCGAGCAGACCGCCGCCAGGGTTAGGCAGCAACTCAAGTCGGCCATTGTGCAAGCGGGCGATGCGCTCGACGATGGCCAGACCGAGACCGGTGCCGCTGGCATTGGTGCGGGCAGTTTCCAGGCGGGTAAAGGGGCGCTTCAGACGTTCCGTTTCGGCCGGCGGAATACCGGGGCCGCGGTCGCTGATTTCCAGCCATATTTCACTGTCGACCGCAGCACTCTTGACCGTTACCTCATCGCCACCGTATTTCCAGGCATTGTCGATCAGATTGGTAATGGCTCGCGTGATGGCTTTCGGGCGCAACATCAGTTCGGGCAGTTCGGCCAGATCAAGCCTGCAGGGACGGCCGACACAGGCCTGTCGATCAACGATGCTGGAAAGGAGCGAGCCCAGATCGTAGCTGATGGCCGGCTCACCGGATTCGGTGCGGGCGTAATCCATGAATTGCGAGATGACCGCTTCCATCTGTTCAAGATCGGCGATCACCGCCTCCTGCGCGCCGGCATCGGCGATGCTCATTTCCGCTTCCAGCCGCAGCCGGGTGAGCGGTGTGCGCAGATCGTGCGAAATGCCGGCCAGCACTTCAGAACGATCCTGTTCATTGCGCTGCAAATCGGCAGCCATCAGATTGAAAGCTTTGGCCAGACGACTCAATTCTTCGGCACCGTTTTCCGGCAAAGGGGCGGGCATCTGACCGCGGCCAACGGTTTCGGCCGATCTGGCCATTGCCTTCAGCGGCCGGCTGATCCGGGAGGCAATCAGCCAGGCAACGGTCAGCGCCAGCGCAATGGCCAGCAAACCCCAGGTCAGCCAATGGCGGGCGAAGCTGCGGGTGGCCCGTTCGCGCGGCAGCACCAGCCAGTATTCCTCGTCGTCATCTTCGTCGAGGCGAAAGCTGACCCAGAAACCAGGTACCTCATCGACACTGGCCGCGACCCGGGTGTGTTCGCCGAGACGGCTGGCCAGTTCGCGCTGTAGCAGATTGAGATAGCGGGTATCGGGCATGGCCTCGATTTTGTCTTCCGGTTCGGCTGGCAACAGGCGGATGCCTTCACGCGTCGAAAATTCGGCGAATAGCGCCAGACGTTTTTTCGGGGCGGCGGCAAAAAGCGAGGCGCGGATCAGGTTGACCGCAGAAGCCGCCAGTTGCGCCGTTTCCCGGGCCCGTGGTTCGGCTTCGATGTAGCGAAACAGACTGAGCCAGGCGGCCGTGGTCAGCAGCACCAGCGCCGCCAGCAGCAAAAAGGTGCGGGCCAGCAGGCTGCGCGGCATCATGCCTCGCGGCTGGTTCCGTCCGGAATGAAAACGTAGCCGAAGCCCCAGACGGTTTGCAGGTAGCGTGGCTGGGCCGGATCGTTTTCGATCAGCTTGCGCAGCCGGGAAACCTGAACATCGATGGCGCGATCGAAAGGCCCTTGTTCGCGACCGCGGGCCAGCGTCATCAGTTTGTCGCGCGAAAGCGGCTGGCGGGGATGGTGCAGCAGTACTTTCAACACGGCGAATTCGCCGGTGGTCAGCGGCAGCAGATCATCGCCCCGTTTCAGAGTGCGGGCGGCGAGGTCGACCTCGATGTTGCCGAAGCGGATGGTTTCGTCCTCGGTTTCCGGTGCCCCCGGCGGCTTGTTGCTCTGGCGACGCAACACCGCCTGAATCCGGGCGAGCAGTTCGCGCGGGTTGAAAGGTTTGGGCAGGTAGTCGTCGGCGCCCATTTCGAGGCCGACGATGCGATCCACCTCATCGCCCTTGGCGGTGAGCATGATGATCGGCGTCAGGTCGCCGCTGCCGCGCAGACGGCGGCAAATGGTCAGACCATCTTCGCCCGGCATCATCAGGTCAAGCACGATCAGGTGGAAATGCTCGCGGCTGCGGATTTTGTCCATTTGCTTGCCGTCGGCCACGGCCTTGACCTCGAACCCCTGTTCGCTCAGGTAGCGGGTCAGTAGATCGCGCAAGCGGGCGTCGTCGTCGACAACAAGAAGGTGATGGTTATGTTCGTTCATGGCGCCAAGGATAATTGTTGATGCTCAATAAATCTCGAGCAATGTAACAAGTAATTACCAGCGTCTTGCGGGAAACATTTTTTTACAAATCGAACAGTCGGCCAGCTTGGCGCGGATAGACAATGTTCATCATAAAAGCTGAATATCGATCTACCCGCCATAAAACCTCGCCTCCTTCCCTCTTTGGTGCTGTTGTTGAGCCTGCTCGGCTCGGCGGGCGGCGCTTGGGCGCAGGCTTACTGGCGCGATCTGCCTCCCGAGGATCGCCGGGAAATGCGCCAGCAGATGCGCGAGCACTGGCGGCAGGACCGCAATATCCGTCAGGAGGATGGCGGCCGGCGATGGCAGGATGTGCCGCCGGAAGATCGGCGCCGCCTGCGTGAAGATATGCGCCAACAAGGTCGCTGGCAGGGCGATCACCAAAGGCGGGATGGCCGAGGCGGGCGCCACGATTGAAGCAGGTGGGCGGTAGCTCCGGTAAAATGCCGGGCTATGTTGATTCTTGCCCTCGAAACATCCACCGAACTCGGTTCCTGCGCGCTCTGGCGTGACGGCGAACTAGTCGAGCGCCTCTGCCCGGCCGGTCAGTCGCATTCTGAAACCCTGTTGCCGCTGGTCCGCGAACTGCTCGGTGAAGCCGGACTGAAGGTCTTGCAACTCGATGCTATTGCCTTTGGCGTAGGCCCCGGCGCCTTTACCGGTTTGCGCGTTGCCTGCGGCATTGCCCAGGGCCTGGCGGTGGCGGCGAACATTCCGCTGCTACCCGTCACCAGCCTTGAGGCAATGGCCGAAATGACCGGTGCTGAACAGGTTCTGGCCTTGCTTGATGCCCGCATGGGTGAGATATATTCCGGCAGCTATCGACGCTCCACTGAGGGCTACGCGCTGCAGGGTGAAATTCGCGTTTCCTCGCCGGGCGATGTGCTGTTGCCAACGGATGCTGGCTGGCTGGCCTGTGGCAACGCCCCTGCCGCCTATCCTGAATTGCAGGCGCGACTGGTCGCAGCCGGGATAGCTGTTCAAGGAGGCATCCTGCCTACGGCGTCCGCCCTGGCCAGATTAGCTGCCCCACGCGCTGCGCGGGGCGAAGGTATCGACGCCGCCTTGGCCGCCCCGCTCTATATTCGCGACAAGGTCGCCAAGACGGTGGCTGAACGCCTGAGCGAAGGCGGTCGGGCGTGAATAATTTGCACATCGCCGCCGAATTTTTCCCGATGAACGAGCACGACCTTGATGCCGTTGCGGCGCTTGAGGCAAGCTTGCAGGTTTTTCCCTGGTCGCGCGGCAATTTCGCCGACTCGCTGGCGGTTGGCCATAGTGTCTGGGTCTTGCGTGCCGGCGGCGACTTGATCGGTTTTTCGGTGGTGATGTCGGTATTGGATGAAGCGCATCTGCTCAACATTGGCGTCTGCAAACGCTATCAGGGGCAAGGCTATGGGGCGCGCCTGCTGCGCCATGCCATGGAAAACGCCCGCCTCAACCATGCCAGCAAGCTGTTTCTTGAAGTTCGGCCATCCAATGAGCGAGCCGTCGAGTTGTATCGCCATTTCGGTTTTCGTCAAATCGGCCTGCGCAAAGGCTATTACCCGGCCACCATCGGACGTGAAGACGCCCTGATTTTTGACAAGGAATTGGCATGAGCCTGAGCCGCGAGCAAATGTTGATCGAGATGGGAATTTCGCCGATCTGGGTGCTGCGGGAACCGGGGGCGCAGATTGATGTGCCAGCCGAAAAGCCGACAGCAGTTGCGCCTGTGGTGGCCGCAGCCGAAGCGCCGCTCAGGACAATCTCGAGCATAGCCCCTCAGAAGGCATTTCTTGCTGCCACAGAGTCTGCCAAGGAGCTTGCCCCGAACGGAAATGCTGCGGTCAACAGCCTAAATTGGCCGGAATTGGCCAAACAGGTTGCCGCCTGTAAAGCTTGCCCGCTCTGCCAGCAACGCAAACAGGCGGTGCTCGGCGTGGGCGATCTCAATCCGGACTGGTTGTTCATCGGCGAAGGGCCGGGGGCTGAGGAGGATACGCAGGGCGAACCTTTCGTCGGGCAGGCCGGCAAACTGCTCGACAACATGCTGGCGGCGCTCGATATTGGTCGCGGCAACAAGGTTTATATCGGCAACGCAGTGAAGTGTCGGCCACCCGGTAATCGCACACCGGAAACAGCTGAAATTGCGACCTGCCGGCCATATCTCGACCGCCAGATTGCCTTGCTCAAGCCGAAAATTATTGTCCTGCTCGGCAAGGCCGCCGTGCAGAGCGTGCTGCATGAGGATAAAACCCTTGCCTTGATGCGAGGCACGCGCTTTGAGTACGCCGGGATCCCAGTCGTCGTGACCTATCACCCGGCCTATCTGTTGCGCAATTTGCCGGACAAGTCAAAAGCCTGGGAAGACCTGATTTTTGCCCGCCGTTTGCTGCTTCAGCAGGCAACCCCGGAACTGCCGTTTTAGCGCGGCAGCAAGTGCCGCGGTGGCGCGAGCAGGCAGCTTCGTCTCGGTTACCGGGCAAGGGAGCATAAGATAGCAGAGCGTTGCGTGATCAAAAAACGGCGGCCGAAGCCGCCGTCCTTATCCGCGCTCTCGTGTTGTTCAGGCCTTCTTTTGTGCCTTGCGACGACGCGCACCAGTCAGCCCAACAAGCGCAAGGCAGGTCAATGCCATTGAGCCGGGCTCAGGAATGGAGACTACTTCCGGAGCGCCGTTGTTAAGATTGAACCAGCGCGGCGCATTGTCGCTGAGCGCGGTACCGTCAGACAGTGTGTGGAATGCCACTTCGCCGACGTTAACCGCGGCCAGGCCGTCGCCGAAACCCGCCGAGGTGCTGGATGGGTCGGTGATGGTGTCGTAGAAGAAGCCAATTTGGCCTTCGCCGGCACCGATTGCAAACTGATCCGAGCGGACAACGATCTGGAATGTGCTCCGTACGCTGTAGTTTTCCGCAAAATGCCCCATCTGCTGCCAAGTGGCGACGATCTGGCCAGCAACCGAGTTGTTGATAAAGACATTCGAAGCGGCGTCGTTACGCGAGTCCAGGTCGGTGAAGGAACCGGCGATCATCGGTGCCAGCGACTGGGTGTTCAGCGGTTGGCTGGTGAAATTGCTGATTCCGGCACCGAAGGTCAGGTAGCCGTTCGAGCCGACGAAAAGGTTGGCATAGGAAGTGCCGAAAAAGTTGATGCTCTGGCCGGCGCCGCTAAAGCCCCACGGGCCCGACGAGCAGTCGTCGCAATCGCTTGGCGAGCCACTGTCTACGCCGAAAGTATTGGTATACAAAGCCGCGTGACTAGGCGATGCCACGGCAAATGCGATCGAAATCGCGGCTAGTAGTTTGGTGGTTTTTTTCATTTGCATTCCCTGGATGAAGAAAATTCTTGCGTTATAGAGATGTTGTTCTTGACCAGGCGGTGCTGTGCGCGCTGTGCTCCATGGTGCAATTAATCTATCAATAAGCACGAATGGTGCCAGTAAAGATACTACCGGGAAATATGTATATTTTTATAGGGTTACAGGGTATCGATTTGACCCTGCCCGCAGAGTGTTCGGATGGTTGTAAAGAATTCCGACAGCCATTTGGCCCAGTTGCAAAATATTGGCTGCGTCGATGCTGAAAACGCTTACCTTGAAATGCGTGGTTTGCGCCGTGGTCGCTGGACAGTCCGCGCAGTGCGACTGGAGGTGAAGCGCAGGTCAGCCGATTACCGCTTGGGCACTACGCCAACAGCGGTAGCGATTGTCAACCAAGGCCGCTAGTGGGCTGCTGAATCGTCCAGGTGCTGGACATCGTCCTGTGCCTGCTGGTTAGCGATATGGCGCTGGCGGATCATGTACATCAGGCTGCTGACGAAGATGCCGAACAAGGTGACGACCCAGTGGATCGACAGGTCCATTTTGATCATCAGGTAGTACAAGCCTGTCATGATCAGGATGGAGATGTTTTCGTTGAAATTTTGCACAGCGATCGAGTGGCCGGCACCCATCAAAATATGTCCACGATGCTGGAGCAGGGCATTCATCGGAACAACGAAGAAACCGGACAGACCGCCAATGATGATCAGAAGCGGCACAGCCAGCCACAGATGATGCACGAAATTCATGACCAGCACGATCAGGCCCATGGCGATGCCAAGCGGGATGACCCGCACCGATTTGCGCAGCGTGATGAATTTCGCTGCCAGGATGGCGCCGGCGGCGACGCCGATGGCAACCACACCCTGCAGCATTGAGGATTTGGAGAGATCAAGATTCAGCGCTACTTCCGACCACTTGATGACGATAAATTGCAGCGTCGCGCCCGCCCCCCAGAAGAGTGTCGTCACGGCCAGCGAAATCTGACCCAGCTTGTCGCGCCAAAGCAGCGCCAGGCAATGATTGAATTCGTGGATCAGGTAGAACGGGTTTTTCTTCAGCTGTTTGTGATCAACGCCGGTATCCGGGATGTAGAGGTTGAACAGGGCAGCCAATAAATAGAAGACGGCAACAAAAGAGAGTGCCATTTCGCTGGTGGTATCGATGCCGGTATCGATGACCGGGAAGTCAAAAGCAAGCAGGGAATGCGCGATGTTCGGCTGAATCAGCGTGCCGCCGATCACGACGCCGAGAATGATGGCACCAACAGTCAGGCCTTCAATCCAGCCATTGGCAACAACGAGCAGGCGGTGGGGCAGATATTCGGTGAGGATGCCGTATTTCGCCGGCGAGTAGGCGGCTGCGCCGAGGCCGACGACGGCATAGGCGACCAGCGGGTGAGCACCCCAGAACATCATGCTGCAGCCGACGATCTTGATGGCATTGCTGATGAACATCACTCGCCATTTCGGCATCGAATCGGCGAAAGCGCCAACGAAGGCCGCCAGCACGACATAAGAGACGGTGAAAAATGTTTTCAGCAGCGGCTCATACTCGGACGGCGCCTGCATCTCGCGCAGGGCTGCAATGGCGGTGATGAGCAGGGCGTTGTCGGCAAGCGCGGAAAAAAACTGCGCTGCCATGATGAGGTAGAAGCCGAATGGCACTTTATCGTTTGTCTCGTTATAACTTTGGTCGAGGGTTATACCACGCTTGGCAAACGGCGCAAGGCTTGCGGCGGCGTTTGAATTGTGCATCGTCAGGACAAGGGTTGCGAGGCATGTAGCGGTGGATACGGGACTTGCCACGAAACGCTGTTACCCAAGGTAACGTGAGCCCGGAGCACAGTGTTGCGGTCGACGCTAAATATTGGCCAAAATTCGAGTCGCACAGCGGAACACGGGCTTAATGTGATTGAATATCGACCGCACACCCCCACTGGAGAATAATCATGGCTGACCGGCGTTTGCAGGTCTTTCATGCCGTCGCAAAACATTTGAGTTTTACCCGGGCCGCTGACGCGCTGTTCATGACGCAACCGGCCGTCACTTTCCAGATCAAGCAACTGGAGGAGCAGTTCAACACGCGGCTATTCGAGCGGCGGCATGGCAGCATTTCGCTGACACCGGCTGGCGAACTGGTGCTTTCGTATACCGAGAAAATTCTCGCCTTGTCCGACGAAATGGAAACCCGCGTTGGCGAAATGACCGGTGAAATGCGCGGCCCGCTGCTGGTTGGTGCCAGCACGACGATCGCCGAGTTCATGTTGCCGCGCGTCTTGGGTGAGTTCAACGCCCGTTACCCGCAGGTACGCGCCAGGCTGATCGTTGCCAACTCGGAGAGCATCGAGAGCCGCGTTGCCGAACACGCGCTGGATGTCGGGCTGATTGAGGCACCGGCCAAATTGCCCGGTTTGACCAGCCAGATTTGTTGCGAAGACGAGCTGGTGGCTATCTGCGCGCCGGATTACCCGCTGGCCGGCATGAAATCGGTGACACCGAAAGTCTTGGCCGAGCACGAATTCATTTCGCGTGAACCGGGTTCCGGCACGCGTGAAATTACAAATACCTATTTTCGTAGCCACAAAATTACCCCGGAAACACTGAAGACCCAGATGGAGCTGGGTAGCCCGCAGGCGCTGAAAGGGGTGGTGGCGACCGGGCTGGGTTTTGCCATTGTTTCCCGGGTTGTGGTCGAAAAGGAGCTTCAACTCGGTACACTGATTGGCATCCTGCTCAAACCGCCGCTCAAGCGCAGCCTCTATCTGGCTTATCCGCAAGACCGTTTTCAGTCACGGTTGACGACTACATTCATTGATTTTGCCAAGCGCCAGTTGAAAGAACCTGTTTTATGAAAACGTCCCGTCCCATTCGCGCCCGTATTGCGCCGGATGCCATCCTGCACAACTACCGCCTGGCAAAGCGCCATGCCCCAGCGGCAAAAGCTTGGGCAGTCATCAAGGCCAACGCCTATGGCCATGGTCAATGGCGCGCGGTTCAAGCTCTGCGTGCGGAAGCTGACGGCTTTGCCCTGCTGGAATGCGAAAACGCGCTCGCCCTGCGCGAGGCCGGAATCACCCAGCCCATCCTGTTGCTGGAAGGAATTTTCAGCAGCCGTGATGCGCGTGCCGTCGTCGAGCATCGGCTGACGACGGTGATCCATTGTCTGGAGCAACTTGAACTGCTGGTCGGGGCTGCTCCGTTTGATCTGCCTGTTTCAGTCTGCCTGAAGCTCAATACCGGCATGAACCGCCTGGGCTTTACGGCGCAGGCGCTGGCCAAGACCT
>Ga0073899_10003887_pt1 | contig 13159 bp, 14 predicted proteins | sample KloWWTmetaKNB5Ph_FD_88975 | JGI IMG/M metagenome (GOLD analysis project Ga0073899, IMG submission 88975) | Active sludge microbial communities from Klosterneuburg, Austria, studying microevolution and ecology of nitrifiers - Klosterneuburg... | ecosystem: Engineered > WWTP > Aerobic digester >... | reverse complement strand
GGCGCGAAGTCTGCAAAGCATGGGGGGTGATGTTCGGGAATCTGCAGCGTTGGGCCGTGATGGGGGCGCTGGGTGCGGCGCTGCTGTCAGGGTGCGGGAACGGCCAGGCGGCGCAGTGCCCGCCGGCGGCGAAGGCGGGGCTGGAGGTGCCGCTGGAGGTGAGCGCGGGGCTGTATGAGGTGATCGTGGAGATGGAGGGGGTGCAGGCGACGGCGTGGTGGGCGCGGCGCGCGGAGGCGCCGGGGACGCTGGCGCGCGAGGGCCGCGTGATGGTGGGCGTGGACCGGTGGCTGGCGGTGTCGGCGGCGGGTGAGACGCTGCGGGTGACCGAGTGCTGGCGCGGCGCGACGCCGATCGGCGGCTGCGCGGAGCTGGGCCCGCCGCGGAGCGGGACGATGGTGGTGATGCGCGACGGCGCGGAGGTGCTGCGGCTGGCGCTGGCGACGGCGAACGTCGACACGGTGGCGGAGGCGGGGTGCCCGACGCTGCACGCGGCGAAGGCGCGCTAGGCGTGGGCGCGGTCACGCGCGCGGGCGAGCGGCTGGGATAGGGTGAGGCGATGAGAGCGATCGCGATCGCGGCGGTGATGCTGGCGGCGTGTGATGGCGGCGCGGCGGTGGGCGACGACGGCACGCCGTGCCCGGACGTCGAGCTGGCGGGCGGATGGTTCCCGGTCGGCGAGCAGCCCGGCGTGTACGTCGTGGAGATCGTGCAGGGCGAGACGCACCTGACGGCGGGGTTCACGATCGCGGCGCCAGAGCCGACGCCGGCGATGCCGCGCGACGTGCGCGCGTTCGTGGCGCCGGACCGCTGGCTGCGGCTGACGACGACCAGCGGGGTGCGCGTGCAGGAGTGCCGGCGCGGCGGGACCGAGGCGTGGGGCTGCGACGAGCTGGGGCCGCCGACGGGCGGGCGGCTGGTGGGCTACCGCGACGGCGTGCAGGACGTGGAGCTGAGCTTGTGGGCGCCGTCGTGGCCGGTGATGCCGGTGGTGGAGGGGTGCCCGCTGCTGTTCAACGGGCACGTCGATCCGGCGCGGTGATCACGCGGGCAGCGGCGCGAGGTAGACGTCGGTGACGTAGGCGAGCGCGCGCGGCGCGGGGTGCGCGGCGAGCAGCGCGGTGGTGGCGGCGAGCAGCGCCGGGTGATCAGGGTGGCCGGCGGCGGGCAGGTACGAGACCGAGGCGACGTAGTCGGCGAGGCCGGCGGCGTCGACGGGGTGCTGGTGGTCGAGCGCGACGTGGCGGTGGCCGTGGCGGAAGAAGGCGTCGACCTTGGCCGCGCGCTGCGCGCCGACGTGGCCGAGGTGATCGTAGTCGGGCGCGAAGCGGCGGAAGATGGCCTCGAGGTCGCGCATGAACGGCGTGGTCGCGCGGCGGGTGTTCCAGGCCAGGACGACGGTGGCGCCGGGCGCGAGCACGCGGGCCAGCTCGCGGCGGGTGGCCTCGACGTCGAACCAGTGGAACGCCTGCATGACGACGGCGTGTTCGGCGGCGCGATCGGGCAGCGTGGTGGCCTCGGCGCTGCCGGCGACGACGGTGAGCCGCGGCGCGGCGGCGAAGCGCGCGGCGAGGTGCGCGCGCATGGCGGGGTTGGGCTCGACGGCGAACACCTGCGCGCCGGTGGCGAGCAGCAGCTCGGTCGACAGGCCGGTGCCGGCGCCGAGCTCGACGACGCGGGCGCCGGGGCCGAGGCCGGCAGCGACGAGCAGGTCGCGCAGCGCGGCGGGGTAGCCGGGGCGGCCGCGGGCGTAGGCGTCGGCGCAGGCCCCGAAGCGCGCGGTGGGGTCGGTCATGGGGCGGTCCACGGGGTGACTGTGGCGGCGCGCGGATCGATGCGCCAGATCGCCGCGCCCGGGAGTACCTGGGCGACGGGACCGCAGGGTCGAATGAGCGGGACGCGGTCGGCGCCGAGGTGATAGGCGAACGGGCCGCGGTCGGTCGCCACGACGAAGCCATGGGCCGCGAGTGACCGGGCGCGCCGCGACGAGGCGACGGCCGCCGCCAGGGGTGCGTGGCGCTCCTCGGCGATCGCCACCCGCGCGTGGTCGAGCGCGCGCGCGAGGCCGGCGCCGCGATGCGGGGGCGCGCACACCAGGCGGCTGAGGAACGCGAGGGGCGGATCGCGGTGGCCCTGGTGCTCGGCGAACCAGCCCCGGATCGGAGCGGCGAGCGCCGCGAGGTCGGCGAGGAAGGTCACGCGCGCCGCGGCGATCGGCGCGCCGGTGGCGTCGTCGCGTACGACGAAGTGGACGGCGGTGGCGTCGTCGAGGTCGACCATGCGGCCGTCCGGGTAGTGGCGGTGCAGGTCGGTGACGGTCTCGGCCCAGACGACGAAGCGCAACCGGTAGATCGCCTCCAGCAACGTCACGGCGTCGCCCACGAGGCGAGGGTATCAGGAACCGATCGCGGCGGCGGGGACGAAGGGGCGCGGGGCGCGCAGGCGCTTCCAGAGGTAGGCGGCGTAGGCGGCGCGGTGGCGGGTGGCGTCGGGGCCGAGCAGGCTGTCGGGGACGACGGCGACGGCGGCGTCGAGGACGGCGCGGGTGAGCGCGGCGGCGGCGGGCTCGTCGACGGTGGCGAGCGGCGCGGCGCGGGCGGCGAGGACGTGGGGGGCGCGGGGCGCGAGCGGGCGGCGAGGGGTGGCCTCGGTGAGCGCGGGCCACGCGTAGTGGAAGGCGAGCGCGGCGCCGTGATCGATCAGCCACAGCTGGCCGTCGGCGACCAGCAGGTTGGGGTTGGCGGCGGTGCGGTCGAGGTTCTCGACCAGGCCGTCGAGCCAGACCACGCGGGCGGCGGTGGCGCGATCGAGCGCGGCGAGATCGGTGGCGGTGGCGACGCGGGCGTCGGGCAGCCAGGCCAGGCCGAGGTTGTCGCCGCCGCTGCGCGCGACGAGATCGGCGAGCTCCTGGTGCGGATCGTCGGTGGCGAGCGTGCCGGCCAGCGTGATGATCGCGCGCGCGGGGACGGCGAGGCCGAGCGCGGCGGCCAGCTCGCCGACGATGATCTCGGCGACCAGCGGCGCGGCGCCGTGGGCGTTGCCGCGCAGCTTGACCAGCCAGCGGGCGCCGGCGTCGTCGCGCACGACGATCGGCCACGAGCTGCCGCCGGCCAGCGCGCGCTCGAGGTGGACGGCGGGGTGGCGCGGCAGGGTCATGGGTCGACGTAGACCGCGAGGTACTCGAAGACGGCGGGGACGGCGAACGCGCGCAGGCCGACGGCGCCGGCGCGCAGCGTGGGCACGGCCGCCTGGGTCGAGGTGTCGAGGCCGTACTTCTGGTCGGCGATCAGATCGTGGGCGACGCCGAGGCAGCGCGGGGCGGGCTCGTCCTCGCACCGCAGCACCAGCCGCACCCGCGCGCCGAGGGTGAACGCGCCGGTGGCCATGGGCTGCGTCAGCGCGAGCGGGGTGATCCAGTCGCTCATCACCAGCGTGGGGTCGACGTTGACGTCCGACAGCGTGTTGACGATCAGCACCATGCCGCGCGGTCGCTCGCGATCGGGGCTGGTGGAATCGATCGACGCCCACACGCCGATGCCTTGCTTGGGCGATGGCGCGATCTCGAGGCGGTAGATGGTGTCGATGGTGACGGTCTTGCGGCCGACCTGCAGCTCGGCGAGCGCGTCGCTGTCGACCGCGAGGTTGTCGATGCGGAGGTCGCCGTCGGCGACGCCCCAGTCGGTGCCGGGGCTGAGGGCGTCGACGCGGTAGGTGAGCTCGCCGGGGCGCTCGAGGTCGGCGAAGCCGAAGAACGCGCGCAGCTGATCGGGCGCGCCGGCGCGAGGATCGCACGCGTCGGCGACGCCGTCGCCGTCCTGGTCGCCGCCGCCGGCGCCGCCCTCGTCGAGCTGCGGGCACGGATCGCAGGCGTCGCGCACGCCGTCGCGATCCTCGTCGGGCTCGCCGCCGGGCGCGGTGGCGCAGGTGGGGTCGGCGTCGATCGCCGGCCCGGCGTCGCGCAGCGTGGTCGGGTCGAGGCCGAACACCTGGTTGCAGGCCGCGGCGAGGAGCGCCGGGACGAGCGCGAGCCGACGGCGCATGGGCCGCGATGGTATCACCGCGCGGCGGCTGGTCGCAGCGGCGACCGCGTGGTAGCGAGGCGCCATGATGCGGATCGCGCTCGCGGTGATGGCGACGCTGGCGCTCGCCGCGTGCGACAGGCCGGCGCCGAAGCCCGGCGGCGCGGCGCGGATCGTGACGCTGACGCCGAGCGCGACCGAGCTGGTGGCGGCGCTGGGCGCGGCCGACGCGCTGGTGGGCGTCGACGAGTACTCGACCTACCCGCCGGCGGTGGCGGCGCTGCCGAAGGTGGGCTCGTTCGTCGCGCCGAACTTCGAGGCGATCGTCGCGCTGCGGCCGACGCTGGTGGTGGCCGACGACATCCACGACGACGCGGCGGCGGCGCTGACCAGCGCCGGCGTGCCGGTGGTGCGGCTGCCGATGCACGCGCTGCCCGACGTCGAGGGCGCGCTGACGACGCTGGGCGAGCGGCTGGGCCGGCCCGCCGAGGCCGCGGCGCGGCGCGCGGAGATCGCGGCGGCGAAGGCGGCGGCCGGCAAGCGGCGGGTCGGGCACGGCCACGCGGTGCTGATCGTGATCGATCGCGCGCCGGGCGGGCTCGACGGCATGATCGCGGCGGCCACCGGCACGTGGCTCGACGAGCTGGTGGCGATGACCGGCGCCGGCAACGTGCTGGCCGGCGCGGCGACGCGGTACCCGAAGCTGTCGGCGGAGGAGATCGTGCGCGCGGCGCCCGACACGATCCTCGACGTGTCGTACGCGGCCGACCCGGCGACCGCGGCGCGCGAGTGGGCGGCGCGGCCCGAGCTGGCGAGCGTGCCAGCGATCGCGCAGGGCCGCGTGCGGGTGCTGAAGGCGCCGTACTTCCTGGCGCCGTCGCCGCGGCTGGCGGCGGCGCTGACCGAGCTCGAGGCGGCGCTCGGGCCGTGATGGCGATCGCAGCGCGCCGCGCGCGCCGCGGGTAGGCTGCCCGCATGCGCTTGGCCTCGTGGGTGTGCGGGACGATCATGATGCTGACCGTGGGCTGCGACGATCCCGGGCCGGCGCCGGCGGCGTGCGAGTGGGTCGCGGAGAGCTACGGCGAGTGCTCCAACTTCGGGCGGTGCGGCGGGCGCGGCGGGATGTGCTGCTACGTCAGCGATGACGAGTGGGTGGTGCTGATCGTCGATCCGGGGCGGTGCGACGCCGGCGTGCCGCTGCCGGACGCCGGCGCGGACGACGCCGCGCCCGGCGACGCCGCGGCGCGCTGATGCGCTGAGCCTCTCGCGCGCGGCGTGGTACCAACGGGCGTGCTCGCGCTGGCAGACGTGACCTTCGGCTACGACGCCCGCGCGGTGGTGCGCGGCGTGTCGCTGACGGTGGCGCGCGGCGAGCTGGTGGCGCTGGTGGGGCCCAACGGCGCGGGCAAGACCACGGTGGCGCGGCTGGCGGCGGGGCTGGTGCCGCCGCGCACCGGCACGGCGCGCATCGACGGTCGCGACCCGGCGACGACCGCGCGGCGCGAGGTGGCGCAGCGGCTGGCCTACCTGCCGCAGCGCTACGAGCTGGCGTTCCCGTTCACCGCCCTCGAGGTGGTGATGATGGGCCGCTACGCGCGGCAGCGCGGGCCGGGGCTCGACAGCGCGGCCGACGAGGCGGCCGCGCGCGCGGCGCTGGCGCGGTGCGACGTGGCGGGGCTGGCCGAGCGGCGGTTCGACGCGCTGTCGGGCGGCGAGCGGCGCCGCATCGTGCTGGCCCAGGCGCTGTGCCAGGGCGCCGAGGCGATCATCCTCGACGAGCCGACCGCGGCGCTCGACCCGGCCCACGCGATCGCGGTGGCGCAGGCGCTGGCCGACGAGCGCGGCCGCGGCGCGGCGGTGCTGATCGTGACGCACGATCTGGATCTCGCGGCGCGCTACGCCGATCGCATCGTCGCGATGGCGGACGGCGCGGTGGTGGCCGACGCGGCGCCGGCCGCGGTGCTGGCCGATCCGCGGGTGCAGGCGGCGTTCGGCGTGACGCTGCACGTGGGGGCGCTGCCCGGCGGCGAGCGCTTCGTGGTGGCGCGGTGAGCTTCGTCAGCGGCGGCGCGCGGCTGACGCGCGCGCGGTGGTCGCTGTACCTGTCGGTCGGCGTGATCGGCCTGGCGGTGATCCTGCTGCTGGCGCCGCTGGTGGGCCCCGGCGCGCACGGCCGCGGCGTGGCGCTGATGTCGCCGCGCGCGGTGTGGGGCGACGGCATCGACGCGACGATCTTCTGGCACGTGCGGCTGCCGCGCACGCTCGCGGCGGCGCTGGTGGGCGCGGCGCTGGCCGCGGCCGGCTGCGCGTTCCAGGCGGTGCTGCGCAACCCGCTGGCCGAGCCGTTCACGCTGGGCGTGTCGTCGGGCGCGTCGCTGGCCGCGGTGATCGCGATCCGGCTGGGCGTGGCGAGCGTGGCCGGCACCGCCGGCGTCGGCGCGGCGGCGGTGATCGGCGCGGTCGCGGCGGTGGCGCTGGTGTGGCAGCTGGGCCGGGTGGGCGCGACGCTGCCGCCGGCGACGCTGGTGCTGGCCGGCGTGACGGTGTCGATGTTCTGCGGCGCGGCGGCGCTGGTGGTGCAGGCCACGGCCGACTTCGCCGAGATGAGCCGCATGCTGCGGTGGATGATGGGCGGGCTCGAGTGGACGCAGCTGGCGACGGTGGCGCGCGCGCTGCCGCCGCTGGTGCTGGGCGCCGCGGTGCTGATCTGGCTGGGGCGCGATCTGAACGCGCTGGCCGCGGGCCCCGAGGCGGCGGCGTCGGTCGGCGTCGCGGTCGGGCGGACCCAGACGCTGGCGTTCGCGGCCGCGTCGCTGCTGGTCGGCACCAGCATCGCGATCGCCGGGCCGATCGGCTTCGTCGGGCTGATCGTCCCGCACGCGCTGCGCGCGACGGTGGGGCCCGATCACCGCGTGCTGGTGCCGATGTCGCTGCTCGGCGGCGCCGCGCTGGTGGTCGGCTGCGATACGATCGCGCGCGTGCTGGGCCAGCTGCCGGTCGGCGTGGTGACCGCGCTCGCGGGCGGGCCGTTCTTCCTCGTGCTGCTGGTGCGCGGCAAGCGCGGCAGCGCGCTGTGGCGGAGCGAGTGAGCGCGGTCGTCGATCACCTGCGCGCGTCGATCGCGCCGGCCAGCGCGGCGATGGCCGCGGCGCGCGCCGGCGATGGCGCGATGGCGGCGTGGCTGGCGGGCGCGCGCCACGCGCCGACGCCGCGGCTGATCGATCGCACCGCGCTGTGCGTGCTGCACGACCACGGCGTCGTCGCGGCCGGCGTCGACTTCGGCGCGGCGCACCCGACCGCGATCGCCGCGGCCGCGATCGTCGACGGCACCGCCGCGCTGGCCAAGGCCGCGCGGTCGGCCGCGACCGCGGTGGTCGTGATCGACGCCGGCGTCGCGACCGCGGCGCCGCTGCCGGCGGCGGTGGTGCGCGTGGCCCGTGGCGCGTCGGGCGACCTGGCCGCCGGCGCCGCGCTGACGCCGCTCGAGGCGGTGGCGGCGCTCGAGGCCGGCGTGGCGATCGCGACCGCGCTGGTCGAGGGCGGGCTCGACCTGCTGGCGCTGGGCGCGATCGGCGCGGGCAGCGACCTGGCGGCCGCGGCGGTGATCGCCGCGCTGACCGGCGGCGACGCGGCGCTGGCGCCGCTCGACGGGCGCGCGCTGGTGGCGGCCGGGCTGGCGCTGGTGCCGCCGGGCGCGACGCCGATGGACGTCGTGGCGGCGGTCGGCGGCCGCGACGTCGCGGTGCTGGCCGGCGCGATCCTGGCGGCGGCGGCGATGTACGTGCCGATCGTCCTCGACGGCGCGGTGACGCTGGCGGCGGCGCTGGTCGCGGCGCGGCTGGCGCCGGCGGTGACCGGCTACCTGGCGTGCGCGCACGCGGGCGGCGGCGCGGCCGGCGCGGCGGCGCGCGCGGCGCTGGGGCTGGCGCCGATCCTGTCGGCGGGGCTGGGCCACGGCGACGGCACCGGCGCGGTGATGCTGCTGCCGGTGATCGCGGCGGCGGCGTGACGCGCTCGCGGTGCGGCCGATCACGCGGGCGCGCAGCGCGGGTGGCGGTCGGCGTGCGCGGCGCCACGGCGCGCTGACCCGACCGCGCGCCAACCCCGCGGACCGCGGCGCGGCGCGGCGCGTGCATCGCGGACCGGCATGCGCGACGAAGAGCTGGCTCGCTTCGATCTCCGCCCGTCGCCGTGGATCATCCATCGCTGGGTGCTCGGCCTGATGGGCGTGGGTTACGTGGTGTTCGCGGTGGCGGTGTGGGGCGGGCCGCACCGATCGGGGCTGGAGCGCGCGCTGACCCAGGTCGCGGTGATCGTGCTCGGCACCTGCGTGGCGGGGTTCGCGGCGCTGGCGTCGGCGATGGTGGCGGTGTTCGCGCGCCATCGCCACCCGCTGCTCACCGCGTACGCGGCGACCGCGGCGATCGTCGCGGTGATGGCCGCGGCCTGGACGCTGGCGCCCTGAGGCGCGCTACGGCTGGAAGACGGGCGGGTTGCAGCTGAGCGCGCCGTCGCAGGCGTCGTCGGCCTTGAGCGTCAGGAACCGCGCGACGATCGGCGTGAGCGGCGTGCGCGCGTCGCCGACGATCATGATCGTGCGCGGCTGCGGATCGGGGTTGGCCGGCACCACCACCAGCGCCGGCCCGCACTGATCGGTGGTGGGCGACGGCGCGGCGCCCGGCGTCCCGACGAAGCCGACGTTCCAGTCGCCCTGCACGCCGCCGCCGACCACGCGCCAGTCGCAGCCGGTGCCGGGCACGCCCGGCATGCGCAGCTTCTCGAGCTCGGCGCACGGGCCGGCCTCGGCGACGCCGACGTCACACGCCGAGCGATCGACGCCGGCGCACGCCAGCGGATCGGGATCGAACAGGCACGGCAGCGTCGCCTGCAGCGGCGCGCACTCGGCGCTGAACAGGTGCGGGAAGCCGGCGTCGACGCAGCCGCTGGGCTCGGGCGAGATCCGGCCGCTGGTATCGTCGCAGGCGCGGGTGCCGATGTTGCAGCCGAGCGCGCCGCCGCGATCGATCGCGCACGGGATCGCCGGCGCCGGGCGACCGTCGCAGTTGGCGTCGCGCCCATCGCAGATCTCGGCCTCGCCGGTGATCGGCGTGTGGCCGGCCATCTCCTCGTCGCAGTCGCTGGGGCGGGCCGCGCAGCTGAGCCCGTCCTGGCGCAGCGACGTCGCGCCGCAGCGCTGCGAGCCGCTGGCGTCGAGATCGGGGTCGCGCGGCGGCTCGCCGAGGCGCGGGACCTCGTCGCCGCACGCGCCGCTGCAGTCGAAGTCGATGTGCAGGCACGCGACGCTGGTCGGGATGTTGTTGGCGGCGCGGAAGGCGTCCTCGCGCTGGCCGGGGAACACCGAGCCGGGGTCGACGCGCCAGCCGTTGAGCATGACCGGGGCGGGGCCGTCGAGGCAGTCGCCGCAGTCGACGCCGTCGCTGTCGACGCCGCTGGCCATCGAGGCGTCGGCGGGATCGAGCGGCGCGCAGTCGACCGCGTCGAGCGTGCCGTCGCAGTCGCCGTCGTCCGGGCGACCGATGATGACCGCGCCGATGGTGTCGGGGTCGTACAGCGCGCACTCGCCGTCGGGCCCGGCCGGGGTGTACGGGAACGGGAGCAGCAGGATCTTCACCAGGCCGATCTGGCCGTCGACGAACCGCACCTCACCGCCGGCCGCGCCAAACGCGATCGGCTCGATCGCGTCGGGCGGGACGCCGCGGGTGATCGCCGCGGCGAACTTGAGGTCGCCGATCGCGGCGAGGTCGCCGTCGGGCCGGACGAAGTAGCGGAACGGCTCGTGGACCTCGGCGTACGGCTTGACCACGCCGCCGTCGTTGACGACGAAGCGCGGCTCGCCGGCGACGCCGGTGCCGACGTAGACCCGCAGCCGATCGGCGTCGGGCGGGACGTCGATGTTGGTCCACGACACCTCGACGATGATGCCGGTCTCGCTGGCGCACGCGCCGGCGAGCAACGCCAGCGCCAACCACGGGCGGCGGGTCATGGCTCGAGCACTCCTTCACAGGTGGGGCCGTCGCACGCGCCGCCGTCGCCCGGCTCGAGCCGCACGAAGCGGTAGCGGGTGACGTCGCCGAGCCCGACCTCGAGCAGCACGGTGCGCGGCACCAGCTTGGGCGCGCGGGCGCGGATCCGGACCAGCGCGTCGCACGAGGTGGCGACGGCGCGGCTGACCGCGGCGGGGTCGGTCGACTCGACGAAGCCGACCTCCCACTCGCCGTGCTGCGTGCCGCCGACGACGCGCAGCTTGCACAGCTGGACCATCGGCCCGACGGCCGCGCGCACCGACGCGAAGTCGTCGCACCGGCCGAGCGCGGCGTCGCTGCGGCAGAAGCCGTCGTCGGTGGCGGAGGCGCCGCCGGCGCAGGCCAGCGGATCGGGGGCGTGCAGGCAGCCGGTCGCGGGATCGTCGAGGGCGCGGACGCGCTGCACCACCTCGGGCGGCGGCAAGAGCGGGTTGGGCACCGAGGGTTCGAGGGTGCAACCGAGCCACCCCTGCGCGCCGCGCTCGTCGCACGGACGGGTGCCGAGGACGAAGCCGGGCCCCATCGCCGCGTTGCACGGCAGCGCGATCAGCGTGGCGCCATCGCACGCCTGATCGACGCCGTCGCAGATCTCGGGGTCGCCGGGATCGCTGGCGACGAACGGCGCGCAGTCCTGGCCGTCGAGGAAGCTGTCGCAGTCGAGGTTGTCGGGGTCGCCGATCGCGGTGCCGTCGCGGCCATCGCTGGCGACGTCCCAGGCCAGGCAGCGCGCGCCGGCGCCGTTGACGTCGAAGCCGCGGCCGGCCAGCGCGATGGGCACGGTGCGCACCTCGCCGGCGGCGAACCGCACCATCCCCGGCGCCGCGCCGAACGCCCGCGGGCCGCCGGGGCCGGCGACGGTGGCGACGATCTGCAGGTCGCCGACCTGGTCGATCGCGCCGTCGGGGGTGAGCTGGTAGCGCGCGCGGCCGGCGAACTTGGTGATCGACTCCTCGTAGAACGCCTCGTCGCTGCGCACGAAGTCGCCGCTGCTGGTCGGGTAGCCGGTGTAGATGCGCAGCTGATCGTCGCGGCCAAACGTCGCGCCGAGCTCCGCGCTCCAGGTGACGTCGACGACGATCACCGCCTCGTCGGCGCACGCGGCGGCGCCGGCCAGCGCCCCGAGGAGCGCGAGCCCTGGCCAGCCGAGCACGCTCGTGGCGCGGCGCATCGGGGCCATGATACGCCAATCGCGTGCGGCGCGAGCCACCGCCGCGCTTGGCGTCGCCGCGATCACACGCCGAGGGCGGCGCCGACCATCGCGCGGACCAGGGCCTGGGCCCGGGCTGGCGGCAGGTCGCGCTCGCGCAGCGCGTCCCACACCCGCCCACCGAGGGCGAGATCGACCAGCTCGAGCCGATCGGGCCGGCCGGCGAGCTCGGGGCCGAACACCCGCTCGACCTGGGCACGGCGGCGGGCGGCGTTGCCCGCGATCGCCGCGGCCACCACCGGGTACTCCGCGGCGAACTGCGCCGCCGAGGCGCGCATCGGGCGCGACCGCTCGAGCTCGCGGGCCCGCTCGGGCAGGAACGCGTCGAGCCGCGCGGCCAGCGGCAGCGTGGGGGACGGCTCGGGCGAGTCGGGGCGCTCCTGGTACAGCGCCGCCGCGGCCGCGAACAGATCGCCGCGCCGCGGGAAGTGCTGCGCGATCGACCGCAGCGACACGCCGGCCTGGCGCGCGATCTCGGCGGCGGTGGGGTTGATGTCGCCGCCGCGCAGGAGCGCGAGCACCGCCTCGAGGATCGCGGCGCGGGTGCGCACGGTGCGGGCGCGGCGCCCGTCGAGCTCGGCGGCGGGGGTGGTCACGGATCGTCGGAGGGGGGCGGCAGCCGGCCGGCGGCCTCGTTGTAGCCGTTGCGCGCGCGCGCGTCGTCGGGGTCGAGGGTCAGCGCCTTCTTGAAGCTGGCCTCGGCGGCGACCGCGTTGCCGCTGTTGAGGTACGCCTCGCCGAGCAGCGTGTAGATGCGCGCCCGCTTCGGCGCGGCCTTCGACGCCTTCTTGAGCTGGGTGATCGCGGCGCTGTACTGGCCCTGCGACAGCGCGACCTCGCCCAGGCCGATGATCGCGTCGAGGTTCTTGGGGTTCGAGGCCAGCGCCTTGGAGTAGTTGCTGGCGGCGCTGACCGGATCGCCCGAGCGCAGCGCGGCGTCGCCGGCCTTGGCGTAGAACTCGGCCATGCCGGCGGCCTCGTCGTCGGGGAGCGCGCCGCCGCCGCTGCCGGAGCCCGAGCCGCCGCCGGGGTCTGCGCTGCCGCCGCTGCCGCCGGTGGGGAACGGATCGTCGAGGGTGCGGCCGCTGCTGCCGGATCCGGAGCCGGTCTTCGGCGGGTCGGTCTTCGGCGGGTCGGTCTTCGGCGGGTCGGTCTTCGGCGGGTCGGTCTTCGGCGGGTCGACGACCGCGGCGGTCGCGGCGTCGGGCGCGACCCCGGCGTCGATCGCCGGCAGGTCCACCGCGGCGTCGACCGCGGTGATCGCCGCGACCGGCGGCGGCGCGTCCTTGCCCTTGCTCTTCTTGCCGCCGCCGAACAGCAGCACGGCGGCGATCAACGCCACCGCGGCGCCGCCAGCGATCGCGAACGGCTTGACCAGCGAGCGCTTGCGCCCGAAGCCCTCGTCGTCGGCGAAGCTGTCGCCCGGGTCGATGAACGACCGCGCGCGCTCGAGGCTGGCCGCGCCGCTGGCGCCGGGATCGCCGCCGTCGCCGTCGGCGAACCACGCGCCCGACAGCCGGCTCTCGGGATCAGGGGGCGCGCTGGCGCGGCGCGCGCGCGGATCCAGATCGTCGCGCGACGGCGGCGCGACGTCGGCCTCCGAGCCGTGGCGGACGCGCTCGGTCGGCTCGCCGACCGGACCCGACGGCGCGTCGGCGACGCTGACCGGGATCGACACGCGCTCGCTCGCGGTCGGCTCGGCCGGCGCGACCACCGCGGCGGCAGCCATGGGCGGGATGGGTGGCGCGACCGGCGCGGCAGGCGCGGCCGCGGCCGCCGCCGGCGCGGCCACCGGCGCGGGCACCGGCACGCCGACCGCCGGGGTTCCGGTCGGCCCGCGCCGCGCGGCGCTCGACGACGCCGCGTCCTCGATCGGCACGGCGCCACCG
>Ga0073899_10003884_pt1 | contig 13163 bp, 12 predicted proteins | sample KloWWTmetaKNB5Ph_FD_88975 | JGI IMG/M metagenome (GOLD analysis project Ga0073899, IMG submission 88975) | Active sludge microbial communities from Klosterneuburg, Austria, studying microevolution and ecology of nitrifiers - Klosterneuburg... | ecosystem: Engineered > WWTP > Aerobic digester >... | reverse complement strand
GATCGGAAGCGGTGGGTTGATCGCGCCCGGCGTGTTCATCACCGACCATAACCATGCGATGGCACCGGGGACGCCCATGTTCGAGCAGCCCTGCGTTGCCGCCCCGGTGCGGATCGGCGATGACGTCTGGATCGGTGCGAACGCGGTAATCCTGCCCGGCGTCGAGATCGGAGACGGTGCGGTGATCGCGGCGGGCGCGGTGGTGAACCGCCCTGTTCCTCGGAATGCGATCGTCGGTGGGGTGCCGGCGACATTGATCAGGTATCGAGGGTAATCATCATGGAGTTCGCCAAGCTGCGCTGCATTTCGTTTCTGAATCGGTTTGGATCGCTGCCGCGGGCAAGGAGGGCTTTCGCCGGTGTTGCGCCGGAACCCATGTTCGGCCGGCCGTTGTTCGGGGCCAACATGGCGCTGGACGTATCGCGCAGCGAGGTGCAACAGCTGCTCGTGGCGGAGGGTGAGCGTTTCGTCGACGAGCGCAAGCTGCTGCGGCGGTTGCTGGGCCCGGGAATGACGGTCGTCGATGTGGGGGCGAACATCGGCTACTACCTGCTGTTGTTCGAGCAGGCCGTCGGCAGCACGGGAAAGGTGGTCTGCATCGAGCCGTCGGTCGAGAACCTGCCCGAGCTGCGGGCCAATATCGAAGGCAACGGTTTCGGGAATGTCGTCCTGCACGAGGTCGCACTCGGCGCAGAAGACGGCGAGGTGCGCCTGCGTTCGGGGGTGAATAGCGGCGTCGTCGAGGGTCGTGCGGGTGGCGAGTACACGGTTCCGCTGCGCAGGCTGGATTCGCTGGTCGACGAGCGTGTCGATCTGCTCAAGATCGACGTCGAGGGCTATGAGGGGCAGGTGCTTTCCGGTGCGACCGCGTTGCTGGAGAAATACCGGCCCATCCTGTTCCTGGAATTGCATCCGCACATCGTCGGGCGCTTCGGCTACTCGGTGCGCGGGATACTCGACGGCCTGACGCCTCACTATCGCGACATCACCCTGTACGAGAAAACCGAACTGGCGAATCGGTCGCTTCTGACCAAGATAGCCGTTCGCTACCTGGGGCGCGATGCGCTGTCCCGGATACAGAACCCGGATGCCTATGTCGAGCAGTACGACCGCAGCCAGGTTTCGCATACCTACTGGGCCGTATGCAAACCGTGAGTGATGTTCCGCCGCCGCTGCCGCTCAGCATCGCCATCCCGACCTACGGCCGGGATACGGTGCTGACGGACACCATCGGCCAGCTGCTGGAGCAGGAACCGAGTGCGGCGGAAATCCTGGTGGTCGATCAGACGCCGGAGCACGAGCCTGCGACCGAAGCCTTGCTCGCGCGCTGGCAGGCTGAAGGAAAGATCCGATGGGAGCGGCTTCGCCAACCATCGCAGCCTGCGGCACTGAACCATGCGTTTGCGATCGCCACGCAGCCGTTCGTGTTGATGCTGGACGACGATATCCGGATTGCGCCGGGTTTCCTGGCGGCACACATTGCGGGTTTTTCCGATGGCGATCCGTGGGCAGTCGTCGGGCAGGTGCTGCAACCCGGTGAGGCACCATTGCAGGGGTTCAAGCACGAGGCATCGCCCACGCCGCTGGCGGATCTGGAATTCCCGTTCCGCAGCGCCAGTCCGGCATGGATCGCCAACGGCATGTCGGGGAACATGACGGTGCGGCGCGACAAGGCCATCGAACTCGGGGCGTTCGACGAGAACTTCCTTCCGCCGGTCTCCTATCGTTTCGACACGGAATTCTGCAAGCGCCTGATCCGGGCGGGGGGGCGTATCCGGTTCGTGCCCGCGGCCCGCATCGACCACTTGCGCGCCGAACGTGGCGGCACGCGCTCGACGGGCAGCCACCTGACCTCGGCATCCCCGATCCACGGGGTCGGCGACTACTACTTCGCCATGCGCCAAGGGTCAGGATGGGCGACGCTCCGGTACGTGATGCGGCGGCCTGTCCGGGAAGTGTGCACACGTTTCCATTTGAAGCGGCCCTGGTGGATCCCGGTCAAGCTGATCGGTGAATGCCGCGCGGCCTGCAGGGCAATCGGACTGCTGCTGAAGGGACCGAGCTTCCGCGACTTCGGCACCCGTCCGAACGCGGAAGAGGCCGGCACGCCGTGAATGCGAAACCCGCATCCGTCGCCGCACGACGCGTCTTCGTGACCGGTGCCGCGGGGTATATCGGCTCGCATACCGTGCTCGCGTTGGCGCGGGCCGGACTAGATGTGGTGGGGTTCGACAATTATTCGAACTGTTCGCGCCTGGTCCCGCAGCGACTGGCCGAATCGAGCCCGCGCCCGATCTCCTGGGTGGAGGGCGACGTGAGGGATCGCGATGCTGTCCGCCAGGCGCTGGCAAGCCACCGCCCTGACTGCGTCATCCATTTCGCAGGCATGAAGTCGGTTGAGGAGTCATGTCGCCATCCATCGGTCTACTACGACGTCAATGTCCACGGTACGCTGCGCCTGCTTGAGGCGATGCGCATGGAGGGCGTGACCCGTCTGGTGTTCAGTTCCTCGGCGACGGTCTACGATGCGAACTACCCATCGCCGATGCACGAAGGGGCACCCATCCGATGCCTCAGCCCGTATGGAAGAAGCAAGTACATGGCGGAGCAGGTCATCGCCGACGTGGCGAATGCCGATGGCGAGATGCGGTTCGCAGTACTGCGCTACTTCAATCCGGTCGGAGCGGACCGGAGTGGAAGGATCGGCGAGAGCCCGCGTGGGCAACCAGCGAACCTGATGCCGGCAATCTGCCGGGCGGCACTCGGGCGAGGTGCGCCGCTGATCGTGTTCGGTTCCGACTATCCGACAAGGGATGGCAGTGGCGTACGCGACTATGTCCACGTGGATGACCTGGCGAGGGCGCATTTGCGCGCGATCGATCGCCTCGAAACGGGATGTCAGTCCTTCATCGTGAATGTCGGCTCGGGCCGCGGCTACAGTGTGCTTGAGGTACTGCACGCCTTTGCTGCGATCACCGGGGTCGAGGTCCCGTTCAAGATGGTCGATCGGCGTCCCGGCGACGCGGCGGAGGTCTATGCGGATACCCGTCTGGCCGTGGAACTCCTGGATTCGCACGCTGAGCATGATCTCCAGCGCATGTGCGAAGACGCCTGGCGTTGGCAGCAGTCGAACCGGGATGGTTACGAATGATGAGCAAGGGACACGGTGCTCTGCACCAGTTCGTTGCGTCTTGGCGACGGCGCCGGGCCTGCGTCGGCACGTCACTCAGCACGATTGTCGGCACGGTCGCAGTGCAATGAAACACCTCTTGTTCGATGCGCTGTCGGTCAACAACCTGTCGGGGCGGCACGTCTTGCTCGGGCACGTGCACGAGCTGGTGCATGCGCTGGAGGGCGAGTGGCGTTTCAGCATGTTGCTGCATCGTGGCAACCGCGAGTTGGAGGACGCGTTGCCGCAAGGCACTACCCATGTGATGGCCGACACCGGCAGCGCCTGGTGGGATCGTGCGCGCTGGGGCATGCGCGAGTTTGATCGCATGGCGAGCGCATCGGGCGTGGACCTGGTGTTTTCACCGTCGGGGATGCTGAGCCCGGGCTGTTCCCTGCCACAGGTGGTGCTTGCGCAGAACCCGTGGCCGATGGTGGCCCGGGTTTCCGGCCTGGAAGCCTTGCGCCTGCGTTTGCAACGGCGGGGTTTTCGCGCTGCGCAGCGCCGGGCATGGCGGATGGCCTACAACTCGGCCTACATGCAGGGTCTGTATCGCGACACATTCGGACCCACGCCACGGCCGTCGGTGGTCGCCTACCAGGGGATCGACGAGGCCTTGTTCGCCGAAGGCCATTCGGCGCAAGGATTGCAGGCGCGATTGCCGAACGTGCTCGCGGTCTCGGTGATGGCGCGACACAAGGCGATCGAGGTGCTGGTCGATGCGTTCGCGCGCATCGCGGTCGCGCGTCGCGACGCCCGTCTGGTGCTGATCGGGTCGTGGCCCGAGCCGGCCTACCGCAGGGAAGTCGAGGCACGGATCGATGCGCATGGCCTGCAAACGCGCATCGACCTGCTCGGCCATGTCGACCGGCAGACCTTGCATGCGCAGTACGCGCGTGCGCGGGCGTTCTGCCTGTTGAGCCGCTGCGAGTCGTTCGGGATCCCGGCGGTCGAGGCGCAGGCGGCCGGCACGCCCGCCGTGGTGGCTGCGGGAACCGCCGCACCCGAAGTGGTGGGCGCGGGCGGGCTGGTGGTCCCGCCGGACGATACAGCAGCAGCGGTTGCTGCGCTGTCCGCGCTGCTGGACGATGACGATGCCTGGTCCCGCCTGTCGCTTCATGCGCTGGCCAATGCCCAACGCTTCCGCTGGCGTGCGTGCTCCGCCCCGCTGGTCGACTTGCTGCGCGGTTTCGGCGCGGAACAGGCGGCGTGACTGTGCAGGTGGATCGGCTGCGGGATTGGGTGCTGGCCCATGTCGCGCGTCCGCGTCCGGCGCAGGACTTCGTGCCGCAGATCGACGGACTGCGTTTCGTGGCGATCTGCGCGGTGATCCTGTACCACATGCAGGGCTATGTCGCGGCGGCCATCGCACAGCCACATCCGGGTACGTTGCTGCATCGGCTGCTGGTGGAGGGGCACTTCGGAGTGCCGCTGTTCTTCGTGCTGAGTGGCTACATCATCGCCACCCCGTTCCTCGGCGCCAATCCGCCGCCATTGCGTCGCTATTTCCTGCGCCGGCTGACCCGTCTCGAGCCGCCGTACATCGTCAGCATGCTGTTGGTGTTCGCGTTGAAGGTCGCGGTGCTGGGTGTCGCGGCGGATGCGTTGTTCCCGCACTTGCTGGCAAGCCTGGTGTACCTGCATGGCGCGATCTACGGTGCGCACAGCGAGGTGAACGGGGTGGCATGGTCGCTGGAGGTGGAGTGGCAGTTCTACCTGCTGGCACCGCTGCTGTTCGCGCTGGTGCTGCGGCTGCCCGTGCGTGCGCGGGATGCGGGGTTGTGGGGCCTGGTGCTGCTTGGAGGCGTCGTCCACCAGCAGGCAAGGTCGTTGCCGCCGAGCCTGGCCCTGTCGCTGGTGCATTACTTCGGCTTCTTCGTGGCCGGGGTCTGGGTGGCGACCTGCGAACTGCGTTCGCCCCGCAACGAAGGCGCATCGATCCACGATGTGCTGGGCATCGGCGCATTCGCAGGGATCATCGGCATCCTGCTGGCGAGGCCGGCATGGACGGCGTTGTTGCCGGCGCTGACCGGGTTGTTCGTGTTCGCTTCACTGCGTGGCCCGCTGTGCAAGTGCGTGCTCGGTTGGTGGCCGCTGTATTGCATCGGGGCGATGTGTTATTCGGTCTACCTCTACCATTTCTTCATGGTGTCGGTGGTTGGCCGACTGATCGCACGTTTCGTCGGGTGGCCGCAGGATCCCGACACCGCGATGCTGCTGATGGCCGCGCTCGGATTGCCGTCGGTGCTGCTGGCCTGCGCGATTCCGTATCTGTTGATCGAGCGTCCGTTCATGGTGTGGCGGCCGGGACGCAATCGCCTGATCGACGCATTCTCGTCGAGGAACCCTGCCTGATGCGCGTTGCGATGGTGACCACCCACCCGATCCAGTACCAGGTGCCGTGGTTGCGGAAGCTGGCGGCGAGCGAAGGCATCGACCTGCAGGTGTACTTCGCGATGATCCCGGACGCGGCGGAGCAGGGACGCGAGTTCGGTGTCGCATTCGACTGGGACATCCCGCTGCTCGAAGGCTACCGATGGCAGCTGCTCGAGAACCGCTCCGCCAGGCCGTCGCTGACCGAGTTCGGCGGTTGCGACACCCCGCAGGTCATCGACGAAATCCGCGCCGGCAACTTCGATGCGGTGATCGTCAATGGCTGGGTGGCCAGGACCTGCGTGCAAGCCTTGTGGGCCTGCCTGCGCACAAGGACCCCGTGCATCGTGCGTGGAGAGGTGAATGGCTTGCATCCGCGCGCGGCCTGGAAGCGCTGGTTGCATGCACGGTTGCTGGCACGCTACAGCGCCTGCCTGGCGATCGGCAGCAACAACCGGCGCTATTTGCTGGATGCCGGCGTTCCCGCAACGCGGATTTTCCATACGCCCTACTGCGTCGAGAACGAGCGCTTTGCAGTCGCCGCGGATGCGCTGCGTGCCCAGCATGGCCGTGAGGCGCTGGCGGCCAGGTTCGGATTGGATCCGGCGCGCACGACTTTCATGTTCTCCGGCAAGTTCGTCGACAAGAAGCGGCCTGGCGACATCGTCGAGGCCCTGCGCCGGCTGCCCTCGGAGGAGCGCGAACGCATGCAGGTGTTGCTGGTCGGCGATGGCCCCTTGAAGGATGTCCTGGTTGCGCGGGCGCAAGGCTTGCCGGTGCATTTTGCCGGCTTCCTCAACCAGTCGGAAATCGTGTCTGCCTATGTCGCGGCCGATTGCCTGGTGCTGCCGTCGGACTCCGGCGAGACCTGGGGCCTGGTGGTCAACGAGGCCATGGCCTGCGGGCTGCCGGCGCTGGTCAGCGACCAGGTGGGGTCAGCGGTGGACCTGGTCGAGGCGGGCGTGACCGGGCAGGTGTTCCCGTGCGGAGACATCGCGGCGCTGGCGTCCTGCCTGTCTGCTTTGGCCAGCGATCGCGATGCGCTGCGCGCGATGGGGATCCACGCCAGGGCCCGGGTGGAAGCCGATTACACATTCGACAAGGTGCTGCAGGGCGTGCTTGCGGCGTTGGCGATGGTCAAGGGGAAGCCCCGCTGATGGCGTTGTATCTGTTGCTCGGTCTGGCTTTCGTGTTCTCGCTGCGGGCATTCGTCGGTTGGCGTACGGGCTTCCTGCTGATGATCCTGCTGGCGGCGGTGCAGGATCCATTGCGCAAGCTGGTGCCCGGGACCCCAGGATGGCTGGTCCTGCTGACCGCGCCGGTGTTCCTGGCCACGGTGCTTTCCGCAGCCATGCACACCCGTGGCTGGTGGTCGGTGTTTCGGCGCAACTACCCGGGGATCGGCAAGGCACTGCCGATCTTCATCGTGACCTGCATCCCGGCGGCGATCCTGTCGGCGACCTATGGGCCTGGTTCCTGGATGTTGACGGTGCTGGGTGCCTTTTCCTATGCCTCGATCTTCCTGGCGCTGATCGCCGGGTTCCACTATCCGCGTCGGCCGGAGGCAGTCCGCAAACTGCTGGCGGCGTATTGCCTGATCCATGGTGGGATGCTCAGCGGTGCGCTCCTCGAGTACCTCAAGATTTTCCCGGATGCGATGGTGCTCGGCACCAAGGCGTTTGGTTATGAATGGATACGCTGGGGATACGGCTACACGGTCGACATGATCTCCGGCTTCTACCGCACGCCTGACGTGATGGGCTGGCATGCGGCGTCGGTCAGCATGCTCTCGCTCCTGCTGGGTATCGCTGCGAAGGGCCAACGGCGCTGGTTCTGGCTGGGGCTGTCCGTGTTCGCCGTGGTGGCCTTGTTGCTGTGTGGGCGGCGCAAGATGGTCTACATGCTGCCGATCTTCCTGCTCGGCCTGCTGTGGATCTACTGGCAGGCGGGCCGGGTCGGTCGGCTGGCACCGATGCTCGGGTTGTTGTTGATTCCGGTAGCTGCGGCGTGGTTCATGGGTGACTGGTTGGGGGCGGATTCGCCGAACGTCCGCTACTACAGCGGCCAGGGGTTGAAGTTCAATGCGGTGGAGAGCATCCAGGGGCAGGGCTTCGGCGCGGTAGTGAGTACTTACCAGCAGTCCGGATTCCTTGGTGAAGGGCTGGGGGTTGCGACCCCGGGCTCCCACCATCTGCAAGTCGCGCGGCCACGGGTCTGGCAGGAGAGCGCGCCCAGCCGGGTGATGGTCGAGCTCGGTGTGCCGGGCATGCTGGGCCTGCTCGGGGTGATGGTGGCGATCCTGCTCGCACTCTGGCGAACCACCGTCGTCCAGGTCCGCGCGCATTCACCGCTTGCGCCATACGTGGCTGGACTCACTGCGTACTTCATGGCCAATGTCGGCAGCCTGACCGTGTCCGGGCAAATCCTGGCCGACCCGTTCATCGCGGCGTTCCTGGGCTTGCTGGTGGGCGTTGCGTTGTGCGCGCCACGCTTCTCCGAGCAGCGAGTGGCGCAGGGCACGGGGAGGCACTGAGCGCATGCAGGGATCGCGTCCGCTGCGCGTCACCCTGGTGTCCACCGCTGCGACCGGGGTTCCGGGCAGCATGCGTGCGTACGCGGACGTTCTGCTGGATGCGCTCTCTTCCCATGCGCCGGACATCGACGTGCGGATCGTCGAGCTTGATCCGGTGCCGGTCCGCAGCGGGTTGGGGAACAAGTTCGCCACCTTGGCGTTGCCGTGGCGAGCACGCCGCCAGCGCAGCCTGGAGCCAGACGTGTGGCATGTGCTCGATGGCAGCCGCGCCTATGTCGCGGCTGGGCTGTGTAACGCACCCGTGGTGATTACCGCGCACGACATCATCCCGCATCTGCAGCAACAGGGTCGCTTCGCGGATGCGCCAGCGCAGGGGTTTGCGGCCCGTTGGCTGTGGCGACGCAATCTGGCCGCGCTGCGCGCGTCACGCGGGGTCGTCTGCGTCAGCGAATCCACCCGTCGCGACCTGCATGCAGAAGGCGTGCAGCCGGGGTGCACGTCGGTCGTGCCGCTGCCAGTGCGTCCTGCGCTGCTTGCCCTCGACGGGGATGCTGCGCGCCCGGTGCGCGAAGCGGGTACCGTCCTGCATGTGGGCAACAACGCTTTCTACAAGGCGCGCGATCAGGTACTGCGGATCTTCGCCCGCGCAGATCGCACAGTGGCTCGCCGACTGGTCATGATCGGGCCGGAACCTGCCGCCGGGATGCGCGCGCTGGCCGTCGAACTGGGGCTGGCGAACGCGGTCGAATGGGTGGAAAACGCCGATGACGCCATCCTCGCCGAACACTACAGGCGGGCAGCGGTGATGGTCTTTCCTTCGCAGTACGAAGGCTTCGGCTGGCCGGTACTGGAGGCGATGGCACTGGGGCTGCCGGTCGTTGCGAGCAATGCCGGTTCGCTGCCCGAGGTCATCGGCGGCGTTGCGCCCTGCGTCGCGCCGGATGACATCGAGGGATTCGTTCGGGAGATTGAAGCGATCCTGCTGGATCCGGCGTTGGCGGCACGCCGCGCAGCGGCAGGACGCGTTCGTGCGCAGGACTTCAGCATGCAGACGCTGGCAAGCGGAACCGCCGCCGCGTATGCAGCGGCGGGTGGCACATTGGTACCGTCGTGAGCAACAAGGAGGCCTTGCCTAGATGACGCTGGACATCCATGCCGCGCGCGCCGCCCGGCCCTACACGACGCGCGAATACCTCGGTCGCGTGCTGTGGACGCTGGCCACGCCGCTGTTCCGTTGCAGCCCACGCCCGTTGTTCGGCTGGCGCCGTTTCCTGTTGCGTTGTTTCGGTGCACAAGTGGGAGCCGCAGTGCACATCGATCCGAGCGCGCGCATCGAGATCCCGTGGAACCTCGATCTGGGCGATGGTGCTGCGGTCGGTGCGCACGCGTGGCTCTACAGTCTCGGCCCGATCCGGATCGGCGCGCGCGCCACGGTCTCGCACCGCGCCCACCTGTGCGCGGGCAGCCACGACTACACCGATCCGGCGCTGCCGCTGCTGCGCACCGGGCTGTCGATCGGCGCGGATGCCTGGGTCTGCAGCGATGCCATCGTCGGCCCAGGGGTGACTGTGGGCGAGGGCGCGGTGGTCGGTGCCGGTGCGGTAGCGATGCGCGACATCGAGCCGTGGAACGTGGTCGCGGGCAATCCTGCGCGCTTCATGAAGCTGCGCGTGCTCCGGCAGGACGCATCGTGATGATTTCGGTGGTGGTCCTCACCTTGAACGAAGCGGCCAACCTGCCGCGCTGCCTGGCCAGCGTGGCGTGGTCGGACGATGTGGTAGTGATGGATTCCGGCAGCACCGATGGCACCACCGACGTCGCGCAGACGCATGGCGCGCGAGTCATGACGCGACAGTTCGACTCCTTCGCCGGCCAGCGCAACCATGCGATGGAACACGCTGGCTTCCGGCATCCGTGGGTGCTGCAGCTGGACGCCGATGAAGTGGTGACCGATGCGTTGCGCGACGAACTGCTGGCGATCGCCGCGGCAACGTCGGCACCGTTTCCGGTCTATCGGGTGCCGTCGAGGATCATCTTCATGGGTCGCTGGTTGAAACATGCCGGCATGTATCCGGCCTACCAGGTCCGCTTCGGCCGCGCCGACGCGCTGCGCTTCGTCGACCATGGCCATGGCCAGCGCGAGGTGCAACCGCCGGAGCAGGTCGGCACGCTGGCGCACCCGCTCGACCACCATAACTTCTCCAAGGGCGTGAACGACTGGTTCGCGCGGCATCTGCGTTATGCCGAACGCGAGGCACTGCAGATGCTGACGGAACGCGCCATGCCATTGCGCCCATTCGAACTGTTCAGTGGCGACGCCACGGCGCGTCGGCGAGCGTTGAAACGCCTCGCGGGGCGGATGCCGCTGCGACCGTGGTTGCGCTTCGCCTATGCCGGTATCCTGCGCGGCGGTTTCATCGATGGCGCTGCCGGCCTGCGCTACGCGCGCATGCTGGCGATCTACCAGCAGTTCATCGACCTCAATTATCACCAACTGCACACCGCGCAGGATGCCGGCCGCACGCGCCGGAACAGCCAGGAGCATTCAACGACATGACCGCCAAGCGCGCACTCATCACCGGCATCACCGGCCAGGACGGTGCCTATCTCGCCGAATTGCTGCTGGCCAAGGGCTACGAAGTGCACGGCATCAAGCGCCGTGCGTCCAGCTTCAATACCGACCGCATCGATCATCTGTACCAGGATCCGCACGAGAGCGACCGTCGCCTGTTCCTGCACTACGGCGACCTGACCGACGCCACCAACCTGATCCGCATCCTGCAGCAGGTGCAGCCGGACGAGGTGTACAACCTCGGCGCGCAAAGTCATGTGCAGGTGTCGTTCGAGACCCCGGAGTACACCGCAAACTCGGACGCGATGGGTACGTTGCGGCTGCTGGAAGCGATCCGCATCCTCGGGCTGGAGAACAAGACGCGCTTCTATCAGGCGTCTACCTCCGAGCTGTACGGCAAGGTGCAGGAGACCCCGCAGAAGGAGACCACGCCGTTCTATCCGCGCTCGCCTTACGGCGTGGCCAAGCTGTACGCCTACTGGATTGTGGTGAACTACCGCGAGTCCTACGGGATGTACGCCTGCAACGGCATCCTGTTCAACCATGAATCGCCGATCCGCGGCGAGACCTTCGTGACCCGCAAGATCACCCGCGCGCTGGCACGGATTTCGCTGGGGCTGCAGGATTGCCTGTACCTGGGCAACCTCGATGCGCGGCGCGACTGGGGCCACGCACGCGACTACGTGGAAGCGCAGTGGCTGATGCTCCAGCAGGACGACGCCGAGGACTTCGTGATCGCGAGTGGTGAGCAACATTCGGTCCGCGATTTCGTGTTGCTCGCAGCGCAGGGCCTGGGTATCGAAGTCGAATGGCGGGGCACCGGTAACGAGGAGCAAGGCTTTGTCGCAAGCGCGCCGCAAGGGTCGCCGCTGGCGACGGGCCAGCGGATCGTGGCGGTGGACAGCCGCTACTTCCGCCCTGCCGAGGTAGAAACACTGCTGGGCGATCCGACCAAGGCCAAGACGAAACTCGGCTGGACGCGGAAGACATCATTCCATGAGCTGGTGCAGGAAATGGTGGCCGAGGACCTGAGCCTGGCCCAGCGCGATTCGCTGGTCAGTGATGCCGGCTTCCGCACCTACCGCTACAGCGAGTGACGACGATGGCGACACGAGCGAAAATCTATGTCGCAGGCCATCGCGGTCTGGTTGGTTCGGCGATCGTGCGCAAGCTGCGTGCCGAAGGCGAGGACAACCTTCTGCTGCCTGCGCGCGAATCACTGGATCTGACCTCGCAGGCGCAAGTCGAGCGATTCTTCGAGCTGGAGCGGCCGGATCAGGTCTACCTTGCCGCCGCCAAGGTCGGCGGCATCCATGCCAACAACACCTATCCCGCGGAGTTCATTCGCGACAACCTGGTCATCCAGGCCAACGTGATCCACGCCGCGTGGCGCCATGGTGTGAAGAAGCTGTGCTTCCTTGGCTCGTCCTGCATCTATCCCAAGCTCGCGCCGCAGCCGATGACCGAGGACGCGTTGCTCACTGGCCCGCTGGAGCCGACCAACGAGTGGTATGCGGTCGCCAAGATCGCCGGCATCAAGCTGTGCCAGGCCTATCGACGCCAATACGGGTTCGACGCCATCTCGCTGATGCCGACTAACCTGTACGGCCCCGGCGACAACTTCGACCTGCAGAATTCGCACGTGCTGCCGGCATTGATCCGGCGCTTCCATGATGCGAAGCAGCGCGGCGATGCAGCGGTGACGATCTGGGGCACCGGCAGCCCGCGCCGCGAGTTCCTGCACGTGGACGACCTGGCCGACGCCGCGGTGTTCCTGATGCGCAGTTACAGTGGCGAGGAGATCGTCAACGTTGGAGTGGGCGAGGACCTGTCGATCCTCGACCTGGCGCGGCTGGTGGCCGGCGTAGTCGGCTTCCAGGGCGAGATCCTGACCGACCCGGACAAGCCGGACGGCACGCCGCGCAAGTTGCTGGATGTGTCGCGCATCAACGGGATGGGTTGGCGTGAGCGGATCGGGCTCGAGGCCGGCTTGCGCTCGACCTACCAGTGGTTCCTTGCACATGCCGGCGAGTTGCGCGAGGCCTGATTCGATTCGCGTGAGGGTCTTCTTCTTCAATCGATTCGTGCCACCGGATCATTCGGCGACCAGCCAGTTGCTGGGCGACCTCGCCGGTCATCTCGCCATGCAGGGGGTCCAGGTAGTGCTGGTGGGGTCAAGGCAACGCTACGACGATCCGTCGGCGATGCTGCCCGAAGTCGGGCGGATCGGCGGATACGATGTCATCCGCGTGGGCAGCACGCGCTACGGGCGTCATTCGCTGCCCGGCCGCGCGCTCGATTACTTCGGCTATCTGCGCGGCGCGCGCGCTGCCTTGAAGGCGCATGTGCAGCCAGACGATGTCGTGGTGGCGATGACCGATCCTCCCATGCTGGGCACGCTGCTGCTGCCGCTCGCGCGCCGTCGGGGCGCGCGTTGTGCCAACTGGTTGCAAGACCTGTTCCCCGAGGTCGCCGAGGTCCTGCTGGGGCGCAGCTTCCGCATCGGCGGCGTGCCG
>Ga0073899_10003883_pt1 | contig 13163 bp, 12 predicted proteins | sample KloWWTmetaKNB5Ph_FD_88975 | JGI IMG/M metagenome (GOLD analysis project Ga0073899, IMG submission 88975) | Active sludge microbial communities from Klosterneuburg, Austria, studying microevolution and ecology of nitrifiers - Klosterneuburg... | ecosystem: Engineered > WWTP > Aerobic digester >... | reverse complement strand
TGATAGCTGCCGTGCATGGTGCCAACCGGTGTCTTGAATTGTGAACCGCTGGTGTACTCAAAGCTCTCGCCGGGGCCAAGCTTCGGCTGCTCGCCAATCACACCTTCGCCTCGTACTTCGTCCACCTTGCCATCAGCATCGGTGATGATCCAGTGGCGCGAGATTAACTGCACCGGCATCTCACCATCGTTGGTGATGCGGATGTGATACGCGAACACATATGTTTCACGCAGCGGGTCGCTTTGATCGGCCAAGTAAAATGGTGTTGGATCAACACTGATGCTGTAGTTGCCAGCTGTTATTTGCGGCTTCACGCGTTTCCTTCTCAATAAGGCATCCATTGTCTCGCAATTTCAAGATCGCCCCATCCATTCTGTCTGCCGACTTCGCGCGCCTCGGTGACGAAGTCCGTGCCGTGATCGCGGCCGGAGCCGATCTCATTCACTTTGACGTGATGGATAACCATTACGTTCCCAATCTCACCATCGGGCCGATGGTATGCGCCGCCATCAAGCCGCATGTGGGCAACACGCCGATTGATGTGCACCTGATGGTAAAGCCGGTGGATGCGATCATTCCCGAATTCGCAAAGGCAGGCGCGAACATCATCAGCTTTCATCCGGAAGCCAGCGAACATATTGACCGGACGATTGGGTTGATCCGGGAATGTGGCTGCAAGCCGGGGCTGGTGTTCAATCCCGCGACACCGTTGAGCTATCTCGATTACACCCTCGACAAGCTTGATCTGGTGCTCATCATGAGCGTGAACCCAGGGTTTGGCGGGCAGAAATTCATCGACGGAGCGCTGGCGAAGATTGCCGAGGTGCGTCGCCGCATTGCTGCATCGGGACGCGACGTGATGCTTGAGGTTGATGGCGGCGTGAAAGCCGACAACATCGCGAAAGTAGCGGCCGCTGGGGCGGATACGTTCGTTGCAGGCAGCGCGATTTATGGTGCGAAAGACTATGTGGCGGCAATTGCTGCGATGCGCGCCGAGTTGGCCGGGACGTGACACAGAGCGCATCTTGCTCGCCTCCTTTTCGTATTGCTCGCGGCAAACAACTATCACTTCACGGCATCCATTGGAGTAATGCGATGGCGCCCCACCCGCAAATAATGAAAGCTCAAATCCCCAACATCCGCGCCGTCGCCATCGACCTGGACGGCACGCTGCTCGACACGATTCCTGATCTTTGTGGCGCAGTGAATCTGACACTTGCCGATCTGGGACATCCGGAATTGCCGCTCGAAAAAGTCAAGACCTTTGTCGGCAAGGGGCTGATGGCGCACGTCGGTAAGTCGCTGCGATTTGTGACGGGCCGCGAACCCGGTACCGACGAGCTTGATGAGGCGCTGACTTTGTACCGGCGCCACTACGCCACGCATATTGCTGATCGCACCACCTTGTATCCCGGTGTGATCGACGGGTTGGAGGCGTTCAAATCACGCGGCCTGTCGCTGTCAGTGGTTACCAACAAGTGGACGACCAACAGCAAGACGCTGCTGGATCACTTCAAGCTCAGCCAGTATTTCGATCACGTTGTGTGTGGCGACACACTCACCACCAACAAACCTGACCCCGGCATGATGTTTTACTCGGCAGGCAATCACGGTGTGCATCCGGGAGAAATGCTGATGATTGGTGACTCCGGCAACGACAGTCGTGCGGCGCAGGCAGCGGGCTCACCCGTCGTGCTCATGACCTACGGGTACAGCGAGGGCGAGCACCTACCCGATTTGCAAGCAAACGCAATCGTGAGTACATTTACGGATATTCCTGCTCTGCTCGATTCCTGAATCGGGCCAAAAAGCACTCAACATGTTCCTGTCAGTACGGTCTTGGTGGCAAAGCTCTGGAGGTTGGTGGCGTTAGCCTACCAATCTAACTCTTTGCGCCAGCTGCGGGCGCTTGTGTCTCTAACGGGACGCCGCAGCCAAGAACCTACCGCTGACCTCTCTAGACATGTTGCATCATGAATGAACAAGAATTCCTGAAGCTTGCCCAACAAGGCTTCACTCGCATCCCGCTTGTTGAGCAAACGCTCGCCGATCTCGACACGCCGCTGTCGATTTACCTGAAACTCGCCAATGACCGCTATACCTTCTTGCTGGAGTCGGTGGTGGGTGGCGAGCGGTTTGGCCGCTACAGCTTCATCGGTTTGCGTACCCGCACCCGGATCGAAGTGCGCGGCCATGAGGTTACGCACATCACGCCGCTCGGGCCGAACAAGCAGACGGTCGCCGACCCGCTCGATTACATCGCGGCGTATCAGGCGCAATTCAAGGTTGCGACCATTCCAGGTCTGCCGCGTTTTTGCGGCGGACTGACGGGCTACTTTGGCTTCGAGACCGTGGGCTACATCGAGCCGCGAGTGGGTAAGCGCTACGCCGAGAAGCCGAATGTTGATCAGCTCGGTGTGCCAGACATTCTGCTGCTACTCACGGAAGAGCTGGCCGTCGTCGATAGTCTGTCTGGCACGATTTCGCTGATCGTTTACGCCGACCCATCGAAGCCTGATGCGTTCCAGCGTGCCAACGAGCGCTTAGCGGAGCTGCGCGCCAAATTGCGTGAGCCCGCTAAGTTGCCGCTACAACATGCGACCACCGTAGTGCAAGCTGAATCGCAAATGGGGCAGGCGGCCTACGAAGGCGCAGTGCAGGTCTGCAAGGACTACATCGCAGCGGGCGATTGCATGCAGGTAGTGCCGTCACAGCGCATGGTGATGGATTTCCCTGAACCGCCGATCTCGCTTTACCGGGCGCTACGTACGTTGAATCCGTCGCCGTACATGTTCTTCTACAACTTCGGTGACTTCCACGTCGTCGGAGCGTCGCCGGAAATCCTGGTGCGCAAGGAAGGCGAGTCCGTTACCGTACGTCCGATTGCGGGCACGCGCAAACGCGGGCTGACACGTGAGGAAGATGACGCGCTGGCTGCTGAATTGCTGGCCGACGAGAAGGAAGTTGCCGAGCATGTAATGCTCATCGACCTGGGGCGTAACGACGTGGGTCGTATCGCGAAGACGGGCTCAGTAGTCGTGAAAGACAAGATGATCATCGAGCGTTACTCGCACGTGATGCACATCGTCAGCAACGTCGAGGGAATACTCAAGCCAGGCACCAACAACATTGACGTGCTGCGCGCTACCTTTCCAGCTGGCACGCTATCTGGTGCCCCAAAGATTCGCGCGCTTGAAATAATTCACGAAGTCGAGCCGGTCAAACGCAATATTTATGGCGGTGCGGTCGGCTACATGAGCTATCAGGGCGACATGGATATGTGCATCGCCATTCGCACCGCAGTAATTCAAAACGGCAAACTCTACGCGCAGGCGGGCGCCGGTATCGTGCATGACTCCGAACCGCGCAAGGAATGGGAAGAAACGCTGCAAAAGGCCCGGTCGGTGTTGCGTGCAGCGGAAATGGTGCAAAAAGGTCTGGATGGAGCAGCAGCATGAGCAAGATCATCGACCTTCGCAGTGACACCGTCACGCGCCCGACTGCGGACATGATCGCGGCAATGAGCGTTGCACCTGTCGGAGACGACGTGTGGGGCGATGACCCGACCGTCAATCGTCTGCAGGCGATGATGGCGGACGCGACGCATAAGGAAGCTGCGCTGTTTTTTCCGTCCGGTACGCAAAGCAATCTTGCCGCTTTGATGTCGCACTGCGAGCGCGGTGACGAATACATCGTGGGCCAGATGGCGCACACTTATCGCTGGGAAGGCGGTGGCGCTGCCGTGCTCGGCAGCATTCAGCCGCAACCAATTGAACAGGAAGCCGATGGCACGATGCCGCTGGCGAAGATCGCCGCAGCGATCAAACCGTTCGGTCCAGGGCTCGGTACACACTTCGCGCGCACGCGATTGCTGGCGCTGGAGAATACTTGGGGCGGTCGAGTGCTGCCGCAGAGCTACGTTCTGGATGCAGCGGTATTGGCGCGCAGCAAGGGTCTGAACGTTCATCTCGACGGTGCTCGCGCGTTCAATGCGGCGGTCGCTAGCGAAACAACAATCGCAGAAATTCTTGCGCCGTTTGATTCCGCGTCACTTTGTATTTCAAAAGGACTCGGCGCGCCAGTCGGTGCGGTGCTTGTTGGCGAGCGTGCGTTCATCGAGCGCGCACACCGCTGGAGAAAAATGCTCGGCGGTGGCATGCGGCAAGCGGGCTACATCGCCGCTGCCTGCATCTACGCGCTTGAGAACAATGTCGAGCGCCTGCACGACGACCACGAGAACGCGGCTGCGCTTGCGTCAGGATTGCGTGACATTGAAGAAATCACTGTGCTGGCGCAGGCGACTAACGTGGTGTTTCTGAATATCCCTGAAGCGCACGCCAAACGGCTTGAAACCTTCCTCAAGGATCGCGGCATGTTGATGCAGGGCGTTTACGCGGCGAGGCTGGTCACGCATCTTGATGTTTCGCGCGATGACATCAACGCGTTTGTCGCTGCGGTCAAGGATTACTTCAAAGGAGCTGCAAAGTGATGCTGCTCATCGACAACTACGACAGCTTTACCTACAACCTCGCACAGTATTTTGGTGAGCTGGGGCAAGACGTTGAAGTCGTCCGCAACGACGCGATTGATCTGGCGGGCATCAAATCGAAGAACCCCGAACGCATCGTCGTTTCACCGGGACCGTGTACGCCTAACGAGGCGGGCATTTCGGTGCCGCTGATCAAGGAATATGCGGGCAAGCTGCCAATTCTTGGCGTATGCCTTGGCCATCAAAGTATTGGTGCAGCGTTCGGTGGCAACATCGTTCGTGCGAAACGTGTGATGCACGGCAAGACGTCCACCATCACGCACAACCGGCAGGATTGCTTTTCGGGCATTCCAAGCCCGTATACGGTGGTGCGCTATCACTCGCTGGTCATTGATCGCGTGTCGCTTCCCTCCGTACTGTCGATCACCGCTGAAAGTGACGATGGTGAAATCATGGGCGTGCGCCACAAGACGCTGCCGGTCTGGGGCGTGCAATTTCACCCCGAGTCGATCATCACCGAGCATGGTCATGATCTGTTGAAAAACTTCCTGAATCTGTAGGCCGCCATCATGCCCATTTCCATTTCAGAAGCCATCCAGCGCACCGTCGATCACCGCGAGATTTTCGAAGACGAAATGCTTTCGCTGATGCGAAAACTCATGGGCGGTGAATTCACGTCGGCACAGGCCGCAGCGTTTCTCATCGGTCTGCGGGTAAAGAAGGAAACCATTGGCGAGATTGCCGCCGCCGCGAAGGTGATGCGTGAACTGTCTACCAAAGTGCCGGTGGCCAACGAGCCGAATCTGGTCGACATTGTCGGCACCGGTGGCGATTTGTCGCATACGTTCAATATTTCGACTGCTTCAATGTTTGTCGCCGCAGCAGCAGGCGCGAAGGTCGCCAAGCACGGCAATCGCGGTGTGTCTTCGAAGAGCGGTGCCGCCGACGTGCTTGAATCGCTTGGCGTCAACATCATGCTGATCTCCGACCAGATCGCGCAATGCATCGTAAACACTGGCATCGGCTTCATGTTTGCGCCAAACCATCATCTCGCGATGAAGGCCGTAGCACCGATTCGTCGCGAACTTGGCGTGAAGACCATCTTCAATATTCTCGGCCCGCTGACCAATCCGGCGAGCGCACCGAACACGATGATGGGCGTTTTTCATCCGGACCTCGTCGGTATTCAGGTGCGCGTGATGCAGCGCCTCGGTGCCAGTCATGTGATGGTCGTTCACGGCCGCGATTCGCTTGACGAAATTTCGCTCGGTGCCGGCACGCTGGTGGGTGAGTTGAAAGACGGCAAGATCACCGAGTATGAGATTCATCCAGAAGATTTCGGGTTCACGATGAGCGCCACGCGAAACCTGAAAGTGGATACGCCGGAAGCGTCGAAGGCGATGCTGCTGGCGGCGCTTGAAGGCACGCATGCGGCTGCGACCAACGTGGTACTGCTGAACGCCGGTGCGGCGCTGTACGCGGCGAATGTTGCGTCCACACTACGTGACGGCATTGATCTCGCACGCAAGACGATCGAGAGCGGTGCCGCACGAAAAAAAGTGGATGAATTTGCTGCGTTTACGCAATCTTTCCGTACCAAGCCTTTCGCTGCCTGAGTCCGTCGCGTTGATTTCCGCTCTAGTGCCCACCCTCACCTTGGCCCTCTCCCGCATGCGGGAGAGGGGACAAACCCATGAGCGACATCCTCAATAAAATCATTGCAACGAAGCACGACGAAATCGCTGCCGCACTGCGAATGAAGCCATTGTCTGCGGTACGCGCAGAGGCAGAGGCGCGTTGCGCAACGGCTGATGTTCGTGACTTTGCAGGCGCCATCGAAGCGAAGATCGCCGCTGGCGACTGCGCGGTGATTGCGGAAGTGAAGAAAGCCAGCCCGAGCAAAGGCATCCTGCGTGAGAACTTCGCGCCGGCAGAGATTGCAAAGAGTTACGAATCAGGCGGCGCGGCCTGTCTTTCCGTGCTGACCGACGTGCCCTACTTTCAGGGCTCAGTCGAGTATCTGAAACAGGCTCGCGCAGCCTGCAACTTGCCCGTGATCCGCAAGGACTTCATCGTCGATCCCTATCAGGTCTATGAGGCCTGCGCCATGGGTGCAGACTGCATTCTGCTGATCGTCGGTGCGCTGGAACTGCATCAGATGCAGGCGCTTGAAGCGCTGGCGCACGAGCTTGGTATGGCTGTGCTCGTCGAATCACACGACGCCATGGAACTCGACGCGGCGCTCACGCTCAGGACACCGCTTATCGGGATCAATAACCGCGACCTCCGCACGTTCAATGTCTCGTTGTCGACAACGACCGATTTGCTGGCGAAGATCCCGTCAGGCAAACGCGTCATTACCGAAAGTGGTATTTTGGGCAGTGCGGACGTTGCGTACATGCGCGCCCATAACGTGCATGCCTATCTGGTCGGGGAGGCGTTCATGCGCGCGCCCGATCCGGGCACAGCGCTGGCGTCGCTATTTGCGCTTTGACGCCAGTCGTCGACGCGGCAACAGCAGCGCGGCGACAGCGCCGGTGCACAGTACCAGCAGCGCCAGCATCCAGTTCGACAACGTCGGCACGGCTATGCCATCGGCGGTGGGGACGATGTCGCCCAAAGCTGCAGTGCCGGTGCGTGCTACGGCCAGACTCTCAAAACCACCTATGGCCTTGCCGTCAAGCATCACGGTATTGCGGTTGCTCACGGCAAGCGTCGCTGGCGTGATGGCAAATACCTGACCGGGATCGTCGTTGCTGACACCCCAGACGAGACCGGTGGCCGGGTCGCCGTCGAGTCCGACGTCAAGTGGTGTGGTGCCGACGGTGCCGAGCAGCGTGGCGGTACCGTTGGTGGTGTTAATGCAGTAAAGCTTGCCCTTGTCCGTGTTGGCGCCCATACCGTACAGGCCCGAGGCACAACTGGCGCTCGGTGCGACGCCGGCCAGACCACCCAGCGCGGGGCCGGTGCCGCCAAGTGCTGCGGTTGCGGCCGTAGCCGGGTCAACGCGATAGATGACCGCGTTCATTGCGAGATAAAGCGAGCCCGTTGACGCGAACGCGAGTCCGGCATTGGTCTGGATTTGCGGCAAACCGGCCAGCGCGCCGACGGCGGTACACGCGCCGGTGATGGCTGAACACTTCACGAGTTGCGCGGTGGCCGGATTGACACCGTACAGTTCAGCCGTCGGGCTGATCGCGAGGCCTTCGATCTTGCTGAATCCGGTGGCACCGATTGCCGTGGCGACGCCGGTTGCCATGTCGATGCGATAGAGTTTGCGATCAACATCACTGCGCACCGAATAGCCATAGGGCGATGCCGAGACAATGCCGCTGGCCAGCAAAAGCGTGGCGCACAACAGCCCTCGGCCGAAGCCCCGTAGAATCGTTTGCACTTGGATGAATCCTGATCGTTTCACCAATTTTGACAGCACTTCTCTTTTGTCGCAAATCGAAAGCACGCAAATGAGCGAGCGCTCACATTCGATAAGCCCCTTTCGTGTCGTCGTTCGGAGACAAATTTTTGATCCCGACTGGAACCTTCGTATGCTTTCGAACACGTTATGGCTTTTCGCTTAAATGGCGTCCGATCAGGGCATGAGCGCTATTTTTATTAAAGTCGACTTTAGGCTTAATGGCAGTTAAAGCCCATATCGAAAAGCGTTCTCGCAGAAAAGCTGATGTGCCGTCATCATTTGCGGTAGACGGCACAGCAACAAGTGAGTACCCGCTACTTATCGCTACCGCGCTAGCTGTTGCGGTGCCGCTGATGTGGGCTTATCAGCAGCCTCCTTTGCCGGCTTTTTACAGTCAGCTGGTTGCGTGTGCGCTGTGGTCTCTGGTGTTGCTGATTGCTTCGCGCGGCATGCGCGTCACGTTGCAGGCGAGCAACAGTAGCTCCGTGATCAGGACCGTCAGCACGTTCTCCGGCAGTGGTCTGCTGGTCTGCGCAATCTGGGGCGGTTTGCTCGCGCTCGCGGTCGCGCATGGGGCGGTGGGGCTGTCGCCCGGATTCGTACTCGCGCCGATTGCGTTCAACCTGATGCTGGCGGCGTTGATCTCCCTGGCAGTGCTCACCGGCGGCGGCGAGGCATCGCTACGGCGTTGGCTCGCAGCTCTGCTGGTCGGCGTGTTGTTTGCCGCGCTGTTCAACAGTTTCGTGGCGCTTGTGCAATCGTTTGCACCGAACTGGACCCACGACGCATGGATCGCCAGCAGCGCACCTGCGAACGACCGCGTTGGCGGAAACCTCCGACAACCGAATCAGTTGGCCACGCTGATGCTCTGGGGCCTGCTGGCCGCGACCTTTCTGCTGCGCGGTGTCGTCGGGCTCTGGCTGGTCGTGTGCGCGCCGCTCGTAGCGACGCTTTTTGCCACCGGATCGCGCACCGGTGTGATCAGTCTTGCGCTGATCCTGATCGCCGCGCTGCTGCGCTCGCCACGGGTGCGCACCTGGCGCAAGCGCTCGTGGCTGCTGCTCGCGCTGTCTGTCATCCCACTCGTCTGGTTTGCCGAGATCGTGTTCACGCGCAGTACGGCCGAAGCTGCGCTGTCGCAGCGTCTGGCCCTGTGGCGCGATGTCATTGAACTGATACGGCAGCATCCGTGGTCCGGCGTCGGCATGGGGCAGCTCAATTTCGCATGGACGCTGACGCCGCTTGCGGCGCGCGCGTCGGATGTGTTCGATCATGCGCATACGTTGCCGCTGCATCTCGCGGTCGAGCTCGGGCTGCCCGCCGCCACATTGATCCTCGTGCTGCTCGCACTCGCGTTGTGGCGATCCCGCGTTGCGCTGCGGACACGCGCCGGTGCGACGGCGGCGTTGTTGCTTGCGGTCGTGCTGGTGCACAGCCTGGTCGAATATCCGCTCTGGTTCAGCTACTTCCTGCTGCCATCGGCTTTCTTGTTTGCTTGGCTCGCCCGGATTGCTACGACGCCGGGTGAGACTGCTGCCGGTTTGGTTGTCGCCAAAGCGAACCAGATAGCACGCCGCAACTGGCCGCAAACGCTGGTCCGGACTGCGCTCGTCATTGCCGCCCTGACGCTGCTGGCAACACTTTTTTTTGCCGCAAAAGAGTACGACAAGGCGGTTGCGATTCATCGTCGCATCAGCACCCCGGCGGCGCTGAACGCGACGGTTGAAACCGCGCGAAGCAGTCCACTGTTCGGTCAGTTTGGCGACTACGCCGCGATCATGCTGGCCGGTGAGACGGCGCCGCTGGCCTGGTTTGAGCGGCCGATTCGCCACGTGCTGGATGAGCGCTTGCTCGTCGCGTATGCACGTGCGCTGGCCCGTGCGGGCGATAGCGAGCGCGCTTCGTTTGTGATCGCGCGTGCACGCGAATTTCCGTCGAACAGGTTGTTTGATGCGCTGCCGACTGTCGCCCCGACGCTTTCGCCCAACGCGCTCGCGTCATCTCCGCTCGGGCCGCGCGACTTCCGGCGCTAGCTTTTCGGGTTAACTTATGCGCTTGAACAACAGGTCGTGCACTTCGTGCCCTAGCTTCAAGCCACGCAGCTCAAACTTGGTCTCCGGCCGCCACTCGGGTCGCGGCGCATAGTCGCTGGCCGTGTTGACCAGCATCGGCTCGGCGGACAGCACTTCCAGCATCTGTTCGGCGTAAGGCACCCAGTCGGTCGCCAGATGCACATAACCACCCAGCGCGAGTCGCGAGGCCACAAGTGCAACCAGTGCTGGTTGCACGAGGCGTCGCTTGTTGTGCCGCTTTTTGTGCCACGGGTCGGGAAAGTAGATGTGCACGCCAGCGAGCGAATCCGGCGCAATCATGTGCGTAAGCACCTTGACCGCATCGTCCTGAATGACGCGCACGTTGCCGAGCTGCTGTTCGTCGAGCAGGTTGCACAAATTACCCACACCGGGCGGATGCACTTCCGCCGCGATGAAATTAGTTTCTGGATGCGCGCCTGCGATGGCAGCCGTCGTGATGCCCATGCCGAAGCCGATCTCAAGCACGGTCGGCGCGCTTCGGTCAAACGCAGTCGCAAGATTAAGCAACGTGGGCTGATATGCGAGGCCGTAGCGGGCCATGCCTTCGGTCAAGCCGCGCGTCTGCTTTGGCGACATGCGCCCGGCACGCACGACAAAGCTGCGGATCTCGCGACGTCTCAGATCCTCGCGCGCTGGGTCCTCCGCACCGCTCACGGCAGCAACACGATCCAGCGCGAGTCCGAAAGATCAAGATTGATCGACGCGTTTCTGTCGTTCTCGGTGTAGTCGACAATGAGGCGGCGAGGTGCGCCCCAGCTCACGCCAGCATCGGTCCAGGTGCCGCGTGGTGAAAACACACGCTCGCGCGCGGGGCCGCGGCGCTCGAAGCGCCACACCGAAAGGCGGTTCTCGCAACCATCCTTGCAGAAATCAACGGTCACGAAGTAACGGCCGTCGGTATTGAAGTACGGCTCGTTCGGCAGATCGGTCGTGCTCATGGTGGCACGGTGCACGAGGATGAAGTCGATCTTGTCAGCCTGCGCGCGGTAGAGCACAACCGAATCCGCCGGCGCGTGATAAGCGTAAAAACTTACGTTCGGGCCGGCCTCACCGCTTTTGTCCTCGAACAGGAAGGGCGGTTCGCCCGGTGCCATGACCGCGAGCAGCGAACCGTCGCGTTTGACCACGGCGCCAGCACGCCGGATCTGTTCGGTTTCGACTTTCTTGCCGCATTCAGCCGGATCGGCGGTATTCGCGCACAATCTCGTGAACTGATCGTTGTTGAGCGGCGGAACAGAAACCTGCTGCGCGTAGCACCACACGGGCAGCGCAAAGGCGGCGATAAAGAGCTGGCGAACTTTCATTCGCCAGATTTTCGCATTCCTGCCGGCGTGTCTGGCTGCGTAACGGCTCAGCCGCCCGAACGCGGCGCGCGGATGGCCGCAATCAGTAGCGTCGCACCGCCCGCAAACGACAGGAAGCCGGCAACCGAAACGGGCGTCGACCACGATGTTGCAAGCGTGCCACCTGCAACCTTGACGAGACAGGTCAGGCCCACCCACAACAGCGGCAGGCCTACCAGCACGCAAAGCTGCACGCGCTGCTTTTTATCGAATTCAGGAATCCAGCGAAACATGGCAGTCTCCTTTGTGCAGAGGACGAATTCCGCGCCTAGCCGATCACCCTCGCGACCTGGGCCTTCAGTGCGGCATCAAGTAGTGCAATGGACTCATTGAGATGAGCACGCACCTCGATCGGGTTTCCGGATTTTGCGGACGCTTTCCGCAACAGCGCGAGCAGCTCGACCGCATACTCACGTTGCAGGCTTCGTGCATCAGCAGGCGCACGCGGGCTCGGGCGTGCGACCGCCTCCGCCAGCAGGCGCACATGTTCGCGTTGCAGGTTGCGGCGCATCATGCTGATCGGCGCGCCGGTCGCAAGCTCGCTCCAGATCGCTTTTTGCAGCGTGCTGTAAAGCTCCGACACGCTGAGCGCACGGCTGACATCCGTCAGTTTTTCGGGCGCTGCCACCAGACGGGCGGCCACGCTGTCGCGCATCAGCTGATTCAGCGTTGCTCGCTGAATGGCGAAGACCCGGCCTGCGACTGACGGATCGAGTGTGCCAATCGTCGGGATCGCAATGTCTTCATCAAACAGCGCATCAGAGCGTGCATCAAAATCCGGCGTCAGCTTGCCGAGGAATTCCGGCTTGAACTTGAACGCGTCCACGGTGAACAGGTTTTTGGTCAGCAGGTTCAGGGCGCGGCGCTGTTTCTCGGCGTCGACCGGCGTCAGTGGTTGGCGGCCACTGCCAGCGACGTCACGCAGCACGTTTACGCCACCGACGTACTTGGCTGTCAGCTCCGTTACCTGACCCATGAGAAGGAAGCCACGCAGGAAGTTGCGTCCCAGCATTTCGTACTTCGTGCCCGGTGGCAGTTCGCGCGCCTGCACGCGATCCCATAGTTCGCGAATCACTGCGAAGCGCTTCTCGTAGAAGCCGAGCGGATCGCTCGACAGGTCGCTGCGGTTCACGTCCGGGTCGATGCCTTCGACGATTGGCAGGAAGCCCGCGTCTTCGTCGGTCGCGTACGCGAGCAGCGGATCATTCGATCGTGACAGTGTTTTTGCCAGCTCGGTCTTCTCGGTTTCAGGCGTGGTTTCCTTGTAACCGTACTCAATCGCCCAGATGTCGTACGGGCCGACGGTGACCATGGAGTACTGGCCCTGGCGCTCGTCCTTGGTCGCGATATTGAGCGCGTTGTAGTCCATCACCGATGAGGACACGCCAGTCTCCGCGCCGAACTTCGGATCGCGCAACTGCTCCGGCGTGATCGAAGTTGAGCCCTTGAAGTTGTGACGCAGGCCCAGCGTATGGCCGACCTCATGCGCCGTGATGTCCTTGATCGCGTCCATGAGCCACGCTTCCGCAGCCGGTGAACCGTATTCAAATTCACCGCGCGCGACGAGCAAGTCCATCGCGAACGCAGCCTCGGTCAGCTTGCTGTCGGCGTAGGTGCAGAGATCGCCGGAGTTGCGGATCAACCCTGCGCCCACCGGACGTGGCGGATCTTCTGCCATACGTGCGCTGTACAGGCGGGTGATGTCTTCATTCATCTCGATATCGGCATCGAGGATCTCGCCGGTACGCGGGTCGACCTTGCTCGGGCCGCGTGCGCCGAACGGAATGTTGTTGCCGGCGACCCAGCGGATCGAAGCGAAGCGA
>Ga0073899_10003882_pt1 | contig 13165 bp, 6 predicted proteins | sample KloWWTmetaKNB5Ph_FD_88975 | JGI IMG/M metagenome (GOLD analysis project Ga0073899, IMG submission 88975) | Active sludge microbial communities from Klosterneuburg, Austria, studying microevolution and ecology of nitrifiers - Klosterneuburg... | ecosystem: Engineered > WWTP > Aerobic digester >... | reverse complement strand
CGTCGAAGTAGCGGATATCAGGAGGCGTGCCGTAGAGCGTGGCCGCCTTCGCCTTCCACTCGTCGGTGTAGACTGCCTCGGCCGCCTCGCGTGACTCCCAGAGATAGAAGCCGCCCAGGTCGGCGCCATCCTCGGCGTAGATGTATGCCTTGGCATGCAGGCCGGCGCGACCCCGATAATTGGGCGCGGTCGTCTCGAAGCGGCTCACCGCGTCGCTTTGCGGCATCCCGTCACCATTCCCGAACAGCACCAGCGCGGCGATCATCCTCGTCCCCCTCCTGCCGACAATTCATCTCGTTGCAGGATACCAGCCGTTCAGCCTGCCCGGGCGTACCCCGGACATCGAATGACGGCGTCTCTGCCAGCGCCGCTTCCTCCTCGATACGCGATTGCTGAAACGAGATTGTCACGAACACGAGGGATTGTTGACGGAATTCTCACGTGCTGCCACCCATACTGTCACCGGACATATTCACAGTTCTCCATGCGCTTGGCTCTGGCTCTGTAGTGGTTTCTCGGCGAGGAGGTTCGATATGGCCTCTGCTGCGCGCTCGTCCCGTTCGGACGCAGGCGGCGCGTCGTCCTCGGCGTGTCCCGCGTGCGGAGCGGCGGTCGATTCGTCGCAGGCGTACTGCGATGAGTGTGGGGTGGCGTTGCCGCCCAAACCGGCAGACATCCGCGGCACGCTGGAGTGGGGCTACCGCATTCCCGTACTCAGCCGCTACTTGCTTGGAACGATGCTGTGGGTGGTCGCCCTGTCGGTCGGCGGAATGCAGGTGGTCGTGTTCATCGCTGGCCTGGTGTTTGCCCGCGAGGTTATTCTGCTGCCCTGGCAGATTCTCGGTCTCGTCATGCTGATCGTCTTCGGGCTCGCGCTCATCGCGATGACGCTGCTGCACGTCATTCGGACGGAGACCCGCTTCCGCGTTAATGCTAACGGCGTGTCCTGGCGCAGCGGATCGCGCGAGTCGCGCCTGATGGTCGGGATCGCGCTGCTCGGTCTGCTCATGCGCAAGCCGACCGTCGCGGGCGCTGGCATGCTCGCGTCCTCGGCCACATCCGGGTCGATCCGCTGGCGTGACATCAGCCGCGTCGTTGTCCACCCACGTGAGCGAGCCATCTCGCTACGGTCCGGCTGGCGGACGGTGCAGCGGGTCTATTGCCCTGCTGCGCTCTTCGATGAGGTCGTCGAATATGTCAATGAACATGTATCACACGCCCCAGCACGGAGGCGATCATGATTGCGCGAGTCGTGCGGGTTACTATCCTGCTGCTTCTGGTCGGCCAGATGTTGGTCATCGCGCCTCCGCGGGGCGCATCGGCTGAAGATCAGGACACCTCCAAGCTGGGCTTCACCCATGGTCCTCTCCCGACGGGCTGGTCCGAGGCGCCGCTGCCGGATGACAAATATTTGTATACAACGTTCACCGCTGGCGCGGAGACCGGCACGGACTGGCCGGGGATCACCGTGGCCGATCTCATGCCGATGGGCGGGACTGTGGAGATGTGTCTGGCTGGTGAGATGCTGCCGAAGGACGGCGACAATCTCTCGTACTGGGGTACGGGAGATGTCCGGTTCCGGACGGGGTTCCCCATCGAAGACGGAGCGTTCGAGGCCGGGAGCTGGAGAGCCCAGACGCGCACGATCGATGGCAATGTGGAGCGATGGACGTCGGAGACGGGCTGGGAGCCCTGGGTCGGGATTCGGTATCGCTCCTACTGTGTCGACCTCCCGGGCGCGAACCGGGCGATCGGCATCCTCGCGATGTGGGTAGGCAACCAGGAAATGGAGGTTGAAAACTTCATCCGCACGTTCCAGTTCGCCGGTAACGAGCTCGCGCTCTGCGAGGAGGCCTGGCGCTACTTTGGCCGAGCCGCGCTATACGAACGCTTCCCCGACCCATCATCTCCAACCAAGATCCGAAAGAGCGGCGACCAACTCCTGGTTGACATCATGACCGGCATCTCGGACTACGACTTCAAACACCAGGACGCGCCAAGCTACACCTCCGTCTCCTGGCGTGGGACGCTGCGGGCGATCGACTGGCTGGGCCACGAAGGTGGCATGAGCAAGTTCATGGTGAACTCGTGGTCGGATCGTGATCTCAATTTGGCAACGCCGGATGACACCGTCGAGCTTATCTCGGTCAACGTGGTCGCCGACGAGTTCTCATTCAACAATCCGGACGACGCGTTGCTGCATTGGGGAGGGCCGGGGACCGAGCCAGCACTACTCGCGGCCATCAAGGCACGCGTGGACAACGATCCGGCACACGCGAAGCTTAGCCCGGCCGATGTGACGTACCTGGCGCTGGAGCAGACGAAGGGTGACGTCCGGCAGGCGATGTTGCTGGTCCACAACACGATGCGGTCGGCCGGCCGCGACGACGCGTTCTTGCCCGGCACTGGGGATACGCCGTCCACTGGGGTGGTGTACGAGCCGTCGCTGTTCACCGATTATCTCGAGCCGATTCGCGGATATCCGGGACGCACCTTCGCGAATGCGCAGGATGCTGCTGAGAACGGCGACAACGCCGGGCCGTGGTACCACCTGTTCGGCACGACGTTCTTCGAGATGCAGGCCATGGGCGACATCGGCGTGGCGCCATTGGCGTTTGGCGTCCTCAACATGCCGCGCGCACTGCTGACCTCCATCTACACCAGCTACTTGCAGAACCTGTTTGCCGATGAGGCCAGCATGGCATCGGACTTCAGCAACGTCGCCGAGCAGTGGTTGCGTTGGGTCGGAGGGTCCGAGGCGGATCCGGAGAAGTTCTGCTTCAACGTCTGGGGCGCGAAGATCGGCCACGAGCTGCACAACTACTACAGCCAGCGAGAGAACGGGATCCGTTGGGGGCCGCCGGGCGCGCAGAAGCCGGCTGGTCCGAGCACCCCGCAACTCCCCGGAGAGCCTCCGCCGGCCGGCCAGGCGCCATCGCTATCGTCCGATACGGTCCATCTCGACGCTGTCGGTCCGGCTGCAGCCTCGGGAACCAGCCCCGACCTGTACCAGACGCAATCGCCAGTCAGCGTGACGTGGCGTGGTTCCAGCGGCGAGCTGCGGCTGGATCAGGACACCGAGACGCTGACGGGGTGGTATCCCCTGCAACTCGTGCCGCTGCTGGAGCCTGAGTCGGAGACCTGGGGCGTGACCTGGGTCGACCTCGGCGCTGAGTCGCACGAAATCGTGTTCGAAGCCTCGGACGACGGGACGTTCACGCTCCTCTGGCGAGATGGCGACAGCGGCCGGGTCGATCTCTGGTCGGCGCCAGTCGCCACAGGCGACGTGTTGACGATGGCCGTCGATCCACGGAGCGAGGAACGGGAACTCCTGCTCGCCGATGGGTCCGCCGTCGCGCCGATTGTGAGCCTGACGCCGGACGATGAAGCAGTGGTTCAGCCGCCGTCCGGATCAGATGACGAGCCGACGGTCGGTGTCGCAACACGCACTCCCGAGAGTGACCAGACCGGACTCATTGCCAAGGTGATTGCGGGGTTCGTGGTTCTGCTTGGCGGGGCGCTGTGGCTGCGGTCGCGCGGAAAGCGTAATCAGGCGACGAAGGCTGCTGCGGCGTCCGCGCCGAAGCAGTCCCGGAAGCGGGCCAGCGCCGCGCGGAGGAAGCCGATGACACCGAAGCAGGACGCCGCAGGGCTGCTGGCCGGCCGTCAGTGCTCGGAGTGCGGCGGCCAACTGACTCCGTCGGCGAAATTCTGTCCCACGTGTGGCGCAGTCGTGCCTGAGCCCGCACAGCCGCCACCACCGGCGACGGTGGCCGATTCCCCGTCTCAAGTGTTCTGCGACCAGTGCGGCGCCTCGGTGCGACCGGAGGCACGTTATTGTCCGAGGTGTGGCGCCGGTCTGCCCGCGTCGGCCGGCGTCGAATCTGTGACGCCACGCGACTGAGTCGTTGGGACCGCCGCACTGCTTGGATCCCTTAGGTCAGCAGGTCGCGCCATCGTGGTGCGACCTGCTGCCGATCCGATGGTCCTGCTACCTCAGTTGTACTATCACAGCCTCGAGATCTTTGACTGTCGCTACAACGCGGCGAAGTCGAGCTTATCATTCGCGATGTTGCCGAACGCCTGATCGAATGAAGTGGGGCCTCTGTTCGTCCCATTAGCATCCCCACGACGAACCCGTCGATCAGCGCCTCTGCGCCTGTCGTGCCATCGGGCCGGACGATGGGCAGGTGTGCGGAACCAGCACAGGGCGGCTCTTCCGTATACGCGAATTCTGCTCACTTGACGCCGATCAGGTCGGAGCGTATTCTCTGAACCAATCTGGACAATTGCCAGCTTCTTGCCGCGCGCTGAGATCGCGGCGGTCTGTCGAGAGGGGAGAGGGCTACTCCGTCATCCGTGGGGGGGATGGGCGCGCGCCTCGCGTCGCCCGTTGTGCGCAACGATTCATAGCAGGGGGACACTATGCACAGGCGACGACTCCGCCTTCTCGCGCTCGTCGGCGTGATGATGCTTCTATCGGCTTTCCCGCTTGGCGCGGTTGGCAAGGGCGGACTACAGCCCCTGACTCCGGCCCCGTCGGCGGAGGACGGCGTCAGGCGCAATGAATCGACGAACCTGTGGTTCGTTGAGCTTTCCAGCCTTCCGACAGTTGACGGCACCAGCGCGGCCACGCTCTCGCGTGAGCGCTCGACATTCCTCGCCGCCGCGCACAGGGACGGCGTTCGGTTCACAGAGCGCTATTCGTTCCAGACACTCTGGAACGGCGTCTCGGTCGAGATCAATCCGGCTGATATCGGAAGGCTGAGCCGCATCAGCGGTATCAAAGCGGTCTACCCGATCGGTAAGATAACGTACGACCCCGGAACGCAGATCAGCCCCGAGATGGAGTCTGCGCTGGCGATGACGGGCGCGGATATCGCGCAGTCTGAGCTGGGCCTGACCGGCGCGGGCGTCAAGGTCGGCATCATCGACACCGGCGTCGACTATCACCACCCCGATCTCGGCGGCTGCTTCGGCCCCGGCTGTCGCGTCGCGATTGGCTGGGACTTTGTCGGCGATAGCTACAACGCCGATCCCGATGACCCGAACTACGATCCGGTCCCGCAGCCGGGTCCTGATCCGATGGACTGCAACGGCCACGGCACGCACGTCACCGGCATCGTTGGCGCGAAGGCTGCCAGCCCGACCGGCGTCACCGGCGTCGCGCCGGGTGTGACGTTCGGGGCCTACCGCGTCTTCGGCTGCGAGGGGTCGGCGAACGACGACGTCATCCTGGCGGCGATGGAGCGCGCTGTGGCGGACGGCATGGATGTCGTCAACATGAGCCTCGGCGAGGACTACACCTGGCCGCAGGATCCGGTTGGCCAGGCGGCGGACCGGATGGTGCGTCGTGGCGTCGTCCTCGTTGCGGCGGCCGGCAATGCCGGCTCGACCGGCATTTACTCCAGTGGTTCACCGGGCGTCGCCGCGAACGCCATCGGCGTCGCGTCATTCGACAACACCATAGTGACGCTGAATTCCTTCACGATCACGCCAGATAACAAGTCGATCGGCTACATGGAGGCCTCCGGCGGCGGGGCAGCGCCGACGAGCGGTAGCTCTCTGATGGCCCGGACCGGCACGACCTCGACCCCGAACGATGCCTGCAATGAGGTTGCGCCCGCCCCGGGCAGCCTGACCGGCAAGGTCGCGCTGATCCGACGCGGGACTTGCTCGTTCTACGAGAAGTCGTACAACGCGCAGCAGGCGGGCGCGATCGCGGTCGTCCTCTACAACAATGTCGCCGGGCTCTTTGCGGCGACGGTCAGCGGCTCGCCGGCAGTCACGATCCCGGTTGTGGCGATCTCAAACATCGACGGCGCGTTGATTGACGGCCGGCTGGCCAGTGGATCCGTGACGATGACCTGGACCAGCGGCTCTGGCACGTTCCCGAACCCGACCGGCGGGCTGATCTCATCGTTCAGCTCCTACGGCCTGGCAGCCGACCTGACGCTGAAGCCGGATATCGGCGCTCCGGGCGGGCTGATCCGCTCGACCTGGCTGCTGTCAGACGGCGGCTACGCGACGATCAGCGGGACCTCGATGGCCTCGCCGCACGTCGCCGGCGCGGTCGCGCTCCTGCTGCAGGCCCGGCCGGGCCTGTCGCCCAGCGCGGTGCGCGACATCCTTCAGAATAGCGCTGAACCGAAGAACTGGTGGGGCAATCCAGGCCTCGGCATTCTGGACAACGTCCACCGCCAGGGCGCGGGCATGCTCCAGATCGACAAGGCGATCCTGTCGACGACGACGATCAGCCCCGGCAAGCTCTCGCTCGGTGAGAGTGACCGCAACCGGGCGATCCGCACACTGACGATCCGGAACTCATCGTCCAGCGCGGTCACCTACGACCTGTCGAACGAGGACGCGATGGCGACATACGGCAATACGTTCGCCCCGAGCTTTGGCTATGCGCCATCGTCGGTCTTCTTCAACCCACGAAGCGTCACTGTCCCGGCCGGCCGCAGCGCCAGCGTGACCGTGACGATTACGCCAAACTCGGCGTATGACGACCTCACCATCTACGGCGGCTACCTCACCTTCACGCCACGAGGTGGCGGCCAGGTGTACCGGGTGCCGTACGCCGGCCTCAAGGGTGACTACCAGAAGATCACGGTGCTGACGCCGAATCCGTATGGCATGCCAGTGCTGGGTCAGCTCGTTGCCGGCGACTTCGAGGACCGGCTATCCGGGGCGACCTACACCATGCAGGGCGACGACATTCCGTTTGTTCTCGCCCACTTCCACCACCAGTCGGCGCTGCTGCGGGTCGACGTGTTCGACGCCAACACCGGCCGATTCCGTGTTCGGGCGGTCAACGAGTGGCTGATGCCGCGGAACAGCACCACTACTGGCTTCTTTGCGATTCCGTGGGACGGCACCGGCCCGAACGGCGCGCGGGTCGTCGCGGTGCCGAACGGGCGGTACATCCTCAAGGTGTCGGTCCTGAAGGCGCTGGGCAACCCCGGCGTGTCCTCGGACTGGGAGACCTGGACATCGCCGGTCGTGACGATCAAGCGGCCGTAGCGCGGTTCGTCTGACCGAGAGGAAGCAACGCGGGCCGGCGAGGATTCACTCGCCGGCCCGTCTTCTTACCGGACGATGAACCCGTCGATCAGCGCCTCTGCGCCTGTCGTGCCATCCGGCCGGACGATGGGCAGGCGCGGGTAGCCTTCCTGCCATGCGTAGAGGGCGGTCAGCAGCCGGTAGCTGCCGGCCGGGAAGTCCGGCGGGACGGCGATCTGGTAATGGAGGGTGACTTCCTGTCCGGGCTGCCACTGACTGGTGGGTGGGTCGTAGCCGCCGGGGAGCAGATCGTAGCCTGCCTTCCGCTCGCCCCCGGCGTCGATGAGCTGGACGGTCGAGGCATATTCCGCGCCGAGCGGCCGCAGCACACGCCAGGTGACGTCTACGGCGACCGTCGCCCCGGACGTGACTGTCGTTGGGTCCCAACGGACGCCGACCAGCTTTGCGGCCGGCTCGCCAGTCGCTTCAGCGTGGAAGATCTCGACCTGCTGCTCGCGCCGGGTCGCCGGGTGGCCGTCCAGCCAGGCCTCGACGGTGTAGGTTCCCGCTTTGGCCGGCGTCTCGACCGGCGTTAGCGTCCCAGACGTGCCCGGCTCGGCGGCCAGCGGCAGCGTCGACGCAGAGTGCTGGCGCAGGACGATGTTGCCGGCGGTGTCGCGCCAGACGATCTGCAGGTCCGGGGACGGCGTGAGCCGCAGCAGCGCGGGGTTCGGGTTCGGGTTCTCGATCCGGAGCGACACGTGGAATGGCAACCCCGCGCCGATCGTGGCCGGCATGCTGATCTGCGCGTCGTCCAGCGCGATGGGCGCGCGTTCCCCATGGGCCAGCTCGTAGATGGTCGCGCCGTCGACCTGGCCGGCCAGCCGCAGCTCGGGCAGCGCGTTGGCCAGCGCGGTCGCGCGTTGCCAGTCGTACCCCTGCTTGTGGCGGATCACGATCCAGCGGATGCCGAGGTCCTGGAGGACGCCGACCGAACGGGCAGTGACGGCCGACGGCTCGTCGCCGTGCTGGCCGAGGAGACTGATGAGCGCGAAGTGGGGCTCGGGGATGAAGCCGCTATATCCGGCGACGATCGGGTTCCAGGTGCGAGTGGAGAGGTACATCGCGCGGATCGGCTCGAACAGCCCGTCGTCGGTGCTCGTCCGGTGTGTGATCAGTCCGTCGGCCGGGAACTCGACGACCGGGCCGGCAGGGTGCTCGGCCAGCCAGGCGACGAACGACGGATCTGGCGGGATGTGGTCGGCGCGCGTCGCGCTGCGTAGCTCGACAGTCGCACCCAGCGTCAGCAGCGCGGTCAGGGCGAGCGCGACCGGCAGCGCCCGATTCCCGAGCCGCGGCGCGAGACGTCGCCAGGCTGCCGTGTAGCCGAACGCGGCCAGCAGCGGGACGCCGATCGCGGTCAGCAGCCCGAACCTGCCGACTCCGCGGATCCCCCGGATCGGCGGGAAGGCATCGTAGATCAGCGCCCAGGGCATCGGCACGCTCCGCCCGGCGATGTGCAGCGAGAGACCGAAGGAGAAGATCGCGGCGACGAGCGTCAGCAACAGCGCCCAGCGGGCCGGCCAGCGTCGGCAGGCCAGCGCTGCCAGCGCCGCGCCGGCCAGCGCAATCGCGCCGGGGAAGAATGCCTCGCTGCGCGTGCCGAGCCGGCCCGCCCAGAAGTGGTTGGTTACGAAGACATCGAGGTACGCCCCCGGGCTGGAGGCGAACGCCTGCAGCTCGGCGCGACTGCGCTCGAATCCGTAGATCTCGCCGACCCACAGGTGGGGCAGCAGCGTCGGCGCCAGCAGCAGGTACGGCACGACCAGCGCCAGCCCCAGCGTCACCCACTCGCGCCGCGCCAACGGCCTCCCGCGCCACAGCACGAACGGCAGGAATAGCCCGAGCGCCACCGTCGACAGCACGGCAGCGTGTAGCGAGGCGAGCAGCTGCATTGCCAGCGTCACGCCGAACAGCACGACATAACGCTGCTGACGAACCCTGCCTGGCTGGTTGGCAGGCGTCTGTCGGGTCGGAAGATGATCAGCTTCCTTGTCATCCTGAGCCGCAGCGAAGGATCTCTCCTCTGTTCGGCTGTCTCCAGCATGGGGAGATTCTTCGCGCGCGCGCTCAGAATGACAAGAATGCGGGATCGACACAATCCCCGTGGATTTGTCATCCTGAGCCGCAGCGAAGGATCTCTCCTCTGTTCGGCTGTCTCCAGCATGGGGAGATTCTTCGCGTGTGCGCTCAGAATGACAAGAAGGCGGGATCGACACAATCCCCGTGGATTTGTCATCCTGAGCCGCAGCGAAGGATCTCTCCTCCGTTCGGCTGTCTCCAGCCGGGGGAGATTCTTCGCGCGCGCGCTCAGAATGACAAGAATGCGGGATCGACACAATCCCCGTGGATTTGTCATCCTGAGCCGCAGCGAAGGATCTCTCCTCTGTCCGGCTGTCTCCAGCGGGGAGGAAATTCCTCGCGGCGGCTCGGAATGACAAGGGAGCGGGGGAGCTCCCGGACGGGCGGGTTGACGACGATCGGGTCAGGTACGCAGCCAATGCCCAGAACGCCAGCGGCAACCAGCAGAGGGCGAGGAGGTGCAGGTGGCTGAGGTGGCTGTAGCGGGCCGGGGCGAACGCGGCGGCGACTCCGGCGATGAACGCCGCCCCGGGGCTGGCGCCCAGCTCGCGGGCCAGCAGGAAGACGGCGAAGGCCATCAGCCAGAACGTTGCGATGAAGACGGCGTTGTAGGCCAGGATGTCGTTGCCGCTGGCGAGGTAAACCGGCCAGGCCACGAGGGCCGTCGAGATCGCCTCCTCGGAGTAGGCCAGCGAGTACTCGAAGGGGTAGAAGGCGTTGCCGTCGTACAGGCGGAGCGGCTGGTGGATGAGGTTGTGCTGGACCGAGCGCATCACCCAGATCTCGAACAGCGGGTCGCCGGGGTCCTGCACCGCCGACCCGGCATAGCGCGGGAGCGGCCAGAGCATCCAGCAGGTGAGCAGCAGATAGAGGATGGCGACGGCCGGCGCTGGCCGCCTGGCTATTCGGTCGAGCGTCTGCATGGCCGGAGTATGCCAGTAGTCGCGGGAATCGTCGTCATGCGCGATACTCCGCGGCGGCCCGGCAGCGTCGCCGGGTCGGGACCATCGAGGAGGAGCACGAGTGACCGACGAGCAACGACCGATCGATATTCAGGACGCGATCAACCAGCGCGCCCCCAGCGGCATCGCGATGAGCCCGGATGGTAGCCGGGTCGTCTTCAGCCTCGGCCCGATCGCCAAGAAGGGCGAGTACCCGGAGGCCGACCTCTGGCTGGCCGAGACCGACGGCAGCGGCCTGCGCCGGCTGACCACTGGGGAGTCCAGCGACGGCCAGGCGCGCTGGTCGCCGGATGGCTCGCTGATCGCCTTCATCTCCGACCGCGAGAAGCGCGGGACCGGCGCCCTCTACGTCATCAGCCCCGACGGCGGCGAGGCGGTGCGCGTCTCGCAGTGGGACGCGAACATCGCCAGCCCGGTCTGGTCGCCGGACGGCGCGAAGGTCGCCGTCCTCGCGACCGACCCGGAGACGGAGGACGAGAAGAAGCGCAAGGAGGAGCGCGACGACACCTACGTCCATCAGGAGGACGAGAAGCTGGCTCGCCTGGCCGTCGTCGAGCTGCAGGCCGACCCGCTGGGCCAGCCGGCCCTGGTGGCGGTCGAGCCGAAGCGACTGCTGGAGGGCGAGTGGAACGTCTGGCAGCATGACTGGTCTCCCGACGGCGAGCGGATCGCCGTTGTCGTCTCACGGCATCTGGGGTTTGGCGAGGGGCAGTATGGGCTTAGCCTCGGATTGGTTCCGGCCGGCGGCGGCGAGCTGACGGTAGTCGGCGGGGAATCGCCATCGTTCCGCGCGCCCGGCTCGGTGGCCTGGTCGCCGGACGGCGCGCAGCTTGCCTTCCTCGCCGCGTTCGATCTGAAGCGCGACGCCGGCCATGCCCTCTACCTCGTCGACGCAGCCGATCCGGCCAGCGTCCGCGAGCTGGCCCGCGACGAGGGTTTCACTGCGCTGTCGCTCGCCTGGCCGCTGGCCGACCACCTGGCGCTGTTGCGCCTGAAGAGCGTCTATTCCAACGTCGTCACCCTGATGCTCGATGGCGAGACGGTGGAGCCGCTGTTCCACGGCGAACAGCAGGAGCGCGGCGCCTGGTCGACCGGCATGCAGATGACGCCGCTTGGCCTGGGATTCAGCGCCGATGGTGGACGCTTTGCGGCCATCTGGGGCGATTCGACCCGCCCGGCCGAGGTCTGGGCCGGCGTGGTCGGCGCTGCGCCACGCCAGCTCACCCGCTTCAACGCGGACCTGGCGACCCGCGCGCTCGGCCGCACAGAGCTGGTCCGCTGGGCTGCCGAAGGCGGGCTGGAGATCGAGGGGCTGCTGATCTACCCGGTCGGCTACGAGGAGGGCAAGGCGTACCCGACGATCCTCCACGTCCACGGCGGGCCGTCCTGGGCCTGGGACGATCACTTCTACGCCAACTGGCACGACATGGGGCAATACCTGGCCGGCCACGGCTACGCCGTCCTGATGCCCAACCCACGCGGCAGCACCGGCCGCGGCTGGGAGTTCCAGATCGCCAACCATAATGACTGGATGGGCGCGGACTATCGCGATTCGCAGGCCGGCCTGGACCAGCTGATCGAGCGCGGCATCGCCGACCCGGAACGCCTCGGGGTCGGTGGCTGGAGCTACGGCGGCCTCACGACTGCCTGGACGATCACGCAGACGAACCGCTTCAAGGCGGCGATCGTCGGGGCCGGCGTCACCAACCGGACCAGCATGCAGGGCACGACTGACATCGTCGACTGGGCGGGATCCTGGATGGTGGCCGAGTTTGCCGAAGACACCGACGCCTACTGGCACACCTCCGCGATGCGCTACGTCGGCCAGGTGGCGACGCCGACCCTCGTGCTGCACGGCGGCAACGACACCCGCGTGCCGGTCAGCCAGGGCTGGGAGATGTACAACGCGCTGAAGACAATGGGCGTGCCGACGAAGATGGTTGTCTACCCCCGCGAGCCGCACGGCATCGGCGAATACCACCACCAGCGCGACCTGCTGGAGCGAGTGCTGGGCTGGTTCGATCAGTACGTTAAGGGATGAGGGATGAGGGATGAGGGGACCCCTCTCCCGACCTCTCCCCTGTGAAGGGAGAGGGGCGAAGGTGATAGGCGGGCCGCAGGCCCGCCATCGCTGGACTGCCGGCCGCTCGGGCACAGCCCGTCGGGTGGCTCACGGCACACTCGCGCCCCGATACCCTGGCTCCCCCTGACTCCACGTTGATTCGGAGTAGCTGACGTACCAGCGGCCGTCGACGCGGACGAACTGGTACGTCAGCACCTGACCGCCGGCCTCGGGCGGGTCGAAGGCGACCTTCGCGCTGCCGCGGTCGGCCGATGCGCGAACGTCGAACAGGTGGTAGTCCGGCTCGATCCAGCGGTCGGCGGTGACGCGCTCCATCGGCACGAACCCCTCGGGGAGGTCGTCGATCGACGGTTGCCAGCCCTCGGCTTCCGCCGTCGCGATCGCAGCCTCCCACGCTGCCGTATTGCGGTCGCCGTAGATGAGCGACGCGATCCGGGCCGTCAGGTAGCCGTCCTGTGCGCCGATCGGGCCGCCGGAGAGCGTCGCGAGGGTGGCGCGTGCCTCGTCGCCATACAGGCTGAGAGAGTACTCGTAGTCTGGATGCATCTTCACGGTGGGGTCGTTGTAGTAGACGGTCGGGTAGCGCGACGGATCGCCGGAGACGATGGCGTCGAACAGGATGCGGTTCTCGGCGCGGACGAGCGCGGCGAGCTCGGCCTGGACAGGTGGCAGTGCGACCGGCAGTAAAGGGGACGGTGGCGCCTTACTGGGCCGCAGCCAGATCAGGATACTCATGACGCCAGCGACTGCGATGAGGACGACGGCGAGTCGACGTCGCATCAACGACTCCTACTCCCCCAGCGCCGGGTTGAGCGGCGCGGCATTGAGCGGGACGACTGGCGCAACGCCCGCGATCGGGCCAGCCGGCATCTCGCCGAGCAGCGCGTCGCGGATCGCGGCAGTTGCTGACGCCAGCGGCTGACGCTCGAACGCGGCGTAGTGCGCGGGCAGGTCGGTAAACATGTCGTCGTCG
>Ga0073899_10003881_pt1 | contig 13168 bp, 14 predicted proteins | sample KloWWTmetaKNB5Ph_FD_88975 | JGI IMG/M metagenome (GOLD analysis project Ga0073899, IMG submission 88975) | Active sludge microbial communities from Klosterneuburg, Austria, studying microevolution and ecology of nitrifiers - Klosterneuburg... | ecosystem: Engineered > WWTP > Aerobic digester >... | reverse complement strand
TGATCCGTCAGGGCGGCAAGATGTGGGGTGCCGGCGGCAAGACCTACGACAGCAAGTGCGTCATGCCGGAATAGACCTTTGCCCGCATCTACCAGGCGATGATCAACTTCGTCAAATGGCATGGCAATTTCGATCCGCGCACCATGGGCACCGTCCCCAACGTCGGTCTGATGGCCCAGCAGGCCGAGGAATACGGCTCACACGACAAGACCTTCGAAATCACCGAAGACGGCATCGCCAACATCGTTGACAACGCCACCGGCGAAGTTCTGCTGACGCAAAACGTCGAAGCCGGCGACATCTGGCGCGCCTGCCAGGTCAAGGATGCGCCGATCCGCGACTGGGTCAAGCTTGCTGTCACCCGCGCCCGCCAGTCCGGCATGCCGGCCATTTTCTGGCTGGACAGCTATCGTCCGCATGAGAACGAACTGATCAAGAAGGTCGTCAAGTACCTCAAGGATCATGACACCAACGGTCTCGACATCCAGATCATGTCGCAGGTTCGCGCCATGCGTTTCACCCTGGAGCGCGTCGCCCGTGGCCTCGACACCATTTCGGTGACTGGCAACATCCTGCGCGACTACCTGACCGACCTCTTCCCGATCATGGAACTGGGCACCTCGGCCAAGATGCTGTCCATCGTTCCGCTCATGAACGGCGGCGGCATGTACGAAACCGGTGCCGGCGGCTCGGCCCCGAAGCACGTCCAGCAACTGACGCAGGAAAACCACCTGCGCTGGGATTCGCTCGGCGAGTTCCTGGCCCTGGCTGTCTCCCTCGAAGAGCAGGGCATCAAGGACGGCAACAAGCGCGCCGTGCTGCTCGCCAAGACCCTGGACGCGGCAACCGGCAAGCTGCTCGACAACAACAAGTCGCCGTCGCCGAAGACCGGTGAGCTGGACAATCGCGGTTCGCAGTTCTACCTCGCCATGTACTGGGCGCAGGAACTGGCAGCGCAGAAGGAAGATGCCGAACTGGCCGCTCACTTCGCCAAGCTGGCCAAGGCGCTGACCGACAACGAGGCACAAATCGTTGCCGAAATGAAGTCGGTGCAGGGCAAGCCGGTCGATATCGGCGGCTACTACAAGGCTGATGCCGAGAAGTGCAAGGCCGTCATGCGTCCGAGCCCGACGCTCAATGCCGCACTGAAGGCAGCCCGCGTCTAAGCGCAGCGCCTTTCCCGGTGCGTCAGTGCCGGACAAAAAAAGCGAAGGCCGATCCGGTCTTCGCTTTTTTTTCGCCGACGCCCATTGGCTCGATCCGGGGCGTATGCTGTGCGCAGCCTATTGGCCAGCCAACTAGAGGGGTATCCCGTGAATCCGGCAAAAATCAATGAATTGTTCGACCTCCTGCGCGCCGCCTGCGCCCGCCAGTTCCGCTTCAATCCCCGGCGCGTCACGGCGGGTATGCGCTATGTCGGCAAGGAGGGGCACGGCAAGGACATGGTCCATGTTTTTCGGGATGCCTCCACTCATTCGCAGATCGCACTCGACAGCACCTTTGCCACCCTGCGTGAAAAGCACGGTGAGAAGCCGCACTGGACCGAAGCCGAGAAGGCGCGCTATCAGCAGTCCGATGCCGAAATCGACGCCGAAATTGCTGCCAAACAGGCCGAATTCGACTACACGCTGACTTCCCCGCTCTATCTCGACCACAAGGCCCAACTACTGGCGCATTATAAGGACTGGCCGGGCTACCAGCCGGGCGGCCCGAATCCGCGCGAAGCGGCACGACTGCTGATTGCTGCGCTGGCTGAGGCGAATGATGCACGGCTGACGGCTTTTGCCGAGCGCATGGGATCGCAGGATACCGAACATCTGGCCCATCTCCTGCTCGCCCCCTGCCATCTTGAAATCGAAGCGAATCAGGTGGCTCGCGCGCTGTAGTTGGGCGTTGATGCACGCTCGGGACGTACAATTCTGGCATGACTGAAATTGAAACAAACGAGCCTGTCGAGATGGAAGCATCCGATGTCATCAACGAGCCGCGCCTGTGGCGCAACAATGGCTGGACCGCCCGCGTCATCAAGAATGAAGAGGACGAGGGCTGGGCCGTCGAGATGATCAAGGATGGCGAAGCGGAGCCGGCGCTGGTCGGCCCGTGGACCATGGGACGTGACAAGAAGAATCCCAAGCCGCTCGATGTTTTTGCCTTCCAGACCCTGATCAAGACCGCCTCGGAAGTCCTGCGCCGGCACGAACATCAGTTGCAAGCGATGCTTCACAAGACGCTGACCGTCGATCATGAGGAGGGGCAGGTTCTGGTCAGCCTCGACATCGTTCCCGACGAAGACGATCCCTACGCTACCATGTCGGCCGAAGATGCCGCTGGCGAGTCGCTGGCCAGGGTCCGCGTCGGGCCGAATTTCAAGCTCAGCCCGGCCAGTGCCAGGGCCTGGATAAACGACGAATTTCGCCAGCCGGATTGAGCCGCATGGAAACCATCACCAGAAAGCAGGCTGTCCAGAGCTACACCGGCTATTCCTGTATCGGCCTCTACAATCCGAAAGGCCCGGAGAACGTCGGCTCCATCATGCGAGCCGCCGGTTGCTACGGCGTCAATACGGTTTTCTACACCGGCAAGCGCTACGAGCGCGCCGTCGAGTTCCGCACCGATACCAAGCAGGTGCACCTGCAATTGCCGCTGATCGGCGTAGACGACCTGCAAACGGTGATTCCCTTTGGCTGTGTTCCGGTTGCCATCGAAGTGCATCCCGATGCCAGGCCGCTCACCGAATACCAGCATCCCGAACGCGCTTTCTATATCTTCGGTCCCGAGGACGGCAGCCTAAAAAAGAACGTTACCTCGTGGTGTCGGGACATCGTGTACATACCGACGCACGGCTGCATGAATCTCGCGGCAACGGTCAATGTGGTGCTTTATGACCGGATGCTGAAGGCGGGGGGTAAGCGCTTTCCGACGGAAGCCTGGGGGCCGGATAATCCGCAATGAACAAAATGCCTTTGCCGCCTGAGTGTCATATGATCTGGCGTGGTATTCATCACTTTTATCTCAACCAACGGGAGCAAACCATGAAAAAACTGCTTGTCACTCTTGCCGTAGGCTGCGCTTTCGCCCAGCCGGTTCTGGCCGATGGGCCGACCGATCTGCTGGTCATGGTCAATTCGGGCAATGCGCAAACCCAGGGTATGGCGTTCGTTCTGGCTACCCAGGCCATGGAGCAGAAATCGGCCGTTCGCGTGCTGTTGTGCAGTGAAGGTGGCCAACTGGCGCTCAAGGGTAAGGAGGGCACTGTTCTCAAGCCGAAAAACGTTACGCCCAACCAGATGTTGCAGGGCCTTATGAAAGGCGGTGCCAAGGTTGAAGTGTGCGCCCTGTTCCTGCCCAACGCCGATCTCAAGCCGGGCGATCTGCTTGACGGCGTCAGTGTCGCCAAGCCGCCTGAAATTGCTGCCTACATGATGCAAGGCAACGTGAAGGTATTGACCTACTAAAACTGTTGTTGGCAGAGGTCGACACAAGTATGGTCGGCCTCGCCAGAATGGGCATCCGCTGTGGACTTTCGGCGGACAACGATAATAATCATGCAATTGCGCCATTTTGGATGTGCCGGATGACTTCTCATCCCATCGCCGTTTTCGACTCAGGCCTCGGCGGCCTGACGGTGCTCCGTGCCTTGCGTGAGCGCCTGCCGCAGGAGGACTTTTTCTATTTTGCGGATACCCGGTTTCTGCCCTATGGGGATCGTACGGAGGTCTTCCTGCGTGAACGCGGGGTGTTGATTGCCGAGGCGCTGGTCAAGCGTGGGGCCAAAGCCCTTGTGATTGCCTGCAATACGGCGACGGCCGCGGCTGCCGAAGCGATTCGGGCGGCGATTGCAGTGCCGGTCGTGGCGCTGGAGCCGGGCGTCAAGCCGGCGGTGGCCTTGACCAGCAGCGGTGTGATCGGCGTCCTGGCGACGACGCGGACACTGGCCAGCGAGCGCTTTCAACGACTGGTCGGCAACCATGCCAATCATCATCGCGTGATCGCCCAGGCGTGTCCGGGACTGGCCGAGGCGATTGAGGCCGAGGGGCCGGACAGCGCCCAGGTGGCGACCTTGCTCGATACCTTTGTGGCGCCGATGGCAGCGGCGGCGGCTGATGTAGTGGTCCTCGGCTGTACGCATTACCCGTGGGTGGCGGCAGCCATTGCCCGGCGCATGCCGCCCGGAACGACCTTGCTCGATACCGGTGAGCCGGTTGCGCGTCAGCTTGAGCGCCTGCTCGCGGCAGGTAATCTGCTGGGCGGCGGGACGGGCCGGCTGACGGTGGCGACGAGCGGCGCGCCGGCCTCGGTTGTGGCGACGGTGGATCGGCTGTTTGGCGAGAAACTGAAAATCGAACACTGGGAGCCGCGATGAGCGAAGGACAAAAGCCCCTGGCCGGACTCAAGGTCGTCGAACTTGGGACCCTGATTGCCGGGCCGTTCTGCACGCGCATCATGGGCGAATTCGGTGCCGAAGTGGTCAAGGTCGAGTCGCCCGACGGCGGCGACCCCTTGCGCAAGTGGCGTAAGCTCTACGAAGGCACCTCCTTGTGGTGGGCCGTGCAGGGACGCAACAAGAAGTCGGTGACGGCCAACCTCAAGCATCCGGAAGGGCGCGAGTTTGTCCGCCAACTCATCGCCGGGGCCGACATCCTTGTCGAGAATTTCCGTCCCGGTGTGCTCGAAAAGCTCGGCCTCGGCTGGGATGTGCTCAAGGCCGATAATCCAGGCCTGGTCATGGTCCGCCTCTCCGGCTTCGGCCAGACCGGGCCGTACAAGGATCAACCTGGCTTCGGCGCGGTCGGCGAGGCGATGGGCGGGCTGCGTTACATCACAGGCTTCCCCGACCGGCCACCCGTGCGCACCGGCATCTCCATCGGCGATTCGATTGCCGCCCTGTGGGGAGCGATTGGTGCGCTCATGGCGCTGCGTCACCGGGAAGTCAATGGCGGAGCCGGGCAGGTTGTCGATGTCGCGCTTTACGAGGCGGTTTTCGCCATGATGGAATCGATGGTGCCGGAATTCGATGTTTTCGGTTTCGTCCGTGAGCGTACCGGCAACATCATGCCGGGCATCACGCCATCGAGCACGCACACGACCAAGGATGGCAAGCATGTCACCATCGGCGCCAATGGCGATGCGATTTTCCGGCGCTTCATGCTGGCCATCAACCGTCCGGACTTGGCCGATGACCCGACCCTGGCCGACAACGCCGGGCGCGATGCACGGCGTGACGAGATTTACGGACTGATTGATCGCTGGGCAGCCGAACACGACGAAGCCGAGGTGCTGGCCATCCTGGCTGCAGCCGAAGTGCCATCGTCACGCGTCTATTCGGCCGTCGACATGTTTGCCGACCCGCAATTCATCGCCCGCCAGATGTTCGAGTCGGCCCGCCTGCCGGATGGCAAGGAATTCAAAATCCCCGGCATTGTCCCGAAACTGTCGGCAACGCCGGGTAGTACCGAATGGCTGGGCGCCGCGCTGGGTGAGCATACCGACGAGGTGCTGGGCAGTTTGGGATATTCGGCGGAAAGGATAGGCCGGCTAAGGGCTGCTGCCGCCGTCTAGCGCAGGCGGAAACGAACCGGCAGGACAACCTGGCGCGGAGCGTCGGCCGGTAAGGATTGCAGCGAACGTGCCGCCCGCAACGCGGCTTCATCGAGCAGCGCGTGGCCGCTGCCTTGTTCGACCCGGGCGGCACTGACCTTGCCGGCCTCGTCGATGATGAGCAGGACCTGCACTTCACCCTCCAGGCCACGGGCAATGGCCTCGGCCGGGTAGAATTGACCGGCCTGGTCGAGCTTTTTAAGGTGTTCGCGGACAGCCTGGGTCCAGGTCTTGGCCTGTTGCGGCTTTGCGCTGTCGCTTGACTTTGGCGGCGGCTTCGGGGTTTTGGCGGCCGGTTCGCTGGACGGCCTGGGTTGTTCCGGCAGGCTCAGCGGCGGGGTTGCAGCGGGCGCTGGGGGCGGGCGCAACTGGGCTGTCATCGGCGCTGACGCCGGCGGCTTCTGGTCAAGATCGAGCGCGGGCAGCAGCGGCAATAAATGCAGTAGCAGCGAGAGCGCCAGCGCCGCAAAAAGCCGGTAATCGATCCGGGTCATGAGAAAATGAGGGCTGGCCACAGGCAATGGAAATGCAATGAGACTAACTGTAACAAAACGGTTTGCAATGATAAGCGCGATGGGGCTGCTGCTGTCGGCCTCGCTGCCGGTTTTTTCCGCCTTGCCCGACCCGGTGGCTTTCACCATCAACATGGAACTCGGCGACCTCAGGCAGGCCGAGCGCTGGTTCGATGAGGGCATGTCGCCTGATTTCATGGGTAGCCGGATCGGCACCGGTCTGATGATCGCGGCCTGGGAAGGCAAGCTGGACCTCATGCGTCTCTTTGTGGCGCGCGGTGCCGACGTGAACAAGATGAACGCCAATGGCGAGTCGGCCATCGCCCTGGCGGCCTGGCGCGGCAATCTCGAGGCGGTCAAGTGGTTGCTCGACAACGGTGCCCGCATCAATGCGCCGCGCCGGAAATGGTCGGCGCTCCATTACGCCGTTTTTGCCGGACGGGAGGAGGTCGCCGACTTTCTCATCGCCCAGGGCGCAGACATCAATGCGCAGAGCACCAACGGTTCGACGGTGCTCATGATGTCGGTCTACGAAGGTCATACGGCGCTGGCGAAAAAGCTCATTGAAAAGGGCGCCGACCGGACACCCAGGAACGACTGGGGCGATGGCGCTCTGCAGTGGGCGATGCGCCATGATCGCCTGGAGATTGCCCGCATGGTCAGCAATCCCGAGGAATTCAACATAGCAGTGAGCCAGCCCAAGGAAAAATGGGGCGAGCCCGTACGTTCGATGCGCACCTCGAAGGAACTTGAGGAGTTGCTAAGCATGCGTGAAAAGCTCGTCGAGCGCAGCATGTCGACGACGACAATCGACAAGCGCATAGCCACGGAACGAATGCGTATCGTCCGCGCCGAAATGGACAGGCCCAAGGCAGCGCGGGCGGCAAGCATGGAAATTACGGCCAGCCGCAAGAAGCCGCAGGAGCAGTCAGCCAGCATTGTGTATGATGACAAGGGCAACAAGACTGGTTTCAAGGCGCCACCCGCCACCTATTTCGGAACGCCAAAAATGCCGGCCAAGGTTCCGGTCAAGAACTACTGAGTGTCTGGATGGGGCTGTCTGGGTTCAATTGCAAAATCCGATCAGCTCATGCAGACTTGATCAAATAACAGAGAGGGAGCGGGCATGCTTTACGTGGCGAGAGACAGCAAAGGCAGGATATGTGAATTGCATCCCATGCCCCTGCGCGATGCCTGCGAAGCCTTGTCGGCCGATAATCCCGAGGTCCTGCAGTTCATTCACGAGCGCTGGCGGCAGAATGAACTTGATGTGCTGGACAGGGACTTTGTCCGGGTTATCGAAGACACCATCGAATTGCTCATTGCCAAGGATCTCATCCTGTTCACCGACCTGCCCGCCAAGGTTCAGGACAAACTGATGCGCCGCAAGGAAGTTCGCCAACTGAAGAATTTTGAAGGTGATTTCGGCACTGGCGGCGACGACATCATCCCGCTTTGACCCTCAGTTAACCGTCATCACTGCCTTGACCAGTTCGGCCAGGGTGCGTACGCCCATTTTCTCCATGACCCTTGCCCGGTGGGCTTCGACGGTTTTCATGCTGATGTCGAGTTCGTCGGCAATCTGCTTGTTGAGCTTGCCGGCGACGACCAGTTTCATGACTTCGCGTTCGCGCTGGGTCAGCTGATCGAGCCGGTGGCTGATCGCGCCGTTGCGCTGGCGGCGGGCGGATAGCTGGCTGTCGAGTTCCAGCGCACGGACGATGCGCGAGAGCAAATCTTCATTGTGGAAAGGCTTTTCGATGAAGTCGCAGGCGCCCCGCTGCAGCGCCGAGACCGCCATCGGCACGTCGCCGTGGCCGGTAACGAAAATCACTGGCAATTGCGAACCCAGGCCGTCGAGTTTTTCGTGCAGTTCGAGTCCGCTCATTTCCGGCATACGGACGTCGAGAATCAGGCAGCCGCGCATGTCGTCGCGGCGGAAAGCGAGAAAGCTGTCGGCCGAGTCGAAGCAGGCGACAGCGTAGCCTTCGCCCTCAAGTAGCCAGGTCATTGAGTCGCGCATGACCTCGTCGTCATCGACTACGTAAATCGTTTGTGTCAGCTTGTTCATCGCTAATCGCTCTCCTCGCCAATTTCCTCGATCGGTACGGTGAAATGGAATGTCGTGCCGCCCTCGCGGCGCGGGGCTACCCACAGCCTTCCCTGGTGAAACTCGATGATCGAGCGGCAGATCGCCAGGCCGATACCCATGCCTTCGGCCTTGGTGGTATAGAAGGGGGTGAAAATCTTTTCAATGTCTTCCTCGGCTAGACCATGACCCTGGTCGGCTACCGTGATTTCCAGCATACGCTCATCCACGCGTTGCGCCTGCAGCGTTAGTTGCCGGCGTTCGACGGGCACGTCGGTCATCGCTTCGATGCCGTTCTTGAAGAGGTTGAGCAGCACCTGTTCGATCATGATGCGGTCGACGACGATTTTCGGCAAATGCTCGGGCAGGTCGACGATGATCTGGGTGCCCGTGCGCTGGGCGTCGATGTCGGCAAAGGCGCGGGTCTCGTCGACCAGTTCCTCGAGCGCGATGGGCTGTCGGTTTGGATCGCCCTTCTTCACCATGTCGCGCATGCGGCGGATGATCTTGCCGGCCCGCTCGGCCTGGTCCGAGGCCTTTTGCATCGCGGCCAGCAGGTCTTCCAGCTTGTAGTTGCCGGCCTGCATGCGTTTGACACAGCCGGCGCAGTAGTTGGCGATGGCCGACAGCGGCTGGTTCAATTCATGCGCCAGCGAGGAGGCCATCTCGCCCATGGTGATCAGGCGCGAAGTCTGTTCGAGGCGCTTTTGTTGCTGCAGGTTGACCTCGTCGATGTGCTTCCTGTCAGTGATGTCGGCGCCGATCTGGACGCGCACGGTGCGTCCGTCCACCCAGCGGATGGCGCGTTCGTGCAGGTGATACCAGTGTCCGGACAGGCTGTGCTGCAGTTCGCCGTCGAATAGTTCGCAAGGGAGTTCGTCGGCACTCAGCTTGGTCGGGTCATGTTGCAGCCACTCGTCGGCCGGGCGACAGGCCGCCGTGATCTGGGCGGAATCCTTGCCGACGCTGTCGAAGCCAAAAATGTTCTGGAAGGCACGGTTGGCGAAGAGAATTTCACCGGTTTGCACATCGGCGACATGGACTGCCGAGTCGAGGCCGTCGATGACCGTGACGAAACGTTCGTGGGCGCGCTCCAGTTCGACGCGCACACGCTTGGGTTCGGTGATGTCGTTCATCGAGGCCATCCAGCCGATCTGCTGGCCATCGGTGCCGATCAGTGGCGAGAAGTAGAGGCGGACGTCGAAACGCTCGCCACTCTTGCGCATGATGCGCATCTCGAAGCCGCTGGACGGCGCCTGCCCGGCCAGCGCGGTGTCGATGTTGTGCTGCAGGCGGTCGAACTCTTCCGGTGGCCAGTAGGGGTAGGGCGGCTTGATGCCGACCAGTTCCTGCTCGTCGTAGCCGGTCATCCGGCAGAAGGCGGCATTGACGAAAGTGATCCGGCCCTCCAGATCGATGGCGCGCAGGCCGGTGATCAGCGACTGCGACATGGCCTGGCGAAAGGCGTAAGCGGCGCGCAGCTCTTCTTCGGTGGCGGCCCGGTGCTTGGCATGCCGGCGTAGCTGGATCAGCGTCACCGTGGCGATCAGTGTCAGGACGAGAATGAGGGTGACCGGGACGTAGGGCAGCCAGGCGCCGCCGGCACGGTAGGCGACGATGTTCAGGCCGAGGCGGTTGTTCGGCAGTTCGAGGCTGATCTGGCCGGAAATCTGGCGGTCGGTGGGTTTGACCGAGGTGTTGCTTAAAACCTCGCGGTTTTGTGCGTCGACGACAGTCAGGCTGTAGCGGGTCGTGAAGACGGTGGGCAAGGTCGTGCGCAGCAGGGTTTCCAGCGATTGCAGGGCGATGAAGGCGCCGAGATCGCCGCTGCCGCGCTGAACCGGGTGGATGACGTCGTGGGCCGGGCGCTGGGTGGCATCGCGATAGTCTGGCGAAACGACCTGGCGGCGGATGCGCAAGGCTTCCTGCAGGGCGGCCAGGCGCTCGCCGGACAATTGCTCGCCGACGAAGACTGCGGTCGATTCATTGGGTGCCACCCACTCGACCTTGCCATCCGTATCGACCCAGATGATGGCCTGAATTTCCGGCGCCTCACGCGCATAGCGCGCGGCCCGGACCTGGAAGGCTTCGTAGGTGAGTTGCTTGAACTCCTGGTCGCGCCCCAACTCGGCGAGAAAGTCCTGATGGGCGTGCAGGCGGTTTTCAATGGTTCGCTCCGCCCAGTGCATGTCGCCCTCCAGCGCCGAACGTGCGGTATCCAGCTCGCGCCACTGGAGGAGCGCCGTGAGAACCAGCATGGCCAGGGCAAACACGCCGATCGCGACATAGGGGGCGAGCCATAGCCGGGTGTTTTGCGGCTGTGAAGAAGGAGGGCGCATGAGCATGGCCAAATTCTTCGCTGCCCGGCGCGCATCGGCCATAGGTACTTACCCTATAGTTGGTGATTGTACTAAAAGCTAGAAAGCAACCAAGGCACGAGCAGGGCGGTCAGTGCGCCGTTCATGCCCATGGCCAGCGCGGCAAAGGCGCCGCTCTGTTCGTTGACCTGAAAGCACGCGCCGTGCCGATGCCGTGCGAGGCAATACCGATGGCAAAGCCGCGTATGGCCGGGTCACGCAGCTTCATGGCATCGAACACGTAGCGCGCGCCGACGGCGCCAAGGATGCCGGTGACGATGACGAGCACGGCGGTCAGCGAGGGGATGCCGCCAATGCGCTCGGCGATGCCCATGGCAATCGGTGTCGTCACCGACTTGGGGGCGAGCGAAAGCTGGGTCGAGGTGCTGGCGCCGAGCAGGCGGGCGACCAGGACAGCCGAGACAATCGCCGTCAGACTGCCGGCGAGCAGCCCGGCGACGACCGGCAGCAGCATCGAGCGCACCCGCCTGAATTGCGTGTACAGCGGAATGGCCAGCGCCACGGTGGCCGGGCCGAGCAGGAAGTGCACGAATTGGGCGCCGGCGAAATAGGTTTCGTAGGTCGTGCCGGTCAGGGTCAAAAACAGCACCAGGACGGACACCGCGATGAGCACCGGATTGGCCAGCGGGTTGTTGCCCGTGCGCTGGTAAATGGCGAAGGCGCCCTGGTAGGCGAGCAGCGTGACGGTCAAACCGAGCAGCGGCGAGGCAGAGAGATAAACCCAGATCTGGCTGATTTCCTGGGTCATGACGCTTCTCCCGAGGCTGCCGGCGAGCGCTGGCAGAGCTTCATGACCAGCGCGGTGACGATCAGGGTGGCCAGTGTGCTGACGAGGAGCGAAGCCAGCAGTGGCAGCCATTCATCGGAGACCCGGTGAAGATGGACCATGATGCCCGTGCCTGCAGGCACGAAGAGCAGTGACAGGTGCTGCAGTAGATTCTGGCTGGTCGTCTGCAAATTCTCGCCGGGGCCGCCCTTGATGAGCAACGCGACGAACAGGAAAAGCATGCCGAGTACGGGGCCGGGAATGGGCAGGGCGAGACCGCGGGCGATGACTTCGCCGGCAAGCTGAAAAATCAGGAGTTGGGTGAGGGCAGAGAGCATGACGCAATCCTTGACGAACAAGGCTTGCAGTTTATTGCTGAAGTTTTGTTGGTACTAGGCGCAATTTTGTCGGGGTATCTGATACCAGGGGTATTAGATTGTTTGTTCATGCCTGGATCCAACAAAAACGCCGGGTTTCCCCGGCGTTCGGTCTTGCAAGGCGTTCGGGCGAGGCTCAGGCCATCGCTTCGTACAGCGGCAGGGTCAGGAACTCCGGGTATTCCGGGGTCAGCGACATGTCGTCGAAAATCACCGCAGCCTGGTCGTAGCTGGCCGTGTCTTCGCCCTGGGCGGCGACGAAGGCTTTTACCTTGGCCAGTTCCTCGGCAATCATCGGGCGGACCATCTCGACCGTGACCTTGCGGCCGTCGTCGAGGATGCCCTTGGGCGAAACCACCCATTGCCAGACTTGCGAGCGGGAGATTTCGGCGGTGGCGGCGTCTTCCATGAGGTTATGGATGGGCACGCAGCCATTGCCGGCCAGCCAGGAGCCGAGGTAATGGATGCCGACGTTGATGTTGTTGCGCAGGCCGGCTTCGGTGATCGGGGTCGAGGGCTGGAAGTCGAGCCACTGGGCCGGGCCGAAGTTGCCGGAGACCTGCTTTTCCCACTGGTTAGGCTTGTCGCCGAGGACCTTGACGAATTCTTCCATGGCAATCGGCACGAGGCCCGGGTGGGCGACCCAGCCGCCGTCAAAGCCGTCGTTGGCGTCACGGGTCTTGTCGTGGCGGATGCCGGCCAGGGCCTTTTCATTGGCGACCGGGTCGTTCTTGATCGGGATCAGGGCCGACATGCCGCCCATGGCCGGGGCGCCGCGCTTGTGGCAGGCCTGGACGAGGGCCAGGGCGTAGCCGCGCATGAAGGGCACTTCCATGGTGATGGCGCTGCGCTGGGCCAGGCAGAAGTCCTTGTTCTTCTTGAATTTCTTGATGCAGGAAAAGATGTAGTCCCAGCGGCCTGCATTGAGGCCGGAAGAGTGGTTGCGCAGTTCGTAGAGGATTTCTTCCATCTCGAAGGTGGCGAGGATGGTTTCGATCAGCACGGTAGCCTTGATGGTGCCCTGCGGCAGGCCGATGTGGTCCTGGGCCATGACGAAAACGTCGTTCCACAGGCGGGCTTCGAGATGGCTTTCCATCTTCGGCAGGTAGTAGAAGGGGCCGGCGCCGCGGGCGATCTGTTCCTTGGCGTTGTGGAAGAAGACGACGGCGAAGTCGAAGATGCCGCCGCCGACGCGCTGGCCGTCGACCAGCACATGCTTTTCATCGAGGTGCCAGCCGCGCGGACGAATCTGCAGGGTGGCGATCTGGTCGTTGAGCTTGTATTCCTTGCCGTTCTCGTTCTTGAACGACAGTTCGCGGCGGATGGCCTTGTACAGGTTCATCTGGCCGACGATCTGGTTGTCCCAGTTGGGCGAATTCGAATCTTCGAAGTCGGTCATGTAGGAGTCAGCGCCGGAGTTGAAGGCGTTGATGATCATCTTGGCTTCG
>Ga0073899_10003879_pt1 | contig 13170 bp, 11 predicted proteins | sample KloWWTmetaKNB5Ph_FD_88975 | JGI IMG/M metagenome (GOLD analysis project Ga0073899, IMG submission 88975) | Active sludge microbial communities from Klosterneuburg, Austria, studying microevolution and ecology of nitrifiers - Klosterneuburg... | ecosystem: Engineered > WWTP > Aerobic digester >... | reverse complement strand
CCTCGGCGCTGGGGCCGGGCTTCTTCGCGTACATGTCGATGGTGACTTGCTTCGCGGGGGCCTTCGCGGGCCGCGGCAGGTCGCTGTGGAGGCCGCCGCCGCGCTCGGTCTCGGCGAGCTCGAGGCCGCCGAAGGGGCGGTTGATGACCGGCGCGGCGAGCACGGCGGCCCACAGCTGGCGGTCCTCGGCGTTGTCGTAGCTGAGCAGGCCCTCCTGGGCGCTGGCGGCGACGGCATAGGCGCCGTCGGCGAAGTTATCGTCGCCGAGGAAGCCGGCGGTGCGGGCGTAGTCGTACTCGGCCGGGCGCCCGCGGCGGGTGCCCTTCGGGATCGTCGCGGCGGGGCCGCTGGTGACCGCGACGGCGAGCTCGGGCGGGGCCTCGGCGGGCGGCGGTGGCGGGCGGGCGGCGGGCTTGCTGGCGACGCGTGGGATGTCCTTGGGGACAGGTGGCAGATCGGGCGGCGGCGGCGGCGGGGCCGGGAGCTGGCGGAGGTAGCGGACGGCGAGGTCGCGGCCCTCGGCGAGCTCCAAGGGCCCTTGCTCGCCGGTGGGGCGGGCCTCGCCGAGCAGGAGCGCCGCGGCGAGCAGGGCGAGGGCGCCGAGGTTGCTGGCGAGGTAGAGGCGGTCGAGCGGGCGGCGCTGCGGCGCGAAGGCGGCGGGCTCGACGGCCTGGATGGTGATGCGGAGCTCGGCGAGGGCGACCTCGCAGCGGGCGCCCGGGGGCAGGGCGTAGGAGCTGCGACCCTGGGCGACGAGCTCGGCGAGGGCGAGCGTGCGGGCGCCGTCGTGGAGCTCGCCGGTCATGCCGGGGCAGAGGCCGAGGACGATCTGTCGCTCGAGGGTGCGGACCAGCGGGAGGCCGGCGCGCTGGCTGCCCCCGGGCGGGCAGGCGGGCAGGCAGACGGGGAGCTGGACCTCGGGTCCCTCGCCGATCAGATACCTGTCCCGTGGGACAGATCGTCCGGTGGCGCCGACGACCGCCGGGACGACGCCGAGCAGGATCAGGAGGGCGCCGAGGCCGAGGCTCGAGTTGCCGCGCGGGGTCGCGGGTTGCTCGGCGGTCTCGACGGTGTCGTCGACGGGTGGTGGTGGCGTCGCGGACAGGCCGGCGAGGGCGAGGGCGAGGCCGAGGACGATCGCGGAGCCGCCGATCGAGAGCCACGCGGCGGGGCTGAGCGCGGGCTCGGGCTCGGCGGCGAGGTGGCGGACGTCGACGATGTGATCGCCGAGGCGGGCGACGACCTCGGCGACGATCGGGCCGATGCCGGCGGCGGAGGCGGGCCCGCGATCGCGGGCGATCGGGCCGGGTTCACCGGGGGCGGGAGACGCGGGCACCACGGCAGTGTCACACGCCTGTCGACGACGAAAGTTCCCGCACGCCTCAAGGTATTGTGCTGTCGTGTCGGTGGGCGCGTGGGGGCGCGCCGTCGCGGGCGCGGCCGGGCTGTGATACACGCGGAGGGATGCTGCACTTGCGTGCTCTGCTGTGCTTGCTGCCGATCGCCTGCAGTTCGAACACCGGTGGTGAAACCAGCGCGGGCTCGACGGGGTCGTCGGGATCTGTCCCCGGGGACAGCTCGAGCGAGGCGACGACGGGGGCCACCGTGGCGACGCCGACCAGCGGCGGGGTGATGTCGACGTCGGAGGTGACGGGGGCGACGTCGGGGGCGACGACGGGGGCGGAGGAGACGGGCGTCAGCCCCGACCTGCCGGGGGCGGCGGGCTGGCGCAGCGTGCTGTACCCGGAGGACTGGACGCCGGCGTTCACGGGGCCGGAGGGGCGCTTCCTGCACGACTTCTCGTACGCGGGCTACCGCCTCGGCGCGACCGAGCTGGCGCAGGATCTGGCGGCGAAGACGATCGACGTGGTCGCGGATCACGGGGCCGACGCGGGCGGGATGACGGACGCGACGGCGGCGTTTCAGGCCGCGATCGACGCGGCGGCGCAGGCCGGCGGGGCGGTGGTGACGGTGCCCGCGGGGCTCTATCGCGTCGACGGGGTGTTGACGGTGAGCGCGTCGCGGGTGGTGCTGCGCGGGGTCGGGGCGGCGCAGAGCCGGCTGTGGTTCACCCGCTTCGACGGTATGTCGTACAAGAGCCACCTGAGCTTCGCGGGGGCGCTGAAGCTCACGGATGAGGCGCTGTTGACGGTCGACGGCGAGGCGCGCTCGCACGAGATCACGGTGGCCGACGCGGCGGCTTATTCTGTAGGTGACGACGTGGCGGTGGGCTTCGTGATCACGCCGGAGTTCGTGGAGGAGCACGCGATGACGGGGACCTGGATGGTCTTCAACGACGCGTGGCAGGTGTTCTTCTGGCGCACGGTGGTGAAGGTGGAGGGCGACACGCTGACCCTCGACGTGCCGCTGCGCTACCCGGTGAAGCTGCGCGACGCGGCGAGCGTGCGGCGGGTCGACGGGTACCTGCGCGAGGTCGGGGTCGAGGACCTGGGGCTGGCGAACGCGGTCGGCTGGGACGACGCGTGGGCGCAGTCGCAGGTGCACGCGCTGTCGCTGCGCGGGGTCAAGGACGCGTGGGTGCGCGGGGTGGCGTCGTACGCCTCGCCGGGGGCGCCGGACGAAGGGTTCGCCAAGGGGCGGCACCTGCAGTCGGGCGGGATCGAGGTGGTGCAGGGCAAGCGGGTGACGATCGCGGACACGAGCTTCGCGCTGCCGGAGCACCGCGGCGGCGGGGGCAACGGGTACCTGTTCGAGGTGAGCCAGAGCAGCGAGGTGCTGGTGCGCGACTGTGTCGGCGACGCGGGGCGGCACAACTTCATCCAGAACTGGGGCTTCGGGGCGACGGGGATCGTGTGGCTGCGGGTGCACAGCAGCGGCGGCGTGGCGGTGGCGGTGAAGGACCTCGACTTCGGGCTGACCGGGCTGTCGGAGTTTCACCACTCGCTGGCGACGGCGAACCTGATCGACCAGAGCACGCTCGACGACGGGTGGGGGGCGGTCAACCGCAACGCGGAGAGCAGCGGGTCGGGGCACAGCTCGACGCAGAGCGCGGTGTGGAACCCGGCGGGCGCGGGGGTCGTGCGCTCGCGGCAGTTCGGGCACGGCTACGTGATCGGGCCGGGGGCCTCCGTGAAGCTCGAGACCTCGCTGGGGGTGCCCGGGGCGGAGGGGACGGGGCCGGAGGACTTCGTCGAGCGGGCGCCGAAGGACGCGCCCGGGCCGCTGATCCCGGCGTCGCTGTACGAGGATCAGCTGGCGCGGCGGCTCGGGGGCTAATGTGGTGAGTATGGCCAACCTGTTCACGCCGCCGACCAGCGAGGTGGAGCGCGAGGGGCCCGCGGGGGTGCGCCTGCCGGTGCTGCGCTATCAGCTGCTGGTCGGGCTGCTGGCGATCGGCGTGTTGCTGGCGGCGGTCGAGCTCGGGCTGTGCCTGCTCCTGTGCGTGCCGGTGCTGCGCGGGGGCGAGCTGCCGCGGCTGTGGCGGAGCCTCGGGGTCGACCCCTTCACGCTGCTGTCGTGGCTCGCAGGCGGGTCGCTGCTGCTGTTTGCGATCACGGCGGTGCTGTTCCTGGCGTGGTTGCAGCGGGCGCGTCGCAACGCTCGGGCGCTGGGGATGCCGGCGCGCACGCCGGGGGCGCTGCTGTGGTGGTTCGTGCCGGTGTTCAATCTCTATCGGCCGTATGTGGTGGTGCGCTCGGTGCTGCTGGCGAGCCGCGGCGGCTACGGGCGCTCGCCGGGGTGGTTGGCGACGTGGTGGCTGGTGTGGCTGGCGAGCGCGCTGTGGCTCAGCGTCGAGCTGGCGCTGGTCCGCGGCGAGGAGGTGGTGCGCTACTACCTGAGCGACGAGGTGGGGGTGGTGCTGGTGCTCGGGCTGGCGGCGCAGGGCGTGTTGGCGCGGCCGCTGCTGCTGGCGGTGGTGGTGGCGATCCAGCGGGCGCAGCGGGACCAGCGGGCGCGGGCGCTGCCGAGCTCGGAGTGAGGGAGCGATCGTCGGGGTATGTCAGGGCGATGCGACTGCCGCCGCCCTTCGATTCTGCGCACGCGATATCCGGGAGCTTGCATGACGGGGCAGCGCGCATGTTATGAGATCGATGGTGTATCGGCCGTCGTCCACGTTCGCCCGGGTCTCGCTCGCTGTCATGGCCTCGCTGGTCGCGTGCACCCAGGCGCTCCCGAACGACCGAGCGACACCCTCGGCCGGGCAGGTCTCGCCGGTGGCCCCCGTGGTGGCCCCCGTGGTGGCCCCCGTGGTGGTCCCCGTGGTGGCCCCCGTGGTGCTCCCTGGGCCCAGCGATCCGGCCCCACCGGCCGAGATCAAGTCCGGCCATGTCGTTGCGGGCGAGGGCGCGGCTGGCCTCGACGATGACGCCTGGATCGATTGGCATGAGTCGCCGCTGGAGGCCGATCTCGACGGAGACGGCGTCTTGGAGGCGATCGAGTGGTCCTGCGGGCAGAGCCCCCAGACCCTGCGTATCGCGGTCGGTCGCGCGAAGACCCGCGTCAAGTATCGCGTATCGGAGCTGATCGGCTGCGCCGCGGCCCTGGTCGCGCTGATCCCCGAAGAAGTCGGGCAGCAGCTCGTGTTCACGGTCGACGAGCACGACGAGGTCGGGCCGGATCAACACTTCATCTATACGTACCGCCGGTCCAAGCTCGAGCGGATCTGGTCCGGGGCGGCGCACGTGGAATTCCTCGTCGATGGCACCTGGGTGACCGAGACCAGCGACTGCAACGACGCTTCAGGCTTCATCACCACCACGACGAGTCGGCATCGCTGGAACGGTGCCAAGGTTGCCAGCGTGGTCCAGAAGGAGCGCACGCCCGTCGAGCCCGGCGGCTGCGCCGACCCCTGACGCTCGGCCAGTCGTGGCCAGTCGCGGCCAGTCGCGGGTGACTTGAGGTCGCGCGCCTAGATCGGCGAGGCGCGGCGTTTGAGGGCGCCGTCGAGGCTCTCGAGCTCGTTGACGTAGAGCTCGCCGCCGACCAGGCCGCGGGGGTTGATGAGGAGGGAGCCGACGCGCTTCGTGACGGCGCGGGGGACCAGCTCGGCGAGCGGGGTGGCGCGGTAGGGGGCGCCGCGTGGCTGCCACATGCGCAGGGCGTCGATATCGGTGAAGCCGGCGATGACGGGGAAGCTGCCGAGGCGGTCGACCTCGAGGGGGTCACCGGCGGCGTCGGGGTCGATCGGGACGAGGAGGGTGGCGCCCAGGAGGGCGGAGTAGAGGGCGCGGCGGGCGTCCCAGTCGCGGCGCAGGCTGAGGGCGCGCATGAGGCGGACGATCTCCGGGTTGCGCAGCGGCTCGCCGTCGCCGAGCTGGAGGTCGAAGTCGGCGGGGTCGCCGGCGTCGACGCCGTAGGCCTTGGCGAAGATCGTCATGAGCTCGTCGACGAGGGTACGCAGCTCGGCGTCTGTGGCCGGGCTGTGCTTGCGGTGGAGGTTGGTGTGGTGCTGCTTCTCGCGAAAGCCGCGCTGCTTGAGCTGCTCGAGGCGGCCGGGGGTGAGGGCGGCGGCGGTCGTGAGGTTGGCGTTGGTGACGGTCTCGATGTGCAGCCCGGGCTGGTCGCGCTGGCCGGCGATGACGAGGTAGTAGTCGCGCGAGGCGACGACCAGGCGGTTGTCGCTGCCGCCCTGGCGGCGAAGCTGGTCGATCTGCGAGGCGAGGGCGTCGGCGGTGAGGGCTGGCATGGGAGGCGCTGCGCCGCGCGGGGGACGCGGGCGGGCGAACCATAGCGCAGGCGGGCCGCTTGCGTCGGCGCGGGGGCTGCGACATTTTGGGGGCCATGTTCTTCGAGGCCAACAAGATGAAGATGCCGACGGCCGCCGAGGCGCTGCCGGGGCGCGCCGAGGCGATGCCGGTGCCGGCGGTGCACTACCTGCTGGGCACGCCGCTGGTGCCGCCGTTCCCGGAGGGCTCGCGGATGGCGATGTTCGGGATGGGCTGTTTCTGGGGGGCGGAGCGGAAGTTCTGGACGCAGCCGGGTGTGGTCTCGACGATGGTCGGCTACGCGGCGGGCTTCACCCCGAATCCGACTTACAAGGAGGTGTGCAGCGGGCGCACGGGACACAACGAGGTGGTGCGGGTGGTGTTCGACCCGGGCAAGATCAGCTTCGAGGCGCTGCTCAAGGTGTTCTGGGACAACCACGATCCGACCCAGGGGATGCGCCAGGGCAACGACGCGGGGACGCAGTATCGGTCCGGGGTCTATGTCTATGACGAGGCGCAGCGGGCGGCGGCGGAGCGCTCGCGGGCGCTGTTCCAGGACGTGCTGCAGGGGGCGGGCTTCGGGGCGATCACGACGGAGATCGCGGCGGCGCCGACGTTTTATTACGCCGAGGAGTATCACCAGCAATATCTGGTGAAGAACCCGAACGGGTATTGTGGGCTCGGGGGGACCGGGCAGTCGTGCCCGATCGGGCTCAAGCCTGGCGTGTGAGCCAGGCGGCGCACACGGGCGGCGCGCACGGGCCCGGGCGTTGCCAGGGGTGGGCGCGGGCGATAGGGTGGCGGGATGCGCGGACGGGTCGGGATCTTGGTGCTCGCGGGGTTGTGTCTCGGGTGTCCGGGGTCCGGGACGGGCACGAGCACGGGCGAGGCGAGCACGGGTGTCGCGGGGTCGACGGGGGGTTCGGGTTCGGGCAGCAGCGGCGGCGACGGTGCGAGCACGACGAGCGGGGTGGTGACGACGGGTGATGCGACGACGGAGCTGGTGCCGACGACGGGGGGCGAGGGGAGCAGCGGTGCGGTGCTGACGACCGGGGGTGAGGCGAGCACGGGGGCGTCGGGGTGTCCGGAGCGGGCGCAGCGGGGCGTGTGGGTGTGGCAGCAGGCGCAGGCGAAAGATCCGGCGAAGGCGGCGGCGTTGCTCGAGTTCGCGGCGAAGCACGAGCTCACGCATCTCTATCTCGAGAGTCAATCGTTGCTGCTCGAGGATCCGGAGCGGCTGGCGGCGTTCATCGGCGAGGCGGACGCGGGGTGTGTGGCGGTCGAGCTGCTGTTCGGGGCGGCCGCGTGGGCGCAGACCGAGAACCATGGCGAGGCGCTGGCGCTGGTCGATGCGGCGCTGACATTCGTCGATGGGCTGGCGGGGGCGCGGCCGGTCGGGCTGCACTTTGACGTCGAGCCGCACGGGCTGCCGGACTGGGACGCCAATCAGGGGGTGTACGCCAATGAGTATCTCGACCTGCTCGAGGCGATGGCGGCGAAGCTGCTGGGCAGCGAGCTGCCGCTGACGGTGGATGTCGCGTTCTGGTACGACAGCGTGGCGGTCGATCGCGCGGGCAAGACGCGGCCGCTGAGCGAGCTGGTGCAGGACCGGGTCGACCGGGTGGTGGTGATGGACTACCGCGATCACGCGGAGCCGCCGGACGGGATCCTCGACAACGCGGCGGCGGAGGTGGCGTACGCGGAGCAGATCGGCCGGCGGGTGCGGATCGGTGTGGAGACCACCTGCGGGCTCGAGCCGGAGAAGGTGACGTTTTGCGAGGAGGGGGCGATTGCGATGACGCTGGCGCTCGAGCTGACGGCACAGGTGTATGCGCGCAGTCCGGCGTGGGACGGGGTGGCGGTGCACGACCACGCGGCATGGTCGGTGTTGATGGATTGAGCGGGCGCTCGGCGTGGTCGGCGTGGTCGGCGTGGTCGGCGTGCTCGGGTTGCCCGTCAGCTGCGGCGCGGACGGGGTGAGCGCCAGATGACGGCGTCGACGAGGTAATGGTGGAAGTTGACGGCCTGGTGAAATACCAGCACGAGCGGGAGCACCTGCCAGGCGCCGCGGCCGGTGGCCTGGCCGAGCAGCCAGTAGAAGCCGATGCCGAGGCTGGCGCACACGAGGGCGTAGCGCAGGGCGTGCTCGGGCTGGCACAGGCGCGAGAGGAAGGGGCGGGTGGGGTCCAGGCCGCCGCGGAAGCGGCGGGCGTTGACGGCCCAGACGAACAGGAGATATTGCGCGTTGTGCCAGATGTTGATGAAGAGCCAGCCGCGCGTGATGTCGGGGATCAGGAGGTAGCTGACGGCGGTGATGATGACGTGCGAGAGGAGGAAGAGGGCGTGGCCGGTGCCTGCGGGCGGGCCGAGGCGGACCAGCTGGAGCTGGCGCAGGGTCCAGGCGGCGAGGGCGAGGAGGGCGAGGACGCCGACGACGAGGACCGCGGCGCGCGGGACCTGCGGGCTCCACAGGGGGGTCTCGTAGAAGGTGGGGGACTGCTGGCTGGCGCGGTGGAGGACGCCCCACAGGGGGAAGCCGAAGATGATGCCGTCGCCGAGCCAGTCGCGGCCGCCCGGGTCAGCGCCGCCGACCCGGCGGTAGGTGCGGGCGATGCCGTAGCTCTGGCGGGTGTAGTGCCACGATTGCCAGTAGTAGTAGATGGTATTGAGGACGAGCACGCCGCCGAGGAAGGCGGCGGCGCCGGTGGCGAGGAGGACCAGGGGTGGCAGGGCGGTGAGGAGGAACCAGTGTTTGCGCGCGCTGTGGCGGTCGAAGGCGACGCGGGTGTAGGTCGAGGCGACGTGGGGGTAGGCGAGCAGCCAGAGGTCGAAGAACAGGACCCAGCCGAACAGGGCCGGGTCGGCGAAGGCGACCGCGCCGAGGGTGAGGGCGAGGGCGAGGACGCCGAGGATGAGGCCGAGGTCGAAGCCGGGGCTGTGCAGCCAGTCGCTCTGGCTGCTGGACGCGGCGGTCGCCATGCGATCAGGTGGCCGGCGGCGAGTCGGGCGGCTCCGGCGGGGCGGTGATCGGTTCCTGGGGGTCGGGCGGCGTGTCCGGGGGCCTGGGCGGCGGGTCCTTGGCGAAGGGGCCCTGGGCGGCCTTCTGGGCGCAGCCCTGACCGAGCAGGGCGGCGCCGCTGACGGCGATCGCCACGATGGCGGCGGCGGCGATGGCGAGCGACGCGGCGCGTGGTCGCGGCGTCGCGTCGTGATGATGCGTGTCCATGCGGGCAGGGTATCACGGGGCTGCCGGCCCCGGCTGGCGGCCGATCGCGCGCGTCCGGGGTCGCGTCGGTGCGGCCCAGGTCCGGCCGCATCAGGCCGGGTCGCGTGAACCCTCGCTAACTCTCGGCGGCGGCGATGCCGGCGATCTTCATCCGCTCCTCGCGCTCCTGCGCGTGGTCGAGGCCGGCGTAGCGGGCCTCGACGCGGGCGAAGTCGAGGTTCCAGATCCGGGTGTAGAGCTGGAGGGCGATGTCGAAGAAGCCGGCGTGGCAGCACTCGCGCTGGATGTATTCGTCGTAGTGGGGATATGCGCGCTGGTGGAAGCGACGCAGGTTATACCAGGGGATCCCCGGGAACTTGTGGTGCTCGTTATGGTAGGAGACGTTGCTCCACAGGAACGAGTAGAGGATGTTGCCGGTGCCGTAGGTGCGCGCGTTGTAGGCGTCGTCCAGCGGCTCCTTCTCGTAGTGTTCGATCATCTCGGTGACGCTGGCCAGGAAGGCGCCGAAGATGAAGGGCAGGCCGTAGACGAAGAAGAAGAAGCGCAGCGGGAGGAGCAGGGCGCAGGCGACCATGGCGGCGAACCACAGGCCGAGCTCCGCGTACATGCGGATCCGCTTGGGCCAGGTGAGCCGCGGGACGTAGCGGAACATCTGGAACATGAAGTAGACGGGGTAACCGACGATATAGACCGCGAGGGTGAGCAGGCGGGCGAGGGTCGGGTTTCGCGTGTAGTCGGTGACGACGAAGTTGTCGACGTCGGGGTAGGTGTTGGTGATGCGGTGATGGTGCAGGTGATAGATGCTGTAGATCGTGTAGCTCATGCCGGTGGGGAACCAGCACAGCAGGCCGACGAGGTAGCCGGCGAGCTTGTTGCGGAAGACCAGGCCGTGGACCGCGTCGTGGCCGATCGCCCCGAGGCCGCGGACGAAGTTGCAGATCAGCAGCGAGCAGGCGACGCCGATAGGCACGCCCCAGGGGCCGTCCATCGTGGTCCAGATGAGCCAGGCGCAGGCCGCCCACAGGCCGTAGAGCGCGGGGATCTTGAGCAGATAGAGGTGGCTGCGCCGGTAGGCGGCGTGCAGCATCTCGCGCGGGACATCGTTCATCGCGGCCATGGCGGGCGATGCTGCCACGGCGCGCCGCTGGGGCAAAGCACCTTCCAGGGGCCTGCGTAGGCGGTCCGGGGACTGTCCCCAGGCGCCGAACTCAGCGGTCGTTCAGGGCGCGCAGGAGGCGACGGCGACGGGCGAGCAGGGTGTCGAGGCCGAGGGCGGCGAACATGAAGAGGGCGACGCTCGAGGCGAACAGGAAGTGGGCGGTGATGCGGTCGCGGAGCTCGTCCCAGGGGCCGGGGCTCGCGTCTGCGGGGCTGACGGTGACGGCGAGGACGGGGCGGGTGTCGAGGGTGGAGAAGAGTGGCGTGGGCTCGCGGACGGGCTCGGCGACGGGCTCGGCTGGTGGGGCGAGGAGCGTGGGGTCCGGGTCGACGTCGGGCTCGCTGCGGGTGACGACGACCTTGCCGGGCTTGCCGAGCTCGCCGCGGATCATGCGGAGCATGGCGTCGTGCAGGCTCTCGACGGTGTACTGATCGACTTTGGGGGCGGCGTGGCTGCCACCGATGCCGGAGTGGTCGGTGAGGAAGATGTATTGACCGCCGGTGGCGCGGGCGGCGAGGCGGAGCTCGGCCTCGGCGGGGTCGCTGACGCCGCTGCCGGCGACCGGGAAGATCGCGGTGCCGTCGGCGCGGTGGCGCATGACCTGGCGGGTGAACTCGCGGGCGTGGCTGCCCGCGTGCGAGGGGGCGTCGGCGACGAGGAAGACCATGCGGGCGGTGGCGTCGCCCTCGCGCCACGAGAGGCGGTTGCTGGCGGCGAGCGCCGCGTCCATGGCCTCGGGCTCGTCGCCGCCGCCGTTGGCGGAGTGGCGGCCGAGCATGGTGACGAAGGCGTCGATGTCGCGGAAGTCGACGGACTCGGTGACGTAGTCGTCGCCGTGGTCGCGGTAGACGACCAGGCCCCAGCGTTGCGTGACGCCGGGGTTCTCGCGCGCGACCTTGCGGGCGATGTCCCGGACCTCGACCTTCAAGTACTCGAGCTCGTCGCCCATGCTGCCGGTGGTGTCGATGACGAGGGCGATGTCGAGGGCGGTCGGGCTGGCGGCGTGGCGCTGCTTTGGCGGGGTCACGTCGTAGGCGGAGTCGGGGATGCCGAGCTGGCCGCGGGCCTCGGCGAGGCGCTTGATCGCCTTGCGGTAGCCGGCGGGGTCAGCGTTGTCGTCGACGGTGCCGACGGTGAGGGCGCTCGACTGGATCGCGCTGTCATAGCCGTGGCTCTCGCCGCGTGAACGACGACCACCGAGGCCGATCGTGCTCTCGCCGGTGCCGCCGCCGCCGCGACCGGTGCCGACCAGGCCGAGCCCGCCGACGCCGTAGGCCTCGCCGATCTCGGTGCCGGTGAGGCCGCCCCAGACGTCGGCGTCGTCGCTGCCGACCGCGAAGGCGCCGCCGTAGGGCGATGCGACGAAGTGGCCCGCGGGTGCGGGGATCGGATCCTTCGGGCCCTTCATCGCGTAGAGGCCGGACTTGCTTTTCGAGGTGGGCTTGCCCATGCGGCCCTCCTCGCCCTTGTGGCGGGTGCCGCTGATCGGCTCGTCGCTGGCGCGCACCTCGGTGACGGCCTCCTCGTCGCTGTCCTCGACGGCCAGCGCCGCGGGCTCGCCGCGGCTGCCGGTCGTGAACAGCACGACCAGCGAGAGCAGGCTGGCGAGGCCAGCACAGGTGGTCAGGGGCCAGTTGGTCCACACGGTCGAGGTGCGCACGGTGTTCATGCGAGCACAGACAGCGGGGACGACGGGAGGTTCCCGCGATGTTGCATTCGTGGCGGGCGCGATCGGGCGCGGCGCGCGAGCGGCGAGGGTCTGGCACACTGGCCGACATGAGTGACGTGAAGCCGGCGATCGACTGGAGAGACGTGCACGCGCTGGGGCTGCCGGGGGGCAGCGTGCGGGCGTTGATCGCCCTCGCGGTGGTCGGGACGGTGTGCGGGCTGTTGCTGCGCATGCCGGAGCGGGCGCTGCCGGAGCACCTGGAGAGCCTGCTCTTCGTGGTGCTCGGGCACTACTTCGCGGCGCGCGGGCAGGCGGCGGAGGACGCCGCGGGCGGGCCGGCGCCGCTGTATCTGCCGCGGGGCAGCGTGCGCCTGTTGTTGGTGGCGGGGCTGGTCGGCGTGGGGGTGATGGTGCTGCGTCAGGGCGATGTGCAGGCGCTGCGCGGGCTGTTCACGCTGGTGCTGGTGTTCGGGTTCTTGGTCGGGCTGTTGCTGACGCGGATCGCCGGGTGGTGGCGGCGACGGCGGCCGCGGCCGGCTCGCTGGTTCGAGGATCTGCGGGCGTTGATCGGGCTCGGCGCGGCCGGGGCCCTCGGTGTGCACGCATTCGTCGGCGTGTTGCCCGGGCCTGAAGTGTTGGGGTTCGGGCCGATCGGCGTCGAGCAGGGGCTGGCGGGGCTGGTCGGGTTTTACTTCGGCTCGCGCTCGTGACGATCAGCGGAGGATCCAGGTGTCGGTGCGCGGGTCGTGGGCGACGATGCTGCCGTCGGCGAGTTCGACGCCGGCGGGGTCGCCGGGGTGGAGGGTGAGCTCGCTATAAGAGGTATAGGAGCCGACGCCGCGGGGGCCGGCAGGGTCGATCATCTGGAGCTTGGGGCGGCCGGCGACCGGGAACTCGCCGCGGGCCTGCCAGAGGCCCTGGGACAGGGCGTGGACCTTGAGCGGGGTGAGCGGGCGGTCGCTGAGATCGAAGGCGCCGGGGCCCGCGAGGTACTCGACGAGGTAGACGCGCTCGCCGGGCCGGAGCAGGTCGCTCCAGCCCCAGACGTAGGTGCCCTGGCTGCCGGTGAGGCCGAGGCCGGTGCGCTCGTCGACGACCTGCATGCCCCACACGCCGGGGGCGGTGCGGTTCTTGGCGAAGCAGCTGTACCAGGCGTCGGCCTTCTCGTCGGTCCAGGTCGGGGGTTGATAGAGGGCGAACTGTTCGACCAGGCAGAGGTCGATCGGTGCGTCCATGGCGAAGTAGTTGACCAGCAGGACCTCGGCGCCGTCCATGGTGGTGCGGCTGTCGCTGAAGCGGTGGATGCAGCCGTCGACGGCGTCGGCGAGGCGGGCGACGTCCTGCATCGGGTCGGCGGCGTACTTGGCGTCGTAGGTGGCGAAGATCGTGGAGGAGAAGCCGAAGTAGCGCGACCAGGCGAGCGCGCGGGTGCCGGGCTGGCCGGGGCTCT
>Ga0073899_10003878_pt1 | contig 13172 bp, 8 predicted proteins | sample KloWWTmetaKNB5Ph_FD_88975 | JGI IMG/M metagenome (GOLD analysis project Ga0073899, IMG submission 88975) | Active sludge microbial communities from Klosterneuburg, Austria, studying microevolution and ecology of nitrifiers - Klosterneuburg... | ecosystem: Engineered > WWTP > Aerobic digester >... | reverse complement strand
GCCGTCTGGCTGCGGGCCATGGCTTGCCCGCCGCTCAGGCCAGGTCGGCCAGCACGCGCACGTGGGCGGCGACGCTGCGCGCCAGCGCCCCCAGGTGGTAACCACCCTCCAGGCAGGAAACGATACGGCCCTGCGCGTGGCGGCGCGCCAGGTCCACCAGGCGCTGCGTGATCCACTCGTAGTCGGCCTCGACCAGGCCCATCTGGCCGAGGTCGTCCTCGCGGTGGGCGTCGAAACCGGCCGAGATGAAGACCATCTGCGGCGCGAAGGCTTCCAGCGCCGGCATCCACATGGCGTCGATGGTCTCGCGCACCGCGGCGCCGCGTGTGTACGGCGCCACCGGTACGTTGACCATGTTGGTGCCCTTGGGCACCGCACCGCAATACGGGTACAGCGGGTGCTGGAAGAAGCTGCACATGAGCACACGCTCGTCGCCGGCGATGATGTCCTCGGTGCCGTTGCCGTGGTGCACGTCGAAGTCGACGATGGCCACGCGCTTCAGGCCGTGCACGTCGAGCGCGTGGCGCGCCGCCACCGCCACGTTGTTGAAGAAGCAGAAGCCCATGGTCTCGTCGCGCGTGGCGTGGTGGCCGGGCGGCCGCACGGCGCAGAAGGCGGCGTGGGCGCGGCCGGCGATCACGTCGTCGGTGGCCGCCACGGCGGCACCGGCGGCGCGCAGCGCGGCCTGCAGCGTGTGCGGGCAGGCCACGGTGTCGGGGTCGAAGGCCTTGGTCTCGCCGTCGTTGCGCAGGCGCTCCAGGTGGTCGAGCAGTTCGGTCACGTAGTGGGTGGTGTGCGCACGCTCGATCTGCTCCAGCGTGGCCACGGGGGCCTCGCGGAAGTCCAGCGCGATATCCAGCCCGATGGCCAGCAGGTGGTCGGTGATGGCGTCCAGTCGCTGCGGGCATTCGGGGTGCCCGGGCCCCATGTCGTGCAGGCGGCAATCGGGATGGCTGTAGAAGGCGGTATTCATCGCGGGATCGGGCTGAAGCCTTTTGGGTTATGGTGCCGCGCATGGATCCAAGCCTTGCGCGCCAGCTCTCCGGACTGGTCGATCAGATTAGCACGATCGTGGTGGGCAAGCGGCCGCAGATCGAGGACTGCGTGGCCTGCCTGCTGGCCGCCGGCCACCTGCTCATCGAGGACGTGCCCGGCGTCGGCAAGACGACGCTGGCGCACGCACTGGCGGTGTCGCTGGGGCTGGACTTCCGGCGCGTGCAGTTCACCGCCGATCTGATGCCGAGTGACCTCATCGGCGTCAGTGTCTTCGAACGCAGCAAGGAAGCCTTTGTCTTCCATCAAGGCCCCGTCTTCGCGCAGGTGCTGCTCGCCGACGAAATCAACCGCGCCGGCCCGAAGACGCAGAGCGCGCTGCTCGAGGCCATGGAGGAGCAGCAGGTGTCGGTGGAAAACGAGACGCGGCCGCTGCCGCACCCGTTTTTCGTCATCGCCACGCAGAACCCGAGCGACCAGCTCGGCACCTACCCGCTGCCCGAGAGCCAGCTCGACCGCTTCCTGCTGCGCATCACGCTGGGCTACCCCGACCGCGCCGCCGAACGCGAGCTGCTCGCCGGCGGCGACCGTCGCGCCGCGGCCATGAAGCTGGAGCCGCTGATGCGGCCGGCGCAGCTGGAAGCCGCGCAGCAGGCGGTGCTGCGGGTGCGCGCCGCCGATGCGCTGCTGGACTACCTGCAGGCGTTGATCGCGGCCACGCGCTCGGGTGCCTGGTTCGTCGAAGGCCTGTCGCCGCGCGCCGGCATCGCCGTGCTGCGCGTGGCGCGGGCACGCGCGCTGATGGCCGGCCGCGACTACGTGGCGCCCGACGACGTGCAGGCCATCCTGCCGCAGGCCGTGGCGCACCGGCTGCAACCCGTGCCCGGCGCCGGGCGTGGGCCGATCGAGCAGGTGCGTGCCATGGTCGAGGCCGTGCCCATTCCCTGAGCGCCTTAACGCTGCGCCGACCGTGGCCGAAGCGACGCTGCCCGCGCCTGCGCCAGCCCCCGCCCCGCGCGGCGGGTCAGCGCGCCAGCGCCTTCGTGCATGGTGGCTGTCGCGGCTGCCGCTCACCGACACCTGGCAACTGGGCCAGCGCAACATCTACATCCTGCCCACCAAGGCCGGCTATGCCTTCGCCGCCACGCTGGTGGTGATGCTGCTGGCGGCCATCAACTACCAGCTCAATCTGGGCTATGCGCTGACCTTCCTGCTCGCCGGCGCCGGACTGGTTTCGATGCACCTCACGCACGGCAACCTGCGCGGCCTGACCCTGCACCTGCGGCCGGTGGCGCCGGTGTTCGCCGGCGATCCGGCGCTGCTGGACGTGGTGATCACCAGCCCGGCGCGCGACCGCCACGGCCTGGCGCTGCGCTTCGAGAACCGCGCCGCCCACGGCCGCGCCTTCGCCTGGTGCGACGCTCCGGCCGGCGGCCAGGCCAGCGCGCACCTGAGCCTGGTGCCGCCGCGGCGCGGCTGGCACGCGGTGCCGGCGCTGGTGGTGGAGACGGTCTTTCCCTTCGGCCTGTTCCGCGCCTGGACGGTGTGGCGCCCGGCGGCGCGCGTGCTGGCCTGGCCGCGACCCGAGCAGCCGCCACCGCCCCTGCCCGCCGCCGCCGCGGCCGGCAGCGAAGAACGCGCCGTCCAGCGCAGCGCCGGCAGCGAACTCGACGGCGTGCGCCCCTGGCGCCGCGGCGACAGCATGCGCCAAGTCGCCTGGAAGAAGGTGGCGCGCAGCGGCGAACTGGTCAGCCGCGAGACCACGGGCAGCGCCAGCCGCGAGCTGTGGCTGGACTGGGCCGATGGCCACGGCGCCGACACCGAGCAGCGCCTGTCGCGCCTGGCCGCCTGGGTGCTGCTGGCCGAACGCGAGGGCCTGGCCTGCGGCCTGCGCCTGCCCGGCCACCTGCTGCCGCCCGACCAGGGCGACGCCCACCGGCGTGCCGCGCTGGACCTGCTGGCGCTGTGGCGATGACAGCCGCGGCCAGCTCGGCGCTGAACCTGCGCCAACGCCTGACGCACCTGCCGCGCGACACGCGCGACACGCTGTTCCACCTGGCCGTCATCGGCTGGACCATCGCGCCGCACCTGCTGCACCTGCCCCTGTGGTGCGGTGCCATGGCGCTGGTGCTGCTGGCCTGGCGCGCGCGGCTGGCACTCACCGCCGCCGCACTGCCCGGCCGCTGGCTCGTCACCGCGCTGCTGGTGCTGGCCGCCGCTCTCACGCTGTGGAGCGAACGCACGCTGCTGGGCAAGGAGGCCGGCATCACCATGCTGGTGGTGCTGATGTCGCTGAAGACGCTGGAACTGCGTGCGCGGCGCGACGCCCTGGTGGTGCTGTTCCTCGGCTTCTTCCTGGTGCTCACGCACTTCCTGTATTCGCAGTCGCTGGGCACCGGCCTGTGGCTGCTGGTGGCGGTGTGGGGCCTGCTCACGGCGCTGGTGCTGGCGCACATGCCAGTGGGCCGGCCGCCGCTGATGCGGGCCGGCTGGGTGGCGGCGCGCGCCGCGGTCCTCGGCCTGCCGCTGATGGCGGTGCTGTTCGTGCTGTTCCCCCGCATCGGCCCGCTTTGGGGCCTGCCGCAGGATGCCGCCGGCCGCACCGGGCTTTCGGGCAGCCTGCGCATGGGCGGCGTGGCCACGCTGGCCGAGGACGACAGCATCGCCTTTCGCGTGCGCTTCACCGGTGCCACACCGGCGCCGGCGCAGATGTACTGGCGCGGGCCGGTGCTGTCCAGTTTCGACGGCCGCGAATGGACGCGCCTGGCGTCCACCTTCCCGGTGGCGCTGCGTCCGCGCCTGGAACTCGAATTGCGCGGCGCACCGCTGCGCTACGAGATGACGCTGGAGCCGAGCCGGCTGCCGCTGCTGCCGCTGCTGGAAATGACACCCGACGACGACGCCAGCGCACCGCGCGTCGAGGGCTGGCTGCTCACGCTGCGGCCCGATGGCCAGTGGCAGGCGGACCGCCCGTTGAGCGAGCGCCTTCGCGTGCAGGCCGCAGCCTGGCTGGACCACCGCCACGGCCCGCGCGAGCCCGTGCTCGGCCTGCGCGACCTGGTGGCGCTGCCGGCCGGCTACAACCCGCGCCTGCTGCAATGGGCGGCCGAGCTGCGCGCGCAGCCGGCGTACGCCCAAGCCGATGCGCCTGCGCTGGCGCAAGCGCTGCTGCATCACATCGGGCGCGGCGGCTACACCTACACGCTGGAACCCGGCGAATATGGCCGCGATGCCATCGACGAATTCTGGCTCGACCGCAAGCTGGGCTTCTGCGAGCACTACGCCACCGCTTTCGTGGTCGCGATGCGCGCGATGGACGTGCCTGCACGCGTGGTCACCGGCTACCAGGGTGCCGACCCCGAACCGCAGGACGGCTGGTGGATCGTGCGCCAGCGCCACGCGCACGCCTGGGCCGAATACTGGGTGGCCGGCACGGGCTGGGTGCGCATCGACCCGACCTCGGCCGTGGCCCCCGACCGCGTGCAGCGCAGTCTCAGCCTGCGGCCGCCGCCAGGGCTGGTGGCCGGCGCCTTCGACACTATCGACCCCGCGCTGGCGCTTCGCCTGCGCAATGCCTGGGAGTCGGTGAACAACCGCTGGAACCAGTGGGTGCTGAACTATTCGCGCGGACAGCAATTCGACCTGCTGCGCGAACTCGGCTTCGAAGCCCCCAGCTGGCAGGACCTGGCCACGGTGCTGATCGGCGTGCTGTGCAGCGCTGCGCTGGCCGGTGCCGGCTGGGCCTGGTGGGACCGTCGTCGCCAGGACCCCTGGCAGCGCCTGCAGCGGCGCGTGCAACAGCGGCTGGCCGCCCTGGGCGTGACCGTGCTGCCGCACCATGCGCCGCGCACGCGGGCGCAGCGCGTGCGAACCACGCTGGGCGCGCGCGGCGAAGCGCTGGCCGGCTCGCTGGAGGCACTGGACCGCGCGCGTTATGCCGGCGGCCCGGTCTCGCTGCATTCGTGGTGGCGGCAATTCCGTGCCGCAGCGCGGGGGGCTGGGTGACATTGCCGGTGGGCGCTGCCGATAATCCTGGCATGAGCTTGCCTGCACGTTGCCGACCGGCATCGTCCTGGTCCTGGTCCTTGCCGCTGCGCTTGCCGGGCCGGCCGCCGCCGCGCCGCGCCAGGACGGCAGGAAGGCGTCGCACCAGGCCGCCGCGGCGCCCAGTTATGCCGGCCACCCCGAGGCGCGCCGCTTTGCCGCCGAGGCGGCCGAACGCCGCGGCCTGCCCCAGCAGTGGCTGGTACAGCAACTCGCCCAGGCGCGTCGCGTGGCGGCGGTGCAGAAGCTCGTGATGCCGCCGCCCGCCGGCACGGCCAAGAACTGGGCCGCCTACCGCGCGCGCTTCATCGAGCCGCGTCGCATCGAGGCCGGTGTCGCCTTCTGGCAGGCCAACGAGGCGGCGCTGCTCAGCGCCGAACAGCGCCATGGCGTGCCGGCCGAGGTGGTGGTGGGCGTCATCGGCGTGGAGACCTTCTACGGCCGCATCACCGGCAACCACCGCGTCATCGACGCCCTGGCGACGCTGGCCTTCGACTTCCCCGCCGGCCGCAGCGACCGCAGCGCCTACTTCCGCGGCGAGCTGGAGGAATTCTTCGTGCTCTGTGCCCGCGAAGGCTTGGACCCGCAGGCCGTGAAGGGTTCGTTCGCCGGCGCCATGGGCCTGCCGCAGTTCATGCCCGGCAGCGTCAACCGCTGGGCAGTGGACCACGACGGCGACGGCCACGTCGACCTGCAGTCCAGCGCCGCCGACGCGGTCGGCAGCGTGGCCCGCTACCTGCAGGTCCACGGCTGGCAGACCGGACTGGACACGCACCATGCGGTGGCCGTGCCGGTGGACGCCGCCAACCGCGCGCTGCTGCTCGGCCCCGACATCGTGCCCACCTTCAGCGCGGCGCAGTTTGCCGAACGCGGCGCGGTGCTCGGCGACGCCGGTCGCGCGCACGCCGGACCGCTGGCTCTGGTGGAACTGCACAACGGCGAGCTGGCACCCAGCTACGTGGCCGGGACGCAGAATTTCTACGCCGTCACGCGCTACAACCAGTCGAGTTACTACGCGCTGGCGGTGATCGAGCTCGGCCGCGCGGTGGCCGTCGCGCGCGCTGCGCGCTGAGGATGGCCCCTTCTCCCACTCATCGGAGGAAACCCCTCAGCGGGCCCGGGCCAGCCCGGCCTGGTCGATGAGGAAGGCGTATTCGCGTGCGATCTCGTCCAGCACCTCGAAGCGCCCCGAAGCGCCGCCATGGCCGGCATCCATGTTCACGTGCAGCAGCAGCGGGTTGGCGTCGGTCTTCTTCGCACGCAGCCGGGCCACGTATTTCACCGGTTCGAAATACTGGACCTGCGAGTCCCACAGCCCGGTCAGCACCAGCATCGCCGGATAGGCCTGGGCGCGGATATTGTCGTAGGGCGAATACGACAGCATGTAGTCGTGCGCTGTCCTGTCGCGCGGGTCGCCCCACTGCGTCCACTCGTTGGCGGTGAGCGGAATCGTCTCGTCGAGCATCGTCGTCACGGTGTCGACGAAGGGCACGTCGAGCACGATGCCGCGGTATAGCGAACCGGCCTCGTTGGCCACCACGCCCATCAGCAGCCCGCCGGCCGAGCCGCCGCTGGCGAAGACCTTGTCCTTCGCGCCCCAGCCGGCGCGCACCAGCGCGTCGGTGGCGTCGACGAAATCGTTGAAGGTATTCTTCTTGTTCATCAGCCGGCCGTCCTCGTACCAGCCCTCGCCGAGTTCGGCGCCGCCGCGCACATGGGCCAGCGCGACGACGAAGCCGCGGTCAAGCAGGCTGGGTCGGTTGGACGAGAACTCGGGGTCGTAGGAACTGCCGTAGGCGCCGTAGCCGATGACGAGCAGCGGCGCCGTGCCGTCGGCGCGCGCGCGGTCGCGCCGCCACGACACGGTGACCGGGATGCGCCGGCCGTCGCGCGCGGGCGCCCACAAGCGTTCGGTGGCATACAGGCCGGCGTCGTAGCCGGGCACCGGCTGCAGCTTGCGCAGCACGCGCCGGCCGCTGGCCAGGTGCAGGTCCCAGGTGGCGCGCGGCTGCACCATCGAAGTGACCGTATAACGCAGGTGTGCGGCGCGTGCGTCGCGGTTGTCGCCCAGCGCCACGGTGCTGGCCGGCGCGGCCGCCACCGGCTGCCAGCGTCCACCGGCCAGCAGGCGCACGCGGCTGTCGGCGTCCACGCGCTCCTGCACCGCGATGCCGCGCTCCAGCAGCACGAAATCTTCCAGCGTCGCCTGCTCGCGACCCGGCACCAGCGTGCGCCATCGGCCGCGCTCGTCGGGCGCGCGCTGCGGCGCACTGACGAGCCTGAAATTCACCGCGCCCTCGTTGGTGCGGATGACCCAGCGGCCCTTCAGATGGTCGGCCGTGTGGCGCACCTTTTCGCGCCGCGCCAGCACCATGCGCACGGGGCTGCGCGGCGCATCGGCGGGTACCACGCGCGTCTCGGCGGTGTCGAAGCCGGTCACCGTGATGAGCACGTACCGGCCCGAGGCACTGTTGTGCACCGAGACGAAGAGCGTCTTGTCGGCCTCCTCGAATACCTTCACGTCGGCCGCCGCCTCGGTGCCCAGCGTATGGCGCCATACCGGGCCGCTCTGCAGCGTGACCGGGTCCTGGCGCACGTAGAACAGCGTGCGGTTGTCGTTGGCCCAGGCCAGGTCTTCCAGCACGCCGGGAATGGCATCGGCGTAGGTCTTGCCGGTGCGCAGGTTGCGCAAGCGCAGCGTGTGGATGCGGCGGCCGCCTGTGTCCTCGGTCCAGGCCAGGATTTCGCCATTGGGGCTGACGGCCGTGGAGCCGACGCGGTAGTAGGCCTGCCCAGCGGCCAGCGCCGGCTGGTCCAGCAGCACCTGGCGCGGCGCGCGCGCATCGGGCCGCTCGGGGCTGCCGCGCTGGCGCATCAGCACCGGGTACTCGGCGCCGGCCTTGAATTCCTGCCAGTACCACCAGCCCCGGTCGTAGACCGGCGGCGTGTCCTCGTCTTCCTGGATGCGCGACCGCATCTCGGCCGCCAGCTGCGCCTGCAAGCCCTGCAGCGGCGCCATCATGGCCGCGGTATGGGCGTTCTCGGCTTGCAGGTGGCGCAAGATCTCTGGCCGCTTGGACTGCGGATCGTCGTCGCGCAGCCAGTGGTATTCGTCGACGCGGTCGCCGTGCGGGCTTTTCACGACATGCGGCACGACCGGCGCAACGGGTGGCGCCGGGGTCTGGGCCGCGGCAGCGGCGGTGAGCAAGATCATGAGCAGCAGCGGGAGGTGGGGCACGCGGACGATGATAGGCGGCCTGCCGCAGGCCCACGGGTCACCGCAGGCGGCTGACCAAACGACTGCACACCTTCCGCAGGTGCCACGCCGGAGCCACCCGCCACGGCAGGCTGGCCCGGCCGGCAACGACCAGATCAGCGTGCGCGTGGCCGCCGCAGACCGTGACACGGTGCACGGGGACAGCGGTACCGATGCGCTGACCGTTCAGGTCGCCCCTCTACACTCCGGCGAAGGAGGATTCAGGGGTTGACATGAGGTTTACCCGGACATCCTTGGTGCTCGCAGAAACTTAGGGGGTAAGAATGGACCGTTTCGAAGACAACGACACCGTTGCCACCGCCACGGACTTACGCAACGTCGGTGGCACCGTGTTCGAGACGGCACTGAGCATCGAGTCCGACGACCTCGATTGGTACCTCTTCACGCTGCCCAGCGCCGGACGCCGCGGCGACACGATCTCGGTCGAGTTCAACAACGCGCTGGGCGACGTGGACCTGGAGTTGTACGGCAGCGACGGCACGACCTTGCTGGACTACTCGTACGGCATGAGCAATCTCGAGACGATCAGCCTGGAGGGGCTCGCCGCGGGCAGCTACTACGCGCTCGTCTACGCGTTCAGCGGGGCCAACAATCCGGACTACACGCTGGCAGTGGCGGTGGCACCCCAGGCCCCCGGCGACCGCTTCGAGGACAACGACTCCGCCGCCACCGCCACGGACTTGCACACCATCAGCGGCACCGTGTCCGAGACGGCACTGAGCATCGAGTCCGGCGACCCCGATTGGTACCGCTTCACGCTGACCAGCGCAGGACGCCCCGGCGACACGGTCTCGGTCGAGTTCGACCATGAGCTGGGCGACGTGGATCTGGAGTTGTACGGCAGCGACGGCACGACCTTGCTGGACTCCTCGCGCGGCAACGGCAATCTTGAGGAGATCAGCCTGGCGGGGCTCGCCGCGGGCAGCTACTACGCGCACATCTACCTGTTCAGCGGGACCAACAATCCGGACTACGCGCTGGCGGTGGCGGTGGCACCCCAGGCCACCGGCGGCAACGACGTGCTCACGGGTGACGACGACGCCAATACCTTTGCCGGACTGGGCGGTGACGACGCCATCAGCGGTCTGGGCGGCATCGACACGTCCGTCTTCACCGGGGTGCGGGCCGACTACGCTATCAGCTTGGCCGGCGACGTGCGCCAGGTGAACGACATGACCCCCGGCCGCGACGGCAACGACAGCCTGAGCAGCATCGAGCGGTTGCGCTTTGCCGACACCGCCGTCGCCTACGACATCGACGGCAACGCCGGCATGGCGGCCAAGCTCGTGGGCGCGGTGTTTGGCGCCTCGGCCCTGCAGGATGCAGCCCTGGTGGGCAGCTACCTGAGCCTGCTGGACAGCGGCGCCAGCGCCGAAGAGTTGGCCGCGCTGGCGGCGGCGTCGGCGCGTTTTGCGCAGCTGGCCGGTTCGCACGGCAACACCGATTTCGTGAACACGGTGTACGAGAACGTCGTCGGGATGGCCCCGAGCACGGCCGAACTCGATGAATTCGTGGGACTGCTCGAAACTGGCGTCTTCACCCAAGCCACGCTGGCGCTGCTGGCGGCCGAGCACCCGCTGAACCAGGCCCGCATCGACCTCGCGGGGCTGGCCGACACGGGCTTGAACTACGGCGTGGCGGCCCCGGGAACGGTGCAGTTTGGCACCATCGGGCCCGACGCCTTGACCGGCACCAGCGCCGACGACCAGCTCTACGGCCTGGCCGGAGACGATACGTTCAGCGGCGGCGCCGGCAACGACAGCCTGGAGGGTGGCGAGGGCGTCGACCGCGCGGTCTTCGCCGGCGACAGCAGCCACTTCGGCTGGTCGCGGGAGGACAGCGGCTGGATCGTGAGCGATGACCGTGGCCCGTACACGATCGACCTGCAAGGCATCGAGCGGCTGCAGTTCGAGGACCGTCACGTGGCGCTGGACATGGACGGCGCGGCCGGGATGACGGCCAAGCTGCTGGGCGCCGTCTTCGGCGCTTCGTTCGTGGCCAACCCCGAGTTCGTGGGCATCGGCCTGAGCGTGTTCGACGCCGGCATGTCGTACGAGCAGGTGGCGCAGCTGGCGCTGGATGCCGCGCTGGGCGCCGGGCACACGCACCAGCAGGCGGTGGAGCTGATGTACTTCAACCTCATCGGCGTCGCGCCTTCGCCCCAGGAAAGCGCCGAGCTGGTCGCCCTCATCGACGTCCATCACGTCTACACCGAGGCCTCGATCGCCGTCTTCGCCGCCGAACTTTCCTACAACACCGACAACATCGACCTCGTCGGCCTCGCACAGACCGGCATCGACTACGTGCCGGCCTGAGGTGCATCAGACAGGCGCCGACATCGACTCGCCCAGCACCAGCCGCTGGCGCGGCAGCGCCACGCGCCGCAGGTCGCAGCGGTCGAGACGCTTCGGGCCGGGCTCGCAGTGAATCGCGGGCCCGTCAGGGCAGCCGCACCGAAGCGCATCGTGCAGCGCCCTCAGGCCGCCATCGGCACCAGGAAGTCGCGGCTGATGCCCACGCCGAGGTCGCCCACGCGGTCGAGGAACTGCGTCAGGTAGGCGTGCAGGCCGGTGGCCAGAATCTCGTCGATGCGGCCGTACTGCAGGTCGGAACGCAGCCGACCGGCACGGCGCAGCGTCTCGCTGCTGCCCTGGTTGGCCACCAGTTGCAGATTGAGCACCACCTCGTTCATGCACGCGGCCAGCGAGCGCGGCATGTCGGGGCGCAGGATCAGCAATTCCGCCACGCGTTCCGGGCGGATGACGTTGCGGTAGACCTTGCGGTAGACCTCGAAGCCGGAGACCGAACGCAGGATCGCGCTCCAGTGGTAGAAGTCCACCTCCTGGCTTTCCTTGACGTGGCCGGCGCCGAAATACTCGCCGGCCAGGGCGTGGAACTTCACGTCGAGCAGCCGCGCCGTGTTGTCGGCGCGTTCCAGGAAGGTGCCGATGCGCAGGAAATGCAAGGCTTCGTCCTGCAGCATGGTGCCCACGGTGACGCCGCGCGACAGGTGCGAGCGGAACTTGACCCATTCGAAGAAGGCCCCGGGGTCGCGGTCGAAGGCGCCCTCGCGCAGCAGGCGGTTGAATTCGAGCCAGGTCTGGTTCTGCGTCTCCCACACCTCGGTGGTGAGCGCACCGCGCACGGCGCGCGCGTTCTCGCGCGCGGCGCGCAGGCAGGACACGATGCTCGACGGATTGGTCTCGTCCAGCACCATGAATTCCATGACGGGCACGGCACTCACGTTCGGGTGCTTCTGGGCATAGCTGCCGGTGAGTTCGCTGATCGACAGCAGCCCGCGCCAGCCCTGCTCGGTCATGTCGGCCGACTGCGGCAGCAGACTGGTCTGGTAGTTCACGTCCAGCATGCGGGCTGTATTTTCGGCCCGCTCCATATAACGAGCCATCCAAAACAAATGATCTGCCGTGCGCGAGAGCATCGCCGACTCCTTCAGGCCGAAAATCCAGCGTGCGCTGGCGCGCACCGCGGTGTTGTGGCTTCGCCGCAAGCGCTTCGCGCTTGACCGGTCCGCTCCATGTAGCGGGCCATCCAGAACAAATGGTCGGCGGTTCTAGACAGCATGGTCGGTTCTCCCTTCAGTCCTCGAGCACCCAGGTGTCCTTCGTGCCGCCGCCCTGCGACGAATTGACGACCAGCGAGCCCTCTTTCAGCGCCACGCGCGTCAGGCCGCCGGGCACCATCTGCACCTCCTTGCCCGACAGCACGAAGGGACGCAGGTCGATGTGGCGCGGCGCGATGCCGCTTTCCACGAAGGTGGGGCAGGTGGACAGGCTGAGCGTGGGCTGCGCGATGTAGTTGCCCGGGTTGGCCTGCAGCACGGCGCGGAAGTCGTCGATCTCGGCCCGCGTGGCGGCCGGGCCGACGAGCATGCCGTAGCCGCCGGCGCCATGCACTTCCTTGACCACCAGCTCACCCATGTTCGCCAGCACGTAGGCCAGGTCTTCGGCATCGCGGCACTGGTAGGTGGGCACGTTATGCAGGATGGGCTTTTCGCCCAGGTAGAACTCCACCATCTTCGGCACGTAGGGGTAGATGCTCTTGTCGTCGGCGATGCCGGTGCCGATGGCGTTGGCGAGCGTCACGTTGCCGGCGCGGTAGACGTCGAGCAGTCCGGCGCAGCCCAGCGTGCTGTCTGGCCGGAAGGCCTGGGGGTCGAGGAAGTCGTCGTCGACGCGGCGGTAGATCACGTCCACGCGCTTGGGGCCCTGCGTCGTGCGCATGAAGACGAAGCCTTCCTTGACGAAGAGGTCCTGGCCCTCGACGAGTTCCACCCCCATCTGCTGCGCCAGGAAGGCGTGCTCGAAATAGGCGCTGTTGTACATGCCGGGGGTCAGCACCACCACCGCGGGATCGTTGACGCCGGCCGGCGCCACCGCGCGAAGCGTCTCCAGCAACAGGTCGGGGTAGTGCGCCACCGGCGCGACACGGTGCATGCTGAACAGTTTGGGGAACAGCCGCATCATCATCTTGCGGTCTTCCAGCATGTAGCTCACGCCGCTGGGCACGCGCAGGTTGTCTTCCAGCACGTAGTAGCTGCCGGAGCCGTCGGCATTGCCGGCGCGCACGATGTCGATGCCCGAGATGTGCGAATAGACGTTGCCCGGCACCTCCACGCCCATCATCTCGGGGCGGAACTGGCTGTTTCTCAGCACCTGGTCGGCCGGCACGATGCCGGCCTTCAGGATCTCCTGGCCGTGGTAGACGTCGTGGATGAAACGGTTCAGCGCCGTCACACGCTGGCGCAGCCCGGCTTCCATGGTCGCCCACTCGTGGCCGGGAATCACGCGCGGGATGAGGTCGAAGGGAATCAGCCGCTCGGTGCCCGCGCCGTCCTCGT
>Ga0073899_10003877_pt1 | contig 13173 bp, 7 predicted proteins | sample KloWWTmetaKNB5Ph_FD_88975 | JGI IMG/M metagenome (GOLD analysis project Ga0073899, IMG submission 88975) | Active sludge microbial communities from Klosterneuburg, Austria, studying microevolution and ecology of nitrifiers - Klosterneuburg... | ecosystem: Engineered > WWTP > Aerobic digester >... | reverse complement strand
CCGGGGTCTCGTCCGTGAGGAGCACGAACAAGAGCGCAGCCACCGCCCACAGGTCGCCGGCCTCGTCGGGGGAGCGGAAGTCGTGGCCCGGCGCCACCAGCGAGCGATCGGGCCCGAGGCCCAGGGCTGCTCGCAGGCTGGCCTCGCCGAAACCGATCACGTGCACGCTGCCCGCTTCGTCGATCAGCAGGTGCGACAGCGAAAGCGCCCCGTGGCGCACATCGTGAGCGTGTGCCGTGCCCACGATCTCGAGCGCGTCCCCGGCCACCCGCAGCGCTTCGGACGGGGGAATTCGCCCGCGGCGACGCGCCACCAGGTGGCGCGCGCTTTCGCCGCTGATCAGCGGCGCGATCACCGTCTGCACCGCGCGACCCGTGATCTCGAGGGGCGCCACGGCCCTGGGGTGACCCACCTCTTCAGCGGCGCGCAAAGCCCAGAGCTCTCCCGGTTCGGCTCGCAGCTCGGGGTGGATGATCTTCACTGCCACACTTCCGGTCGCATGCCCGTCGGCGGCGTAGACGGCGCCCAGGTCGCCGACGGCGATCAGGCGCGTGGGCCGCAGCCCGCCTTCGAGCACGGTGCCGACGCGCGCGAGTGAGGCTTGCTCTCGGTCTCCCAATTGCCCTGCCCCTCGTGACCCGCGTCAACGCCCGCGGAGCGCGGTCGGCAAGAGCTCGAAGTACTTGGCGAAGGTCTTCATGCCCCCCGAGGCCTGACCCCAGTCGAAGTACTCGTTCGGCGCGTGATAGCCATGATCGGGTAGCGAGAGCCCGATCAGCTGGATCGGGCACCCGAGGTGCCGCTCGAGCGTGACCACCGCGCCAATGCTGCCGCCTTCGCGCACGAACGCCGGCGACTTGCCGAACCCGAAACGCAGCGCCTGCACGGCCACCTCACCCAGCGGCCCGGACGAATTGCCCCGGAACGGAGCGAGCGCGCTCTCGCCGTGGACCACCACGTCGGGGTTGAGCCGCTTCACCTCGGCCCGCAGCAGCGCGAGCGCCTTGGCGGGGGTCTGGTTCGGCACCAGCCGAAGGCTGACCTTGGCCTCGGCGAAGGGCGGCACGATGGTCTTGATCCCGCGGCCTTGATAGCCGCCGGCGATGCCGTGCACCTCGAGGGTGGGGCGCGCCCAGATGGCCTGCATCACCTCGAGCGGGTCCTTCGACCGCAGCGACTTCAGGCCATACACCTTCTTGAACCGCGGCAGCGAGAAGCCGCAGCGCGAGAACGATGCCAGCTCGGCCCGGGTGGGTTTGACCACGTCGTCGTAGAACCCCTGGATGTGGATCTTGCCGGTGCCGCCGTCGTGCAGCGCGGCGATCACGTTGCAAAGCTCGACCATCGGGTTGCGGGCTGCGCCGCCGGTCAGGCCCGAGTGCACGTCTTCGGTTCCCGTTTCGAGCCGCAGCGTGGCCCCCTGCAGCCCCCGCAGCCCCGTGGAAACCACCGGCTTGCCGGGCGCCAGCCACACCGTGTCGGAGACCACGACCACGTCGGTGCGCAAGGCCTTGGCGTGCTTCTGCATGAAGCCGTCGAAGTTGGGGCTGCCGATCTCTTCTTCGAGCTCCCACACGAACTGGATGTTGAGCGGAACGTCTGCCTGCCGCGCGAACGCCGCTGCGTACAGCACCGACAGCGCCGGCCCCTTGTCGTCGGTGGCACCCCGCGCATAGTACCGATCGCCTTCGATCGAGAGCTTGAACGCCTCGCGCTTCCAGGCTGCGCCCTCTGCCGGTTGCACGTCCAGATGGTTGTAGATGGTGACGGTTGGGTGCTTGCGATCGTTGCCGAAGCGCCCGACCACCACCGGATTGCCACGCGTCTTCAGCACTTCGGCCGTGCCGCCCAGCGCGGTCACGGCGCTGGCTGCCGCCTCGGCGCAGCGCTGGATCGACGGGCGGCTCTCGGCCATGAGGCTGATGGTCGGCAGCTCGACCCAGCGGCGGAGCTCGGCTTCGTACCTGTGGCGTGCGGCGCGGACGTACCTGTCCAGTGCCTTCGAGTCGACCATGGCGCGTATGCTAGTTCAGCGGGCGCTCGATCGCGACGCCGAATCGGTCACGAGGGGCAGTCCCACTTCAGACCGCTGTTCCACCGACAGCGACAGAACGAATTCGCGTACGCGCAGATCGCCCCACTGCTCGCACAGCCGCTCTCGTCGGTCGGCTTGGTGGCGGGGCAAGTCAGGCAGGACCAGTTCTGGGAGCCGCCGCCGCTGCAGCCGCACGCGTTGGTGTTGCCGGTGCCGTAGTTGCACGAATCCCCGGAGCTCGGGCACGACGGGTTGCCGGTCGGCGGATTCTGCGGGCAGGGGTTGCAGTGCCAGGTTCCGCCCCAGCACGTGCACTGGCTGCTGGTGTTGCCGGTGCCGGCGTAGTCGCACATGGCGCCCGGCGCGGAGCACGCAGAGTTGTCGGTGGGCTGCGGCGACGGGCACGTGCCCGTGCTTCCGCCCGAACCGCCGCTGCCGCCACTGCCGCCGGTGGCGCCGCCACTGCCGCCGGTGGCGCCGCCACTGCCGCCGGTAGCGCCGCCACTGCCGCCGGTAGCACCGCCGGCGCCGCCGGTCGCACCGCCGCTGCCGCCGGTGGCACCGCCGCTGCCGCCGGTGGCGCCGCCGCTGCCACCGCCACCACCCGCGCCGCCGCTGCCGCCGGTAGCGCCGCCGCTGCCGCCGCCGCCCGTGGTTCCGCCGCTGCCGCCCGTTGCGCCGCTGCCGCCGCCGCCGGTGGTTCCGCCTGCGCCGCCGGTTGCGCCCGCGCCACCGCCACCGGTGGTTCCGCCCGTTGCGCCGGCACCACCGCCGCCGGTGGTTCCGCCTGCGCCGCCGCCACCGCCGCCGGTGGTTCCGCCTGCGCCGCCGTCGGCGCCGCCACTGCCGCCCCCACCGGTCGAGCCGCCCGCACCGCCGCTGCTGCCTCCGCTGCCGCCGCCGCCGCTGCTACCGCCGCCGCCGCTGCTGCCGCCTGTGCTCGAGCCGCCACCGGTTCCGAACTGGAACTCGTCGTAGTCGTTGCTGCACGCGATGGCGAGCGAGAGCGCCGCGCCACAAACCCAAAGCGAGTGACGTCGAATCATGTAAGGCCCGGAGGTAGAATCGCATGCGCGGCGCGAAAGGACCAGCCGAGCCGGGCCGCGCACCTCGGAGCACACGGGAGCTATTTCTTCTTCACGGTTGGCGGTGGCAACGGATCCGGTGGCGGCGGCGGTGGCGGCCTCCGGCCGGTGTTGGTGCTGGTGGGCGGGGGCAGAGGGTCCATCGGCGGAACCGGATCCGGCGGCGGCTGCGCGAACTCGGAGGCGTCGGGCTTGGGCTGGATCTCGAGGGGCTGACCGCCGTCCGGATCGTCGTAGCGCGGACCCTGGTGCTGCTCGCGCATGTGCGGCGGCGGCAGCGGATCGGGCGGTGGCGGGGCCAGCGGATCACACGCCAGCGGCGTGAGCGCGATGGCCGCTGCGGCCGCGGCGCCCCAGCGCGGCAGCGGGCGGGGCCGCGCCACGCCGCGGACGGCGTTCGAGATGGCCTGACTCACCTCGGCGACGCGCGGCTCGAGCTTTCGGTTCGCACGCTCGACCTCTTCGAGCACGATCTGGGTGAAGTCCTCGAAGGCCGCGGGATCGAGCGAGCGCGGCGACTCGGCAAACTCGACGATCTCGCTCATGCGGGCCACCGAGTCCAGATTCACCTGGCGAATGGTCTCGAGGGTGCGCGCGTGCAGGCTGGGCGACATCGCCTTGGGGTGGAACTGTCGCAAGAGGTGCCAGTAGTAGCCGAGCGACAGGTTGCTGTTCATCAGCCCGTCGCAGCGGAAGTTTCGGTCCAAGAAGGTGCGGGCAAAGACCCGGAACGCGCGCTCGGCGGCCGGGTCGCTGATCTCGTAGTCCCAGCCGAAGACGTCGCCCACCAGCCGCCCCTCGCGCTCCAGCTTTCGCATCAGCGGCGTGCCCGGATAGATCTCGGTCCGGCAGAAGTTCATCGGCACGTCGGCGTTGCGCTTCAAGAACCCCAGGCTCTCGCGCAGCGACGCGATGCGCGTCTCGGGATCGAAGATCAGCATGTTGAAGCAGGCGTACACGTCCACCGCGCGCAGGAAGTCGAGGGCACGCTGGTTCGCCGCGACGTCCACCCCGCGCCCCAGGGTCTTCAGCCCCTGGCTGCTGCCGGCTTCGATACCGATGTAGATGCGAAGCAGGCCGATCTCGCGCAGCACCCGGAACACCTCGGCATCCAGGTCGTCGGGGCGGGCCTTGAGCACCAGCGCGACGTCGTTCACCCCGCGCCTGCGGAAGGCGTCGCGCAGCCGGGTCACCCGCGCCAGATCCCGCTGGGCATCCCGCGTGAAGAAGTCGTCGTCGTGGAACACCAGCATGCGCGCGTCACGCTCGCGCCGAACCTGCGCCACCTCGTCGGCCACGTTGTCCGCGCTGCGCGCGCGATAGCGTTCGCCACCGGCGTCGGCGATGTAGGCGTTGATGCAGCAGAAGGTGCAGTGCCCGTAGCAGCCGCGGGTGCCCACCAGGAACGCCGCCGGGATGCCCAGGTGCAGCTGCGGATCGCCGACGCGCTTCGGAAACGCGATCGCGTCCAGGTCCGACGCCAGCGGGCGCGGCGCGGCGGCGTGCACGCTGCCATCGGCACGGCGATGAACCAGGCCCCGCACGTCGTCGAGCGGCGCGCGACCCGCCAGGCGATCGCACAGCTCGACCAGGGTCACCTCGCCCTCGTGGCGCACCACGCTGTCGATGCTCGAGTAGCGCTCGAGCACCTCGCGGTGAGCGAACGTGGGGAAGTGACCACCCACCGTCAGGTGACCGCCGAAACCTCCGGCGCGGAGCTGCCCGGCGAGGTCGCCGAACTCCTCCGCGCGGCGCTGGAAGGTCATCGACAGACCGATCACGTCGGGCGAGAAGCCCCGCGCCCTTTCCAGCACCTGGCCCGCGTCGTTGGTCGACGAGAAGGCCGCCAGCTCGGCGCGGTGCCCCGCGCCTTCGAGCGCCGACGCCAGGTAGCGAATGGCCAGGTTCTCTTCCAGCTCGGACCCCACCAGCAGCACCTTCATGTGACGACCTCCGGTTCGGGGCATTCTGCCAGATCAATCGACCGGTGAGTCCAATGACGGCGCGCGTGGGGGCGAGTCACCGAGTCGCACCTGCTGCGCACCTGCTGCGCTCCCGCGCGCGCGCGGTGCATGGAATGCGCGCGGCCTGGGGTGACTCGCCCTCAAACTGCCCTGGCACGCATCGTGCTGAAGCCGAAGGGCCGACCATGCGAGCCGCATTCGCCCTCGCGATTTTCACGACTGCCAGCGCTGCGGTCGCCGCACCGATCCGCATGGACCTGACCGATGCCATGCGCCGCGCGGAGCAGGCAGCGCCCGCCCTTGCGGTCAGGCGCGTGGCGGCTCGCGCCAGTCGCGACCTGGCGCACGCCGCGGACCAGAAGCTCTCGCATCCGCCGCGGATCGAGATCGAGGTGGGCCCGCGCTTCCGCTCTGACCCGAGTCGGGTCGGCGTGGATGCCACCCTGGGCGCCTGGCAAGACTTCCCGCTCGGCGGGCTCGGGGCGTCGCGGCGGGCGTGGGCCTCTGCGGTGGGCAGCGAGGCCGACGCCCGGCTCGACGTGACGAAGCACGACGTCCGAGCAGAAGCCGCGCTGACCTGGATCGAAGCGCGGCTCGCGCGCGAGCTGATGCGCATCCGCAAGCAGTCTCACGAGCACGCGCTGGCCATCGCGAAGGTGGTCGGTCTACGCGTGCGTGCCGGCAGCACGCCGCCGTCGGACGAGGCCACCGCCAAGGCGCTGGTGGGTGCAGCGCGCGCCGAGGTGATCGACGCCGAGGGGCGGGCGTTCGTGGCAGAGACCGCGCTGCGACACCTGACCGGCACCCGCGGACGAGAGCTCGTGATCAGCGGTCCGCTCGAGACCTCCGATCGCCCGCTGAAGCTGGCGCCGCTGTTGATGCATGCCGGCGCTCAGCCCGACCTGCGGGCCGCCGATGCCGTGGCCGAGCGCGCCGAGCGCGCGGCCGACCTCGCCCGCTCGGCCGGCAAGCCATCGCTCTCGATCGGGCCCAGCGTCACGCGGGAAGCGACCGGTGACTGGATCGTGCTCGGCCGGGCGTCGTTCCCGCTGCCGCTGGTGAACCCCGGTGCGCTCGAGTCGGCGCGTGCCCAGGCCGAGGCTCGCGGACAGCGCGCCGAGGCGCAGCACGCGCGTGCGACCCTGGCGCGCGAGATCGAGCTCGGGCTGCACGAGCGCCAGCACGCGCGCGAGCTGCGCGACGCGCTGCGCGGTGGGGTGATCGGCCCCGCGCGCGAGGCGCTGCGACAGACTCTGGCGCAATACGAAGCCGGCAACGGCGACACCGCGACCGTGCTCTCGGCGCGGCGCGAGCTGCTCTTGGCCGAAGAGCGCTGGGCCGAAGCCGCCGCGGACGTGCGCCGCGCGGACGTGCGCCTGATGCGCCTCTTGGGCAGAGATCCGGCAGAGCTGTCCGAAAGGGCCCAGCCATGACTCGACACTTCGTCCTGGCATGCCTGCTCGCGGTCGCCTGCGGCAAGGCCGAGCCCCCGCCGCCGCCCGCCGCGGGCGAGCCGAAGTCCAAGCTCATCACGGTCGACCCCGCGCTGCAGAGCTCGGGTCGCATCACCGCGGTCGTGGTCGAGCGCAGCCCCGTGATCGGCTTCATCGTGGCCACCGGTCAGATCGAGCCGCCGCCCGACGGCGCGGCCGCGGTGACCTCGCCGATCACCGCCCGCGTGCGCGAGATCACGGTCCGTCGCGGCGACACGGTGAAGAAGGGCGACAAGCTGGCCGAGCTCGACGCCGGCGAGATTACCCGGGTGCGCGGGGAGTTGGCGCGCGCCAAGGCCCGCCGCGTGCACGCGGAGCGCGTGCTGGCCCAAGAAGAGAGGCTCTTCAAGGACGCCGCCACCAGTGAGCGCGCACTGTCGGACGCGAAGAGCGCGGCCGAGACCGCGCGTGCCGACGAGCGGGCGGCCTCGTCGCTGCTCACGAGCTTCGGGGCAGCAGGCGGCGGACGGATGCAGCTCGTGGCGCCCATGGATGGAACCGTGGTGGCCGTCGAGGGCGTGGTCGGGGCGCCGGTGGAAGCCACGACGCTGCTCCTTCGGCTCGTCGACACCAAGCGGCTGCTGGTGCGGGCCGACGTGGCCGAGAACGACGCGGACCTGGTTCAAGACGGTGCCGCGGCCACGATCGCCATCGCTGGCAAGGTGCTGCCGTGCGCCGCCAAGGTCGAGTCGCACGCGCCCCACGTGGACGCCGCCACCCGGACGGTGCCGTTTCGAATCAGCCTGGGCGACAAGTGCGGCGACTTCCACGCAGGCGCCTTCGTCGACGTGTCGATCGCGAAGCCCGCCACCGGTGACAAGAAGCTGGTCAGTCTGCCGCGGGACGCGGTGGTCAGCATCGACGAGGTGCCGACGGTGTTCGTCGTCAAGCAGCCGGGCGAATTCGAGCCACGCAGCGTGCGGGTGGCCGAATATGCCGGCCTCAGGGTCTACATCGAGTCGGGCGTGAACGACGGCGAGAGCGTGGTGAGCCAGGGGGCGCTGCTGCTCAAGGGCGAGCTGATGCGCTCGCGGCTGGAGTGAGGCGATGATCGGCCGCGTCGCACGCCTGGTCGTCGAGTACCCGCTGCTCACCATTCTGGCGGTGGTCGGGCTGATCGTGGCTGGCGTGCGCAGCTACCAGACGCTGCCCATCGACGCGGTCCCGGATCTGACCAACGTGCAGGTCCAGGTCTTGACCAGCGCGCCGGGGCTGTCGCCGATCGAGGTCGAGCGGCTGGTCACCGGGCCCGTGGAGCTGGCCATGACCGGCGTGCCGCACGTCACCCGCATCCGCTCGGTGTCGCGCTCGGGCGTGAGCGCGGTGACCCTGGTGTTCGACGACGAGACGGACCTGGCAGCCGCGCGGGAGCTGGTGGCGCAGCGCCTGCCTGCGGCCCGCGAAGAGATCCCGCCGAGCGCCGGGCGGCCCGACCTGGGGCCGCTCACCACCAGCCTGGGCGAGGTCTATCACTTCAGCGTGCGCTGGCCCGGGCACTCGCTGCGCGAGATCCGCACCCTGCTGGACTGGGACATCGCCTATCGACTGCGATCGGTTCCGGGCGTGGTCGAGGTCAACTCTTGGGGCGGTGACACGCGGCAGATCGAGGTTCGCCTGCGCGAGAGCGCCATGCTGGCCAACGGCGTCACGGCCGAGATGGTCGAAGAGGCCGTGCTGGGTTCCGGTCACAACGTGAGCGCGGGCTTCATCGAGCGCGCCGACGAGGGCACGTTCGTGCGCGCCGAGACGTCTTACCGCACGCGCGAAGACGTGGAGCGCCAGGTGGTCACGACCCGGAAGAAGGACGGCGCGGTGCGCCCCGTGCTGGTGGCCGACGTGGCCGACGTGGTCGACGGCAGCGCGCCCCGGTTCGCTGCGGCCACCGCCGACGGGCAAGGCGAGAGCGTCTACACCATGGTGCAGATGATCGCGGGGGGGAACGCGCACCAGGTGGTGGCGCGCGTGAAGGGTCGCCTGGCAGAGATCGAGAAGAGCTTGCCCGAAGGCGTGGTGGTGGAGCCGTTCTACGACCGCAGCGCGTTCGTGGACGAGGTTCTGGGCACGGTGAAGAAGAACCTGCTCGAGGGCGGAGCCATCGTCGCCATGGTGCTGCTGATCATGCTGGGGAACCTGCGTGCTGGGCTGGTGGTCGCGTCGGTGATCCCGCTCTCCATGCTGGGGGCGTTCATCCTGATGCGGTACTTCGGCGTCAGTGGGAACTTGCTCAGCCTGGGCGCCATCGACTTCGGTCTGGTGGTCGACGGCTCGGTGGTGGTGATCGAGGGGGCGCTGGCGGCCATGGCCGCCCACCACCTGACGGGCAAACAGGCGATGGGGCGCGTGGCGAGCGAGATGGGCCGCGCGGTCAGCATGGCCGTGCTGATCATCGCCATCGTGTACGCGCCGGTGCTGCTGCTCGAGGGCGTAGAGGGCAAGATGTTCCGGCCGATGGCACTGACGGTGCTGTTCGCGCTGGGCGTGGCGCTTGTGCTCACCTTCACCTGGGTACCGGCCATCGGAGGGTTGCTCTTGCGCGACGCTCACCACGACGAGCCGCGCATCGTGAAGTGGCTGAAGCGCGGCTACCGACCCGTGGTCACCGCCCTGGTCGACCGCTGGCGGCTGGCAGCCCTGGGCGTGCTGGTGCTGATCGTGAGCGGCGCGCTGGTGGCCAGCACGCGCGGGGCCGAGTTCTTGCCTCGGCTGGAAGAGGGCGATCTGGCCATTCAGGTCACGCGACCACCGAGCGTGAGCCTGGCCGAGGCCGCCCGGGGCACGACTGCCGTCGAGCAGGTGCTGAAGCGCTATCCCGAGGTCGAGCGGGTGGTGAGCCGCACCGGCAGCCCCGACATTGCGACGGACGTGATGGGCCCCGAGCAGAGCGACGTGATCGTGACGCTGAAGCCCCGCGAGCAGTGGGTGACCGCCAAGGACGCCGCGGGCTTCGCCGACGTGCTCGGACCCGAGCTGAACAAGGCGCTGCCGGGCGCGGCATTCGGCTTCACACAACCGATCGAGATGCGGGTCGACGAGCTGATCGGCGGGGTGAAAGCCGACGTGGGCGTGAAGGTCTTTGGCGACGACCTGGCGACGCTGCGCAAGGTGGCCGAAGAGCTGGCGCAGGTGATCAACACGACCAGCGGTGCGGTCGACGTACGCGTCGAGCCGATGAGCGGGCTGAGCATGCTGACCATCACCCCCGACACGCGCGAGATGGGGCGCCGCGGGGTGAGGGCCGTCGAGCTCTCGACGTTCGTCGAGACGCTGCGTGCGGGGCGCCACGTGGGGCACCTGATCGAGGGCCAGAAGCGCTTCGACGTGGTGCTGCGCTCGGCCAACGTGCCAGCGGCCGACGACGGCCCCCTGCAGCGCGTGCGGATCCCGATGGCAGATGGGCGCGCGGTCTCGCTGGGCGACATTGCCCACGTGAGCAGCTCGGACGGCCCCGCCCAGGTGAGCCGCGAGCAAGGGCGGCGGCGCGTGCTGATCGAGGTCAACGTGCGCGGTCGCGACCTGGCCAGCTTCGTCCACGAGCTGCGCGCGCGCGTCGGCGCGGTGAAGCTGCCCGCGGGGTACTATGTGGAGTACGGCGGAGAGTACGAGAACCTGGCCAGCGCCACGGCGCGGCTCGCGGTGGTCGTGCCGCTGACGCTGGCCGTGGTGCTGGTGCTCTTGTACCTGGCCTTCGGATCGATTCGGCCGGCGCTGCTCATCTTCGTCAACGTGCCCGCCGCTGCCACCGGTGGCATCGCGGCGCTGGCGCTCCGCGGGCTCGATCTCAGCGTCAGCGCCGCGGTGGGGTTCTTGGCGTTGTTCGGCGTGGCCACGCTCAACGGCGTGGTGCTCTTGGCTTCGGTGCGGGGTCGCCAGCAACATGGCGAGGCCCCCCGCGAGGCGGTGCTTGGCGCCGCCGACGAGCGCGTGCGTCCGGTGCTGGTCACGGCGCTGGTCGCGGCGCTGGGCTTCGTGCCCATGGCGGTTGCCACCGGGACCGGCGCCGAGGTGCAGCGCCCGCTCGCCACGGTGGTGATCGGCGGGCTGGTCACTGCGTCGCTGGTCACACTGCTGGCGCTGCCGGCGCTGTACGTGCGGTTCGGCGGTCGGCCCGAGGTGCCCGAAGAAGAGCCGAGCTGAATCAGTCTGGGATGCAGACCGAGCGCGCCAGGCCCGTACCGACCTGCTTGCGTGTCACGCACGCCGAGCCCGCCGGGCACTCGCTGGCGTTGCTGGCGGGCGTGCAGCGCCGCGCGCACGCCGCGCCGCCCAGCGCCGGATCGTTCACACAGGTGGTCATGGGGAAGCCGGGCTGATCGGGGCAGGTGCTGGTGCAGGGTCGGGTGCACACCCCGGCCGCGCCGCTGGTCGCACCGAAGCAGACGTTCCCCGCCGCGCAGTCCGACGCGATCAGGCACTGGTCGCCGATCCAGCCGGGGGTACCGGGCATGCACACGTTCGCGGTGGTGGCCCCGCCCAGGCGCTTCTCGACCCGGGGCTCGAAGTGATCGAGGGGCCGGCAGGCGTAGTTCGGCGCCGACTCTTTGAGCACGCACATGCCCTTGCCGGGCGCGTCGGGATCGGCCACGCAGAACGAGGTGGGGTACCCCGGCTTGTCCGGGCAATAGCTGGTGCAGGCCCGCGTGCAGAAGCCGCGCTCGGACCAGGGGTTGGTCTTGCAGGTCAGGCCCGGATCCACGCAGTCGGCGTCGTCGGTGCACTCGGCGCCCAGCCACGGATCCGGCACGTCGACCTTGGTGCCGTCGGGCCGCCGCTCGGGCTCGCGCTGCACGTGCACCGGCACCTTGGCCACGCCCTTGATACGCGCATAGACCTCGAGCACGTCTTCGGCGCGCATGCGGATGCAGCCGTGCGACACGAAGCCGCGGCGCAGGCTGCCGCCGTTCGCCGCGCGATAGTTGTCGACCGGCCCGTGAATGGCGTACGGCCCGCTCCACGACAGGAACGGCAGGCCCGCGAACACCGGCAAGGTCTCGCCCGTGGCCTTGTCGGTCCACCAGATCTTGCAGGCCGTGGTGGTAGCCGGCGTGATCTCGAAGTCTTGCTTCCCCTGCGCGAGCAGCGGATACATCGACCGCGACTCGAGGTGGGTCTTCTCGCCCGGCGTGGTGTTGATCGAGCCCGGGCCAATCGGGAAAACCTTGTCGTAACCACCCGCGGAATCGGTCAGGCGCAGCGTCAGCCCGTTGAACGAGATGGTGATGCGCGGGCTCTGGAGCTTCGGCAGGTTGGGGATGGCCTTGCAGGTGGTGGCGGCGCCCCAGTTGCCGTCGGCCTTCAAGTCGTCGGCGCCCAGCTCACCCAGATCGATGTCGTCGTCCGTCAGCTCGGACCCCTCGGGCGCGTCGACGGCGTCGTCGCTGCCACAGGCGGCGGGCGTCAGGCAGAAGAGCGGGAGCGCAAGCAGCAAGCGCCGGGGCTTCATCACCGAGCTAGCTCAGCAGATCCCCGAGCGGGGCGCCAGCTAGAGGGGTGTCGTCGCCGTCGCGGTCTGCGGCCGTCACGAGTGCCGCGCCAGCGCGGGCCCGGTTTCCCCCAAGCCTTTCCTCCGGTCGATGAAGTCGCGTCCGAAGGCTTGCTCGGCGGCCAGATCATTGTGCGCCTTGCACCGCAGCGCGATGTTCTCTTCGGTCGCCGGGCCTCCGAGCGCGAAGGGATGGTCGTGGTGCAGTTCGAGGCCGCCGGTCTCCCGGCAGCGCTGCCCCCTGTCATCAACGAAGCTGCAGCGTCCGCCGTCCCGCGCGGCGACCTGGCGCCGCACGTGGGCTGGGATGTGCCTGCCGCGCTGGCGCGGGTCGGCGCCCGGCTCCGGGGGCTCCTGCGCACGCGACTTCTCCGTCATCGCGTACTTGCGCTTCCTCAGATCGGCAACCAAGAGGCGCATCGCGCGAAGGTGGATGGCCTCGAGCGATCGCCCGCTCTCGGCATGGGCCAGGAGATCCCGAGCCTGATTCAGGAGGTCCACGTATTCGTCCTTGGCCGTGAACTCGACCTTGTAGCGTTGCGCCCCGCGCGGGAACGGGTGCTCGCCGGCTGGCGCTTCTTCCTCTTCCGGTCCGCTCGCGACGGCCTCGGCGCTGTCGACCCAGTCCTTCGGCCGCTCGCCCGGGGGGAGCTCGCGCACCGGGCCCGTCAGTGCGCCGGTGAGCGCTTGCCAGGTCGGGTTCGAGGGCGAGTTTCCGGTGGGCTCTGGTCCGAGCGGCTCGACCCGCCCCGGGACGGTGGCCAGCGGGTCGAGCATGCGCACCAGAACCGCGAGCTCTTTCTTCGTCCGGTGCTTGGCGCGCGCCAGGACCTCAAGGTGGTTCTCCTCGGTCAGGTGCGGACCGAGCATGAGCAGGCCGGTCAAGTGGATCTCGCCCGCGGCGATGCGCTCGAAGAGCACGGGGAAGCGCCGAGCGAACCGGGCCGCGTGGGCGCGGCGCAGCGCGGCGTCCTCGCTCATGCGAAGCTCGTACACGCAGTAGGTGTACAGGCTCGAGCAGGCCCGCAAGCGATGGAGGCCTCGCGCCTCGACCTCGGCCAGGTGAGCCAGGAGGCCGGCGAGCACCTGGTTGGAGCGACCCACCATCCGTCGTGTG
>Ga0073899_10003876_pt1 | contig 13173 bp, 9 predicted proteins | sample KloWWTmetaKNB5Ph_FD_88975 | JGI IMG/M metagenome (GOLD analysis project Ga0073899, IMG submission 88975) | Active sludge microbial communities from Klosterneuburg, Austria, studying microevolution and ecology of nitrifiers - Klosterneuburg... | ecosystem: Engineered > WWTP > Aerobic digester >... | reverse complement strand
GGCAAAGCGGGAAGCTGAAGAGAAGGCGCGCCAGCAGGCAGAAGAAGCCGCACGGCGTGCCGCCGAAGAAAAGTCCCGGCGCGAGGCGGAAGAAAAGGTCCGTCGCGAAGCCGAAGAGAAAGTACGCAAGGAAGCGGAAGCGCAGGCAAAGCGGGAAGCTGAAGAGAAGGCGCGCCAGCAGGCAGAAGAAGCCGCACGGCGTGCCGCCGAAGAAAAGTCCCGGCGCGAGGCGGAAGAAAAGGCACGCCGCGAAGCCGAAGAGAAAGTACGCAAGGAAGCGGAAGCGCAGGCAAAGCGGGAAGCCGAAGAGAAGGCGCGCCAGCAGGCGCACCAGCAGGCGGAAGAAGCCGCACGACGTGCGACCGAGGAAAAAGCCAGAAAACAGGCAGAAGCAAAGGCTAAAGAGGAAGCTGAGGAACTGGCACAACAGCAGGCAGAGCTCGAGATCAAGGCGGTCATACAGGCCAGGGAGCGTGCGCGGCAGCAAACAGAAGACCCGGCCCGCGGTAAAGCCGAAGGAAACGCCATAAAAGAAGAGGAAGCGAAGGCGAAGCGGGAAGCCGAGGAGAAGGTGCGGCAGCAGGCGGAGGATGTCGCGCGGCAAGCAGCAGAGGAAAAAGCCGGCAAGGAAGCCGAGGCGAAGGCGAAGCAGGAGGTTGAGGAACAGGTGCGGCAGGCCGCCGAGGAAAAAACGCGACTTGAAGCTGAAGCTAAAGTTGAAGCCGAAGCCGAGGCCGAGCGTCAGGCCTTGCGCGCAGCCGCAAGTGCCGCGAAATCCCCCCGAGCGCCGGTCAACTGGGGGAAAGGAATTTCAACTGGATTGGTTGTCCTGATCGTAGTCGGTCTCGGATTGATCCATGTGATGCCATTCAATGAGCAGCGCGCACAATTAGAGAAAATTGCGACTGACCAGCTTCAGCACCCGGTTACCATCAAGGCATTGGGTTTTTCGTTGGTACCGCAACCGCATTGGCGAATCGAGGGCGTTGCCATTGGCAGCGAAAGGCAGATCAAGGTTGCCCAGGTCAATGCGCTTGCTGCATTGGATACGCTGTTCAGCAACTTCAGCAATGGCAGCGTGTTTCCGGAGCTTCAGCTGGATACTGTGGTTCTCAACGACGAGGGGCTTGGCTGGCTTTTGTTTGGAAAGTCACAACAGCCGAATTTAAAAATTGCCCAGATCAATGCAAAAAATATCAAGCTCGAATCGAAGAACATCGATATGCCCGCCCTTGATGCAAAAATAGGCATCGGCGAGGGGGGCAATTGGCAAAAAATCAATCTTGAATCAGTAGAAAAAAAGCTCGATATGGAATTGTTACCAATGGCGAACTCGGTAAAAGTTGATTTTTCCGTGGGCTCATACGCCATACCGTTTGGCTCATCGCTGGTGATTGATGATTTTCATGCCAAAGGAGTGGTGACCCCGGACGCGCTTGCCATAACGGAGTTCGATGGACATCTCTACGGGGGGGCGTTGAGCGGCAATGCCCGATTGGAATGGAAAGACTCATGGAGCTTGAGTGGTGAGATGAAAGCCCGGCTGATGGATGCAGCGCAGCTGGCGCCGGGGCTGGTGGAGGATGGCAAGCTGGAGGGCAAGGCACTGTATTCATTCCGCGCCAAGGATGCCGATAAGCTATTTGCAACCCAGCATCTGGATGGAGATTTCATCGCTCGCAAAGGCACATTGGTTGGGGTAAGTTTCGTCAACATGCTGCAGAGTGGTGACAGTGGCGGTGGCAAGACGCCGTTCTCGGAAGTCTCTGGCAGCTTTGCCTTCGATAACGGACAGATCCAGCTACGACAATTGAAGCTCGGTGCAGGAATGATTACAGCCAGCGGCAATGCCAAGGTGGATGCGGACAAAAAACTTCACGGTCGCTTTGCTGTTAACCTCAAATCGCCGGCTTTGCGAAGAAATGCCACCCTGACCTTGTCCGGAACACTCAAGGAACCTCGTTTCAGTCGCTAGTGTAGTGCTTGCGAATTGTTTGCATTTTTTCGAGCCAGAGCAGAATTGCCACGATAAATCCCTCTTGTTCCTGATTTTCCTGAAATACGACAGGCCTAGACTGAGATCTGTCGAATATTTGAGATACCTGCCGGATCGGTATCTTCGGGACAGGAAGGGAAGGCATATCGTGGTCGTTACCAATCACAATCGTACCAATGCAATCGTCATCCGCTGTGATGGTGCCAGCGTGACGCTGGTGCCGATGAAAGGTGGCAAGTTGCTGGCATGCACGTTGCCCTTTACAGAGTTTCGTACAGAGTGGCAGGAGATCGACTATGCACTGGACAAGGCGCTGGAAATTTTCCTGCAACATGTCACGGAGGAAGGTGCCAGCGCCGAGGTCGTCAAGGGACTGACCAAACTCAAGGCGCGTGACGAGCAGATGGCTTCGCTGTTCTAGGTTGAGCCCTGCCAGGAAATCGCTCCTGGATTACTTGCCCGGTATTTTTGATCCCCAGGAATCCTTGAGCGTCACCGTACGGTTGAAAACCGGCTGGCCATTCTTTGAATCACGCCGGTCAGCGACAAAATAGCCGTGGCGTTCAAATTGGAAGCACTCTTCGGCACGCGCCTGTTTCAGCGAGGATTCGAGGTAGGCGACGATGATTTTTTTACTGTCTGGATTGATGTCGTCGAGATAGTTGCGCTCCATACCCGGCGCATCGCCCTCGCGCACCGCGCCCGGATTGGCGGTGGAGAACAGCCGGTCATACAGGCGCACTTCGCAGCGATAGGCGTGGCGCGCACTGATCCAGTGCAGGTTCCCCTTGACCTTATAGGTGTCGGCGCCCGGTGTGCCGGATTTTGAGTCGGGCTGTAGCTCGGCACGCACAGCGATGATATTACCGTTTTCATCCTTGTCGCAGCCGAGACATTTGATGACGAAACCGTAGCGCAAGCGCACCAGATTGTCTGGGTAGAGGCGGTGATAGCCTTTGCTCGGCACCTCCATGAAATCCTCGCGCTCGATCCATAGTTCTTTCGAGAAGGGAATTTCACGCTTGCCGAGTTCGGCCTTGAGCGGGTGATTCGGTGCAAAACAGGCTTCTTCCTGATCGTCCGGATAGTTGTCGATGATCAGCTTGAGCGGATCGAGCACAGCGATGCGGCGCTCGGTGCGTTCGTTGAGATCATCGCGCATGCAGTCTTCGAGCAGACTCATGTCGATCCACGAATCAGATTTTGAGACGCCGATGCGTTCGGCGAACAGGCGAAAGCCTTCCGGTGTGAAGCCGCGCCGGCGCGCACCGACGAGGGTCGGCATGCGCGGATCGTCCCAGCCGTCGGTATGTTTATCCTCGATGAGCTGGATCAGCTTGCGTTTCGACAGTACCACGTAGGTCAGGTTGAGGCGCGAGAACTCGATCTGCTGGGGTAACGGTCGTGCCAGCAGTCCGCCTTCGGCGAGACGTTCAAGCAGCCAGTCGTAGAAGGGCCGTTGATCCTCGAATTCCAGCGTGCAGATCGAGTGGGTGATGTTCTCCAGTGCATCTTCGATCGGATGCGCGAAGGTATACATCGGATAGACGCGCCAGGTATCGCCGGTGTTGTGATGCGTGGCATGGCGGATGCGATAGATAGCCGGATCGCGCAGGTTGATATTCGGTGCGGCCATGTCGATTTTGGCGCGCAGAATATGCGTGCCATCGGGGAATTCGCCGGCCTTCATGCGCTGGAACAGGTCGAGATTTTCCTCGGCGCTGCGATTGCGATAAGGACTGCCCTTGCCTGCCTCGGTCAGCGTGCCGCGATTGGCGCGCATCTCCTCGGCGCTCTGGCTATCGACGTAGGCGTGACCAGCGCGGATCAGGTACTCGGCGAATTCGTACATCCAGGCGAAATAGTCCGAGGCGTAATAAAGATTTTCGCCCCAGTCGAAGCCCAGCCATTTCACCGCATCGATGATGGCGTCGACATATTCCTTTTCTTCCTTTTCCGGGTTGGTGTCGTCGAAGCGCAGGTGACAGGCGCCACCGAAATCGCGCGCCAGGCCAAAGTTCAGGCAGATGCTTTTGGCATGGCCGAAATGCAGATAGCCGTTCGGCTCGGGTGGAAAACGTGTGCGGATTTTCGCCGGATCGAGTGGCCCGGCGCTCTGCACCGATGCCGGGCCCGGCATACCGGCCCAGTGGCGGTTGGCATGCTTGCCGGCGGCAAGATCGGCATCGATGATGTTGCGGATGAAGTTGGCGGCGGGAGCCGGAGGAGTTTGGTGCTTGGCGTCTGCGGACATGTCGGGTATTCGGAAGTGAAACAGTGAAAAATGGTTTCCTCCATTTTAACGACATTAACGACAAAGCGGCCGCAGATGCCGTGTAAAATCATGCGCATGAATCGTTTCCCCATTACATCGCCATGACGCCACTCAGCCTGCTTGCCATTGGCTTCGGTGCTGCGCTGGGCGCCTGGTTGCGCTGGGGGCTCGGGATTATTCTGAATCCGCTGTTTCCGACTGTGCCGCTGGGCACGCTGGCGGCGAATCTGCTCGGGGGCTATCTGGTCGGCGCGGCGGTAACGGTATTCCATATTCATGTCGATCTGCCAGCCGAGGTCAAACTGTTTGTCATCACTGGTTTTCTCGGTGGACTGACGACGTTTTCGACGTTTTCCGCCGAAGTGGTCAACATGATTCAGCGCAACGAATATGGCTGGGCGTTGAGCACCGCCGCGCTGCATCTTGGTGGTTCGCTGCTGCTGACGGGGCTGGGCATCCTGACCATTCAGCAGCTGAGCAAGTGAAGTTCGATCCCGGTGCACGACTGGCTGCGCGGCCAGCTGTCACCTATGACGACGAGCTGCCGATCAGTGTGCGCCGTGCCGAGATCGCTGCGGCCATCGCCGCACATCAGGTGATTGTGGTGTGCGGTGAAACCGGCTCCGGCAAGACCACGCAGTTGCCAAAAATCTGCCTGGAACTCGGGCGCGGCAGCCATGGCCTGATCGGTCACACTCAGCCACGGCGCATCGCGGCACGCGCCACGGCTGCACGCATCGCCCAGGAGCTTAAATCGGAACTCGGTCGCTACGTTGGCTACAAGATCCGCTTCACTGATCGCGTTTCCAATGAGACCTACATCAAGCTGATGACCGACGGCATTCTGCTGGCGGAAACGCAGGGCGATCCGCAACTTCGTCAGTACGACACCATCATCATCGACGAGGCGCATGAGCGCAGCCTGAACATCGATTTCCTGCTTGGTTACTTGAAGCAGCTGCTACTGAAACGGCCGGAGCTGAAAGTCATTGTTACCTCGGCGACGCTCGATGCCGAACGCTTCTCGCGGCATTTCAGCAATGCGCCGGTGATCGAGGTGTCCGGGCGGCTGTATCCGATTGAAATGCGCTGGCGGCCAGTGCAGGAGGACAGCCAGGACAAGGAACGCGATCTGAACGACGCCATCGTCGATGCTGTCGACGAGGCGCAACGCGTCGGCCCTGGAGACATGCTGGTATTTCTGCCCGGCGAGCGTGAAATTCGCGAGGCGGCGGAGGCATTGCGCAAACATGCCTTCAACCGGCCCGGTGCACAGTTGGCAGCAACCGAAATCCTTTCGTTGTTCGCGCGTCAATCAGCGCAGGAACAGAATCGCGTGTTTCAGTCGCATCAGGGGCGGCGCATCGTACTGGCAACCAATGTTGCGGAAACTTCGCTGACGGTGCCGGGTATTCGCTACGTTATCGACAGCGGTCAGGCACGCGTCAAGCGTTACAGCTATCGCAACAAGATCGAGCAGTTGCTTGTCGAGCCGATCTCGCAGGCGGCAGCCAATCAGCGTGCTGGGCGCTGCGGCCGGGTCTCCAGCGGCATCTGCTTTCGTCTGTATGGCGAGGATGATTTCACCCGGCGTCCGCCCTACAGCGAACCAGAAATTCTGCGCTCCTCGCTGGCCGGCGTGATCTTGCGCATGAAATCGCTGCACCTTGGCGATGTCGAGGATTTCCCGTTTCTCCAGGCACCGCTGCCGAAGATGATCAGCGACGGTTATCAACTGCTCGGCGAACTCGGTGCTGTTGACGAGGTTCGCCAGTTAACGCCGGTCGGCCGCGAACTGGCGAAGCTGCCGCTTGATCCGAAGATCGGCCGGATGATCCTCGCGGCGCGCGACGAAGGTGCTTTGCACGAAGTGCTGGTGATCGCCGCCGCCCTGTCGCTACCCGATCCGCGCGACCGGCCGGCCGAGCGCGCCGGCAGTGCCGATCAGGCGCATGCCAAATGGAAAGACGAAAAATCAGAATTTCTTTCCTACCTGAAACTCTGGGAGGCGGCCGACGCCGTGTGGAAGCATGAATCATCGTCGAAGCAGAAGAACTGGTGCCGCGACAATTTCGTCTCCTGGATGCGTCTGCGTGAATGGCGCGACATTCACGGCCAGTTACACGCGCTGTGCACCGAACATGGCTGGAAGGAAAACGAGGTGCCGGCAGCCTATGAAGCGATCCATCGCGCGCTGCTGGCCGGACTGCTCGGCCAGATTGGTCTGAAGAGCGAGGAGGATGGACCCAGCGGACATTATCTCGGTGCGCATGGCATCAAGTTCCACATTCATCCGGGTTCGACCTTGCAGAAGAAAGCCGGGCGCTGGATCGCTGCCGCTGAACTCGTCGAGACCTCGCGGCTATTTGCGCGTTGCGTGGCGAAGATCGAGCCGGAATGGCTGGAGCGCGTTGCTACACATTTGATCCGGCGGCATGTCTATGAACCGCACTGGGAGAAAAATTCTGGACAGGTGACGGCCTGGGAGCGCGCCACGCTGCACGGTCTGTTGCTGTATGCAAAGCGCCGCGTGCAGTTTGGTCGGCCCAACCAGGCGACAGCGGCGGAGATAAAACTGGCGCGCGAGCTATTCATTCGCGGCGCGCTGGTGAACGGCGAGGTGCATGAGGAGTTTTCACGCCGAGCAAAATTTTTCCAGCACAACCGCAAGCTCATCGCTGAGATCGAGGCGCTCGAACACAAGTCGCGGCGGCCAGACGTGCTGGTCGATGAGGAGCTTATTCACGCCTTCTACGACAGCAAGCTGCCGGCTGACATTGTTACGCTGGCGGCATTCGAGGCGTGGCGCAGGGCCGCCGAGGCCGTGGAGCCGAAGCTGCTGTTTCTCGAACGTGAGCAGTTGATGCGCCATGAGGCGGCTGGCATCACCACCGACGCCTTTCCACATCATCTCGAATTCCACGGTCAGCAGTTGCGCCTCTCCTATCACCACGATCCCGGTGCGGCCGACGATGGTGTGACACTCGATCTGCCACTGCCGCAACTCAACCAGATTCCGGAAAATCGTTGTGAGTGGCTGGTGCCGGGCCTGCTCGAAGAAAAAGTGAAGCAGTTGCTGAAGACGCTGCCGCAGAAATTTCGTCATCGCCTTCAGCCGCTCGATACTTTTGCCAGCGAGTTCTGCGATGTTGTCAACGATCAGGATGATTTCAATGAACCGCTGTTGCGTGTGCTGACGCGCGCCATCGAGGAAAAGCTGGCGCTGAAGTTGCCGCTGGATGCCTTCCGTCCCGGTGAATTGCGCCCGCATCTGTCGATGAATTTCCGTCTGCTCGACGAGCATGGTGGCACGCTGGCGATGTCACGTTCACTTGCCGAGTTGCGTGCCCAGTTTGGTGCCCGCGTTGAACAGAGCTTTGCTGCGGCATCTGCAAAAGAGCCTGCCGGTGAAAGTAGTGCGACGCTGAGCGGATTGACCGGCTGGTCCTTCGGCGATCTGCCAGAACTGCTCGAAGTTGCGATCGATGGTCGCATGGTGGTTGGTTTTCCCGCACTTGTCGATGAGGGCAGCAGCGTTGCCCTGCGTGCCTTCGATACGCCGCAGAAGGCGCAACAACAACACTGCGCCGGCTTGCGCCGCCTGTTCATTTTTGGTTTGCGCGAGCAGTTGAAGCAACTTGAAAAAAGCCTGTTCGTCAGCCCGGTCTTTCGCGATATGGTGATGCAATATATGCAGATGGGCGGTGAAAAGGCGGAGCAGGGTCTGCGTGAGCAGATGGTCGCCGCGACGCTTGACCGCACCTGCCTGCTGGCGCCGCTGCCGCAGAATGCCGCCGGGTTCGAGGCGCGTCTGCTCGAAGCGAAGCCGCGCGTCACGCTGGTGGCGCAGGAAATCGTCCGCCTGGTTGGCAGCATTCTGGCCGACCATGCCGCATTGCAGAAGAAGCTCGCAGGCAGCGCCAAGGCATTTCCCGCTGTTGCAGCGGACATCGCCAGTCAGTGTGCGGCCCTGCTCTGCAGAAACTTCGTCATCGTCACACCCTACGAACGCCTGCAGCAGTTTCCGCGCTATCTGAAGGCAGCGACTCTGCGCATTGACAAACTGCGTGCCGATCCGCCGCGCGATGTGCGCCTCATGGCCGACTGGCAGTTGCTGGCCAAACCGTGGGAACGTGAGTCCCAGACGCGTCTCAAGGCCGGCGTCGAGGATGTCTTTCTCGATGAGTTTCGCTGGCTGCTCGAAGAACTGCGTGTCGCGTTATTCGCTCAGGAACTGCGCACGCCGACGCCGGTATCGGTGAAGCGTCTGCAAAAATCCTGGCAATCTCGTGCGCATTGAGGATAACAACTTGAGCAAGATAGGCTTTGGCGCGATTATCATCGGCGACGAAATCATTCGCGGTAAGCGTCAGGATAAACATTTTTCAAAGGTGATCGAAGTGCTCGCCATGCGTGGCCTGCATCTCGACTGGAGCCTGTACATTGCCGACGATCGGCAGCGGCTGATTGAAACTTTGCGCCGCACACTGAAGACGACCGATGTGGTGTTCAGCTTTGGCGGCATCGGTGTGACGCCCGACGATCATACGCGTCAGGCTGTAGCGGCTGCGGCCGACGTACCTTTGCAATTGAATAAAGAGGCCGAAGCGGAGATCCGCACACGCTTTGTGGAAATGGGCCGCGAGCTCATGCCGCAACATTTGCTGTTCGGCGAGTTGCCGCTCGGCAGTCGCATTGTGCCGAATCCCTACAACCGCATGCCGGGCTTTTCGCTGGGCGATCATCACTTCTTTCCGGGCTTCCCGGAAATGGCCTGGCCGATGCTCGAATGGGTGCTCGACAATTATTATCGCGAACGTTTTCATCGCATCGTTGAGACTGAGCAGGCGATTCTGGTCTGGGAAGGTTCGGAGAGTGTTCTGCTCGACATGATGCAGCGCATCGCTGCGAAATATTTGCAGGCGACGTTGTTCAGTCTTCCTTCACTGGGCCACGAAAATCGCCGGCCCCATATCGAACTCGGCCTGCGCGGCGACCCCAAACAGGTTGCCGCGGCGATGGCGGAGATTCGATCAGAGGTTTCACGCCTCGGCTATGAATGGGAGGATATTCACAAATGAGTCAGGCACCACCGCGATATTTCGGAGATCTGTATGAACAGTGACTCTCTACTCAGCGCTTGCGCGTTGCGATCAAGCTGGCGCTGATCGAGGCGCTCAACAGGACAGCGACAATGGCCAGCGATGCCGGTGTTGGTACGTGATACCACGGTGCGATCAGCATCTTCGCGCCGATAAAAGTCAGCACCATCGCCAGGCCGTACTTGAGCAGATGAAAGCGGTCAGCCATGTCGACGAGCAGGAAGTAGAGCGCACGCAGGCCCATGATGGCGAAGATGTTGGAGGTGAACACGATGAAGGGATCGGTCGTGATCGCGAAGATCGCCGGAATCGAATCAACCGCGAATACCACGTCGGAGGCCTCGACGAGGATCAGTACCAGGAACAGCGGCGTGAAGTAGCGTACGCCATCCTTCATGACGACGAACTTTTCAGCATGGTCGCCCTCGGCGATGCGCAGGTGACGGCGGGCGAAGCGCAGGATCGGGTTCTTCGTCAGATCGGGTGTGTGCTCGCTTGCAACCAGCATGCGCATACCCGTGATTACGAGGAAGGCGCCGAAGATGTAAAGCACCCAATCGAATTCACGCACCACCCACGCCCCGGCGAGGATCATGGCAGCGCGCAGGATGATGGCACCGAGTACGCCGTAGACCAGAACGCGCCGCTGATATTCCGGTGCGACCTTGAAGGCACTGAAGATCATCAGGAAAACAAAGATGTTATCGATCGAAAGTGATTTCTCGATGACGTAGCCGGTGAGAAATTCCATTGCCTTGGCGTTGGCGATCTCTGGCCCGAAGGTGCCATTGAGGTGCCACCAGAGCAGGCCATCGAAAGCGAAGGCCAGACATACCCAGACAACGGTCCAGGTGGCCGCCTCCCGGACGCCGACTTTATGGACGCGCCGCCCACCGAACACGAAGAGGTCGAGCGCCAGCATGACCAGCACGAAGCCGATAAAACCCGCCCAGAGTTGGGGGCTGGCGTAGGCGCCAATCGCATTCATTCTTGCTCAGCTTTTGCGGCGCTCGGCTAGCGCGGCAATGCGCGCCTCGAGTGGCGGATGGCTGGAGAACAGTTCCATCCAGCCCGGGCGGCCATTGATGCCGGCGGTCGCCACGTTTTGCGGTAATGCGCCGGGCTGCATCCCGCCAAGACGAGCGAGTGCGGCCATCATCGGCTGCGGCGAACCCATCAGCTCGGCAGCACCCGCATCAGCACGGAATTCGCGGCGGCGCGAGAAGTACATGACGATGACGCTGGCCAGAATGCCAAAGACGATGTCGCAGGCAATCACGGCGATGGTATAGCCGATGCCGGGGCCATAACTTTCCTCGTCACCCTTGCGCAAGGCCGAATCGACGAACCAACCGATGATGCGCGAAAGGAAGATGACGAAGGTGTTCACGACGCCCTGGATCAGCGTCAGCGTCACCATGTCGCCGTTGGCAATATGGGCCACCTCATGAGCGATCACCGCCTCGGCTTCCTCACGTGTCATGCCTTGCAGCAGACCGGTCGACACGGCGACCAGCGAGTTGTTGCGGGTGGCACCGGTGGCGAAGGCATTCGCTTCGCCGTCGTAAATCGCCACTTCCGGCATCGCCAGGCCGGCCTTGTCGGCGAAGCGGCGTACCGTTTCGACCAGCCAGAATTCCGTCGAGTTGTTCGGTGTGGTGATGATGCGTGCGCCGGTGCTCCACTTGGCGATCGTCTTCGACATCCACAGCGAAATGAAAGCGCCGCCGAAGCCCAGGATGCCGGCGAAGATCAGCAACTTACCGAGATTGAGACCGTCGGCAGTGAAGAAGCGATTGGCGCCGGTGAGCGTGGTGACGATGCCCAACACGAGCATGATCGCGAGGTTGGTGGCAATCAACAGAACGACACGTTTCATGATTCGACTCCTTTCCAGAGGAAAACACGCGCAGCTTAAGTGTGGTGAAAGGATCGAACAAGTCGAATATAATTTAATGATAGATCGAATAAATGGAAGTATCGGATAATGGCTGCACTCAACTTCAAGCACCTGCGCTACTTCTGGGTCGTCGCCAAATCGGGCGCCATCGCCCGCGCAGCCGAGCAGTTGCACCTGACGCCACAATCAATCAGTGGGCAGCTTCGCGAACTTGAGGAAAGTCTCGGCGTCGAACTGTTCCGTCGTGCCGGTCGTGGCCTTGAACTTACCGAAGCGGGGCGGCGCATCCTGCGTTATGCCGAGGAAATCTTCACGCTGGGTGACGAGCTGCTCGATATCGTGCGCGACCAGTCGCGGCGCATTCATCTGCCATTCCGCGTCGGCATTGCCGATTCTGTACCGAAGTCGGTGGCTCAGCGCGTCGTCGCGCCAGCGTTGCATCTCGCCGAACCGGTGCGCCTGATCTGTCGTGAAGGACGACTCACGCTGCTGCTTGCCGAGCTGGCGGTGCATCGCCTCGATATGGTAATTGCTGACCGCCCCATGCCGGCGAATCTCAACGTGCGTGGCTACAGCCACCTGCTCGGTGAAAGTGATTTGACGGTGTTCGGCGCGCCGGCTCTGGCGGCGCGGCTGGGCAATGACTTTCCGGCGTTGCTCGATGGCGCACCCTTCCTGCTGCCTGGCGAGGATGTCGCCATTCGTGCCCGGCTGGAACAATGGTTCGAGTCTGAGAAGGTACATCCGCAAGTCGTTGGCGAGTTCGACGACAGCGCCTTGCTGACCGCTTTTGGACAAGCCAGCGCTGGCTTGTTCGCCGCGCCGACGGCGATCGCGGCCGATGTCTGTACTCAATATAACGTCGAGTCAGTTGGCCGTATCGCGACGCTGCGTGAACAGCTTTACGCGATTACCACCGAACGCCGCCTGACCCATCCGGCCATCATTGCCATCCGCGATACGGCGAGAGACGAAGTATTCGCTGGCCAGATACACAAAAATGTGAAGAAATACGCCTTCTGACGTTCCTCCTCCCCGGTTCTCTGTAATGCGAAAGCCCATAAAAAACCCCGGCCCAAGGACCGGGGTAAAACCAGCCATAGACGGCTGGAGGAGGAGACGGTACGAACTGATCAGGCTGCTTTGCGGGCCTTGGCGGTTGCGCTGGAGGCGGAGCCGACAGCTTTGACTGTGGCGTTGGTGGCCGCAGCAACATTGGCTTCAGTGACTTCGGCGACTTGACGGGCAGCCTTGGTCAGGCTGTCATATGCCGAGGAGGCGGCAGCAATCGCGGACTTGACGGCGGCAACAGCGACATCGGAACCGGCCGGGGCGTTCTTGGCGGCCTTGTCGAGAGCGGTGGCAACAGTCTTGTTGGCTTCGCTGAATTGAGCTTCAACGATCTTGGCGATTTCTTCCTGCGTCTGGGTGGCGATTTCATAGACGCTGCGCGAGTAAGCGATGGCCTTTTCAACGCTCGGCTGCGTCAGGGTCGATTGCAGAGCAACCAGTTCCTGAACATCCTTGGCGCCAAGCAGAGTCTTGGTCGTATTGACGCTATCTTCGAGAATTCCGCGAGCGGTATTCAGGTTCAGGGCGGCGAGGCGCTCTGCACTGGCAAAAGCGGTGTTGGCCAGGGTCAGCAGGGCTTCGATTCCGGCCTTGTTGTTGGTGGCGAATTGTGAAGTGGTGAACATGGCGTTTCTCCTGAAAGTGAGTTTAAGTGGTTAAGTCCTGACCTGAAGTCTCGTTTCACTCATTCCGGGTTCCGGGCGTTGTGTTTCACCTGAATCCGAGCGCCACGCGACTTTTTGCTGCAATGCACTATGCTTTGCATTATAGGCGGGAGAGTCACCTTGTCAAGTATTTTTTATTGCAGCGCACAAAAATATCGAGGAAT
>Ga0073899_10003872_pt1 | contig 13181 bp, 13 predicted proteins | sample KloWWTmetaKNB5Ph_FD_88975 | JGI IMG/M metagenome (GOLD analysis project Ga0073899, IMG submission 88975) | Active sludge microbial communities from Klosterneuburg, Austria, studying microevolution and ecology of nitrifiers - Klosterneuburg... | ecosystem: Engineered > WWTP > Aerobic digester >... | reverse complement strand
GCCGCCTCATGCGTTTCTACCGGGACTGCGTGCGTCGCCAGCTGTACCTCAACGGCCGCGAGCGGACTCACCTCAGCAAGAATCCCTCGTGGTGCGGGCGGGTCGAGTCGATCCTGGAGGTCTTCCCGGACGCGCGATTCGTCGTGCTTTACCGTAACCCCTGCGAGACGATCCCGAGCCTGCTCAAGCTGTTGAGCGCAGGCTGGAAACATCACGGGAACATCGACGCCGACAAAGTCCGCGATTCCCTGCGGGCCATGACGGTGCTTTCGTACGAGACGTACCTGTATCCGTTGCAGGCGCTGGCTCGCCATCCCGGGACCCGGCAGGCCGTCGTGGACTATCGCGAACTCGTGGCGGAACCGATGCAGACCGTCGAGAAGATCTATGCCGACCTCGGCCTGACGATGACGCAGGCGTTTCGCGACGGCCTGCGGCGCGAGCAGGACAAGGCGCGGCGCCACGAGACGGAGCACCGCTATACGCTGGCCGAGTTCGGACTCGACGACGCGGAGATCCGGCGCACGCTCGCGCCGCTGTTCGAGCGCTTCCAGTGGGATGACGGTGAGGCGCGCGGCGCGGGCCCGGTCGAAGCGAGCGCCGCGCAGGAGGGCCATCGAGCATGAGCGGTACCGAGGACCCGGAGACCACCGCGGCGGCCGACCTGTTGCGAGCCGCATGGGAGCGGCTGATCACGCAGCTGCGAGAGGCGCGCGACGGCATCGACGATGCGCAGCACTCGCCGCCCCCCGCAACGCCACGCAACCTGGCCGAGGGTTACCGATACGTGCTCGGCTTCCTGTATGGATCGCTCGCGCGGGTCCTCGGGCCGACGGCGGAGTACCCGTATTTCGTGCGGGCCATCCAGCCGCTCAACCGATCGACGATCGACAATGCGGACGCGACGTATCTCGCGGCGCCGATCGACGGCCAGTACAGTTACACGATCCGCGGACGCGCCGGCGACACGAGTGCGTGGCGCGGCGGGATCGCACCGGCAGGCCGCCGCAAGGCGCCGCACTACGTGATCTTCCAGACTCCGAGCGGCTATGCCGGCGATTCGGGCAGCCTCGCGGAGCTCGCGCCAGGCTCGCGCGTCAATTGCGACGTGCTCGATTCCGATGACCTGCAGGTCGGCGACGACGGACGCTTCGAGATCCTGCTCGCGCCGTCGCGACCGGAGGGTTACGCGGGTAATTTCATGCGCACCGTTGCGACCAAGACGCGCAGGGACCGCGAAGGGCGGGAGACCACGCGCGAGTACAGCGCCCGGTTCGTGGTGCTGCGCGAGCTCTTCTACGACTGGGAGACCGAAGACCTCCTCGAACTTTTCATCTACCGCAACGATCGCCTGGGCGCGCCGATGCCGGCCTGCACACCCGATGCGGCCGCCCGCCAGATGGACGACATCGGGCGCTGCACCCGCAACCAGGTGCTGTTCTGGAACGAGTTCTACGCCGTAACGCTCGAGGCCTACGGCGGCAGGAACGGCCAACCCAGCCGCACGATGCCCCGCAATGCCTTCAACGAGCCGAACGCGGCTTCGCTCGCGACGGCCGGCGGTATGACGACCAACATCTACGCCGGCGGCATCTACGAGCTGGCCGACGACGAGGCACTGATCGTCGAACTGCACCAGCCGATCGAGCCGCAGTACATCGGCTTCCATCTCGGCAACCTGTGGGGCGAGTCGCTCGATTTCGCCAACTACCAGAGCAGCCTGAACGCGTTCCAGGCGCACCGCGATCCCGACAACGTGCTGCGGTACGTCATTTCGCAGCGCGATCCCGGCGTGGCGAACTGGGTGGACACGACGGGCCACCGCGAGGGCTACATGACCGTGCGCTGGGCCTATTCGAACAAGCCGAAGGACAACTGGCCGTGGGCCACGGCGACGCGCGTGCCGTTCGCCGCGATCGACGGGCATTTGCCGGTCGCGACCGTCCGCGCCACGCCCGCGCAGCGACGGGCCGCGATCGCGGTACGCCAGGAACACGTACAGCGCCGGTACCGGCAACATTGAGCAACAGCATGACGCAACGACTGGAAGGCAAAGTCGCCATCGTGACGGGTGCGAGCCGCGGCATCGGCGCCGCGACCGCGCTGCGGCTGGCGGCGGAGGGCGCTCGCGTCGCGCTGGTGGCGCGCACCGAAAAGCCGGGTGGCCGCCGCCTCGCCGGGTCGCTCGAGCAGACGGCGAGCCGGATCGAGGCGCTCGGCGCGCAGTGCGTTCGCGTTGTCGCCGACCTGGTCGAACCCGCGGAACGCGGTCACGTCGTGGCGGCGACGATCCAGCAATTCGGCGGCGTCGACATCCTCGTCAACAATGCCGCGTGGGCCCGTTACGAACCCGCCCGGGACCAGACGGCTTCGCACGTGCGGCGATGCTTCGAGCTGAATTTCGTCGCGCCGCTGGAATTGATACAGCAGTGCGTGCCGAGCATGACGCAGCGTGGCGCAGGATGGATCGTCAACGTTTCCAGCACGACGTCGAATCATCCGCCGCCCGCGCCGTTCGATCGCGGGGAGCGGTTCTACAGGTTCAACGCGAAGGTCGGTCCGTCGATCTACGCGTCGAGCAAGTCGGCGCTCGAGCGCCTCACCACGGGCCTCGCCTGCGAGCTCGCCGATGCGAACATTGCCGTCAACGCAGTGGCCCCAGTCGAGGCCGTGGCCAGCGAAGGCGCGGTTGCACTCGGCGTGATCGACGCGGTGGCGCACATGGAACCGATGGAGGCGATGGTGCAGTCGATCCTGGAACTCTGCTGCCGCCCGCCGGGAGAACTGTCGGGCCGGCGCGTGTTGAGCCTCGATCTTCTGCGTCAACTCGGCGCGATCGTATACACGCTGGACGGGCGCGAGCCGCTCGCCGGGTTCCGGCCATAGGCAGCCGCTGGAGAGCACGCATGTTCGAGGTCTATGCCAACGCGCCCGAGCGCATGGGACCGGATGCGATCGGCGCATTCGCGAAACGCGTCGAGGCGCTCGGCTACCGCGGGCTCAACGTCCCGGATGCCATCCACGACGGGCTGCTGCTAGCGTGCCAGGCGCTCGCATCGACGTCACGGCTGAAAGTCGCGACGTCCGTCCTCGTTGCGTTTCCGCGCAGCCCGATGAACGTCGCGCTGGCCGCCTGGGACCTGCAGCGGATGTCCAGCGGTCGGTTCGAGCTGGGCATCGGGACCCAGATCAAGCAGAATATCGAGGAGCGCTACTCGTCGCGCTGGCTGCCGCCCGCCAGCGGCATGAGGGAATACATTCATTCACTGCGCGCGATCTTTCATGCCTTCAGGACGGGGACACCGCTCGCGTTCGTCGGCGAGCACTACCGTTTCACGCGGCTGCAGCCGTTCTTCAATCCTGGTCCCATCGACGCCCCGGACGTTCCGCTGGCGCTCGGGGCAGTGGGTCCGAGGATGCTGGCGCTGGTGGGCGAATGTGCCGACGGCATACATACCCACCCGAGCAACACGTCACCGCGGTACTTGCGCGAGGCGATCGTGCCGGTCGTGAACGAAGGGATGCTCAGCCGGGACCCCGGGTTGGCGCAGCCATTCATTGCCGCCAACGTGCTGGTCGCCATGGGTGCGGACGACGCCGGCGTGGCAACGGAACGGGAGCGGTTCCGCGGCGTGCTGGCTTTCCTGTTCTCGACGCCTGCCTACTGGCCGAGCCTCAGGCTGTTCGGATGGGAATCGCTGGGCGAGACCTTGCTGCAGCTGACCCGCGAGAAGCGCTGGCAGGAAATGCCGTCCGTGTTCGAGGACCGTGTGCTGGATGAGTTCCTGGTCACGGGCCGCTTCGACATGGTGGCCGGTGCATTGCGCCAGCGCTACATAGGGCTCGTCGACCGAATCGCCATCCCGGTGCCGGAAGATCCGGCACACGACCCCCTCGTCGCCGCGATGCTGGCGGAACTTGGCGCAGGCTGAGCGAGCAACCCCGGACGGCCCGCGTCGACATGGACACCACGATCCACAAGCTGCTGCCGATGTACCGTCGCGCTCGCGCTGTCGGTGTGCCGATCGTGCTCGCGACAATCGTCGGCACGCGCGGCTCGACCTACCGCAAGATCGGCGCGCAGATGCTCTTCACGCTCGACCACGGATCGACCGGCATGCTCTCGGGCGGATGCCTCGAAGGTGATCTTGGCGAACGCGCGCGCACGGTGTTCAAGACGGGCCAGCCCCGGCTCGTCCAGTACGACGGGACGGCCGAGGGCGACGCGCTCTGGGGGCTCGATTCCGGCTGCCCGGGCGCGATGGATGTCTGGCTGTGCCTCATCGGGCCGGCAACGGCGTGGGAACCTCTCGCGTCGGTCGAGCGCGCGGCGGCGGCCGGCCGCAGGCTCAGGTATGGCCTGATCCTCGAGTCCGGAGTCGCAGGGGTCGAGCCCGGAGCAGTCCTGATGGCACCCATCGAGCGCACGGCGCCGGCCGACGTTGACTGCTGGCTGCGCCAGCAACTGGACGACACCGACGAGTCCATCGGCGGGCAGGTGATCCGCATGCCATCGGCTGATCTCTCGATGTTGGTCGCGACAGTGTTGCCCGCGCCAAGCCTGCTGGTCTGTGGCGCCGGCGACGACGTCGTCCCGCTCGCGGGTTATGCGGTGACGCTGGGTTGGTCGCTGACGATCGTCGACTCGAGACCCGCCTACGCGGAGCCCGGCCGGTTTCCAGCGTGCACGCGCGTCGTCTGCTGCCAGCTCGCCGATCTCGGCGCAACTGTCGATCTCGGGCGGTTCGACGCCGCGGTCGTGATGAACCATCGCCTATCCGCGGACCATGCAGCGCTTGAATGCCTCGCCCGGTCTCCCGTCCCGTTCATTGGCTTGCTGGGCCCGGCTCCGCGGCGCGAGGCTCTCATGACGCGTCTCGGGCGGACAGCGGACATTCTGCAGGGGCGCCTGCGCGCGCCTGTCGGCCTCAAGCTAGGCGGCCGTGACGAGGCGAGCGTAGCGCTCGCGATTGCAGCCGAGTTGCAGGCGCACTTCGCGGGCACGACCACTTCCGCAACGTGAACGACGCACCCGAATACGGCACCTCGCTGGACGTCGTGTTGCTGGCGGCGGGCATGTCGCGCCGCTTCGGGTCGTCAAAGCTGATGGCTGACGTGGCCGGAAAGAGGGTGCTCGAGATCGCCCTCGCGCAACTGCTCGACCTGCGTGCGGGTCGCCTGATCGTGGTCGTCGGCCCGGAATCTGTCATCGAGCTGCCGGGGTTGCGCAACCCCGCCGTGACCATCGCAAGGAATGCAAAGCCTGCCGCGGGCCTGTCGTCGTCGATCCGGATCGGCCTGCGCGGCGTCGGGCCAGGCGCTGACGGCGTCATGCTGTGCCTGGCCGACCAGGTCGCGGTGTCGGCCGACGACTATCGGCGGCTCGTCGAAGCCTGGCGGGCACGTCCCGAAGCGCCAGCCGCGGCGTTCTATCGTGAGCAACTCGGCGCGCCCGCAATTTTTCCCCGATCGTGGTTCGGCGACCTGCGGGCGCTGGCAGGAGATCGTGGTGCCGGAGCGCTGCTTCGATCGCAGCGCGGCAGTGTCGTCGCGGTGGACATGCCGGTCGCGGAATTCGACATCGACACCCCGGCCGACCTCGATCGATATCGGCGACAGAGGTCCCGCTGACGATCGCGCACGCGCCGTGCGCAAGTCACCGCACGGCTTGGCTTCCGCACGGCTTTCGCCTACCGTGTGCAGTGTGGCCGGAATCATCCGGCCACGAATTCGTCCATTCACGAGGTTGAACGACCCCCGATGGCCAAAGCCAAGAAATCTGTGAAGAAGCCCGCGCGCAAGGCGGCCCAGAAGACCCCGCAATCGATCAAGACGGTGCTGACCAAGTCCGCCCTGGTCGCGCACCTCGCCGCGACCGCGCAGGTCGCCGCGAAGGACGCGCGCGCCTTGCTCGCCGCACTCGAAGAGACGATCCGTGTCTCGATCAGCAGGAAAGGCCCGCGCAGTTTCATGCTGCCGGGATTGCTGAAGATCAACGTCACCAGCGTGCCTGCCAAGAAGGCGCGCAAGGGCGTCAACCCGTTCACCGGTGAAGAGACCGTCTTCAAGGCCAAGCCCGCGACCGTGAAGGTCAAGGTGCGTCCGATGAAGAAGCTGAAGGATGCCGCGAAGGGCTGACGCCTCGCGCGCGGTGTGTCTCCGGGCCAGGGCGGCTGCACGTGGTCGCCCTGGCGCCGGCGCCCCGGCATGCGACAGCTGTCGAAGAATCGCGCATACGACTCGTCACGCGGTACCTGTCCACGGCGAGAGCGGCGCATTTCGGCCGAGTTGAAGGTGTTTCAGGGCCGGCCGGCGGCCACGTTCCGTACCGAGCGTGACGGCAGCAGTCGCTCGAGCTACTGCTCGATCGGGGAGCGGAATACACCGCGCAAATTGCTGCGCCCGGTGCGCGTCGGGGCGATCCGCTCGATCAGTCCTGCAGTTCCGTCGCGTCGAAGGGTGACGCCCCGTTCATGGGCGATCTCAGGCAATAATAGTCAAGATAGTTTACCGAGCGGGCGGGGGGTATACTCCGCCGTCATGACGAGAGACACGATTCGCGAGCGGGACCTGCAACGCTTCCGCAGGACGAACATCGGCCAGCCGCTGATCGAGATCGCCAAGGACTTTCAGCGACGCGTGCTGACAAGATTCGCCGAGCGGGGCCACACCGGGCTGCAGCCTGCGCACACCGCGGTGATCACCAATCTGAACCTCGAGGGCACCCGCCTCACCGAGCTCGCCCGGCATGCCTCGATGACCAAGCAGGGGATGGGACAGCTCGTGGACGAACTGCAGCGGCTGGGTTACGTCGAGCGGGTACCAGATCCGACGGACAACCGCGCGAAGATCGTGCGCTTCTCCGAACGCGGCCGCCGACTGATGCTTCACGGGGTCGAGAGTGGCGATCTGATCCAGCGCGAGTACGCCAGGCTGATCGGCCGCGAGCGCCTGCAGCTCCTGCACGACATCCTGGAACATCTCAAGAACAGGCTGCGCGACCAGGTGGCGCAGGCGCCGCAGGAGCCGACCGCCCGCACCCGCCGGCGCCCAAGAAGCTAGAGTCATGACCGGCCGCCCGCAGTATTTCGATCGTTACGAGACCCTGGTCTTCGAGCGCACCGCGAGCGGCGTCCTCACGATCCGCCTGCACAGCAACGGCGGACCGGTCGTCTACGCGAGCGCGCACCACCACGACTGGGTGCACGCGTTCTTCGACATCTCGGCCGACCGCGACAACAAGGTACTGATCATTACCGGCACGGGCGACGAGTTCATGGCGGTCGAGAAGTGGGACAAGCCGTACGACAGGACCGTGCACTGGGACCAGATCTACTGGGAAGGCAAACGCGTCCTGCAGAACCTGCTCGACATCGAGATCCCAGTGATCGGCGCCATCAACGGTCCGGCGCACGTGCATGCCGAGATCGGCGTGCTCTCCGATATCACGCTGTGCGCCGAGCATGCGACCTTCCAGGACCTGCCGCACGTACCGGGAGGCGTCGTGCCGGGCGACGGAGTGCACGTCGTCTGGCAGGAACTGCTCGGACCCAACCGTGGGCGCTACTTTCTGCTCACCGGGCAGATCCTCACCGCGCGCGAGGCACTCGAGCTCGGCGTCGTGAACGAGGTGCTGCCACGCGAACGGCTCATGGCGCGCGCCATGGAGCACGCCGAGCAGCTTCTGAGGATGCCCGAGGTTGCGCGCCGCTACACACGCGTGGTGCTGACCGAGCGCATGAGGAGGCTCATCCAGGAAGGCACGGGCTACGGGCTGGTGCTCGAGGGTGCGGGCATCCAGGACGCGATCCAGAACCTGCAGAAATGACCGCCCGCGGACCTCACGCCCGATGGTCGCACCCGCTGCATCGCAGTGCAGCGACCGGTTCTGCGGGCTGATCGGGAAGCGGCCAGGTCGACCACCGACGCTGGGCCTGTCGCTCGCTCATGCCCGGGGAGTGGCGACCTGCAATCGGAGCGTCGATCCGGTCATGCAAACAGTCAAGAACCTTGACGATTATCAGGACGGCCGCTAAGCTTCCAGGCGAGAGGGCCCACTGACCTGAAGTGCACCGCAAACGGCGTGGAGTGGAGGAGCGAGCCATGGATTTCCGCTACACGCCGCACGAGCAGCAGTTTCGCCTGGAGGTGCGGCGCTTCATCGCCGAGCACTGTCCGTGCGAGCTGAAGGGATTCCACGAGATTCACGCCGAGCACGTACCGCTCGAAATGGCGTTCCTGAAGAAGATGGCCGCAAAGGGCTGGCTCGGCGCCGCCTTCCCGCAGGAGTACGGCGGCCTGGGCGGCGAGCGGGCGCCGATGGCCGAGTACATCCTGATCGACGAGCTGCACCACGCGGACCTGGAAGGCGTGGCGGTCACCCTTACCTACATCGTCGGCATCATCGGCAACACGCTGCTGCAGGTCGGATCGGAGGAGCTGAAGAAGGAGTTCCTGCCCCGCATGCTGAACGCGGAGCTGCGTTTCGCGATCGCCTACAGCGAGCCCGATTCGGGTAACGACATCGCCAGCATCCGCACGCGGGCCGTGGACGACGGCGACGACTTCATCATCAGCGGCCAGAAGCGCTTCATCACCTGCGCCGATACCTCCGACTACCTGTGGACGCTGGTGCGCTCGGAGTCCGGATCGGCGCGGCACAAGGGTCTCAGCATCGTGCTGGTGCCCTGCAGGCTGCCGGGCGTCACCATTCAGGTGTTCGAGATGATGAACGGCATCCAGACCTGCGAGGTTTACCTGGACGAGGTGCGGGTACCAAAGCGCTATCTGGTCGGAGCGCGCGGGCACGGCTGGCAGCACCTGATGGAGGCGCTCGCCCGCGAGCGCATGACCATGATCAACTTCAAGGCGGTCAGCGAGCCCTTCGGGCGGTTCGTGCAGTGGGTGCGCGGCGCAGAGTTCGACGGTGAGCGGCTCGCGCGGGACCCGGTGGTCCGGCAATCCGTTGCGAACATGCACGTGAAGATCGCCGGTGGCAAGATGCTGCAGCTCATCGCGGGCGCGCGTGCCGCCGACAAGAATTACGTGCCGACCCTCGAGGCGGCGGCCTGCAAGATGTACCGTGCCATGCTGAGCTGGGAGAAGGCGACGCTTGCCCTGGACATCATGCAATCCCACGGCTTGCTGACAGCCGGGACGCCGGGGGCGCCGCTCGACGGCTGGTGGGCCGCCGAGTACGGCTGGGCCGGGCACGAACTGTCGGGCGCCGGCGGCATGGACTTGAACCGCAAGATCATCGCGCAGCAGGGCCTCGGCCTGCCGCGCTGGTCCAACTGAGCGGGGCGGGGAGCGCACGTGGACGTCACACTGACCGACGAGCAGCAGATGATGGTGGACTCGGCCCGCGAGTTCCTGCAGGCCTCCTGTCCCCTGGCGACCGTGCGTGAATGGGAAAAACTCCCGGAGGGTTATCCCGCACAGATCTGGGCACGGATGGCGGAGCTGGGATGGCTGGGAGCCGTCTATCCGGAAGCGTACGGCGGCATGGGCCTGCCAAATCTCGACATGACGCTCCTCATGCGGGAAATGGGACGAGTGGCGTTGCCGAGTCCGTTTCTTGCCACGGTGCTGCTCGCCGGCCGGGCTGTCCTGGAAGGCGGCACCGACGCCCAGAAGAACGACCTGCTGCCAAGGATTGCTGCCGGCGAATTGCTGCTCTCCTTCGCGTTCGTCGAAGCGAGCGCGCGGCCGGACGCGGCGACGGTCAGGACCCGTGCGCGGGCCGAGGACGGCGGCTACGTGTTGAACGGCACCAAGCATTTCGTCGCATTCGCCGGGCAGGCCGATCGCATGCTCGTGGTGGCGCGTACCCGCGAGAGCGACGATCCCGAGCAGGGGCTGACGATGTTCCTGCTGGATGCGCATGCACCTGGCATCGAATACGTGTCGCTGGGTACGCTGGCGCAGCAGCCCGAGGCGAAAGTCATGTTGCAGGACGTTCGGGTCGCTGCGGGCGACGTCGTCGGCCGCGTGGATCACGCCTGGGAGGTTCTCGATCCGGTGCTGCAGGCGGCGACGGCGATCGTCTGCGGTTACATGACCGGCATCGCGGAGGCGGCGCACGAACTCGGCGTCAGCTATTGCAAGGAGCGCGTGCAGTACGGCCAGCCGATCGGCGCCTTCCAGGCCATACAGAACTACCTGGCGACGGCGTGGGCGAAGAACACCATGGGCGAGTACCTGGGCTATTACGCCGCCTGGCTCATCGACCAGGGCATTCCGAGCCGGGAAGCGGTTTCCACGGCGAAGGCCTTCGTCGGCTATGCGGCCGTGGAGTCGTCGCAGCTCGCCACGCAGCTGCACGGCGGGCTCGGCGCCACGGTGGATGCGCGCACCACGCCGTTTCTCCGCTGGGCGAAGCAGCTGCAGCAGACGCTCGGCAACTGCCAGTATCACGAGAAGATCGTCGCGGCGGAGATCCTCGACAGGGATCCCCCCGGGTTCGACGAGAAGCATTCGCTCGCCCTGGTCTAGGGGCACGAGACAGAGCCATGAGGAACCAGTGATGCAGCTGCCACCCGTGACGGACACGTGGTACGAAGACGTACGCGTGGGCGAGGAGATTCCCTCGATCAGCATCGGCCCGCTGAGCCATACGCAGTTCCTGTTCATCGCCTCCTCGCATCACGACTGGTACCCCGGTCACCACGACGTGGAATATGCGCGCGCGCAGGGGCTGCCGGACATCTTCATGAACGCGACCTGGCAGCACGGGATGTTCCAGCGCCTGCTCTGCGGCTGGGCCGGTGCCAACGCCCTGCCGCGACGCATCAAGTACCGCATGGGGCGACCCGTGGTGCGCTACGACACGGTCCAGGCCCGAGGGGTCGTGACCGGCAAGCGGGTCGAGAACGGCGAGCACCTGGTGGATCTGGACATCTGGCTGGACAAGCAGGACGCGGACAAGGTTGCGGTCGGCAGCGCCACGGTCGTGCTGGCTGTGCGGGGAGCGACAAAGTGAGCGAGGGAATCCTGGAAACCGATCCCGCCGGATACGTCTATCGCATCGGGACCGAAGCGGAGGGCCTGAGCTGGGTCGGGCGTGAATCCGAGCCGGTCGAGCAGCCGTACCCGGTCGACGTCGAGCACATCGAGCATTTTGCGGAAGGAATCCAGGATCCGAACCCGCTCTACTGGAGCGAGGAGTTCGCCCGGCAGACGAGGTGGGGCGGGCGCATCGCCCCCTGGGGCGTGATCGTGCTGACCGGCGAGCATCGCGTATGGCGGCCGGCATGGATGGGCAAGCCGGAGGAGACCACGACGTTCTTCATGAGCGTTCCTCTGCCGGGCAACCGGTTGCTCGCGACCGACTACGAGATCGACTGCTTCGCACCACTGCGCCCCGGCGACCGCGTGTTCAAGAGCGAGAGGCTGATGTCGATCGTGCCGAAGACCTTCCGGGTCGGTGTCGGTCACCAGGTGACGGTGAAGGCCTTCTTCCGCAATCAGCAGGGCGAACTGTGCATCGCGGACAGCCGCACCGTCTTTCGCTACAAGTTCGGCACGGGCACCGGGTACAAGGCCGCGGACCAGGGCAGCTCATGACAACGAGTGTTAGCACGCCCTGCGGAGTTCATGCATGACCGAAGCGCTCAGACGCAAGACTGCCATCGTCGGCATCGGCGCCACCGAGTTTTCCGCCGATTCCGGCCGCAGCGAGCAGCGGCTGGCGGCGGAGGCGGTGCTTGCAGCGCTCGAGGATGCTGGCCTTGACCCTGACGACGTCGATGGCATCGTGAATTCCGACTACGATGCGACCAATCAGATCGACGTCATCAACTCGGTGGGGCTGCGCAACATCCAGGGCTACGCCACGATCAGCCACGGCGGAGGTTCCCCCTGCGGCACCGTGGCGCAGGCCGCCATGATGGTGGCGTCGGGCGCGTGCAGTTGCGTCGTCGCCTATCGCTCGCTCAACGAGCGTTCAGGGCACCGCTACGGCAGCTCGGAGCCCGTCCCCGGCTTTCCCTGGGTGTACGGCCTGCATGCGCCCTATGGACTCATCGTCCCGGCGGAGTGGACCGCCATGCACGCGCGCCGGCGCATGATCGAGTTCGGCGATACGCGGGAGCAGTGGGCGGAGATACCGGTGACCTTCCGTGCGCACGCAAACCGCAATCCGCGGGCCGTGATGCACAGCAAGCCGCTCACGCGCCAGGACTACCTCGCGGCGCCCATCCTGGCCGAGCCGCTGTGCCGCTACGACTATTGTCTGGAGACCGATGGGGCCGTGGCCTACGTCGTCACTTCGGCCGAGCGTGCGCGCTCCCTCCGGGCGGCTCCCGCTTACATCCACACGGCGGTGCAGGCGGCCAGTTTCCCGATCTGGTACCAGACGAACTGGTACCGCAGCTCGCTCACGACGGGCAGCGAGGTCGTGGCCCTGGGCGAGTCGCTGTGGCGCAGGAGCGGGCTCGGTCCGCGCAACATCGACGTGGCGCAGATCTACGATCACTTCGCGCCCCTCGTGCTCACCTCGCTCGAGGACCTCGGGTTCTGCAGAAAGGGCGAGGCTGCGCAGTTCGTCGGCGGGGGCCGCATCGGCCTCGGCGGCGAACTGCCGCTCAACACGGCGGGTGGGTTGCTGTCGGAGGGCTATATCCACGGCTGGAACCTCATCGCCGAGGGCGTACGCCAGATCCGCGGCACCTCGACCGCCCAGGTCGCGGACGTGGAGTTCTCACTCGTCACGAGTTGCTGGGGCGCGCCCACCAGCGCCGTCATCCTGTCGAGGTGATCGCGACATGACACAGACGATGCCGCAATCGCCGCGCCCGCTGCCGCTGATCGATCGGGATCACGAGGCGTGGTGGGCGGGCCTGCGCCGCCACGAACTGCTCGTGCAGGACTGCCCGCGTTGCAACAAGCGCATCTTCCCGCCGCAACCCATGTGCCCGCATTGCCGCTCGACCGAGCGAAGCTGGCACCGGCTCTCGCCGCGGGGCACGGTCTACAGCTGGGTCGTGGTGCGTCGTCCGTCGCATCCCTGGTTCGCGGACAAGGTGCCGTACCCCGTGGTGCTGGTCGAGATGGAGGAGGGATTTCGCTTTATCGGCAGCATCGACTGCGCGCCGGAAGTCCTGCGTGAAGGGCTGTGCGTGGAGGCCGGTTTCGAGGACGTGAACGAACAGGTGACCCTGCTGCGCTTTCGCGTGGCGGAG
>Ga0073899_10003871_pt1 | contig 13182 bp, 10 predicted proteins | sample KloWWTmetaKNB5Ph_FD_88975 | JGI IMG/M metagenome (GOLD analysis project Ga0073899, IMG submission 88975) | Active sludge microbial communities from Klosterneuburg, Austria, studying microevolution and ecology of nitrifiers - Klosterneuburg... | ecosystem: Engineered > WWTP > Aerobic digester >... | reverse complement strand
TGCTCAATTCCTCACTTGTTCGATAAGCGATGTTTCGAGATTCAATGATGTGAAGGTTTCGCGCCGGGCCGGCTGCAACCCCCCAGGGCACGCCAGATGCGCGAGACCACCGTCTGCGGGGTTTTCAACTTGCGTGCCATCGAGCAAGCCATCGATGGCGAGCCCGGCCATGGCGACAGACTCTCGACGACGTGAGAGGGACGCCCGGCACGCGCCCTCACCGGGGTCCTCAGTCGCCTGGGCGCCCGCCGCACCTCCTTGAGCGTGCCCTCGGCTATCCTCGAAAAGTTGTGGCGGCGCTGCGCAACCCGCGAGTCGGTGTCGCGGCGAATCGCATCCGTTCGTTGTGCCCGGACATTCTCCGGGCGCTTCTCCGCTCCTGTGTATCTCGCACCCAGATGCACGACGCCTCCTTGCCCGCGTAGCACCTCATGGATCTTCGCCACGTCACTTTCCATGGCCGACATCTGCACCGGGCCCGATTCGACAACAGCACGGATGTGAGTTCTTATCCCGAAGCGCCACGTGTAGCCCATCTTCGTCTGATGCATCTGCAGATCGCGCGACTTTTCATTTTCTTCGTACAAGGGGCCGCCTCGATGATCGTTGTATTGACCATCGTTCCTCCGCGCAACAGCAGTCCCCCGTGCCCCGGATACGCGTTGATTTCCTCGAAGCCCACCGCTTTCAAACGACACTCCTCGAGCAGGCGTCAGAACTCAACCAGCAGCGTCGCATCCGGCACCGTCTCGCACAGCAGATCGGTACCCACGAACCCCCACATCGCCCGGCTGCCGTAGATCTAATACGTTGCGCGCCCGCCCGACAGATCGAAGGTGGCTCCCGTGGAGAACGAGCAATCCTCGGAAGCCAGCCACGCGATCATGTTGGCGACCTCGTCGGGTTGGCCAATTCGGTTCATCGGAATTTTCGCCTTCAGCGACTTCATCAGCTTCGCGGGCATTCGTTTCAGGCTGGCCTGATGCATCGGCGTATCAATCAACGCCGGCGTGATGCAGTTGATGAGGACCCCGGTCGTCGCGTACTCCTTTCCGAGCGTCTTGGTCAGCGCAATCACACCTGCCTTTGAAGCGCTGTAGCCTGAAGACATGGGGTTGCCTTCCTTCCCGGACATGGAAGACAGGTTCACGATTCGTCCATAGCCGTGGCGAAGCATGTACGGAATCACCGCGCGACAGCTATGGAATACGCCGGTCAGGTTGACGGCCAGCTGCCGGTTCCAGGCTTCCAGCGGATACTCGTCGCAACGCGCGAACGGCCCCGAGATCCCCGCGCAATTCACCAGGATGTCGATCCGGCCGAACGCCGAGCACACACGCGACGCGGCACCATCGACGTCTTGGTACGCACTGACGTCGGCAAGCTGGACATCGACGGTACTGTCCAGCGAGCGCAGAGCTTTGGCGGCCTCGCCGAGACGCTCCGCGGAGCAGTCCCAGAGGGACACTCTCGCGCCCGAGTCCAGGAGCCGCCTCGCCGCGTGGAATCCTATGCCGTTGGCACCGCCGGTCACTACGGCAACGCGCCCGCTCAGGTCGTAGGTGTTCATGTCCGCTTTGGCGTCGACTAGTCGATATGAGGCATGTTCGCCCGGCGCACCATGTCCCTCCAGTACGCATACTGGCTACGGTGGAACGCGCCGAACTCCGAGGCCGAGCCATGCCCGGGCACGGAGCCGACCGATTCCAAGAGCGCCACGACGTCCGGTTCCCGGACCGCACGGATGAACTCGCGGTTCAGGAGTTCGAGCAATTCGGGCGGAGTGCCCGACCGGGCGTACACGCCGTTCCATGACGCGAATTCGTACGACGGCATACCCGACTCGGCCACGGTCGGGACTTCCGGCAGGATCGCCGACCGTTCCCTCGAGGTTACCGCGATGGCCCGCAACCGGCCGGAGCGGACGTGGTTGATCACCGTCGGGATGTCGCCGAAATACACCTGCGACTCCCCGGAGATCATCGCGACCATGGTCGGCGCTCCGCCGCGATACGATACGAAAGTCATGCCGACGTTCGCGTCGAGGCGGAACAACTCAGCGGCCAGTCGTGTCGTCGCGCCCGCGGACGCGACGTTCGCAGCGGCGTTCCCGCGCAGGTATTCGACGAGCTCGCGGACGTTCTTCACCGGGACGTTCGGGTTGACGACGATGACAAACGGGAAGGTGCTGACCCTCGCCACCGCATCGAGATTCGCCACCGGATCGTACAGGGGCGTCTTCATGAGGTGCGGGAAGACGACGATCGCCATCGAGTCCATCACCAGCGTATGGCCGTCCGGCGGTGACGCCGCCAATTCGCGCTGCGCGATTGCGCCAAGGCCGCCACTCTTGTTGTCGACGATCATGCGCTGGCCGAGGCGATTGGAGATCTTCTCCGCGATCGCCCGGGCAACCAGGTCGGTCCCTCCCCCAGGAGGAAACGGCACGATGAGCCGCATGGTACGGCTCGGGAATGTCGCTGCCGATGCCCGCCCGACGGCGCCGGCCGCCAGCCCCGCCAGCAAGCCCCCGGCAGCCATGACTGCTCTGCGTCGATCCATGTCCGATCTCCTCGTCATTCGATCGCCTGCCTGTTCCGGCGGCTATCCGATCCTGCGCCGTGCGGTCGGGGCGCCAAGAGCCCGTCACCGGCGCACGCGTCGCGCCCCATCGCGCGTCGACGTGCACGAAGTCTGAGGCAACTCGGCGCGCCGGTAAACGATGCAGGAGGAAGTTCAGAACGTCGGATTCGTGGAGAATGCGGCGAGGCGCCAGTCGCTGACGAGGCGCCTACGGGTTGAACCTTTCGCGCTCGCGGTACTCGAGCATCGCGGTGAGGCCTTGCTCCCACGCCAGGTACTGGCGTGCGGCGTCCAGGTTCCCGTCATGGCGATCGTGCACGAAGAACAGGTAGTCGATCGCGTCCTGGTCAGACGGCACGTCGGGAGACGCCTCCGAAGGTCGACCTTCGTCTGCCCAGCGTCGATAGCCACCATCGAGGCAATGGAGCGAGAGATCCTCCCGCCCGGACAGTTCCCGCGCTGCCATTCGCACCATCCGGGAATCATCGGAAACCAGCACGATCCGGTTCGCGCCGGTCGGTACGTCTTCGACGATGCGCGGACGGATCGACCATTTCGACCCGGGAACATGAGCGCGCCGGAAGTCCATGCTCGGCCTGACGTCGATGATGCGACATGCGTCGCTGCGTCGCCACTCCTCGAGGACTTCCGGGGAAACGATCGCTGGCAGTGGCAAGGTCGCCGCAACGTCGCTCCCGTTCCTGGAGACTGAAACGTCGATCCCGGGCACGGCGCGCATCGTATGCGCATCCCACCCCATCCGCCGAAGCCATTGCGCGATGACAGGCGCCCTGATGCCATCGTAGTCAAGCAACAGCACCCGGGCGCCCTTCACCGCGAGCCATTGGTCGGTGGCCTGGACCAACTGCCCGCCTGGTGCGTTCCGCGCACCGGCCAAGGCGCCCTCCTCGAACTCCTCGGGCGTCCGCACGTCGAGCACATAGACGGTGCGCTCGGGATCGGCGATCCACTGCGTCGCCTCCTCGGGACCGAGGCTGCGCACACCATGGCGAACAGCGAGTGCCGTTGCTGCCTCGACGCGCTCGGCCAGGTGTTCGGCGGGTGGTGCAGCCGGGTAGCGCCTGGTGCTCCCTCGTTCTAGCTCGAACCCCGCCAGGGACCAGCCCTGGGTGCCATTCTCGAGTGCGAACACCGGGTTGCGCACACCGAGCTCGCGAAGTGTCTGGGCCCCGATAATGCTGCGAGTACGCCCCGCACAATTGACGACGATCGGTGTGGTCTCGTCCTCGACTATCCTGGAAATCCGAAGGGCCAGCTCGCCGTTCGGGCAACAGATGCTCCCTGGAATGTTCATCTTCCCGTACTCAGGGAACGGTCGTCCGTCGACGACCACGACCCGCTCACCACGCGCCAGCATGTCGTGCAAGTCGGACGCTGCGATGCGCGGGGTATGGTGCGTTTCCTCGACGAGTTCCCCGAACGTCTTGCTTGGAACGTTGACGCCCGCGAACAGGCGGTAGCCTGCGCGCCTCCAGCCCTCGACCCCGCCTTCGAGCACGTAAACGTGCTCGTAGCCGAGTCCGGCCGCTTGCCGAGCCGCTCGTTGGCCAATGTCCGATGCTTCCGCATCGCAGAGCACCAGCCTAGTCGCGCGGCGTGGAACCAGGCGGTCCAACTCGAACTCGAAGCGACTGTAAGGCACCGGTACCGCGAACAGGAGATGGCCGATGCCGAACTCACCCGCCTCCCTCACATCCAGAACGGCAAGCTCGGCCCGATCGTTCATCCAGTCATGCAGGGTCTTCGGAGAGACTGTCGTCATCGAACTGTCCAGATTAGACCGAATCCGGCGATCCGGTTGACGCCAGATGCCTGGCAGCACGATACGCGAACACGACTGCCGGTCCGAGAGTGGCGCCTGGGCCGGGATAGAACCCACGCATCACCGAACTGACGTCGTTTCCGCACGCGTAGAGCCCCTGGATGGGCGTCCCGGAATCGTCCAGAACGCGCGAATCGGCATCCGTGGCCAGGCCGACGGTCGTTCCGATGGAACACGGCCACACCCTGATCGCATAGTAGGGCGGGTGCTCGATCGGATGCATGCATGGGTTCGGATGCTGCTCGGGGTCGCCATTGAAACGGTTGAGGATCCGGCTTCCCCGTCCGAACTCGCTATCGACGCCCGTCCTGGCGTCTGCGTTGTAGGTCCGGATCGACTCGCGCAATGCGGTCGGATCGATGCCGGCGACGCCCGCAAGGGATTCGATCGACCCGGCCCGCATCAAATACCCATCGCGCACGAACGGCGTGATCCTCGACACGAGTGGGCGCACCAGTCCGATTCCGTACTTCCGGATAAAGCGATGGTCGCAAATCAGGTAGGCAGGCACGGCCTGCTTGCGCCGGTCAGCGCCGTACATTGCGACGACGAAATCGTGATACGAGTCTGCTTCGTTCACGAACCTTCGGCCCGAAGCGTCCACGGCGATCAGGCCCGGCTTGCCCCGGTCCATATGACCATGTATCCACAACGTCTGGCTCCCGTCCGGCCTGCGCCGGACCGAAGCCGGTGACCAGAACGCGGGGTTCGGGATTGCCCGGTCGACTGCCCCGCCGATCTTCCGGGCCGCGCTCACGCCGTCGCCGGTGTTGCCATCATCGGCCATCGAGTACTCGTGCGGATGCGAGGCCATGAGTTCCTCGCGCAGACGCCTGCTATGGGCGATACCGCCAGTGGCCAGTACTACGCCCCGGCGCGCCAGAACGAGCCGCCGACGGCCTTTCGTTTCAACGATCGCGCCGGCAATGCGCCCGTTCTCGCGGTGCAGATCGATCAGTTGCGTCTCGTACTCGAAAGGCACACGGCGCTGCCGAAGACTGTACAGGTACCGCGCGACCAGCGCGTTCCCGATCATCAACCTCGTGCCGCGGGGATAGCGCAGCCGGTCGAGCGCATGCCTGGACAACAGGCTGACGGTGCGGCGAAAGGCGAGCAGGCTGGAAAATGGCCGCACGAGCAGCGGAATCTCGCGGCGCCCGACCATCATGCCGCCGAGTACCATGAATACCTCTCTCGGCGGCTTCAGTCGCGGAAAATCCGAGCCGAGAAGTCGGCCGTCGAAAGGAACGACCGTGATCGCATGTCCCGTCGCCGATCCGTACGGCCGATCGGCGTGATAGTCCGGGTTCGTCGCATGGGCGAAACGGACCTCGCTATGGCGTGCCAGATAGTCGATGGCTTGCGCCGAGGACTCTAGAAACGCATCGAGCAGGTCGGGACGGATCCATCCGTCGAGTTCCCCCTCGAGATATCGTCTCGCAAGAGTAGCGTCGACATCGGGGGTCACCTGAAGGATGGGTGCCGCTCCAGGCACCCAGAGCGAGCCGCCGGAGGTCGCGGTCGTCCCGCCTGCGAAAGCCGATTTTTCGAACAAGACGACGTCGAGCCCTTCGATCGCCGCAACCAGCGCAGCCGTCAGCCCCGCGGCGCCACTGCCGAAGACGAGAACGTCGGCCTCCCGCGCGGATCCGCCCTCCAGTTTCGGCCCCATCGCCTATCTGCGGGTAGCGACGCCGATACCCATCTTCGCGTACGTCCGTGTGGACGGATCGAAGACGATTCGCTCAGTCAGTGTCTCGAGCGCCCGCCCGTACAGATGCAGATGCCGAATCACCTGTGTGCCCTGGATCATCACGGAGTGGATGTCATCGGGCATCAGCGCGATGCCCATTCCCGGCTCCACGACGATTGCCCGATCTTCCTCGAGGACGGCCCTTCCTTCCTCCGATCCGTCGTCGACCCGACGATAGATCTGGTTCAGTTCCGCGCCATCGACCGCGGCGATGCACGCCCAGGTCGTGTGGTTGTGCGGCGGGATCCGCTTGCCCGGCCGCATCACGTTGAGATACAGGGCGAAGCGTCGGTCGGAGTCCTCGGAGATCAGGTAGCGTGCCTGCCGTTCCGGCTCCTGGGGAGCCGGATACCACTCCTCCGACCACCACTCCCGACTTGCCGCCAGGGACTTCAGTTCCGAGAGAACCGCTTCCAGCATTGTCCGATTCACGCCGCCCGCTGCGGCGCCGCGAATCCGTCCCAACGCATCACGAACGGACCTCTCCCGGTCGTGGCGGGTCGGTCCAGTCACATCACTCCTTGAATTCGACTGCATGCCGGTCACCTCGGCTCGAGCCTGGATTCGCGAGCGGTACGCTCGTAACGGCCCAGTTCGTCGAGCGCGAACTTGCGGAAATCGTCGGACGATCCGCCGATGACCTCGTGCGACATTCCCGTGATGCGCTTGACGACATCCGGCATGGCGAGGATGCGGTTTACCTCCTGGTTCAATCTTTCGACGACATCCACCGGCATCCCGGCGGGCCCCAGCAACCCGAACCACAACGACGCGCCTGCGAATCCGGGCACGCCACCCTCGGCCACGGTGGGAATATCAGGCGCGAGCGGAAACCGCTTGGGGCTCGTCACCGCGATCGCCGTCACCCCGCGGCCACGCAGCGACTCCACGCCGCGAATGGCGTTCAAGGCCACCTGGATCTCGTTTCCGGCAAGCGCGGTGAGCACTTGTGTTCCCCCTGGATAAAGCAGCATTTCCCCATCGATGCCGGCCTGCTGCATCAACATGCGAACATCCAGTTCGCTCGATCCGCCTGTCGTGCCGAAGTTCAGCTTTCCGGGATTGGCCTTGCCGTAGGCGATCAGGTCCGCCACGTTCTTGACTGGAAGCCCGCTGTGTACCGCGACGACCCATGGCGTCCAGGTGAGCGGAACGACGTAGGTGAAATCCTTGCGAAGGTCGAGATCGAACGCCTTGTACGCATACGGGTTCGCCATGATCCCCGAATGGATCACGAGTAGGGTGTATCCGTCGGCGGCTGACCGCTTGACGTACTCGGCGCCGATCTTGGACGCCGCGCCGGGCTTGTTCGCGACGACGACCGGCTGTGACACTCGCTCCGAGAGCTTTTCCGCGACCATTCGCGCGAGCAAGTCGGTCGCGGATCCCGGGGTGACCGGCACAACGATCTCGATGCGCCGCTCGGGGAAGCCGGCCGCGCGCGCATAGCCCCCGGCGATGAGGACCAGAACCACGGACGCCACGGCCCGCACGAGTCTCTTCTTCATGCTCTCCTCCTTGTCGCAAGGCCCGAACCCGGGACCGAACCCGGGGGCGTGCGTCGCGCGTTGCCGATGCACCGCACCGAATACCGTCGGCCGTGTCCGACGCGCAGATCGTTCACGGCTGTGACCCGAACGCGTAGGCGATCGGCGGCTCGACCCGCCCGCGGCACTCGCCGAACCCGATCGGAACGAACCCTTCCCGCGCGCATCGCGCGCGCATGACGACTTCGTCCCCGTCCTCGAGGAATCGGCGCACCTCGCCCGTGGGAAGCTCGATGGGACGCGCGCCGTTCAGGGTCTTCTCGAGCAGGCACCCCTCTTCACCCGGATCCGTGCCCGAGATCGTCCCGGTGCCCAGCAGGTCCCCGGGACGAAGATTGCAGCCATTGCTCGCGTGGTGGGCGAGCATCTGGAACACGCTCCAGTACTGTTGGGCGAACTTCGCACGTGCGAGCACCACGGGGGCCACCCGCTGACGGCGCGTTCCTTCCGTCTCCAGCGCGACCTCCACCTCGATGTCGAGCGCGCCGCGCTCGGATAGCGAGCGATCCTCGAGATAGCCGAGCGCCTGCTCCCGCTTCGGACCGTTGACCGAAGACACCCGGAACGGCGCCAGCGCCTCCAACGTCACTACCCACGGCGAAACGGAAGTCAGGAAGCTCTTGCCCAGGAACGGACCGAGCGGCTGGTATTCCCACGCCTGGATGTCACGGGCCGACCAATCGTTGAGCAGACACATCCCGAACACATGATCTTCTGCGGCATCGATCGGTATCGGCTCTCCGAGTCGATTCCCGACGCCGACGTAGCAGGCAAGCTCGAGCTCGAAATCAAGCTTCTCGGTCGGTGCGAAGCCCGGTGCCGACTCACCGCCCCGGCGCAGCTGTCCCCAAGGACGCCTGCAGGGATGTCCGCTCACGACGACCGACGACGCTCGGCCGTGGTATCCCACCGGAAGATGCTGGAAGTTGGGGAACAACGGGTTTTCGGGACGAAAGATTCGCCCTGCGTTCGTGGCATGGTGAATCGACGTATAGAAGTCGGTGTAGTCACCGATGTTCGCCGGGACCACCATCTCGACATCGTCGTGTCGACGAAGATGCGCCTCAGTCGCCGCGCGTCTGTCCGACCCGGCGCGAAGCAGTCGCGACAGTTCGAGGCGAAGCGAACACCAGTGCCCCCGACCGAGGGCCATGAGTCCGTTGAGCGTCGTTTCCCGGCATGCGTTCACCGCCTCATCGGAAGCACCCGCCAGCAGGCCGTGTTGCGAGGCCGCGCGCAGATCCAGAATCCGGTCCCCGATCGCAACACCCAGCCGCGCGGGACCTCCGGTTCGGGGCACGAACGCGCCAAGAGGCAGGTTCTGGATCGGAAAATCGCCGCCCGGTGCATCCGCGCCCGGTACCCAGCTCGTCAACTCGCGAGCATGCGTTTCGTTGATCATCTAGGTCGTCTCCCCGGCTCGCATCACGCAGCAGTCTCGCGCTCTCGACCCGCCGGCTGCTGCTGCGACATTTCACGTCGACGGATCGCGGTCGCCTCGGCATCGACCTCCTGGTCGTCTCCGAGAACCACGCCGTAGTCGAAGAGCGCAGACGAACTCGAGACGTATCCGAGTCTGACGTCCGCCCTCACTCGCTCCACGTCCCGGTTCCAGGCGAAGCCATAGCCCCCGCCTCCGCCGGTGCGAATCGAAATGCGATCTCCGTCGTCCAGGTCGTAGGTGCCCTTGAAGGAGCGGATACGGGTGCCGTCGCATCTCAGGATGTCGACCTCCGATACCTTGCCCTCACCCCCGCCCGCGATTCCCCATGGCGCGCACTTGGTCCGATCGATCTTCAGGGTGATCCTGCACGGACCGGTAACGAGGTAGGTCTTCTCGACACCCAGGCCTCCGCGGAACTCGCCGGGCCCGCCGGAATCGCAGCGCAGCCGATACGACGTGAACCTGAACGGATAGTAGGCCTCCTGCATCTCGATCGGAACGTCGGAAGTATCGCCATGGACGTTGGAACGTGATGGGCCGTACCCGTCCGTTCCCGACGACGCTCCCCACCCCCCTACCGACGTGTCGAGATGAAAGAACGGCTCTCCGGTGACGGCACTCGTGCCGTGGAACGCGTGCACGCCGTACGTGCCGTGGTGCGCGGCGGCCACCCTATCCGGGAATGGCTCCGCCATTGCCCGCAGGATGGTGTCGACCGTGGTCGGAATCATGTGCCCCGAAAGACCCAAGGGTGCATTGCGATGAGCCGAAAGAAACTTCCCCTCCGGGATCTCGACGTCGAGCAGATCGAAATCCCCTTCGGTCAGCGGTTCGTCTGGCGAGAACAGGTACTTGATCGCGATCCGCGCAGCGGCCACAGCACCTCCGTTGCGGCCGGCGTTCATCGGGCCGGCGAGTTGGTCAGCCACTTCAGCGTAGTCGACCGTGATGCGCTTCCCGTCGAGCCGCACCCGGACCCCGACCGGCACGGTCCGATCCAGATGCACCCCGTCGTTGTCGAGGAACGCATACCCCGAGAACTCGCCGCGCGGCGCCGACTCGACCGCCATTCTGCTGAGCCGGCGGGCGTGATCCCACATCGCCGTGACCGCGGCCCGGAAGCGCTCGACCCCGTACTTCCCGACGACCTGTCCGACCATGTCACGTCCCAAAAGGCATCCCGCGATCTGCGCCTCGACGTCGCCGGTCAGCATTTCGGGAAATCGCGTGTTGCACTGGATCATCCGGAACATGTCGCCCGAGCGAACGCCCCTGTGCATCAGCTTCACGCTTCGGAACTGAATCCCCTCCTGGAAGATCTCGGTGGTCGACGTCGACGTGCAAGATCCGACCATGATGCCGCCGACGTCGATCCAGTGCATCAGCACGCAGAAGAACGCGATGATCTCTCCTCTCCCTTCGTCCGCGCGAACCGGCGTATACATGACCACGTTGTTCAGGTGCTGGCCCAACGTCGCCGCGTGGTTGGAGATCAAGACATCGCCGTGGGCGATGCTGTCCGCGCCATGAAGCGCAAGGCCGTCCCTGACTGCCGTGCCGAGCGCATTCGCCGCGAAGATCAGCAGACTACCGCGCGACTGGGAGATCAAGTTGCCGTCAGGATCGACGATGCCGACCGCGTAGTCCTTGTACTCGTTGATCAGCTGTGAGAACGCGGTCCGGGTGATGTTCCGGTCGATCTGGTTGGGAATCGAAACCAGATCGTGTCGCACGATCTGAAGCGTGATCGGATCGTCGACCGTCGGTCCCGATTCGTTCGCTCTGGCCGCATCGGTCACTTCGGCATGCATCGCGTCACTCCGCATCATGAAAGGTCGCAAATGATCGAAATCTCGCCGAGCTTGCCGATCACGGCGGTGTCGCCCGGCAGTAGCACCGTCGTCGCGCTGTATTCCTCGATAATCGCGGGGCCGAAGATCCTGAAGCCCACCGGAAGCGACGCGCGATCCCAGACCGGAGTCTCGATGCGGTTGAAAGGCACTGGAAAGTGGACCGATCGCGTGGATGAGGGTTGCGGCGCCGCCACCTCGCCCGGATGCCCGAGGGATGCCAGTGATGGACGCGCCACGTCACCCTCCATGAAGAGCCGCGCACCGACGATCTCGATCGCGCAACTGGCATTGACGTGCCCGTAGCGGGCGCTGTACGTCGCGTCGAACTTCTCCAGGATCGATTCGACCGAGGAGCCGCGATCGACGCGTACCCTCACGCTGTGCTTCTGCCCGCGATATCGCATCTCGAAGGATCTCTCGCTGTACATCGTCCCCGAGCCGCATTCGCGTTCCAGCGTCGAGCGTGCCGCGCGTTCCAGATCCTCGAATACCGACTCGGTCTCGCGCAACATGCCCGCCGAGACGTCGCCGATGACCGTTCTCGCCAAGTCGACGCGAATGGGGGCCAGCAGCATCCCCAGGCAGCTGAAGTTTCCGGGATGCGGTGGAACCAGCACACGAGGAATCCTCAATGCCCGGGCGAGCTGGGAGCCGAACAGGGGGCCGCTGCCTCCGAACACGAAAAGCGTGAACTCGCGAACGTCGTGCCCGCGCTCGATCGATATCTCCTTGATGGCGTTCGTCATGGCGGTGTTCGCGAGATCGAGAATTCCCTGCGCCGCGACGTCCACGCCGTCCGCGCCGCCATAGCCCAATGGACCAGCGACTCGCGTTTCTATCGCGCGCCGGGCGTTCTCGATATCGAGGCGAAGGCGCCCCCCCATGAACGTGCCGGTTCCGATCCGTCCAAGCGCGAGATTCGCGTCCGTGACCGTGGGCTCCACCCCGCCCCTTCCAAACGCGACCGGACCGGGTTCGGAGCCTGCACTGCGCGGGCCCACCATCAGATCCCCTCCAGCGTCGACATGTGCGATCGACCCTCCTCCCGCGCCGACTTCGACGATGTCGATCACTGGCGTGCGCAACGGGAATCCGTGATCGTAGCCGCCGACGTAGTAAAGCGGCTGCACTTCAAATTGCGCATTCATGACCAGCGCGCACTTGGCGGTGGTTCCGCCCATGTCGAACGCGATGACCTTGTCGAACCCCAATTCCGCCGCGTACTTGGCCGCGCCGATACAGCCGCCGACCGGCCCGGACTCGACGAGCGCGACAGGCTCCGCGATGGAACGATCGGTCGACAGGACCCCGCCGCTCGAACCCATCATGTAGAACGTTCCGTCAAACCCGCGCTGTCTGAGACGCAAATCGAACGCGTCCACGTAGTGGTGCATCTTCGGCCCGACGTACGCATTGGCGGCCGCAGTCGAAGTTCGTTCGTACTCGTACCACTCCCTGCTCAGCTCGGTTCCAGAGGTGATGAAGGCGGAAGGAAGGCACTGCCGGAGAATCTCGACCGCACGCTGCTCGTGGCTGGCGTTCACGTACGCGTTAAGGAACGCCACCGCCACGGCTTCGACGCCCATGTCACCCAGGCGTTCCGCAAGCGCCTCGAGTTCGCTCTCGTTCAGGGCGACGACGATCCCTCCCCTTGCGTCGATTCGCTCCTCGATGTCGAACCGGAGGTCGCGCGGGACCAGCACCGGATCCCGGCGGTACCTCTGAGAGAACGGGACCGGCCGATTGCCGCGTCCGATCTCCAGCAGATCGGAGAATCCTTTCGTAGCCACGAGAGCCGTCTTCGCGCCGCTGCGCTGGATGAACGCGTTGATGACGTGCGTCGTGCCGTGCTTGAACAAGAGGCCTTTCGCCAGGTCGACCGATGCACCCTCCAGTCCTTCGAGCGCGCCGTCGGCGAGATTGGTGTAGTTCGTGAGCGCCTTGCCGTAGCAGATCTTTCCGCTCGACGAGTCAAACGCCGCGACGTCCGTGAACGTACCGCCCGTGTCTGCGGCGATCAAGTAGGTGCGCTCCGCCATCGATGGTCCTTGTTTGACGATGGCGGAGATTATGGCGTTGCGAACCACTCAGCAGAACCATCAAAGAAGTACGTGAACAATCGCAACGACGGCCACAATCGATCGCCGCCCCGATCTCCC
>Ga0073899_10003869_pt1 | contig 13186 bp, 15 predicted proteins | sample KloWWTmetaKNB5Ph_FD_88975 | JGI IMG/M metagenome (GOLD analysis project Ga0073899, IMG submission 88975) | Active sludge microbial communities from Klosterneuburg, Austria, studying microevolution and ecology of nitrifiers - Klosterneuburg... | ecosystem: Engineered > WWTP > Aerobic digester >... | reverse complement strand
GTTGGAGGACTGGTCGGCACCGAACAGGTCGATGGTCACCGAGAAGTGGAAGTTGATGTAGCGCTGGATGGTCGGCAGGTCGATCACGCCGGCCGCGCGCAGCTTGCCCACGTCGTCGGTCTTCAACTGGTTCATCGCGTCCACGGTGCGCTGGATCACCCGGCTGATGCCCGACTCGCCCACGAACATGTGGTGCGCCTCTTCGGTCAGCATGAACTTGGTGGTGCGCGCCAGCGGGTCGAAGCTGCTTTCAGCCAGCGCACAGAGCTGGAACTTGCCGTCCCGGTCCGTGAAGTAGGTGAACATGAAGAACGAGAGCCAGTCCGGCGTCTTCTCGTTGAAGGCCTGCAGGATGCGCGGGTTGTCCGCGTTGCCGCTGCGGCGCTCCAGCAATGCCTCGGCCTCCTCGCGGCCGTCGCGGCCGAAGTAGCGGTGCAGCAGGTAGACCATCGCCCAGAGGTGGCGGCCCTCCTCCACGTTGACCTGGAAGAGGTTGCGCAGGTCGTACTGGCTGGGCGCGGTCAGGCCGAGGTGGCGCTGCTGCTCCACCGACGCCGGCTCGGTGTCGCCCTGCGTGACGATGATGCGGCGCAGGTTGGCGCGGTGCTCGCCGGGCACGTCCTGCCAGGCGTCCTCGCCCTTGTGGTCACCGAAGTGGATCTTGCGGTCCTTCTCGGCCGGGTTCAGGAAGATGCCCCAGCGGTAGTCGGGCATCTTGACGTGGCCGAACTGCGCCCAGCCCTGCGGATCGACGCTGACGGCCGTGCGCAGGTAGACGTCGAAGTCCTGACTGCCGTCCGGCCCCATGTCCTGCCACCAGCTCAGGTAGTTGGGCTGCCAGTGCTCCAGCGCGCGCTGCAGCGTGCGGTCCTCCGACAGGTTGACGTTGTTGGGGATCTTTTCGCTGTAGTTGATCGTGGACATGTCAGTGTCTCCTTGGGAGTTCAGACGCGGTTTCAGACGCGGTTCCAGTCGAGCGAGGCCTTTTCGCCCTTGCCGTACACCTTGAGGGCACCCTTTTCACCCACGGCGTTCGGGCGGATGAAGATCCAGTTCTGCCAGGCCGAGAGGCGGCCGAACACGCGGGTGGCCATGTTCTCTTTGCCGGCGAAGCGCAGGTTGGCCTCCAGGCCGGTGAGCGAGTCGGGCGACATGCTGGCGCGCTCCTCCAGCACCAGGCGCACCTCGTCGGCCCAGTCGATGTCGTCCAGCGCGGCGGTCACCAGGCCCAGCGCGGCGGCCTCGTCGCCGTCCAGCGCCTGGCCGATCGCGGCCTGGGCGGCCCCCATCGGGCCGGCTTCTTCATAGAAGCGGCGCGCCAGGCGGGACTGGTCGTTCACCATCGGGAAGGTGCCGAAGTTCAGCGCCGACAGCGTCAGCTTGGGCGCCGTCTCCGGCGCATCGGGCAGGATGGCCATGTAGGTGCGGTCGGCACAGAAGGCCAGCTCGGCCAGCGTGCCGGCAAAGCAGGAGCCCGGCTCGATCAGCGCGATCAGCGTGCGCGAGGACACGTCCAGGCGCGCCAGCGTGCGGCGCAGCGCGCCCGTCACTTCCCGCACGAACCAGTGGCCGGCGTGCTGCTGCAGCGCGGCGTCGCAGGCCAGCACCGCGGCCGCGTCACCCTCGGTCTTCAGGATCCAGGTGCCGATGTCCAGCTCGTTGGTGCGCAGGTGCAGAATGGCGTCGTCCAGTTCACGCTGCATCGCCAACGGCCACCAGGCGGTGCCCGCGGCCTCGATGCCGGCGATGTCCGTCGGCTGTGCCGTCTTAGGCGCACACACCGTGATCGTCACGTTGCGCTTGGCGCGGTCGATCACCACGCCCACGTTCGGGTACATGACGCCGTCGGCGGTGACTTCGCGGCTGATCGGCGTCAACGCCACGCCCTTGCCATTGGCCGGGCGGTCGCTCTGCTCGGCCAGCTTGGCGGCGCGCTCCTGCACGACCTGGGCGAACTGCTGCGGCTTGGCGATCGCGTCCACCAGGCGCCAATCGACGGCCCGCTGGCCGCGCACGCCTTCCGTGGTGGTGCAGAAGATGTCGGCCAGGTCGTGGCGGACACGGCGCTTGTCGGTCACGCGGGTCAGGCCGCCGGTGCCCGGCAGCACACCCAGCAGCGGCACCTCGGGCAGCGAGACGGCCGAACTGCGGTCGTCCACCAGCACCAGGTCGTCACAGGCCAGCGCCACCTCGTAGCCACCGCCAGCGCAGGAGCCGTTGATCGCGGCCAGGAACTTCAGGCCGCTGTGACGGCTGGAATCCTCGATGCCGTTGCGCGTTTCGTTGGTGAACTTGCAGAAGTTCACCTTCCAGGCATGCGTCGACAGACCCAGCATGAAGATGTTGGCGCCCGAGCAGAACACGCGGTCGCGCTGGCTGGTCAGGATGACGGTGCGCACCTCCGGGTGCTCGAAGCGGATGCGGTTCAGCGCGTCATGCAGCTCGATGTCCACGCCCAGGTCGTAGCTGTTGAGCTTGAGCTTGTAGCCGGGGCGGATGCCGGCGTTCTCGTCCACGCCCATCGCCAGCGTGGCGACGTTGCCTTCGAAGCTCAGCTTCCAGTGGCGGTAGCGGGAGGGGTCGGTCTGGTAGTCGACGCGATTCGCTTCGGCGGTGGCGGTGGTCATGGCGGCTTCCTCGGTGGTGAGGGACAGGCACTTAAGAACAATAATGCATGTCTTGTGGATCGATGGCATGCATCATATTGCACATCTTGATCCATGGTCAATCATTGCACCGCAATGTCAGCCGCATGCTGGGGTAAGCACTGAGATGAACCGCCGGTGGCCATGCACTTCAATGCATGTCCAACGCAAGGCGCTGTGGGGGCCGTGCCGTGATCAGCGGCGCCGCAGCAGCATCGACACGCCGACCATGATCAGGATCAGCGGCCACCACCGGGCCAGCAGCGGGCCCAGGTTCGGCATGAGGCCGAGGTTCTGCAGCAGGAACAGCGACCCCAGGGCGATCAGGATCAGGGGAGCGATCAGGTTGTGTGGGCGCATGTCGGAACCTCCTTGTCAGGGCGGAGCATCAGGGCGGCTCGACCCGGCCGAGCCCCAGCTCGATCACGAACCCGGCCACCGCCCGGGGCTGCAGCAGGTGGACGTTGTGGTTCGCCTCCAGCACCCGCAGGTGCCGGTTGGCCCGCTGCGCCACCACCGCCTCCAGCGCCGCGCGCCGGGAGGCATACAGCCCCTGGCTGGCCAGCACAAACCCCGCCGGCACGGCGAGGCGCTGGTACAGGTCGACCGAGGGGTAGATCGGCGCGCCAGGATCGGGCTGGCTGACCCGTGCGATTTCCTCCATCGTCGGGCGGCGCAGCCAGCGGCCGTCGCCCTGTGCCAGGAAGGCCCGGCGCGTGAAGGCCGCCACCTGCTCTGCGGGCACGCCCGCGTTCAGCCAGTCTCCCGGCGCCTGCTCGCAGACCTGCGCCACGTAAGCCTCCACCTCGGCCGGCGTGGCCCGCCAGCCGTAGCGGAACAGATCCCAGAGTTGCTCGCGCGGCAGGTGCCAGGCCTGGCGCTCGTCGGGCGTCTGGCGCGCATCGAGCACGAAGCCGTCCAGCGCCACGATGCCGGCGCAGTCACCGCCCGCGGCGGCAAAGGCGGTCACCGCATAGCCGCCGGTCGAGTGGCCCACCAGCCACGGGCGGCGCATGCCCAGCGCAGCCGCCACCGCGCCGATGTCGCGCCAGTACTGCTCAGGGTCGGTGGAATCCTGCGGCGTCTGCCCGTGGCCACGCAGGTCGAAGGCCGCGATGCGGAAGCGCCCGCGCAGGCACGCCACCAGTGGCGCCCACGCCGCCAGGTTGTGACCGGTGCCATGCACCAGCAGCAGGTCAGGGCCGCTGCCGCCGAAGTCCTCGGCGGCAAACCGGCCCTGGGCAGTTTCCAGCAGCATCGCAGGGAAGGGGATCGGACGCGCCGGAACGCCCGGCGCCGCGCAGCGTCAGCCGGCGTGCAGGGCGATGGTCACCAGCGCCGAGGAGGCCTCGATCGCCGTCACATCATGCACCACGCCACCCGGCAGGTACACCAGTTCGCCCGGCAGCAGCTCCGTGCGCTGCCCCTGCACGCCGATCTCCAGCCGCCCCTCCAGGCAATGCAACGTCAGGTCGCCGGGCAGCTTGTGCGCAGGCATCGACTTGCCCGGCGCCAGCACGACACGCATGACCTCCAGGTCGCGCGACTTGAACAAGGCCACCGACTGGCTGCTGGCCAGCCGTTCGCCAAGCGGCGACACATCCACAGGGTGACCAGGTACGGCATGCAGAATGGCCATGGTGCGCCTTCACGATCCAGTGGTTCGTGGCCCGTCTGCCGGTGCGGCGCCCTGCCTGGGCGCGCCCAACGCCTCACATCCCGGGCCTGTGCGTGCAGGTTACCCGGCCGCTCCCGGGTTGTCACCGGCGCTGCAGGTTGTATGCGACAGGTCAAGCTTGGCGCGCCAGACGGCCAACACCGACTGACAGCGGCCGACTCCGGCCGACCCTTACAGTCACGCCATGCCGCTCGACCTGCTGCTGGCCCGCCACGGCCAGACCGACCTCAACATCGACGAACGCTGGCAGGGCCGGCTGGACTGGCCGCTCAACGCCACCGGCCAGGCCCAGGCCGCGGCGCTGGCGCAGGCGCTGCCGCCGGGCATCGAGGTGCTCATTGCCTCGCCCCAACGCCGCGCCCGCGAGACCGCCGAGGCCGTGGCCGCCGCCCAGGGCCTGGATGTGCAGCTCGACGACGCCTTCCGCGAGCGCGACTTCGGCATCTTCGAGGGCCTCACCTCCGAAGAAGCCCGGGTGCAGCACCCCGCCTGGTGGGCCGCCAACGCCGCCTACCGCTGGGACCTCTGCCCGCCCGGCGCCGAGCCCACCCGCGCCGTGGTCGACCGCGTCGCCGCCGGCCTGGCCACCCTGCGCCAGCGCCACGCCGGCCGCACCGTGCTGCTGGTGTCCCACGGCTTCGTGGTGCGCTGCCTGCGCTACCTGATCGACGGCGTGCCGGATGCGGCCTTCTTCGAGGCGGCAAGGATCCCGAACGGGGGGGTCATCCGCAGGCGGGTGGATTGAGGCCGGTTTGACTTGGGCGGTTCGCCACGCGCGGCCCGGCAATGCGGCTTGGCATCTGACGCGCGCTGAGACCTGATCGCTCCCATGGAAGCCCGGCTCACCCTGCTCTTCGAGTTCCTCGGCGAAGCCCTTCTGCAGATCTTCGGCGAGTTGCTCGTCGAGATCGGCCTGCGCACCGTGAAGGAGCCCTTCGTGGACGAGCCCAACCCTTGGATCGCCGCCGCGGGCCACCTCATGTTGGGCGCCATCGTCGGCGGCCTGAGCCTGTTGGCAGCGCCGCATCACCTCACGCCCGTGGGTGCACGCCGTCTGCTGAACGTGGCGCCGGTGCGATTCACCTTCGCCGACTGAACCCGATCCAACGCCCCATCACACGGCAGCTGGACGCCCCCTGCCGCAGCGAGCCCTGAGAAAACGGCCGGACTGCCCCGGCGGCCCTCACTTCTTCGCCGGCAGGCTGTACTCGGCCTTGAACTGGTTGATGGCATCCCATTCGCTCAGCGCCCGGCCCGTGGACTCGGTCGTGCCGCTGATGCCCTCGAAGCGGCCGGTGCCGCCCACCAGTCGGCCGCTGCCCTGCTGCACGCTGCGCGGCGGGGTGGTCACTTCATTGCGCCCGCTGCCCTCCTGCCGCAGCGTGGATCCGTCCTCGAAGGTGTAGACCATCTTGACGTTGTAGGTCAGCACCTTGGGGTCGAAGGACGTGACCTGCCCGGCAAGCGTGAACGTCGCCACCTCGCCGCTGGCGAACATTGCCACGCCACGGCGCTGGAACTGCCCGGTCGCTCGGTCCTGCGAAACGATGTAGCTCGTGCCGGTCCAGGTCATCGTGTCCGCCAGCACCGGCCCCGCCGCCAGCAGCGCCGCCGCAGCGGTGAGCGTGGCCGCGCCGATGCGCAGCAGATTCGTCTTCGGCTTGCAGGTGGGGATCGGCTTCTTCGTCATGACAGCTCCTTGAAGTCCTGCCCTGAGAGTGAGCCTGCCGCCCGCATTTGCAAGCGCTGTTGAACGGGGCGCTGATCTGGGTCAACTGGCGCCATGAAGCGCGGTGAAGCCTCCGGCCGCCGGTCACTCACTCAGGCGGAAACCGCAGGCGGGAAAAGTCGCGTCCAGCCAGAATGGCCCGGCGTTCGATCTCCGCCGCAGAGTCGAGCCAGCCCTTCTGCTCCAGGAAGGGCAGGAAGGCTCGTGTGCTGACTTTGCGGCAGTTGTCGGGCAGGTGAAAGCTGGTCCGCGCGATCCTGTGATCCTCGAACAGGAAGACGCCGATCCTGGGCGCCTCCATGAGGGCAAAGCCGTTCATGGTTTCTTGAATGGCCAGTTCGCCCAGATGGGACTTTCGCGGTGCACCTGGCCGCACCGACTGGGCCTGCTGGCAATGGCGGAAGGTCCGGGTCGGCAGCACGGCAAGCTTCCTGTCGCTCACCCACTGCGCCAGTTTCTCGCTCGTGGGGGTCGAGTTGCGCGTCACCTCGTGCAGCACCCTATCCACCACCTCCACCGGCCAACCCGGCTGGAGCAGCAGATCCAGGGCGTCGGCGTAGGCCAGGGTGATGAGCGGCCCTGCATCGGGCAGCAGAACGATGTCGGGGCGGGTTGGCACCTGACGCCCCGCTCAGGACGACAGGGCGTTCAGGCTCTCGACCATGCCCTGCGTCACCGCCTCCGGCAGCCGCGGCATCGGCAGGTGCGCCTGCGCCATCAGCAGAAAGAGGTCTTCGGCGCTGTCGATGCCCAGCGCGTTCAGCGCCGCGTGGTCGTCGATCCGGCCCAACGAGAAATCGAGCAGCGTCCTGTAGTTCTGATTGCCCGCCGCCTCGGCGGCCTCGAAGGTCTCGACCAGGTAGCGCAGCTCGGCGTTGAACAGCGCGTTGATCGACGTGTCCGACTTGGCGGCGATCACCTTGGCGCGCTTGAGCAGGTCACGATCCACAGAACCCGTGAAGTTCACATTGGCAGCCATCGGCAGCTCCGAAGTCGGTTAACACATAAATCAGTGTAACACTTGATTGCGTGGACTCAGCGAGGCCGCTGCCCATGGGCGGCCCGCGCCGGCCTCTGCGGAGCGACACAGATCCGCCTGCACGCCATCCTCAGGCGCCACCACGGCACAAACCAGATGATCGGCGCAGCCGGGAGCGTCCAGCCACGTCCACGGGTGTGTGAGGTTGCGCCGGCCTGGTTCGGGAGATGCTTGGCAAAAGCCAAGACCTGGTACCCGATCAAATTCTATTTCCGACTGGAGGATATTTTTTTCGCCTTCTTTTCAAGCTCAATTACCAACATCGAGGCCGCCAATGGAACCCCATCAATCGGATGCGAGGCACAATAATTATCGATCCACAAAACGACTGACTCAGCATCGACTGTTGCGAGCAAGTCGGCCTCCATTGCCGCAGAGGCCCCCGACACAAATCCAAGCAACCACCTTCTATCAAGAGCCCTGTTTTGTTGAGCAACAAACAACGGGATAATATCATTTATATTGTTCTTGAACTTAACTTCCGACTGCGCCCGAATATCATCACTTTTGTTTTCCAGCCATCGACCGCAAGTCGACGCACCAAGAGTTGATCCTGCGCAGTATCCACAAACCTGCCAGAACAGCGAAAAGGCCAACAAAATTATTGCACGCACGAATATCACCTCTTACAAGAAACGGCCAACCAGCACAATTCACAAACCATAAACACACCAACCCTCACCAACCAATCAGTCAAATTGAAAGAATTCCCCCATTTCGACACGAGTCACAATAGGATGAACTGATACACACAGGGACCACCTCTGCCGCCTTTAGCAAGTCATGCAAAACTGCTTACGATAGATGGTACAAACAATATGATTAACCAAGACCCGGCTAGTGCTGGACAGATGGAGCTTCTGCTATTCATATGCAATCCGTTCTATTTGGCAACAAAAAATCCCAAAGGGCACAGTCGGCGAACGAGCGCTTCACCCTGTTGACTAAACGGCGTGTACCAGCCGATTTCCTCCAGGGATTTCCCCATGTGTACTAGCGATTGTCCCAAGAAGCGCTGCGCAATTCCTCTGCCCCTCAGACTTGGATGTAGCCAGATAATGCCAACACTCCACATCCATGGGATTTCTGGATGCTCGATGCACGAAGGCATTTCCCCTTCATGCATTGGCCAAGTGCAACCAAATACAGTTTTACGCCTCTCAAGAAGAAGCAGACCATTTGCTCGACAATCAACAACATAGACAAAAATCTGAATGACCCTTGCATCTGGCGGATCGGAATAGTGATAGATACCCCCGTCGTATTGCATTTCTCGGTTAGCAACTCGACTGAGATCATGGGCAAGTTTTCGCTGCTCCTTGGGCGAATCATCGGTGACATGGGAAATCCAATGAGCGCCATCCCTCCATATCACCGAAAGATCCGTTGCGATATCAACCAATGGACCATTGAGCATCATATCGCAGTAGCCCGCGTGTTGAGCCTCCTCTTCGGTATCACCTTGTACATATGCCATACCGCATTTCGAGCAACTCATATTCGCCTCTCCGAAAAACCAACGTCAAGGACTATCTTGCGCTTGAAAAATTATTACTATCGAGTCCAAAATTACATGGCTTTGATGAGACGCTGGAAAGACTGAATATCAGCTTCGCATGAAAGCACTGCGAGCACTCCGATCACAGCGGACTTACCAAGAAGCGGACCTGCCGAATAACTTCGGCATCTCAGCCCCACTCCGGGCGCTCTGGCGAAGTAGAAACGGGTCACGCTGACACATCTACTACGCTGCCTTCTGTTGCGACACATACTCCCGCAACACCTCATCCATGCGGGTTTGCCAACCCGCCCCCGTTGCACGGAAATAGGCCAGAACCTCTGGGCTGTATCGCACCGCGACCTGTTCCTTGGTCGGGTTCTTGTTGGGCCCACGGGTGCGGCGGGCGGCAACGGCTTGGCGCAGCTCGTCGGCCGAATGGGTGACAAAGGCGTCGTTCCAATCGTCCGGCAGCGTCGCCGGGGCCTCATCGACAGAAACGTGACCAGGCTTCGCGTTCATGTTTCTCAGCCTTTCGCGCCGAAATGATGTGAGGCCATTCGTCGTCGCCGGGCGTCCAGACGACGAACAGCAGGTCTCCCGCGTGCCAGCCAACGCTCTGGAAGCGCAGCTCACCATAGGCTTGACGTGCATCTTCGCGCGTCAGCAAGTCACCTTCAAAGAAGTCTGCCAGCGCTGCCATGTCAACGCCGTGCTTGGCGAGGTTCACCTGGCGCTTGACTTCGTCGAAGGTGATCATGGTCAAATCGTAGATGCAATATAGATGATGGTCAAGCTGGCGTGCCGGCTTCCGGCTTCGCTTGACCAGCATCCATGCACAACGGGCCGCCGTCCATCCACCTTGCGGGGGAAGCAAGGTAAAGGGACGGCGGCCCGTTGTTCGGGAGCAGCGGGGCCGGCAGCAGCCGGCCGGGTTCAGCGTCAGTTAAACCGGATGTAGTCGAAGTTCACCGGCTGGCGGTTGATGCCGACGGCGGGCGGGGCGATCCAGTTGGCGAACTTGCCGGCTTCGGTGACGCGGCCCATCAGCGACTGCACGTAGGCGCGGTCGATTTCGTTGGGAAGCCATTCCTGGTGGTGGTGGGTCCAGGTGGCCTCCGACAGCATGCGGCCGTCCGGGCTGACGTGCACGTCGTTGAAGACGCCGATCTTGCGGTGGAAGCCCTTGTGCGGCAGCGTGAAGCGGAAGGGGATGCCCAGCTTGGCGGGCACGCGATAGGTGCTCGAGCCCAGCGGGTGGTCGTCGGCGATCCTGGTTTCCTCGAAGCGGCCCTTCAGGCCCGAGTTGTAGTAGGTCGCGGCGTTGGACGAGACCTCGGAGCCGTAGAGGTCGCTGGTCACCGAGAAGTGGAAGTTCAGGTACTTCTGGATGGCGCGGGCCACGCCGCTTTCGCCGACGAAGAGGTGGTGCGCCGCCTCGGTCAGCATGAACTTGCAGGTGCGCGCCAGCGGGTCGAAGCCGGACTCGGGAAGTTCCGGATGGACGCAGCCTCTTGGCGAACAGCGAACAGCTGTCGCTCGCCCTGACGAGCCCTTAAGCCTGCGGCAATCTGAAGCACATAAAGTGACGTTTTCCCATTCGCGCAGCTTCACGGGGATGTCACAAACAACCATGAGACTGTGCTTTGACTGCGATCGCAGCCAGCCACCATGACCACCCAGCCTCTCGTCTCGATCATCCTGCCCACCTTCAACCGCGCCGATGTGCTGGGCCGGGCGGTGGACAGCGTGCGCCGCCAGACGATGCGCGACTGGGAGTTGATCCTGGTCGACGACGGCTCCACCGACGAGACCTTGGCCTGGCTGGCCACGGTGGACGACGCGCGCATCCGGGTGGTCCGGCAGGCCAATGCCGGGGTCTACCACGCGCGCAACGCGGGGCTGCGGCTGGTCACCGGTCGCTACGTCACCTTCCTGGACTCGGACGACGAGTGGTACCCGCACTACCTGGCGCTGACCACCGGCTTCCTGGAGGCGAACCCGCAGCAGATGTTCGTCACCACGGAGTTCCACAGCCACCAGAACGGGCTGCTCGACCAGGTGTTCGACCGCGTGCTCGTGCCGGCCTACGCGCAGCGAGCCAAGTCGATCGGCCTGGGCCACTGTGACATCGCCCAGCCCAAGGACGACGACTACCTGCGCGTGTACAGCCAGCGCGAGCCCGTGGGCGCCTGGGGCCGCGCGATCGTGCACCGCCTTGGCAAGCCTGCAGCCCAGGTGTACCGCGGCCGGCTGTTCGAGCACATGCGCTGGGGCTACCTGAACTGGCTGCCCATCACGATGCTGCGCCGCGAGGCGCTGGACGTGATCGGCGAGTTCAGCACCGAGACGCGCAGCGCCGCGGACTTCCGCTTCATGGCGCTGCTGTGCAAGCACTTCGAGGCCGCGATGATCGCGGTGCCCTGCGCCGTCAAGCACGAGAACGCCCCGGCCGGGCAGAAGCTCAAGTGTGACCACCTGGCCTCGGGCGCGGGCGCGCACCGCTTCGAGCTGAACAAGCTGAAGTTCTTCGACGAGCTGTTTTACACGCCCAACCCGAACGACCCCGAGCTGCGCGTGATCCGCCGCCACTATGAGTTGTGGGTCGGCCGCACCGCGCTCGCCGCAGGCCTGCTGCCGGCGGCGCGGGCGCATCTGGTGCGCGCCCTGTCCTGGCACCCCGCCTTCTGGCCGGCCGCCCTGCTCTGGCTGGTCGCCCGCCTGGCGCCGACGCCGGCCATCGGCGCCGCGCTGCTGCGCACCTGGGAGGTGGGTAGCCGCGTCGGCCACCGCCTGCTCAGCGACCGCAGCGCGCTGCCCGCCTACGCCCGCCGCCTGCTGGGCCGCACGAAGCGCCAGCCGACCGGCGAGACGGTGCCGGGCGACCTACCGATGGAAAAGACACGCTGACGTCCGCCCGGCGGACAACGGGGCGGGCCGCCAGCCGCAGGCCGCTCAGGCCAGCCCGAGCGCGGCCTTGACCTGGGCGCCCAGTGCCTCGCGGCTGGGCTGCAGCGGCTGGGCACTGGTGTCGAACACCAGGTCGGCCTTGGAGTAGAAGGCCGAGCGCCCGTCCAGGATGCGCCGCAGGTCGTCCATCGCCTCCTTGCTGGCCGCCATCGGCCGCATGTCGCCCTGGGCGGCGACGCGGCCCATGTGGTCCTCCGGTGCCGCCTGCAGCCAGATGGCGTAGCAGTGCGCCAGCAGCAGGTTGAAGGTGGCCGGGTCGGAGACGATGCCGCCCGGCGTGGCGATGACCACCTCGGGGTAGATCTGGATGGCCTCCTCCAGCGCGCGGCGCTCGTAGCGGCGGTAGGCGTTGGTGCCGTAGAGGTCCTGGATCTCGCGCACGCTGCAGCCGGCGAACTTCTCGATCTCGCGGCTCAGCTCGATGAAGGGGTAACCCAGGTCCTCGGCCAGCATCTGCCCGAGCGTGGACTTGCCCGCGCCGCGCAGGCCGATCAGCGCGATGCGGGTGCTGCGCGCGCGCTCGTCGGTGCGGTTGCCGAACAGCTCGGCCAGCTCCACGCGGGCACGGCGCAACTCCGGCTCGCTGCGGTGCTCCAGCAGCTCGCGGACCAGCAGCCACTCGGGCGACGAGGTGGTCACATCGCCGATCAGCTCGGCCAACGAGCACTGCAGCGCCCCAGCCACCTGCTGCAGCACCAGGATCGACGCATTGCCGATGCCGTACTCCAGGTTGGCGAGGTGGCGCTCGGACACATCGGCCGACAGCGCCACCGCCTTGCGCGTCAGCCCGCGTCGCGCGCGCAGGTTGCGCACCCGCTCGCCCAGCGCGACCAGGAAGGGGTTCTTGCCTTCGTCCTCGGCGGCAGGGGCGGCCAGGGACGCCGCCACGGCCGGCAGGGTGTCGGTGGCGGGCAGATCCCCGGCGTTCGAGGTGCCATCCGGAGTGGCCTGGAGGTGGGCGCGCATCGGTCCTGTCTGGGGGCCTAGGGGAAACACCATGCATGCACTATATTGCTTGACACCCTAGGACCCGCTGGATATCGTTTGAATGCACGCACAATAATGCATAAACGTCCCGGTCGCAAGCCAAGTCACCCGCAGTGAGCGAGGCAGGACCAGGCCAGCAAGGACGGGGCTGCTGGCGTGCCCACCCACCCTGCGAGTCGTCACGAGCCATGATGTCACAAGACCTGATGCATTCCCGGATCGCCCGCCTCACCGCCGAACTCACCGGCCGGCCGCTGGACGGCGCGCTGGACGCCTGGCTGAACGAACACCACGGCACCGCCAGCAGCACCTTTCAGGACATCGCCGAGTCGATCCGCACCGGCGTGGCCGAGGGCTGGCTCTGCAACCGGGAAGGGGGAGGCATCCGCTACGGCCGCATCTTCAAGCCCGCCGAGGCGCTGGCCGGCTTCTCGGTGGACGTGGTGGACATGGCCGACCTCGCCGGCCCGCACCACGCGCACCCGAACGGCGAGATCGACCTGATCGTGCCGGTGGACGCCAACGCGCAGTTCGACGGCCGCGGCGCCGGCTGGCTGGTCTACCCGCCTGGCAGCGCCCACCGGCCGACCGTGCGCGGCGGGCGGGCCTACGTGCTGTACCTCCTGCCTGCGGGCGCCAT
>Ga0073899_10003868_pt1 | contig 13189 bp, 12 predicted proteins | sample KloWWTmetaKNB5Ph_FD_88975 | JGI IMG/M metagenome (GOLD analysis project Ga0073899, IMG submission 88975) | Active sludge microbial communities from Klosterneuburg, Austria, studying microevolution and ecology of nitrifiers - Klosterneuburg... | ecosystem: Engineered > WWTP > Aerobic digester >... | reverse complement strand
GCCCTCAAGGGCCGCGATCCCGAGCTGGCCTCCGCCCTCGTGCGGTCGCGCTGGCTCGCCGCCGTCCTGCGCGGTGACTCCGCGCTGGTGGAGGAGCTGTGCGGCCAGCTCCCGGGGCCGTACGCCGACGACCCCGGGATCCTCGCCATCCGGGCGGCGTGCCTGCGCAACTCGGGGGACGCGGACAGGGCCGCCGAGTTCGACCGACGCGCCAGGGCGGGGGTCGACCTCGACGCGGGGACGGGACGGCTGGACCTCACGATCAGCCTGGCCAGTCTGTTCGTCCTCGACTCGGGCACCGAACTCGCGGTCGAGTCCGAACGCGCCCGCGCGCTGTTGGCTGGGCTTCCCGGTGTCGGCGGCCCCCTGCGTGCCTGTGCCCTGTTGCTGATCGGCTGGACGGAGTTGCGGCTGCGGCACCCCCGCATCGCCCTTCCGCTGCTGCGCGAGGCGACCGCGGCCTGCCGTGCCGAAGGCCTGGACGACCTCGCGGGCAGGGCGCGGGCCAACGAGGGCTTCGCGCTGGCCTTCGGAGGCGACCTGGCCGGCGCGATCGACCACCTGGCGGCAGCGGGCCCGGAGCACGAACTGGCCAGCTGGCGCCGGGCCGACGGCGCGATCGAGTGGTTCACCGTGGGCTGGATCCACTTCTGGAGGGGCGAGGCCGAGGCGGCGACCGAGGCGTTCCAGCACGCCGCCGACCGTGGCGGCGGGCTCGTGTCCTACGCCGACCTCGCTCGCTGCTGGCTCACCGACGCCGCCGTCGACGCCGGCGACCCACGGCGGGTCGAGCGCGCCAGGGCGGAGCTCGACCTCGTGCCCGACGCGACGATCCAGGGCCTGCCGTGGCCGGTGTACAAGGGGGTCGCCAGGGCGGGTGCCGCACTGCTCGCCGGCCATCGCGCAGCGGCCGAGGGGATCCTCGACGAGGTGATCGACGGCGACCCCCAGCTGCCCGCCGCCAACATCCTGGCCGCCCAGCTGTACTGGCTCTGCGGGGCCCGTGACAAGGCGCTCGCGCTCACCGTCCTGCTGCCGGAGCCGGTGCCCGGCTACCTGCGCGCGGGTGGGGTCGTCATCGAGGCGTTGGCCGCCCACCACGCCGGCGATCCCGACCGCGCCCACGAACGGGTCGAGGCGGCGCTCCGGCTGTGTGCCCCCCAGGGGCTGGTGCGGCCGTTCCTGCTCCGCGACTCCGGGCTGACCGACCTGCTGGCGGGGCACGCGGCCTGGGGGACCAGCCACTCCGAGTTGGTGGCGATCTGTCTGACGAGGCGGTCCTTCGGCGTCGGCGGCAAGGGCGGGCTGGTGCTCACGCCCAAGGAGCGGGAGATCGTCAGCCACCTCTCCACGACGCTGACCACCGCCGAGATCGCCGCCTCCCTGCACATCTCGCCGAACACGCTGAAGACGCACCTGAAATCGGTGTACCGCAAGCTGGGCGCGGCCAACCGCCGGGAGGCGGTGGCGGCCTCCCGACGGTTTGCCCGGGAGCCGGTCAGTGGACGAGTGCCTTCAGCAGGATCAGGACGAGGCCGAGCGCAGAGGTGATCGCGGCGCTCGCCACCCGCACCCACGGGTTGGTCGTCCAGGGCATCGCCTTGGCGTACCCGAGCACACCCAGCAGCAGCACCGACAGCCAGAGCGCACCCCAGACCGCCTGGCTGCCGTCCAGGACGAGCCCGTGCCCGAACAGGAGCATCGACAGCGGCAGGAAGGCCGCCAGCAGCATCCCCCAGGAGTGGCCCACCGCCGTGCGCGCGGCGCCGGCGAGCCGGTGCTGCAGTGGGAGCCCGGCCGGCTCGTCCCCGAGGTGGGCCACGATGCTCGCGTAGACGTGCGCGGCCCAGAACACGACCACGGTGGCGCACACCTTCAGGAACACCTCCCAGGAGGCCTCGGCCGACTCCCCGACGATGAGCACCAGCCCGGCCACCAGCACGACCCCGTAGATGGCCGGCTCCGTTGCGACGTTCTTCACCGGTCAGGCCGGCTCGGGTAGCTTGCCGCTGCGGGCGAGGTCGGGATCGGTGCAGGCGGAGAGGTCGAAGCAGCACGGCCGCCGCATGCCCTTGCCCAGCTTGAAGACACTCACCTCGACGCGGCGCTCCCGGGTGGCGGGGTTCCTGGTTGCGTTCACCCAGCGGACCCACTCCCAACGGGCCATCGGCGTGATGTCCCGCCAGGCGCCCTGGACGGCTCCCGGTCCCGCCAGCAGGGCCGCCACGAGGTCCTGCGGCACCTGCGGTTCGGGCCACTCCCGGCTGGGCCGGACGGCCAGTGACACCGGGTCGCCCGCGGTGGTAGCGGTCGCCGCCAGCAGAGCGGGGCTGAGCCGCAGCCAGTGGCCGCCACGTCCGTCCGGTTCGAGGACGGTGTCGAACTCCTGCCCCTCCAGTTCGCCCCGGACCGCCACCTGGCCGCGGGAGGGGAGTTGCCGGCTTGCTTCCGGGGGCAGTCGCACCAGCGTCGTGGTCTGGACGGTCTCCACCACGGCGACGCACCGGATCGGCGGCGTCCCGGCATTCGGTGTCCCGGCAGGCATGGCTCACTCTCTTCCGTCGCAACGACCGGGTTCGAGTGTGCCACGGCCCGTGCCCGGCGCCGCTTCGACAACGATCCCGATCAGCCGGGCGGGAGGATCTCGCCGCTGCCCCGCTCGACCAGACGGGTCGGGATGACCAGCTTCTCGATCGGCAGGTCCTCCCCGTCCAGTCGGCGGAACACCCGCTCGGCTGCCGTCCGTCCGATCTCCTGGGCGTCCTGGATGACCACGGTCACCGCGGGGACCAGCAGGTCGGCCAGCGGGAGGTCGTCGAAGCCGATCAGCGCGACCGAGTGTTCCTTCCCCGCCTTGCGGAGGGCGTGCAGGGCGCCGATCGTGATCAGGTTCTGGGCACTGAACACCGCGGTGGGCGGCCGCGGCGAGGCGAGCATCTCCAGCAGCACGCGCTCGGCGTCCTCGGCGCCGTGCAACTCGGTGGCGATGTGGACGTCAGCGGTCGGCACGCCCCAGCGCCCGAGTTCCTCCAGGAAACCCTTCCGGCGCTCGTTGGCGGTGTGGATCGTGATCCGGTCCACGAGCAGTGCGATCCGGCGGTGGCCCCGTTCCAGCAGGTGGCGCGTGGCCGACGCGGCAGCGGCGCGGTTCTCGCTCGCGACCACGTCCGCCTTGATCCCGGCGGGTGCGCGGTCGACGAAGACCACCGGCAGCCCGCGCTCCAAGGTGGGTGCCAGGTACCGCATGTCCTCGGCGGCGGTGGTGAGCACGAGCCCGTCCACGCGGCGTCGCATGAACTCGTTCACCGCCACGATCTCGCGCTGGGGGTCGTCGTCCATGCTGGAGGCGATCACGGCGACCCCACGCTGGTTGCACAACGTCTCCACCGCGCGGTGGATCCCGCCGGCGAACGGGTTGTCGACGCTGCTGATCAGCAGGCCGAGGGTGAGCGTGCGCCCGCCCGCCCGGCGCAGGCTGCCGGCCTGCATGTCGACGTGGTAGTCCAGCGCGCGCACCGCCTCCCACACCCGCCGGGCCGTCTCGGGGGAGACGTTCGGTTCGGAGTTGACCACCCGGGAGACGGTCTTGGTGCCCACGCCGGCGAGCGCCGCCACCTGCTTCATCGTGGTGTGCGGACGGGGCGAGGCTGCCTCCGTTGGCGGATAGGTCACGGTCTGGTCTCGGTTTCTCGGTGGTGCTTGACGGGCGCTCCCGGTCATTCTAGAGTCTGTACCGGAGTTGACATCGATGTCAACGCCCAATACTGTCCATCGGGTACGAGTCCCGTCCAACCCACTGATCCATGACCCGACTCGACACACCGTCACAGAAAGGCAATGCCGCCCATGAAGCTCTCCCGTCTCGCGGTCCTCGGACTCGCCGTGCCGCTCGCGCTAACCGCCTGCAGCTCCACCCCCACGACCACCTCGGCCGCTCCCGGCGGCACCGCAGCCACCTCGGCCGCCCCGTCGGGTGACATCGTTGTCGGGCTGATCACCAAGACCGAGACCAACCCGTTCTTCGTGAAGATGCGGGAGGGCGCCCAGGCCAAGGCGGACGAACTCGGCGCCAAGCTGATGACCGGCGCTGGCGCCAAGGACGGTGACAACGAAGGCCAGGTGACGGCGATGGAGAACATGATCAACGCCGGTGCCAAGGGCATCCTGATCACCCCGTCGGACACCAAGGCCATCGTCCCCTCGATCCAGAAGGCGCGTGACAAGGGCATCGTGGTGATCGCCCTCGACACCGCCACCGATCCCCAGGACGCCACCGACGCCCTGTTCGCGACCGACAACTTCCAGGCCGGCCTGATGATCGGCCAGTGGTCCAAGGCCGCCTTCGCCGGCAAGACCCCGGTGATCGCCACCCTCGACCTGCAGGCCGGCATCACGGTGGGCGCGCAGCGCCACAACGGCTTCCTGCAGGGCATGGGCCTGGCCTCCGGCCTCACCGGCACCACCACCGACCTTGCCACGGCCGACCAGGTCGTCTGCATGCAGGACACCCACGGTGACCAGACCGAGGGCCAGACCGCCATGGAGAACTGCCTGAGCAAGAACCCCGACATCAACCTCGTCTACACCATCAACGAGCCGGCCGCTTTCGGCGCCTACACCGCGCTGCAGAACGCCGGCAAGGAGAAGGACGTCACCATCGTGTCGGTCGACGGCGGCTGCCAGGGCGTCCAGGGTGTGACCGACGGCAAGATCGCGGCCACCTCGCAGCAGTACCCGCTCAAGATGGCCTCGCTCGGCGTCGAGGCGATCGTCAAGTTCGCCAAGGACGGCACCAAGCCCTCCGGCTACACCGACACCGGCGTCACCCTGATCACCGACAAGCCGCAGACCGGCGTGGACAGCAAGGACTCCACCTACGGCGCCGCCAACTGCTGGGGCACCAAGTAGTAGTCAGACGTAGTCGTCAGCTGATGTGGTTGGCGGCAGTTCGAACGAACTGCCGCCAGCCGTCGTGAGAAAGGCAGACAATCACTCATGAGCTCAGTGCAGAGTCCGGTCACCGAACCGGTGGGCAGCAAGACCCTCATGGACAACCCGATCGTGAAGGCCATCCGGTCCTCACCCCTCTTCGGCTCGGTCGCGGCGTTGCTGCTGGTCAGCATCTTCTTCGCCTTCACGGCCCGCAACTTCCTCTCGGCCAACACCTTCTCGCTGATCCTGCAGCAGGTGATGGTCGTCGGCGTGATGGCGATCGGCCAGACCCTGGTCATCATCACGACCGGCATCGACCTTTCCTGTGGCATGGTGATGGGCCTGTCCGGGCTGCTCACCGCCGGGCTCGCCGTGCAGACCGGCCTCAACCCCTGGCTCGCCCTGATCCTGGGTGTCGGGGTGGCGGTCGCCTTCGGCGCCCTCAACGGCTCGCTGGTCACCGGCATCGGCCTGCCCGCCTTCATCGTCACGCTGGGCACGATGAACATCGCCTGGGCGTTGAAGCGGATCTACAGCACCTCCACCATCACCCTCACCGAGGCCCAGGCGCCGTTGAAGTTCCTCGGCACCCCAATCAAGGCCGGCGGGATGGAACTCCCGCCGCCGGGCATCGTGCTGATGCTGCTCGCCTACGTCGTGGCCTGGTTCATGATGAAGTACACCGCCGCCGGGCGTTCGGTGTACGCCGTCGGTGACAACGTCGAGGCCGCCCGGCTCGCCGGCCTCAACACCAAGCGGATCCTGCTCGGCGTCTACACCGTCGCCGGTCTCTGCTACGGCATCGCGGCGCTGCTGCAGATCGCGCGCACCGGAGTGGGCGACCCCAACGCCGGCGAGTCCACCAACGGCAACATGGACGCGATCACGGCCGTCGTGATCGGCGGCACCAGCCTGTTCGGCGGTCGCGGCAGCATGGTCGGCACCCTGGTCGGTGTCCTGATCGTCGGCGTCCTGCGCACCGGCCTGCAGCTGATGGGCGTCCAGCCGACCTACCAGGTGCTGGTCACCGGCGTCCTGGTCATCGCGGCGGTCTCCGTCGACCAGCTCACCCACCGCAAGTGAGGTGGGGACGATGACTGAGGCAGCCCCGGGGCGCGTGCTCCTGGAGATGAAGGGGATCGGCAAGACCTTCCCCGGCGTGAAGGCCCTGGAGGGGGTGCACCTGAGCATCCGTGAGGGCCAGGTGCACGCGCTGCTGGGCGAGAACGGCGCCGGCAAGTCGACGCTGATCAAGATCCTCTCCGGCGCCTACACCCGCGACGAGGGCGAGATCTACTTCGACGGCGAGCTCGTCGACGTCCGCACCCCCGCCGACGCCGAACGCCTGGGCATCTCCACGATCTACCAGGAGTTCAACCTCGCCCCCAACATGACGATCGCCGAAAACATCTTCCTCGGCCACCTCCCCACCAAGGGCGGCCGGATCGACTGGGCCGCGGTGCGGACGCGTTCCCGGGAACTGCTCGACAGCCTGAACGTGAACCTGTCGGTGGACACCCTCACCGGCACCCTGTCGGTGGCGCAGCAGCAGATGGTCGAGATCGCCAAGGCGCTCAACCGCAACACCCGGATCCTCGTCATGGACGAACCCTCGGCGGTGCTCAGCGAGAAGGACATCGAGAAGCTATTCGCGGTCGTGCGCAGGCTCCAGGCCTCCGGGATCGGGATCATCTACATCTCGCACCGGCTGAAGGAGATCTTCGAGCTCGCCGACGAGGTCACCGTGCTGAAGGACGGCCGCTACGTCGCCACCCGCAGCGTCGCTGAGGTCGACATGGACGACCTGGTAAAGCTGATGATCGGGCGCAACCTGGAGGACATCTACCCCAAGCGCGAGGGCGAGCCCGGGGAGGTCGTGCTGAGCGTCTCCCACCTGGCCCAGACCCATCTCGCCAGGGACGTCAGCTTCGACCTGCGGGCCGGCGAGATCGTCGGTTTCGCCGGGATCACCGGCTCGGGCCGCACCGAGGCCGTCCGGGTGGTGTTCGGGGCCGACAAGGCGACCGCCGGCGAGATGACCCTGTTCGGCAAGCCGTACAGCCCCCGCTCGCCCAAGGACGCGATCCGCCACGGCGTGGCCCTGGTCACCGAGGACCGCAAGCGCCAGGGACTGCTGCTGAAGCTGCAGGTGTACTTCAACATGACCGTCTCCGGACTCGACCGGCTGCGCAAGGGCGGAGTGCTGCAACTGAAGGACGAGCAGAAGCTCGTCCGGAAGTGGATCAAGGACCTGCGGATCAAGACCCCCGGCCCCGACTTCATGGTGGTGAACATGAGCGGCGGCAACCAGCAGAAGGTCGTGCTGGCCCGCTGGCTGAGCCTGGGCATCAAGGTGTTCATCCTGGACGAACCGACCCGCGGCATCGACGTGGGCAGCAAGGCCGAGATCTACCAGATCATGGCCGATCTGGCCGACCAGGGCATCGCGATCATCATGATCTCCTCCGAGCTGCCCGAGGTGCTCGGGATGAGCGACCGGGTGATGGTGATGCGGGAGGGCCGGATCGTCAAGGAGCTCAGCCGTGAGGAGGCCTCCGAGGAGGTCGTCATGCAGTACGCGGTCGGACACGCCGAGGCGGTCGCTGGGTGATCGCCGAGACGGTCGATATCGGCGCCCTCGCCGCCCGGCTGCACAGCCGGGCGGTGGGGGGTTCCCGGGTCCTGCTGGGTGTCTGCGGGGCGCCGGGGGCGGGCAAGTCCACCCTCGCCGGCCAGCTGGTCGCCGAACTGAACCGGGTCGTGCCCGGCAGCGCCGTAGTGGTTCCGATGGACGGCTTCCACTTGGCCGCCTCCGTGATCGCGGTGGACGACCGGGCCACGCGCCGGGGGGCGCCCGACACCTTCGACCCGGGCGGCCTCGCCGCGCTGCTGCAGCGGGTGCGCGCCGGCGTCGAGGAGATCGTGTACGCCCCCGAGTACCGCCGCGAGATCGAGGACCCGGTCGCCGGGGCGATCGAGGTGCGCTCGGACTGCCCGATCGTGGTGGTCGAGGGCAACTACCTGCTGCTGCCCGAGTGGGAGTCCGTCCGCGTCCTGCTGGACGAGGTGTGGTTCCTGCGGGCTCCGGTCGAGGAGCAGCGCGTGGCGCAGCTGATCCAGCGCCACCAGGCGTTCGGCAAGACGTCCGAGCACGCCCGGCGCCACGTGCTGGGAACCGACGAACGCAACGCCGAACTGGTGGCCGGTCACGCCGACCGCGCCGACCTCGTGCTTCGCTGGCCCGCCTGGTAGCGGACCATTTCGCTCGCCGGGGAGCCCCGGCCCTCGCTCGACCCTTGAGGAGTCAGCCATGCCCCAGATTGACCTGATCGCCACCATCGAGGTGCCCGAGGAGGTGCTGCCCGCCGCGGCCGCGCTGCTGCTGGAGTACGGGGACGTCGTCCGCACCGAGCCCGGGAACCTGCGGTTTGAGGCCTACCGCGACGCCGACACCGGGGCGATGGTCGTGGTGGAGCGGTACGCCTCGGATGAGGCGTTCGAGGCACACCTCGCCCACCCGGCGAACGCGGAGTTCAACGGCCGCCTGGCCGACCTGCTCGGGGGCGCGGGGTCGTCCCTGCAGTTGCTGGAACCGCTGGGCTGAGCCCGTCGTCCGGGCTCAGGCTCCGGAGCCGCCGGATGCGGGCAGCGCAGCGAGCGGGATCGCGGCATCGGCGAGCCTGACCGGATCGATCCGCTGCCCCAGGAGCGCACGGAGGTCGTCGCTCACGTCCCAGGTGTTGACGTTCATGGCCGCGCTGACCGTCCCTTCGCGGAGCCAGAAGGCGATGAACTCACCGGACTCCTGCGCTCCGCGCAGCACCACGTCGTCGGAGGCGGAGCCGCGCCCGACGTACTCCATGCCGAGGTCGTACTGGTCGGAGTAGAAGTAGGGCTGCCAGTCGTAGCGGACGTCGTCGCCCAGCAGGAGCCGGCCGACGAGGTCGCCCTGGCGGATCGCGTTGTCCCAGTGCTCGACGCGGAGCCGGAGGCCGAGCGCGGGGTTCAGCGCGTTGGCGACGTCGCCGATCGCGTACACGTGGTCGCGGGCGCGCAGCCGTTCGTCCACCACGACGCCGTTGTCGACCGCGAGCCCCGCCTCCTGGGCCAGTTCGGCGTTCGGCGACGCGCCCACCCCGACCACGACCAGGTCGGCCTCGAACAGGTCGTCTCCGGCGCGGACGCCGGTCACCGACTCCCCGCCCTCCAGGCCGGTGACCCGGACGCCCGTGCGCAGGTCGACGCCGTGGCTGCGGTGCAGCGCCGCGAAGTACCGGCCCATCCGGTCCCCCAGCGCGGCCCGCAGGGGCACGTCCGCGTACTCCAGGACGGTCACGGCCAGGCCCGCCCCGACGGCGGCGGCAGCGACCTCCAGGCCGATCCAGCCCACGCCGATGACCACCAGGCGACGCCCCGGGCGGAAGGACGCGCGCAGGGCGAGGCAGTCGGCGAGCCGGCGCAGGGTGTGCACCCCGGCGAGGGCGACGCCGGGGAGGTCCGGGAGCCGCGGACGGGCGCCGGTCGCGATCACCAGGTCGGTGTAGGGGACGGTCGCGCCGGAGGCCAAAACGATCTCGACGCCCGCCAACCCGGGGTGCGAGGTCGCCACACGTCGGCGAATTCCGCCTCCAGCACCCGACGTATGTAGGCGGTCAGAGGTTGGTCTGGGACTCCAGGAAGTCGGGGTAGCGGCCGCCCGCGATCTCGATGGTGTCGGAGGCCGCGGTGAGCCGGGCGACGTCGGCCGCGGTGAGGACGACGTCAGCGGCCGCTGCGTTCTCGGCGAGCCGGTGCGGTTTGGTGGTGCCGGGGATCGGGACGATCCAGGGCCGCTGGGCCAGCAGCCAGGCGAGCGCCACCTGGCCCGGGGTCGCGCCGCGGTCCTCGGCGACGCGCCTCACCTCGTCGACCAGGGCGAGGTTGCGGGCGAGCGCATCGGGGGCGAAGCGGGGGATCTGGGCGCGCAGGTCGGCGCCCGCCTCGAAGGTCGTGGCGGTGTCGACGGTGCCGGTGAGGAACCCCTTGCCGAGCGGGCTGAAGGGGACAAAACCGATGCCGAGTTCCTCGCAGGCGCCCAGGACGCCCTCCTCAGGTCGCCGCCACCACAGGTTGTACTCGCTCTGGATCGCCGTCAGCGGGGTGACCGCGTGGGCGCGCCGGATGGTCGCTTCGGCGGCTTCGGACATGCCCCAGTGCCGGATCTTGCCGGCCGCGATGAGCTCCCCCAGAGCGCCGGCGAAATCCTCGGTCGGGGCCTCGGGGTTGACCCGGTGCTGGTAGTAGAGGTCGATCACGTCCACGCCGAGTCTCCGCAGCGATCCCTCGACCGCCCCGGCCACCTCCTGCGGCAGCAGCATCCGGGGGCGCACGGTGCGGGTGGCGGGATCGATGTCCTGGGCGAACTTGGTGGCGATCACCACCTGGTCGCGGACGGGTGCGAGCGCCTCGCCCACGAGTTCCTCGTTGGCGTGCGGCCCGTAGATCTCGGCGGTGTCGAAGAAGGTGACGCCGGTCTCCAGGGCGCCGCGGAGCATCGCGATCATCTCGTCGCGGTCGGGGTGGCTGCTGTAACCGCCGGTGGTGGTCATGCAGCCGAGGCCGATGGCCGAGACCTCCAGGCACTGTCCGAGGGTGCGGGTGTGCATGGGTGGGTCCTCTCGTGTGGTGCAGTGGTGGTCCGGCGGACGCGGGCGGCCCGCCTTCAGTTCTCGGTGCTGACGCGGGGCTCGCTGGACGCGGGGGTGGGTTCGAGCGGACGGGCGACGCCGGCGACCAGGATCGCAAGGGTCGACATCGCGCCGACGACGAGCAGCGAGCGCAGCACGCCGACATGGTCGCCAAGGAGGCCGAGCAGCGGCGGCCCGGCGAGGAAGGCGGTGTACCCGATGGTCGAGACGACGCTGAGTCGCGCGGGAGCGCGGGCCGGGTCGTCCGCGGCCGCCGACATCCCGACCGGGAAGCCGAGGCTGGCTCCGACACCCCAGATCGCGCAGCCGACGAAGGCGAGCACGGTGTTGCCGAAGACCACCAGCAGGCAGCCGATGATCGCGGCGGAGAACAGGATGCGCAGTACCGGCACCCGGCCGTAACGGTCGAGCAGGTGGGTGCCGAGGATGCGGCCGGCGGTCATGAAGGAGAGGAACACGGCGAGCGCGACCACGCCGAGGGCGTTGTCGAGGTCGTGCCCGTCGACGAACGCGACCGCCATCCAGTCGTTCGCGGTGCCCTCGGTGAACGCGGCCGCGAGCACCATCAGCCCGATCAGCAGCGTCCGGGGCTCCCGCCAGGCCGAGCGCTGCGGGGCGGCCGTGCCGGTGGCGTGGCCGTCGGCGACACCGTCCTCGAAGGCGGGCAGGAAGCGGGCGGTGCCCCACAGCACGGCGAGGACAGTGAGCGCCGCGACGGCTCCCAGGTGGGCGATCAGCGGCACCCGGAGCCAGGTCAGGCCGGCCCCCACCAGCGCCCCGACCACGGTGCCGCCGCTGAAGGCAGCGTGGAACCACGGCATGATGGCCCGGCCGAGCCCGTGCTCGATGTTGGTGCCCTCGAGGTTCTGGGCGACGTCCCACACCCCGTTGCCGACGCCGAGCAGGAAGAGGCCGGCCATCACCCCGGGCATCGACGACCAGGCCTGCGCGGCCAGCGCGGCGAGCACCACCCCTGGCACGACCAGCGCCATTCCCATTCGGACACTGGCGGCAGCGCCGAAGCGATGCGTCACCCGTCCGGCGACGGGGAGCCCGATCAGTGAGCCGGCCGAGATCGAGAGCAGCACCACGCCCAGCATCCCGGGGGTGAGGTCGAGGAGTTGCCGGACGTCCGGCACTCGCGACATCCAGGACGCGAACGCGAACCCATTCACTGCGAAGACGAGCAGGTCGCCGTTGCGTGCCGCGACGGCGACGGGACGGCTGGAGGCTGAGTGCACACTGTGACGCTACAGGCGTGACGCCCGAGCGGGCACCGCGGGCCATCCGCCCGGGCGGCGTTCACCGGGCATCCACGTCCTGCTGGGTGCCCGTTGGCACGCGCGCGGCAGGGTGGTTGCCCGGGCTCGGGCAGGATGGGGGCGTGGGCTTCGTGACGTCGTTGAGCGTGGGCCCGGCGTGCGTCGCCTGGGTGGGTGAGGACGCCGGGATCGACACCGAAGGTCAGCTGGCCCTGCTCAGCGGGCCGGACGGGGAGCGGGCGGCCGGCTTCCGTCCGGACCGGCTGCGGCGTTTCCTGCTCGGTCGGGCGCTCGTGCGGGCGCTGGTACGGGTGCGGTTCCCGGAGGCCTCAACGTGGTCGGTGTTCTCCGGGGAGTGCAGACGCTGCGGGACGAGGCACGCCGGGGTCGAGATCGAGGGCGCGCCGGTGCTGGCCAGCGTCTCGTACGCGGACGGGATCGTGGTGGCGGCCGTCGCGGACACCGCCCTGACCCACCGCCTCGGCGTGGACGTGGAAGCGGACGCCGCCGACCAGACGCGTACGGACGACCTCCAGCGGCTGCTGGGCGCCTCCAGCGAGGCGGTGCTGCGACGCTGGACGCGCGTGGAGGCCGTCCTCAAGGCGGACGGACGGGGCCTGCTGATCGATCCCGGGGCGGTGTGGCTGCGACGCGGCGGGGCGTGGATCGCCGGAGAGGCCGAGAGCTACGTCGTCACGGAGGTGCCGGGGCCCGCCGGCTACCTGGTCAGTCTCGCCTGGAGCGCGGCGGCAGCTTCGGCAGCGGAGCCCGGTCGAGCCACTCGGCGAACAGCGGGTCCAGCTGGTACCCGGTGGTTTCTCGAGCGAACCCGGTGAAGTCGGCGCTGGTGGCGGTGCCGTGCCGCCGGCTCACCGTCCAGGCCCGCAGCAGGGCGAAGAACGCGTCGTCGCCCACCGTCCGGCGGACGGCGTGCAACGTCAGCGCCCCCCGCTTGTACACCCGGTCATCGAACAACAGGTCCGGCCCCGGGTCGGAGATCACCAGGTCCTGGGGGAGGTCGGCGAGCAGTGCCCGGAAGTGCCGGGCCTGCTGGTGGCAGGTGGTACCGCCGGAGGCCTCCGACCACAGCCACTCGGCGTAGCAGCAGAAGCCCTCGTTCAGCCAGATGTCGCGCCACCGCGCGACCCCGACGCTGTTGCCGAACCACTGGTGGGCCAGCTCGTGGGCGACGAGGCGCTCCCAGGCGCCGGCGCCGTCGAGGTGGTTCGTGCCGAAGACCGCCATGCCCTGGGACTCCAGCGGGATCTCGAGCGGGTCGGGGGTGACGACCACGTCGAAGCGGTCCAG